>OJQJ01000552.1_pt1 | contig 26181 bp, 18 predicted proteins | sample 1598671 | NCBI WGS metagenome assembly OJQJ01 (sample SAMN03922499, study PRJEB24848) | human gut metagenome | isolation source: stool sample | host: Homo sapiens | place: Germany | collected 2011-11 | reverse complement strand
ATTCAGCAAGCGTGTACTAATAGGTCGAGGGCTTGACCACAATTCGCTTGAGACTCTGAGAGTCAACGAAAAAATGTAAGCAGTGATTATTCAGTTTTGAAGGCACGTCCTTCTAAGAAATACTGGACAAGAACACAGCAATGTGTTATACTTGGTCAGTCATATGGTCGGTGACGATGACGGTGAGGTTCCACCTGTTCCCATTCCGAACACAGCAGTTAAGCTCACTCGTGCCCAAGATAGTTAGCTGGAAACGGCTTGTGAAAATAGGTAGCCGCCGACTTGAATATGCCGCTCTGAGAGTTCTCAGGGCGGCTTTCTTGTATCCGAGAAAAGAAAGTGGTAAAAATGGAATTATTAAAAATCGAGACGCAGCGCTTGCTGCTGCGCCAGTTTGCCATCGGAGACGCAGAGGACGTTTTTGCGATTTTGTCTGACGAGCAGACGACGCTGGATTGCGGCGGCTACCATGCCTTTGAGGAGATGGATGAGGAGTATGAGCGTTTGATGCAGAAATTTGCAGCTCAGACGCGCTACAGCATTGTGTGCAGAGAGACGGGCCGGGTCATCGGGATGATGTCCATGATGGAAGCAGAGCGGGCTGTGCCGGGGTGGGAGTTTGGTATCGAAATCGCACCGGACGCCCGGAGAAGGGGCTACGCGCGGGAGGCGCTGCAGGCCGTCGTGCAGACCTATTTCGAAAAAACTAACGCTGAGATGTTTACCGGAGGACACTATGCATACAATCTCGCCTCAGGGAAACTGCTGAAAGCAGCGGGCTTCCAATACGAGGGCGTCGAGCACAAAGCCATGCGCCATGCAGTGCTGGGCCCCACAGACCTTGTCTGTTATTCCATGGAAAAGGGATGATACCGGACCATGGTGGGAAAGGTCGAAGGAATTTACAGAAAATTCATTCAATAACCGGCTAAAATTCACCATCTGGTTTGACGGGATGGGGCTTTTGGTGTATCATATGTTTATGTGTGAATATTCGTTTTGGGGCAATCAAATGGCCCGGACGTTTGCTATTTTGAAGAATCATGAGGTGTGACCAATGTCCTTAGCTGAAAAACTCTTTGGCAGCTTCTCTGACCGGGAACTGAAAAAGATCAACCCCCTCACCAAACAGGTGCTGGCTCTGGAAGGCAAGTATCAGGCGATGTCTGATGCCGAGCTGCAGGCCCAGACTCCTGCACTGAAGCAGAAGCTGGCCGACGGCAAAACGCTGGATGATATTCTGCCCGATGCCTTCGCTGTCTGCCGCGAGGCCGCATGGCGTGTGCTGGGCATGAAGCATTTCCCGGTGCAGGTCACCGGCGGCATCGCTCTGCACCGGGGCGACATTGCCGAGATGCAGACCGGTGAAGGCAAGACCCTTGTGGCAACGCTGCCTGCCTATCTGAATGCACTGACCGGGGAGGGTGTCCACATCGTCACCGTCAACGATTACCTTGCCAAGCGCGACAGCGAGTGGATGGGCAAGCTTTACCGTTGGCTGGGCCTGTCGGTGGGCCTGATCGTGCAGGGCATGGACGGCGATGCCCGTCGGGAGGCCTACAACGCCGACATCACCTACGGCACCAACAATGAGTTCGGCTTCGATTATCTGCGCGACAACATGGTGACTTATAAAGACAACATGGTGCAGCGCGGCCATGCCTACGCCGTTGTCGATGAGGTGGACTCCATCCTCATCGACGAGGCCCGTACGCCGCTTATCATCTCCGGCCGCGGTGAGGATTCCTCCAGCCTGTACACGCAGGTGGACCGCTTCGTCCGCACTCTGCGCAAGAGCGTCGTGGTCGAGCTGGAAGACAAGGTGGAGACCGACGAGCAGGCCGACGGCGATTACATCGTGGACGAAAAGCACAAGACCTGCACCCTGACGGCTAAGGGCATCAAGAAGGCCGAGGAATATTTCAAGATCGAGAACCTCGCTGCCGCAGAGAATATGACCCTCGCCCACCACATCGACCAGGCCATCAAAGCCTACGGTGTGATGCAGCGTGACATTGATTACGTCGTGAAGGACGGCGAAGTGCTCATCGTCGATGAGTTCACGGGCCGCCTGATGATCGGCCGCCGTTACAACGAGGGCCTCCATCAGGCCATCGAGGCCAAGGAGGGCGTGAAGATCGCCGCCGAGAGCAAGACGCTGGCCACCATCACCTTCCAGAACTACTTCCGTATGTACAAGAAGCTGTCCGGCATGACCGGTACGGCAAAGACGGAGGCCACCGAGTTCACCGAGATCTACGGTCTGAACATCGTTACCGTCCCCACCAACCGCCCTGTCATCCGCAAGGATTACCCGGATGCCATCTACAAGACCATCAACGGCAAATACAATGCCGTCATCAAGCAGGTCATGGAGTGCCACAAGAACGGCCAGCCGGTCCTGGTGGGTACTGTCAGCGTCGAGAAGAGCGAGACCCTCGCCAAGATGCTGCAGAAGTACACCCGCGACTTCAACGTGCTGAACGCCAAGAACCACGAGCGTGAGGCAGAGATCGTCGCACAGGCCGGTAAGAAGGGGGCCATCACCATCGCCACCAACATGGCTGGCCGTGGTACCGATATTATGCTGGGCGGCAACGCCGAGTATATGGCAAAGGCCCAGATGCGCAAAGAGCACTTCTGCGAGAAGCTGCTGAACCCTGAAAAGCCCGAGGAGGCTCTGCCCGCAGCCGTGGAGCTGCTGCTCATCGAGGCCGACGGCCATGGTGAGACTACCGACGCCAACATTCTGGCTGTCCGCAAGCGGTTCGATGAGCTGTATGCGCAGTACAAGCCCCTGACCGAAGCGGAGGCTGAAGAGGTGCGCGCTGCCGGAGGTCTGTTCATCATCGGCACGGAGCGCCACGAGAGCCGCCGTATCGACAACCAGCTGCGCGGCCGTGCAGGCCGTCAGGGCGACCCCGGTGCATCCCGCTTCTATCTGAGCCTCGAGGACGATTTGATGCGTCTGTTCGGCGGCGACCGCGTGCAGAGCCTGATGGGTACTCTGGGCATCGACGAGGACACCCCCATCGAGAACCGGATGATCACCAGCACCATCGAGTCTGCCCAGAAGAAGCTCGAGGGCCGCAACTTCGAGATCCGCAAGAACGTCCTGAAATACGACGACGTCATGAACCAGCAGCGGGAGATCATCTATGGTCAGCGCCGCAAGGTTCTGGACGGTGAGGACATCAGCGCCGAGATGCACAATATGCTGAAGGAGAACATCGAGTCCAGCTGCAAGCAGTTCCTCGCAGGCGATGTGAAGGACGAGTGGGACTTCGGCGCACTCCGCCGCCACTATCTGGGCTGGCTGACCACCGACGCCGACTTCCACTACACTGTCGCTGACTACGACAGCATCTCTCAGGAGAGCATCGCGGATATGCTGTATCAGCGCGGCATGGACGTCCTGAACGACAAGGAGCAGCGCTACGGCGCACCCCTGATGCGTGAGCTGGAGCGTATCTGCCTGCTCAAGTGTGTAGACCGCCAGTGGATGGACCATATTGATAACATGGACCAGCTGCGTCAGGGCATCGTTCTGCGCGGCTACGGCCAGAAGGACCCCGTCGTCGAGTACCGTATCGAGGGCTTTGATATGTTCGACCAGATGGTCGATTCCATCCGGGAGTCCAGCGTCAAGATGCTGCTGACCATCGAGGTGCGCGAGGCGGGCAAGGCCCCCAAGCGTGAGCAGGTGGCCAAACCCACCGGCGAGGGCTATGTGCCTGGCAACGGCGCGCCCGGCGCAAAGGGCGCACCTAAGGGCCAGCCTGTCCGCGTCATCAAGATCGGCCGCAACGACCCCTGCCCCTGCGGCAGCGGCCTGAAGTGGAAAAAGTGTACCTGTGCCAAGTACCACCCCGAAGGAAGCCACACCGAGGGCTGAACATAACACAGCAAAAAGCTCTCCCTCGGGAGGGCTTTTTCTGAATCCGGAAGCAGTTTTCGTAAGCGGGATGCAATGCTTATGAAAACGGCTTCTTATAAAAAAGAAGGAGCGGATGAGTATGAATATCACATCGGAAGAGCTTTTGAAGGAGGCCCGCGCACTGGAGCCGCAGCTGCAGCAGTGGCGTCGGACGCTCCACCGCCACCCGGAGGTGGGCTTCGATCTGCCCCACACGAAGGAGCTGGTCAAAAAGGCGCTGACGGAGATGGGCTATGAGCCGAGGAACTGCGGCAAGGCTGGTGTCATTGCGCTGGCAGGCGGCAAAAAGCCCGGCAAGACCATCCTGCTGCGTGCCGATATGGACGCCCTGCCCATCCCCGAGGACTCGGGTGAAGAGTTCAGCTCGGAAGTTCCCGGCAAGATGCATGGCTGCGGCCACGATATGCATACGGCCATGCTGCTGGGTGCAGCGAAGCTGCTCAAGGCTCACGAGGACGAGCTGGAAGGTACGGTCAAGCTGGAATTCCAGCCTGCCGAAGAAATTTTCCAAGGCTCCCCGGATATGATCGCGGGCGGCCTGCTGGAAGACCCTCATGTGGACGCCGCTGTGATGTTCCATGTGCTGGCCGGAATGCCGCTGCCGGTAGGTACGGTGCTGGTGCCGGGCGGCGGCATCACGATGGCCAGCTGTGAGCAGTACCATATCGTGGTCAAGGGCAAGGGCGGTCACGGCTCTACCCCGGAAAACTGCATCGACCCCATCACGGCTGCGGCCCACATCCACATCGCCCTGCAGGAGATCAACAGCCGGGAGCTGAAGCCCGGCGACTTCGGTGTGCTGACCACCGGCCGCTTCGAGGCCGGTGCGGCATCCAATGTCATCCCGGATGTGGCCCAGATGTGGGGGACCATCCGTACCACCGACCCGGAGAATAAGACCGGCGAACTCATTCGCACCCGCATGACCGAGATCGCGCAGGGCGTGGCGGCGGCATTCCGCTGCACCGCAGAGGTATCCTTCGCCGATTACTGCCCCTGTATGGTGGTGGACAAGCCCCTCGCCGAGAATGCGATGGACTATATGACCGAGCTGCTGGGGAAGGGCGTCATGGACATGACCGCCCTCACCGGCGGCAAGCCCGGCGGCGGCAGCGAGGATTTCGCCTTCGTGAGCCATGAGGTGCCTACTGTGAGTATGTTCATCGCCGCAGGCGGCCCGGAGCAGGGCTGCTGCTACGGCCAGCACCACCCCAAGGTGCGGTTCGACGACAGCATCCTCTACGAGGGCTCTGCGGCTTTTGGCTGGTTCGCACTCCGCTGGCTGTACGACAACGCCGGCATCGCGTTCTGATCTTAAGACAGAAAAAGGCCCTCTCAGCGCCTGAAATGAACCCCAAAAGTTAGACAAAAATTGAATTAAGCAGCTCCAACGGTCTGAATCCTGTATTGCACAGGGCTCAGACCGTTTAGTTTTAATTTGATTCGGCGATTGTTGTAATAGTCGATGTAATCGACAATAGCCTTTTCGAGCTGGTCAATGGAATCAAATTTTTCCAGATAGAACAGCTCCGTCTTGAGCAGTCCGAAGAAATTTTCGGCAACAGCATTATCCAGACAAGTAGCTTTCCTGGACATACTTTACGTAATGCCCTTTGCCTTCAGCAGATTTTGGTAGGATTTCATCTGATACTGCCAGCCCTGATCCGAATGCAGAATCAGATTGTCAACCTTATTTGGCAGCTTCTGAAAAGCGCCCTCCAGCATATCCGTGATTTGCTTAAAGTTCGGATGGCGGCTCAGGTTATAGCTGACAACTTCGCCATTGAACAAATCAAGAATTGGAGACAGGTAGAGTTTCTGGTCGTTCACTTTGAACTCGGTAACATCTGTGACCCATTTCCGATTCGGCTGGTTTGTCTTGAAATGCCGTTCCAGCAGGTTTGGAGCTACTTCTCCAACTTCGCCTTTGTAAGAACTGTACTTCCTTTTTGCACGAACCTGACAGACTAAACCAAGCTGCTTCATGAGCTTCCGAACCGTCTTGTGGTTCACACAAATATCGTTGTTATGCAGTTCTTTTGTGATTCTGCGGTATCCGTATCGTTTTTTGTTCTCGTTGAAGATTATAACAATCTGTTCCTTTACCATCTGGTATTTGGCAGGATCCTGAGACTGGTGCAGATAGTAGTAGAACGTGCTGCGAGGAAGTCCGGCAAGTTGCAGCAGTGCTTTCAGAGGGTATTTCTGCCTTAGTTCCTGAACTACTTGTGCTTTCTGTTTTGGCGTTCCTCTTCCAGCACCAAGGCATTCAATTTTTTTAAGTAGTCGATTTCCATCCGAAGTCGCTGATTTTCTGCAATAAGATCTTCTTCTACTTGCTTATCCAGCTTTGGCTTCTGACCTTTCTGCGTCCCACTGGCGGCACAGGCTCGTCCTCGACGCTCTAACAGAAGTGCTTCTTCTCCTTCCTCCCAATAAATGCGCTCCCAGTCCCTGAGTGTACGGTCCGAAATGCCATATTCTCTGGACGCTCCCTTAAAGCTCAGGTTTTCTCTGTGGATTCGTTTAATGATTTCTACCTTCTGCGTTCCGTTGTACTTTCGTTGTCCCTTTGGCATACAAAAACACCCCATTTCCTAAACAGTATACCATACTGTCTAACAAATGGGGTGCAGTTCACATTCTCAAAGCGGAAGTCTTTTTCTGTTTGTTACTCCATCGTGCCGTCACCGCCCATCAGAGCCGGCATCTCACGGAGCGTCAGGTTATTTCTGACGGTATCCCAAAAGCCGCTGCACGAAGGGCCGGAGCGAGTGGATGAACTCTTCATCCGAAAGCTCTGTCTGACGTTCCAGCTTCCAGACACAGAGATGATGGAAAAATTTTCAAAAAAGTTGCAGATTGTGCAGGAAAAATTTCTTGTAGTCCGTTTTGTTAGGTGGTATCATTATAATGGTTTGCGCCGCTAACCCGGGGCAGTATCTCGCAGACAGGTCGTTTTTGGCGGACGCTGTGGGGGAAAGCGCAGAACGGATGAAAACAGGCAGAAAGAACTTTTCTTTTTCATGAAACACAGGAGGTCAGGCTTTTCATGCTAGGTTTCAACAAGAAGACACAGGACGCCTCTCCGCAGGAGAATGCCGGCGGAGAAAATAAGGTGTTCCACTTTATCAAGACCCACAAAAAGCGCTGCATCGCGGTGGTCGCAGCCGCAGCGGTGCTGGTGGCGGTCATCGTGCCGCGCAAGAGCCGCAGTGCGTCGGCAGACCTTGCCTACACGCAGGAGAAGCTGGGACGCCGCGACATCGTGAACGTCTACGACGGCAGCGGCACCATCAACGCCGCCGATTCCTACACCGTCAAGTCCCTCGTCACCGGCACGGTGCTCACCGCCGATTTTGAGCTGGGCGACAGCATCGAGAAGGGCGATATTCTTTACACCATCGACATTTCGGATGTGGAAAACAACCTCGCGAGCGCACAGCTCTCGGTGGAGCAGGCACAGCGCAATTACGATGACATTGCGGATATGCAGAACGTCCGCACCAGGATCAGCGGCGAGGTCAGCTCCTTTGCAGTCGCCGCAGGCGACGCCGTGCAGGCTGGTCAGACTGTGGCCACCATCCGCGACACCTCCGTGATGCTGCTGGCCGTGGATTTCCCTGCCGCAGAGGCCCAGAGCTTTGTCGTCGGTCAGGCCGCACAGGTCATGCCGGACACCACTTTTGAGACGCTGAACGGCACCATCCGCTCCGTTTCCGGTGCAGACCCTGCCGGCGACGCCAGCCTGATGACCTGCACCGTCACCATCGCTGTTCCAAACGCGGGCAGCCTGACCACCGCACAGGCTGCTGTGGCACAGGTGAACGGCGTCAGCTCCCTCAACTCCGCACACTTTACTTACCAGCGCGAGGAGACTGTCGTGGCAGCTGCCTCCGGTACCGTGTCTGAACTCTGCGTCAAGGAGGGCAGCACCGTCCGTCAGGATGACGTTATCCTCCGCATCACCGGCAAGGATCTGGACAAGCAGACCAAAAACGCCGCTGACAGCCTGCGCGCTGCCGAGCTGCAGATGTCTTCTGCCGAGAAGACCATCAGCCACTATACCATCGACGCCCCGATCAGCGGCACCATCGTGGATAAGAAGGTCAAGGCCGGCGACAAGCTCAGCGCCAACGACACCGCCATGCAGAACCTCTGCACCATCTACGATATGAGCTATCTGGAAATGAAGCTCAACGTGGACGAGCTGAAGATCCGCTCCCTCGAGGTCGGCCAGGAGGTGGACATCACCGCCGACGCCGTCCCGGGTGAGACTTACAAGGGCGTCATCAGCAGTATCCTCGTGGCAGGCACTACCGCCAACGGCTCCACCAGCTACCCCGTCACCGTCCGCATCGACGATATGGGCGAGCTGCTGCCCGGAATGAACGCCGCTGCGAAGATCACCACCGCCAGCGTCAAGAATGTTCTGGCCCTGCCCAACGCCGCCCTCGTCCGGGGCAGCTATGTACTGGTGACCAAGGATTCGCCCAGCGCTGCCAATGCTGAGACTTCCATGACCGCTCCCGACGGCTACGTCTACGTCAAGGTGACCACCGGCATCAGCGATGACGATTACATCGAAGTGAAGAGCGGCCTACAGGAGGGCGATACCATCGCTTACGACAACTCCAGCGTCAGTGCGACCGACTTCTACAGCAACATGATGGCCTCCGCCGAAGGAGATGACGAATGAGCACGCTGATAGAATTTGATGGGGTCTGCAAGTATTACCAGATGGGCGACACCCTCGTAAAGGCCGCCGACCACGTCTCTTTCAAAATCAACAAAGGCGAGTTCGTGGCCATCGTCGGCCAGTCCGGTTCTGGTAAATCCACTTGTATGAACATCATCGGCTGTCTGGACGTGCCTACCGAAGGCACTTATCTGCTGGACGGCAAGGATGTCGGCAAGATGAGCCGCCGTGAGCTGGCACACATCCGGAACGAGAAGCTGGGCTTTATCTTCCAGCAGTACAACCTGCTGCCGAAGCTGACACTTTTGGAGAACGTGGAAGTTCCCCTTGTGTATGCGGGCATCCCCGCCGCACAGCGCCACGCGACGGCAAAGGCTGCCCTTGAGCGGGTGGGTCTGGGCAATAAGCTCAAAAACCTGCCCAACCAGCTTTCCGGCGGTCAGCAGCAGCGTGTGTCCATTGCCCGTGCGCTGGCCCGCGGCCCGGCGGTCATCCTGGCCGACGAGCCCACCGGTGCGTTGGACTCCCACACCAGCCGCGAAGTGCTGGGAATGCTGCAGGATCTGCACAAACAGGGCAACACCGTCGTCCTCATCACCCACGACAACTCCATTGCTGTGCAGGCCGAGCGCATCATCCGCCTCGAAGATGGCCGCGTCGTCTACGACGGCGACGCCCACGCACCCGAGGCAGTCGTTCAGCCGAACTTCATGATGGCAGAGCCGAAAGCCGGAGAGGAGGGGACGCAGGCATGATAAAGGAGACCTTCAAACAGGCCGTCCAGAACGTCTTGAGCAACAAAGTCCGCACCTTCCTCACCATGCTGGGCATCATCATCGGCGTCATGGCCGTCATCGTCATCGTCGGCCTCGGCAACGGCATGACCAACATGATGCAGGACTTCTACTCCGACATGGGCAGCGATATTCTGTCCGTCAACGTCATGACCGCCAGCACCCGCTCAGTGGAAGTGAACGATGTGTACAGGATCATCAATGAAAAACCCGAGTATTATAAGGGCCTTTCGCCGATTGCCAGTGTCGGCGGCGATACGCTGCGGGTGGCGGGCGAGAAGTACCGCCGCACCTACATCAGCGGCGTCAACGAAGATTACATGACCATCAACAACTACAAGGTGGCCAAGGGCCGCGGCATCCAGTACACCGATTTGATAGACAACAAGAATATCTGTGTCATCGGCGACTATGTGGACCGCAGGATCTTCGGCGGCAACGGTCTCGGCAGCACCCTCAAGGTAGGCGCCAGCGAGTACCGCATCGTGGGCGTGCTGGAGGGCCGCTCCAAACCCGCCTCTCAGTACGAGGGCGGCAACGACGACGTTGTTCTTATCCCCTATACCACCCTGATGAGCGTCAACAACACCAGCAGTGTCAGCCAGTACTATGTGGTCCTGCAGGACGCGGACCACTCGGATGAGGCACAGGAGTTTTTGCAGTCGCGGCTCAAGAAGCTGGTCAGCAAGGACGACTATGTCTACGTCATGAGCCTGAGCGCAGCCATGAAGCAGATGTCCTCCATGATCAACGTCATGGTGGGCGTCCTGACGGCCATTGCAGGCATCTCGCTGCTGGTCGGCGGCATCGGCATCATGAACATCATGCTGGTGTCCGTCACCGAACGCACCCGTGAGATCGGTATCCGCAAGGCACTGGGCGCACAGGAGAGCACCATCCTGACCCAGTTCGTCGTGGAGGCCGGCGTCACGTCGGCGCTGGGCGGCTGCCTCGGCATCGTGCTGGGCTACGTCGTGTCGGCCATTATCAACCAGATCCTTCCGTATATCCTGACGGATATTACCCTGAATGTCACCCCCTCGGCGGACGCAGCAGCCATCGCCGTGGGCATCTCCTGCGGCATCGGTGTCCTGTTCGGCTTCCTGCCGGCCCGCCGTGCCGCCAGCCTGAACCCCATCGAAGCGCTCAGATATGATTAAGGAGTTTACCATGAAAAAACGATTCCTCGCATTCCTGCTGGCTGTCTGCGTGGCTGTTTCCATGCTGGTGCTGCCCGCCTCTGCGGTCGGCTCCAACGCGGCAGTCCAGACGGCGACGGCACTGGGCGGTCTGACCGCCGAGCAGGCCGGTTCTCTGGGTGCGCCCCTCACTCGTGGGCAGGCGGCCCGCCTCCTCACCGCATTCTCTGCTTACCGCGATACCACCACGGCACAGGGCCGCACCGGCCGCCTCTACAGCGATGTAGACAGCGACTCTCCCTATGCGGTCTACATCCGCACCGCTGTCCAGAACGGCTGGATGACCGGCTACTCCGACGGCAGCTTCCGCCCGGACAACACCGTCACGCTGGAAGAAGCCTGCACCATGGCGCTGCGCCTGCTGGGCTATGATGTGGCAAAGCTGGGCGGTACCTTCCCCACAGCTCAGCTCAGCAAGGCCGGCGCGCTGGGCCTGCGCAATGAGATCAATGCCCGTCAGGGCGAGACTCTGACCCTCGAGCAGGGTACCATGCTCTTCTACAACGCCCTCACCGCCGTGAACGGCAGCGGTCAGGTCTACGCTTCCACCCTGGGCTTTGCCGTGAACAACGGCCAGGTGGACATCTCTTCGGTCCTGCTGGACAACGTCAAAGGCCCCTTCGTGGCAGATACTTCCACCGTCCTGCCCTTCGCCCCGGCAGCCATCTACCGCAACGACGAAGTCACCACCTCTGCGGCCCTCTCTCCCTATGATGTCTACTATTATAACGAGGGCGCCCGCACCGTCTGGCTCTACAACAAGCGCGCCGCAGGCCGCGTGACGGCGGTCTCGCCCTCGGCCAGCGCTCCGGCCTCTGTGACCGTGGCCGGTGTCACCTACGCCATCGCTTCGCCCTCTGTGGCCTATCAGCTGTCCTCCCTGTCCGGCGGCGGCGTGGGTCAGGTGGTCACTCTGCTGCTGGGCATGAACGATGCAGCTGTCTCCGTCCTCACCGGCGACGCGGCAGACGCTGTGTTCTACGGCGTGGTCCAGTCCTCATCCCGCACCCTTGTGGAGACGAACAGCGCTGAGGTGCAGCAGGCTGTCTCGGTCATGTGTACCGACGGCACCGCCCGCACCGTCAACGTGGACAATAAGCTCAATTTCCCGGCCGGCAAGCTGGTGGAGATCAGCGTGGACGGTGACGGCGAAAGCGTCCAGTCCATCTCGCCCCGCTCGACCAGCGGCACTGTCAGCGCCGACGGCACCGCGCTGGGCGACACCCCGTTTGCAGACAACGTGCAGATCATTGATACGACGTCGGAGGGTGTGGCTGGGGCAGTTCGCCCCAGCCGCCTATCGGGGGTAACTCTGAGTGAAAGCGACGTCCGCTACTACACCACCAATTCCGCAGGCCAGATCGACCGGGTCATCCTCGACGATGTGACCGGTGACCTGTGGGAGTACGCTGCGCTGGATTCTGTCCGCCGCCTGACGGACGAAGCCGCCAAGAAGATCGACAAAAAGATCAGCGACAAGGCACAGGACGCCGCAAGAGAGGCCGCAGGCCTCCCCGCTGCGACCACCACGACCACCACCAAGGTGGACAAGACCGATGAGGAGACCTTCCAGGATGTGAAGAACATCCTTGTTCCCAGCACCAGCGATGTGCTCTACGGCCTCATCGACGGCAGCGTCGTCAGCTCTACCTGGAACACCCTTACCGGCAAGACGGACCAGCTGTTCAGCTATGTGCTCCGCCGCACCGGCGACAGCGTGGGCGGTACGCTGGGCGACTTTCTCAACTATCTGGGCGAGGGCGCGACCTATGTCTGCTACTCCGGCGGCAAGCAGGTGGCCTACAGCACCGCCACCAAGTACCCCGTTATTGCAGGCGGCATCGCCATCGGCCGTTCTGCCGACGGCAAGGCCATCAACCGGATGCTCCAGCTCTCGCCGGTAGTCATCGATAAGCTGGGCGCAGCTTCGGTCATGAGCGGCGACAAGCGCTATGAGACCGCCGACGATATGCAGGTGTATCTGTGGTCGAACGGCCAGTATTTCGCCACCTCGCTGCCCAAGATCAACACCGAGGATTATAAGCTCATCGGCTGGTACGACAACTTCGGCTGCTCCGGCGGCAGGAAGATCCGTATCCTTGTGGCCGTCAAGACGAACTGAGCCTGAAATTTTCCAATCACAGAACAGCAGCCTCGCGGCAGATGAAGCGGGGCTGCTGTTTTATATTGTGCTGCAAATTTGCTGTTGAATTTTACAGCACATCTGTTATACTAGACTTGAAAGGAGCTGATCTTATGCCGAACATCAAACCTATTTCCGATTTGAGAAACTATACCGAGGTGCTGCGGGATGTCGAGGAAGGGGCACCGGTCTTTCTGACCAAGAATGGCCGCGGCCGGTACGCTATCGTGGATATGCACGATTATGAAAAGGCACAGGCTACCATCCGGCTCATGAACGAAATTGCCAAGGGCCGCCGTTCAGGGGAGACGGAAGGTTGGCTGACGCTGGAGGCCGTAGAGAAAAATCTCGGAATTGCCGATGAATAAAGTGATAGTAGCACCGAAAGCACAAGGTGATCTTTTAGAGATTCGGGATTATATTTCGGATGAGTTGCAAAATACAGCTGCGGCTAAAAAGGCAGTGGCTAAAATTACAAAGAAAATTCGGATATTGCAGGAACATGCATTGATTGGAGCGCCGTTAGCTTCTGTCTCCGACGCAAACAGTGACGAGAGGTTTCTGGTCAGCGGAAGCTATCTGATCTTTTACCATGTGAATGGCAGTGATGTGTTCATCGACCGTGTGCTTTACGGACGCAGAGACTATCTGCGGGTGCTGTTTGGAGACAGCATCAAGGAGGAAACCGAATAAGCTGTCGGGAGGCCCCGCTTTGCGGGGCCTCTTTTCGTTCTCCTATTTGCCACACGCCCTATTTCGTGTTACAATAAAAACCAGAAAAATTGCGGAAAAAGGAGGTGCGGCAATGATACGCATTGCTCTGGTCGAGGACGAGGCAGCGGTGTGGGCGCAGCTTCAGGGCTATGTGCAGCGGCACACCCGGCAGTACGGCACCGAGTTCGCGGTGACGGAATTCGCCGACGGCATGGAGCTGCTGGATGATTACCGCCCGGTGTACGACATCCTGTTTCTGGACGTGGAGATGAAGCATCTGGACGGAATGGAGACGGCCCGGCGAGTGCGGGAGCTGGACAAGGATGTCATCATCGTTTTCATCACGAATATGGCGCAGTACGCCATCGGCGGGTACGCCGTGGGCGCACTGGATTATGTGCTCAAGCCGGTGCCTTATTTTGCGTTTTCGCAGCAGCTGCGCAAGGCCGAAGAACAGCTGCGCCGCCGCGCACGGCATTATCTGGCCCTGCCGGTGGAGGGCGGGATGCGGCGGCTGGATTCGTCCCTCATCTATTATCTGGAAAGCGAGGGACACCGCGTCCATTTTTATACCGAAGAGGGCGATTTCGTGGCGGCAGGCACCCTGAAAGCATTCGAGGAAAAGCTGGCCGAGCGGCCCTTTGCCCGCTGCAACAGCGGCTACCTTGTCAATCTGGCACAGGTGAAGAGCGTGCAGCAGGGGATGGTGCAGGTGGGACCCTACGAATTGCAGGTCAGCCGCCCCCGGCGGAAAGCCTTCCTCGCGGCGCTGGCCGACCACATCGGGGGTGAGGGTGCATGACGGCACTGCCCAGCATCCCGCGCCTGTATACGGCGCTGGCCGAGTGTCTGGCCGTGGGCATCTACGCCCTGCCGCTGGGCATCCGCTTCGGCAAAACGGCCACCATCGCTGCCAGTGCGGCATGGGCGCTGGCCCTGAGTGCTTTTTTGCAGGCCACGGGCAGCGTTCCGCTGGCGTGGTGGATCCCCTGCATGGCGGCAGCTGTGGGGATACAGTATTTATACCTCTGGGTCACCCGCACCATCTCCCTGCTGGAAGCGGGCTATGTCTGCGCCCGGGCCTTCGTTCTGGCAGAGCTGGCGGCCAGCGCCGAGTGGCAGCTGCACTGCTTCCTCTGGCCTCAGCGCAGCGGGGCCGACGGCCTGTCACTGCTGCTTCTGGTGGTGGTCTATGGCGGCGTTTTCGGCTGCATCTGGGTGCTGGAGCATAAGCACAAAAGTCCCAAGGGCCATATCGTCATCAGCGGAAAAGCGGCCCTCGTGGCCGTCGTCATGGCGGCGATGGTCTTCGCGGTGAGCAACCTGCTGTTCTTGGGCGACCGCGAGGTGGACATGAGCGTCTACTACATCCGCACGCTGGTGGACATCTGCGGCGTGCTCATCCTGACGGTCCAGCACGAACAGCTGCGGGAGGCGGCGCTCCACAGTGAGCTTGCCGCCATGGACGAGGTGCTCCACCGCCAGTACGAGCAGTACAAGCGGAGCAAGGAGGGCATCCGGCTCATCAACAGCCGCTATCACAAGCTGAAGATCCAGATCGCGGACATCCGCGCCGAGCGCGACCGGGCCAAGCAGGACGCGGCTCTGGCCCGGATGGAGAGCGGAATCCGGCAGTATGAGGCCGAGAACAAGACTGGCAACCCGGTATTGGATACCCTATTGACCGCCAAAAGCATGGACTGCCAGCAGCGCGGCATCAACATGACCAGCGTGGCCGACGGCAGCCAGCTGGGCTTTCTGAGCACGAGGGAGCTGTGTACCCTCGTGGGCGCGCCGCTGGACAACGCCATCGAGAGCGTGCTGGCCGAGCCTGACCCCGAAAAGCGTCTGCTGCGGGTGGCCATCTATAACCAGAGCGGCTGCGTGATGCTCCGCTTCGAAAACTACTGCGCCCAGCCCGTGGAACTGGGCGCGGACGGCCTGCCCGTCCACAACGCCCACGGCGGCTACGACCTGCAGGGCGTGCAGGCGGCCGCCCAGCGCCACGACGGCACCATGACCCTTCATTGGGCCGACGGCTGGTTCACCCTGCGGATCTTGCTGCCGGTCCCGGAAAAGTAAAAGGACTCCTTCAGTCACCTGCGGTGACAACTCCCTCAGGGAGGGAGCCTTTGGCAGAGAGCGAAACATTGTCCTCTTTGCCAAGGGCCACCTCTTTGAGGGGGCTGCCGCGTCAGCGGCTGGGGGAGTTTTTGCTTTTGGCATGATGCACAATAAAACCGCGCTCGAAATTGTGGATTAGCACAATAAAATTTGAAACCAAATTGAAACTTCTGCAAAACATGCCTCCAAAATGACAGATTGTGAAGATGTTTGTGAATTTTCTTTGAATCCATTTATAATAGTGGCAATGCTCCGGGAGCTGTACCCGGAAAATATGGATTCAGAATAAGGAGGAAGAAAATTATGTTGTCCATCAATATGGATGATGTAATGCAGGTAGTTTCGAACATTCAGAACTATCTGATTGCATTCGGCGTCGTCCTCGTACTCGCGCTCCTCGTGATGTTCGCGGTGCGGAAGATGCCCAAAGCGAAAAAGAAGATGATTCGTGCGCAGTCCGGCCTCGCCATTCTGCTGGCGCTGGCGATTGTCGTCAACCTCATCTGCACCGGCCCCATGTCCACCATGCTGGACCTGGTCTCCGGCGAAGGTTCCATCAGTGAGGAGACTTCCGCAGAGGCCACCGAGCTGGTCAATGAGATCACCCAGGAAGGCATCGTTCTGGCTCAGAACGACGACAACATCCTGCCTGTGGCTTCCGGCTCCAAGCTGAACGTCTTCGGCTGGGCTTCCACCAGCCCCTGCTATGGCGGCACCGGTTCCGGCGCTCTGAACGACGCCTACCCTGTCACCGACCTGCTCACCGGTCTGCATGATGCAGGCATCGAGACCAACGACGAGCTGAGCAAGTTCTACACCGATTACTGCTCCACCCGCCCCACCGTTGGTATGTCCAAGCAGGACTGGACTCTGCCCGAGCCGAATGTCAGCCTGTACACCGACGAGATGATGGCAAACGCCAAGGCATACTCTGACACCGCCATGGTGGTCATCACCCGCGTCGGCGGTGAGGGCGCAGACCTTCCCACCGACATGTCTGCTGTCGTGGACGGCAGCTGGATCCGCCGTGTGGCTGAGTATCGCGGCAGTGAAAAGGGTGCCGGCTACTACAACGGCACTTACGATGACACCCTGAACGAGGGCAATGACTGGGATAAGGGCGACCACTTCCTGCAGCTGTCCAACCGCGAGGAAGAGCTCATCGACCTCGTCACTTCCAACTTCGACAACGTCATCGTCGTTTACAACGGCGCAAACGCTTTCGAGATGGACTGGGTCAAGAACTACCCCCAGATCAAGGGCGTCCTGCTCTGCCCCGGCACCGGCCAGTCCGGCTTTGAGGGCTTTGGCCGCGTGGTCGCCGGTGAGGTCAACCCCTCCGGCCGTACCGCTGACACCTATGCTGCTGACCTGACCGCTTCTCCGTGGTGGAACAACTTCGGTGACTTCAAGTACACCAACGCCACCGAGCTGGATTCCGATTCCAGCTCCTTCGACCCCGCAGGCGCTACTGCATCCTTCGTCAACTACGCTGAGGGCATCTATGTCGGCTACAAGTTCTATGAGACTGCTGCCGATGAAGGCCTCATCGACTACGACAAGGAAGTTGTCTATCCCTTTGGCTACGGCCTGAGCTACACCACCTTCACCCAGAAGATGAGCGACATCACCAGCGACGGCAGCAGCCTGAAGTTCTCTGTCACCGTCACCAATACCGGCTCTGCTGCCGGCAAGGATGTCGTGGAGATCTATAATGATCCTCCGTACACCAACGGCGGCATTGAGAAGGCCTCCGCAAACCTGCTGGACTTCGCCAAGACCAGCGAGCTTGCCCCCGGCGAGAGCGAGACCATCGACTTCACCATCCCGGTCGAGGATCTGGCTTCCTACGATTACAAGAACAACGGCTGCTATGTGCTGGAGGCTGGCGATTACATCATCAGCACCAACTCTGACTCCCACAATGTTCTGGATTCCAAGACCTACACTGTTGCTTCCGACATCGTTTACAACGAGTCCAACAAGCGCGAGAGCGACGCTGTTGCAGCGACCAATCAGTTCGATTTCGCAGAGGGCGAGATCACCTATCTGTCCCGTGCGGACGGTTTTGCAAACTATGCTGAGGCCACTGCCGCTCCTGCTGATTACAACATGAGCGATGAGGTCAAGGCTGTCTTCGACAACGCACACACCTACACTGAGGTCAACTACGAGAAGGACGATGACCCCAACGCAGAGGACATCACCACCGGCGCAAAGAACGGCCTCAAGCTGGCTGACCTGCGCGGCGTGGATTACAACGATTCCAAGTGGGATGACCTGCTGGATGAGATGAGCATCGACGACCTGCAGCAGACCATCGGCTTCGGCGGCTATCAGACTGCAGCTGTGGACAGCATCGGCAAGGTGCGCACCAACGACTGTGACGGCCCTGCATCCATCAACAACAACTTCACCGGCGTCGGTTCTGTCGGTTTCCCGGCTGCTACCCTCATCGGTATGACCTGGAGCAAGGATCTGGCCCACGACTTCGGCGACAGCATCGGCAAGATGGCCAATGAGATGAACACGTCCGGCTGGTATGGCCCGGCAATGAACATCCACCGCACCGCTTTTGCAGGCCGTAACTTCGAGTACTACTCGGAGGACGGTGTCCTGTCCGGTGCTATGGCCGCAAACGCCATCGCAGGCGCACAGGAGCACGGCGTCTACGCTTACATGAAGCACTTTGCCCTGAACGATCAGGAAGGCAACCGTACTTCTATGCTGGCTACCTGGTCCAACGAGCAGGCGATCCGCGAGATCTACCTCAAGCCCTTCGAGATGTCTGTCAAGGATGCTGACTGCCACGCTGTCATGTCTTCCTTCAACTACATCGGCAGCCGCTGGGCTGGCGGCTGCAAGGAGCTGCTGCAGAACGTCCTGCGCGGTGAGTGGGGCTTCCTCGGCTTCGTCGAGACCGACTACTTCGGTGTCTACGGCTACATGACCGCTGATCAGGGCGTCCGCAACGGCAGCGATCTGATGCTCTGCACCACCGGCAATGACTTCAACAAGATGACTGTTCTGACCAACAGCAGCAAGCAGGCAATGCGCACCTCTGCCAAGAACATCCTCTACACCGTGGTCAACAGCCGCGCTTATGAGGCTGAGAACCTGAACCCCGGCATGGCAAAGTGGAAGGTCATCATGATCGGTGCTGACGTCGTGGCCGCGCTGCTCATCGTTGGCCTGGAGTACACCGCCATCAAGAACTACAAGAAGCGCAAGGAAGAAGAGGAAGAAGTCTAAACCGGACCCTCTCTCCATGCAGCACCTGAACTGAACCAACGGCAAAGGCCCGCTGCACCAGACAGCGGGCCTTTGCCCTGCTCAGGATAAAATGAGGAAAATGCGATGAAGCATACCGACATCATCCAGAAACTGAACTTAGAGCAAAAATGCGCCCTGCTCTCGGGCGAGACCGTCTTTACCACCCGCGCTCTGCCGGGCAAGGGCATCCCGGCCATCACCCTTTCGGACGGCCCCAACGGTGTCCGCAAGCAGGCCGGCGCCGCCGACCATCTGGGCCTCAACCCCAGCGTTCCGGCAACCTGCTTCCCGACCTCTTCCGCCACTGCGTGCAGCTGGGATGAGAAGCTGGGCGAAGCCGTGGGCGAGGCACTGGGCGAGGAAGCCGCTGCACAGGAAGTGGCTGTCCTGCTCGGCCCCGGCCTGAACATCCAGCGCAGCCCCCTCTGCGGCCGCGACTTCGAGTATTTCTCGGAAGACCCCATCCTCGCGGGCAGGATGGCCGCCGCCTATGTGCGCGGCATCCAGAAAAACGGCATCTCTGCCTGCCCCAAGCACTTTGCGGTCAACAGTCAGGAGCTGCGCCGCATGGCCAGCGACTCGGTGCTCGATGAGCGCACCCTGCGGGAGCTGTATCTGACGGGTTTCGAGATCGTGGTGAAAGAGGCAAAGCCCAAGACCATCATGACCTCCTACAACCTCATCAACGGCACCTATGCCAACGAGAATGCCCACCTGCTGCAGGACATTCTGCGGAAGGACTGGGGCTTCGACGGGGCCGTCGTCACCGACTGGGGCGGCTCCAATGACCACGCCCTCGGCGTGAAGAACGGCTCCACCCTCGAAATGCCCTGTCCCGGCGGCGACTCCATCCGGGAGCTGATGAAGGCCGTACAGGACGGCAAAATTTCCGAGGCCGACGTGGACGCCCGCCTCGACGAGATGCTGGAACTGGTGCTCTCCACCCACGCTGCGGTGGAAAAAGCGCCCCGCACCTTCGACGCTGCCGCGCACCATAAGCTCGCCCGCCGCGCGGCCGCAGAGAGCATCGTCCTGCTCAGGAACGAGGACGGCATCCTGCCGCTCAAGCCCAATGAGAAGCTGGCCGTCATCGGCGACTTTGCCGAGACGCCCCGCTATCAGGGCGCAGGCTCCAGTGCCGTCAACGCCCTGCAGGTGGACACCCTGCTGGACAGCATCAAGGCCGACGACAGCGGCATCACCTTCGTGGGCTATGCCTCCGGTTTCGAGCGTCAGGGTGCAGCTGACGCCGAGAAGCTGGAAGAGGCTGTGGCCCTCGCAAAGAAGGCTGACACCGTTCTGCTCTGCCTCGGCCTCGATGAGCTGCGGGAGAGCGAGGGCCTTGACCGCTCTGACATGAAGCTGGCCGAGAACCAGCAGCAGCTTCTGGCCGCTGTGGCTGCCGTCAACCCGAACGTCGTCGTTCTGCTGAGCGCCGGTGCGCCGGTAGAGACGCCGTGGGTCGGCCAGTGCAGGGCGCTGGTCTACGGCGCACTGGGCGGACAGGCAGGCGCAGGCGCGGCCGCAGACATCCTCACCGGCAAGCTCTGCCCCTGCGGCAAGCTGTCCCAGACCTGGGCGCAGGCTCACGACGATACCCCCGCCAAGGCGAACTTCGGCGGCGAGGGCCGGAATGTGGAGTACCGCGAGGGCCTGTATGTGGGCTACCGATACTATCAGACCGCCGGTGTGCCGGTGGCGTTCCCCTTCGGCTACGGCCTGAGCTACACCACCTTCGAGTACAGTGATTTGAAGGCAGACGAGAAGGGCGTGACCCTCACTGTCACCAACACCGGCAGCTGTGCCGGCGCCGAGATCGTCCAGCTCTACGTCGCAAAGCAGGACGCAAAAATCTTCCGCCCGGCGCAGGAGCTGAAGGGCTTTGCAAAAGTCTTCCTCGCCCCCGGCGAGAGCAGGACGGTGAGCATCGCTCTGGACGACAAGGCGTTCCGCTACTGGAACGTCAAGACTGACCGCTGGGAAGTCGAAGGCGGAAGCTATCAGCTCCGCGTGGGTGCATCCAGCGCAGACATCCGCCTGACGGCGGAAGTCTCCGTCAAGGGGACCAACGCTCCCGACCCCTACGAGGGTCTCGACCTGCTCCACTACGTCTCCGGCCAGATCACCTATGTGACCGACGCCGAGTTCGAGGCTCTGCTGGGCCGCCCTGTGCCGGAGGATGTCGTCCGCATCGACCGGAACATGACGCTGGGCGAGATGGACCATGGCCGCAGTCCGCTGGGCTGGGTGGCACAGAAGGTGCTGCACTGCCGTCTGGACAGCAGCTTTGCAAAAGGCACCCCTGACCTGAACACCGTGTTCCAGTATAATATGCCGCTGCGCGCGCTGGCCAAGATGACCAACGGCATGGTGAGCATGGGCATGGTGGACGGCCTCGTCTGGGAGCTGAAAGGCTTCTGGCTCGTGGGTATCCTCCGGGTCATCTATGAGTTCGTCAAGAATCTCATCCTGAACAGCCAGATGGAAAACCGGCTCAAAAACAGCTGAAAGGAATAAGGTCATGAATTTCTGGAATAACTTTGCCGCAAAGCATCCGGCCGCGGCCAAATGGGTGCGGGAGGGTGGACTGTTCGTCATCGTGTCCAACCTCATCACCGTGTTCAAATACCTGCTTCTGCAGTTCCTGCCCAAGGCATTTGCAAGCCTGCCGGTGGTGGACTTCGGCTGGCCGGGCATCGACATCACCCTGTTCGGCGAGACCTTCAAGTGGAATATCCTCGGCTACGACGCGGCCCACGGCGGCCTGCCCTACTTCTGCGCCTACATGGTGGCCATGGTCATCGGCGAGTGCATCAATTTCCCCATCCAGCGAAACTTTGTCTTCCGCAGCAAGGGCAGCCTCGCCAAGCAGATCGGCTGGTATCTGCTGGCCTTCTGCCTCATCACCTGCATCGTCAACTCCATCAACTGCATCTGGGTGGCTGTGGCCGGTCTGCTGGTGCCTGATTTCATCTACAACATCGGCACCACGGTGCTTAACGGCGGCATCTCGATGGTTATCTTCTTCTTCGTGAACAAGATCATCTTCCCCGAAGGCGAAGCCGCAAAATAATCTGTCATCTTCTTTATTTTCATCATTTTCTTCATCCGAGCCAACAGGCCGTCCTCCTCCAGAGGACGGCCTGTTGGCATATTGAGCGGTTTTGGACGCTGCAAAGGACGAAATTTCGGTCATAGGGTAAGAATCTGCCCAGGGGTCTTGCACTTTGATGCTTTACTGTGGTAAAATCATGCCATGCTTTTATCATAGAGGAAAAAGCACCAAAGGGGGAACGTGTATGAGTGAGATCTGTATCATCGTCACCATCGTCGTCTATCTTGCGGCCATGCTTCTGGTGGGTTTCGCCTACAGCAAGACCAACAACGACAGCGCCGACTTCTACCTCGGCGGCCGGAAGATGGGTCCGCTGGTCACGGCTATGAGCGCCGAGGCCAGCGATATGTCCAGCTGGCTGCTGATGGGTATGCCGGGTCTGGCCTATCTGACAGGCATTGCCTCGCCGGGCTGGACGGCCATCGGCCTTGCACTGGGTACCTGGCTCAACTGGCTCATCGTGGCCCGGCGGCTCCGCCGCTATTCGGCCAACCTCGACGCCATCACGGTACCACAGTTCTTGTCGCTTCGCTTCCATGACCAGCGCAACCTGCTGAACGCTCTGGGCGCGGTCATCATCATCGTCTTCTTTGTGCCATATACGGCCTCGGGCTTTGCGGCCTGCGGCAAGCTGTTCCACAGCCTCTTCGGCGTAGATTACATGGCAGCAATGCTGGTGTCGGCCCTCATCATCGTGGGCTATACCATCCTCGGCGGCTTCCGCGCCGTCACCACCACCGACCTCATCCAGTCGGTGGTCATGTCGCTGGCCCTCATCGCGGTGCTGGGCTACGGCATCGTTGTGGCCGGCGGCTGGGGCGCTGTTGTCGAGAACGCCCAGAGCCTTTCCGGCTACCTGACCATGACGGCCAGCCACGACGCTGTGACCGGCGGGGCCGCATCCTACAGCCTGCTGGACATCGTCTCCACCATGGCGTGGGGCCTCGGCTACTTCGGTATGCCCCACATCCTGCTCCGCTTCATGGCCATCGAGGACGAGAAGAAGCTGGTGCTCAGCCGCCGCATTGCCACCGTCTGGGTGGTCATCGCCATGGCGGCGTCCATCGTCATCGGCATGGTGGGCCTCGGCATGACCAGGGTCGGTGCGCTGGAATTCCTCAGCGGCTCGTCCAGTGAGACCCTCATCGTCCGCATCGCCAGCCTCATCAGCCAGCACGGTGTGCTGGCGGCAGTCCTCGCCGGACTCATCCTTGCAGGCATCCTGGCGGCTACGATGTCCACGGCGGACAGCCAGATGCTGGCCGCTGCGTCCAGCGTGTCCCAGAACATTTTGCAGGAGTTCGGCCACCTCAAACTGAGCGAGAAGCAGAGCCTCTTCGCAGCCCGCCTGACCATCATCTGCGTCAGCGTGGTGGGCGTGGTGCTGGCCCGCGACCCGGATTCCAGCGTCTTCGGCATCGTCAGCTTTGCGTGGGCCGGTTTCGGCGGCTCCTTCGGCGCTGTCGTCCTCTGCGCCCTGTTCTGGAAGCGCTGCAACTGGCAGGGCGCGCTGGCAGGTATGCTCTGCGGCGGCCTGATGGTCTTCGTCTGGAAGTACCTCGTCAGCCCGCTGGGCGGCGTCTTCGGCATCTATGAGCTTCTGCCCGCCTTCCTCGTCTCGCTGGCCGTCTGCGCGGTGGTCAGCCTCGTGACCCCGGCTCCCACGGAGGATATTCTGGCCGAGTTCGACGCGGCGAAATAAGATCGCCGCTTGACAAAAAGCGGCGATGCTACTATACTAAAATCAAAGGAAAGGCACTGGCCGCAAAATGGTCAGCTCCTTACCGGCAGTGAATCAAAAAAGATTGACCCTCGTGCTTGGTAGGCGTCTGAGATGGTCAATCTTTTTTGTTGTCGTCATGTTCTTTGTTAGAAAGCTTCATAACGATGTCAAAAGTGCCTTTCATCACGTTCCAAAGGAGCGTGAGCAGGAGTAAAACTTCTGATAGAGTCATGAATATCCCTCCTTTCGCCTCAGTGCGACGGGAGGGCTTTCTTTTTAAGTAAGCCGATACAAAAAGATGCCTTTCCCGACGCATAGCCGGGAAGGAGACTGACCATCTGCATTTGCAGCGCAGTGCCTTTGTGCCGCCCGAAAGCGGCACTCTTAGAATATCATAAAAATTGACAAATTACAACAAATTAGAAACGCTTCCGTGCTCCACCCGGTATACCTTGTCAAACTGTTTCATGAACGCCCCCGAGACGTCGTGGGTGATGGCCACCACCATGCAGGGGAGAGCGAGCAGATTTTCCATGATCTGTCCGCTGGTGTCGGGGTCGAGGCTGGCGGTGATCTCGTCGGCGATGATGAGGTCGTACCGGCGAAGTGCCAGCCGTGCGATGCCGATGCGCTGGCGCTGCCCGCCCGAGAGATTCTTGCCGTTCTCGCTGATGAGGGTGTCGAGGCCGTCGGGCAGGGTGCTCACCCAGTCGGTGAGACCCGCCGTCCCGATGGCGTGGGAAAGCTGAGCCTCGGGGAAGTCCGCGCCGAGGCAGATGTTGCTGCGGAGGGTGTCATTGAAGAGATAGGTTGTCTGGGCAATGTAGCCTACCCGCTGGTAGAGGCTCTGACGGTCGATGCCCCGCAGCTGCTGGCCGTTGAAGAGGATGCTGCCGGTATAGTCTGGGTAGTACTGGAACAGCAGCTTTGCCAGTGTAGACTTGCCGCAGCCGCTTTCGCCTACGAGGACGACTTTTTCCTGCCCGGAGACCGTCAGCCGGACGCCGCTCAGCACCGGCGCGGCAGCACCCGGATAAGTAAAGCCGGTGTCTTGGCACTCGATGTGCTCGAGTTTATCGATGGCCCGGCCCGCAGAGACTTTTTCCGGGCCGGACATGGCTGCTTCCAGCCGCTGACGAATGCCCTTCGAAGATCTGACCTTGGCCCAGCACTGGGCGATCTGATTACAGGGCGTGATGACGAAGTTCGCCATGCTGGCGGCGGTGGAGACGGTGCCCATCGTCAGCCGCCCGTCGAAAGCGAGAAAAAGGCCCACCAGCATGACGATGGGGAAGATGAGGTTGCTGATGAGAGAGGTGTTGACCACCATGGCGTTGAGGCTCTGCTGGTAGGCCTGCTCGCTGTCGCGGGCCTGCCGGGCAGCATCCCGGTGGCGGGCGGCATAGGCGTCCTCCCGCAGAAAGCCCCGGATGACCTCGAACCCACCCAGAAGCTCCTTGAGCTGCTGGGTGTAGCCCGCCATCTGGAGCGAAAAAGCGTCTCGGGAGGCTTTGAGCCGCTCATTCATCTTCCGGGGCAGGACCAGCGGCGGCACGGTCACAAGCAGGATGGCCGCCAGCATCACCGGGCTGATGTAAAGGTACATCCCCAGCGCACAGAGCATGATGCCGCCCCAGAATGCGATGTTGAAGAGGGACATATAATAGTCGTCGTAGAGGGTGCGCAGGTCGGTGGTCAGCAGGGAGAGATAGGCTGCGTCGCCCTCCCGCTGATATTGGGACACCGGGCGGCGCAGCACCCGCTCCATGACCTGTCCCCGTACCTGCTCCACGGCACCGCAGGCGAGTTTTGTAAATGAGCGGCGGCTCAGCCGTTCGAAAAACCAGCTGGTGAAGGTGATGAGGAACACCAGCCCCATATAGCCCAGCGCCTCCTGCTTGCTCTTGGAGTCGATGAGCCACTTGAGCTGGAAGTTTTTCAGCGGCGCGAAAAAGGATACCGCCGCTGTAAAGAGCGCGAAGAGCATGAGCTTCACCCAGTGGTGTCGGAAGTAGTCGTTGACCGTTGCTTTTTTCATGCGTAGTATCCCTCCGCAGAGTACTATAAAACGAGATGGATTACAAGAAAGACCCCTCCGACTTCCTTTTTGCGGGAGATCGGAGGGGTCTTGATCTTATGGCCTTATGTAAGAGGTGCTGTCAGCTTACAGCTGGGGGCCGGCGGAGACCAGAGCCTTGCCGTGCTCGTTGCCCTCGTACTTTGCGAAGTTCTTGATGAAGCGGCCAGCCAGATCCTTGGCCTTCTCTTCCCACTGAGCGGCATCTGCGTAGGTGTCGCGGGGGTCGAGGATAGCGGGGTCAACACCGGGCAGAGCGGTGGGGACCTCAAAGTCGAAGTAGGGGATCTTCTTGGTGGGAGCCTCGTTGATGGCACCGCTCAGGATAGCGTCGATGATGCCGCGGGTATCCTTGATGGAGATGCGCTTGCCGGTGCCGTTCC
>OJQJ01000517.1_pt1 | contig 27682 bp, 19 predicted proteins | sample 1598671 | NCBI WGS metagenome assembly OJQJ01 (sample SAMN03922499, study PRJEB24848) | human gut metagenome | isolation source: stool sample | host: Homo sapiens | place: Germany | collected 2011-11 | reverse complement strand
CGGAGCTTTTGATTCAGGATTCCCTGGAAAAAATGCGCAGCGTCGGCACGATGCTGATGGTAGCCCACAGACTTTCCACGATTCAGCATGCGGACAACATCATTGTGCTATCCCACGGAAAGATCCTGGAGCAGGGCACGCATCAGGAGCTGCTTGCAAAGCATGGACGATATTACCAGCTGTATACGCTGCAATATCATAAGGAACAGATGGAAGAGTGACGGCGGAGAGCCATCGCGGATGTAGAAAAAATTGAAAAGAAAAGCCCGGAGCACAGCAAAGGAATAGATGCTGTGCTCCGAGCTTTTTTCATTGTATAGGAAACTTCGTTTCCATACGATAAAAACGCTCCGCACGCTCCCTTTACTTTTGCAGCGTGCAGATATCGACCAGCTCTGCCGTATCCGGCGTAAAGCCGCTCTTTAAGATATCCGCCAGGGCAACTGCCGTATCCAGGCTGGTCAGGCAGGGAATGCCAAGCTCCACAGATTTGCGGCGAACCTTTACGCTGTCCCGGGCAGGGGTACGCCCCTTTTTGGAGGTCGAAATGATGTAATTGACCTTTCCGCTTTCCAGAAGTGCGATGGTGTTGTGTTCGGATTCGCTGATCTTATGGACAAGTGTAACCTGCATGCCGTGGTCACGCAGTACAGCTGCCGTACCTGCGGTTGCATACAGGTGGAAGCCAAGATCTGCAAACCGCTGTGCAATATCAGGGATTTCATCTTTATCGGTGTCGCGCACGGTGATGAAGATGCCGCCCTTGTCGGTCAGCTGGTAGCCTGCACCGACCAATCCTTTGTAGAGCGCTTCCCGCATGGTGGGTGCGATGCCGAGCACTTCACCGGTAGATTTCATTTCAGGTCCGAGCTGCGTGTCCAGTCCAGACAACTTTTCAAAGGAGAAGACAGGCACTTTGATCGCGGTGTAGGAGGAAATCGGGGCAAGACCGGTACCGTAAGGCATATCCTTTAATTTTTCCCCGAGCATGACGCGGGTGGCGATATCGACCATCGGGATGCCGGTGACTTTGCTCAGATAAGGCACGGTTCTGGAGGAACGGGGGTTTACCTCAATGACATAAACCTGATCCTGGCAGATGACGTACTGGATGTTGATCAAGCCCTTCGTGTTTAAGGCGAGGGCAAGGCGGGTGGAGTAGTCCACGAGCTTTGCGGTTTTGGCGGGGCTTAAATTCCAGGCAGGGTAAACTGCGATGGAGTCGCCGGAGTGGATGCCTGCACGGTCGATGTGCTCCATAATGCCGGGCAGCAGGACATCCTCGCCATCGCAGATTGCGTCGACTTCAAGCTCCGTGCCCATCATATATTTATCGATCAGAACGAGGTTCCCTTCCATATGGGAAAGAATAATATCCATATATTCTTTTACGTCCGCATCGGAAAAGGCGATAATCATGTTCTGACCGCCAAGGACATAACTGGGGCGCAGCAGAACCGGATAGCCGAGACGGTTCGCTGTTTCGATCGCTTCCTCTGCAGTGTGGACGGTATCTCCGACGGGTTGCTTGATATGGAGCTGTTTTAAGAGAGCTTCAAACCGCCCCCGGTCTTCGGCAGCGTCAATACTGTCTGCAGGTGTGCCCAGAATCGGAACGTTGTTTTCTGAAAGCCATTTGGTCAAGCGAATTGCGGTCTGTCCGCCGAAGGCAACAACGGCACCAACCGGATTTTCCACACGGATGATGTCTCCGACATCTTCCGGAGTCAGGGGCTCAAAGTACAGGCGGTCTGCTGTATTGAAATCGGTGGAAACGGTTTCCGGGTTGTTATTGACGATAACAACCTCATACCCGGCATCTTTTAATGCCCAGACACAGTGAACGGAGGCGTAGTCGAATTCGATTCCCTGACCGATCCGGATCGGACCGGAGCCAAAGACGATGACGACGGGCTTTTTGGAGCTGTGTTCCGCGATAAAAGCGGAAGCCTCGTCCTCCTCGTCAGTGGTGGAGTAGAAGTAGGGGGTTTCTGCCGCAAACTCCGCTCCGCAGGTATCGACCATCTTATAGGAATACGGAAGGTGGGGGAAAGTAGAGTTGCCGGACAGGCGTGCAATCGTTTTATCCGGAAAACCGTTTCTCTTTAATTCCCGCAGAAAATCATGTGTGAGCGGCTCTGTCTCCAGCCGTTTTTCGAGGTCGCACAGATGCAAAAGCTTTGCTAAAAACCATTCGTCGATCAAAGTCAGCTGATGGATTTTTTCGATGGAAAAACCGCGGAAGAGCGCTTCGTAAACAGCGAAGATGCGTTCGTCGTCCTGCGCCAGGATTTTGGCGGTTAGGGCTTCGTCGTCGAGTGCGCGCATATGCACGTCTGCCAGGCAGTCATGGGAGATTTCTGCTCCGCGAACGGCTTTCATCAGCGCCTGCTCGAAGTTTCTGCCAATAGCCATGACTTCACCGGTGGCTTTCATCTGGGTTCCGAGCTTTCTTGTCGCATACACGAATTTGTCAAAGGGCCATTTCGGAAATTTGACGACAACATAGTCCAATGCCGGTTCGAAGCATGCTTTCGTCTTGCCGGTGATTTCGTTTTTGATTTCGTCCATCCGGTAGCCGATGGCGATTTTGGCAGCGACTCTGGCGATCGGATAGCCGGTCGCTTTGCTGGCGAGGGCGGAGGAACGGGAAACCCTGGGGTTTACCTCAATAACAGCGTACTCGAAGCTCTCGGGATTTAGAGCAAACTGTACGTTGCAGCCGCCCTCAATGCCCATAGCTTCGATGATGTGGAGTGCAGCACTTCGAAGCATCTGGTATTCTTTATCCGCTAGCGTGACCGCAGGGGCGATAACGATGGAGTCGCCGGTGTGGACACCCACCGGATCAAGATTTTCCATAGAGCAGATCGTGATGACGTTTCCATCGCCGTCGCGCATGACCTCAAATTCGATCTCTTTCCAGCCGGAGATACATTTTTCCACCAGAATCTGCGTGATCGGGGAAAGACGGAGCCCTGCGGAAGCGATTTGGCGCAGCTGTGCTTCGTCTGCAGCGATGCCGCCTCCGGTGCCGCCGAGGGTGAAGGCGGGGCGCACGATAACCGGATAGCCTGCAGAGTGCGCGAAGGAGAGGGCACCCTCAAGCGTCGTCGTAACGACAGAGGGGATGATAGGCTCCCGGATCGCTTCCATGGTGCTTTTAAAAACCTGACGGTCTTCGGCTTTGGCAATGGTTTCCGGGTTTGCGCCAAGAAGTGTAACGCCCTCCTGTGCCAGAAAGCCTTCCTTTGCCAGCTGCATCGAAAGCGTCAGGCCGGTCTGACCGCCGAGGGTGGAAAGAATGCTGTCGGGGTGTTCTTTTTTGATGATTTTTTTTAGAAAATCCAGAGTCAGAGGCTCCACGTAGACATGATCTGCCATGGCGGCATCTGTCATGATTGTTGCAGGGTTAGAATTAACTAACACAACCTCCAGACCTTCCTCTTTTAAAGCGCGGCACGCCTGGGTACCTGCATAGTCAAATTCGGCAGCCTGACCGATGACGATGGGACCGGAGCCGATTACCATTACTTTTTTCAGATTGGGATTTAACGGCATGCTTTATGCCCTCCTTTCCATCAGTGCGACAAATTCGCGGAACAAAAACTCGGAGTCATGAGGACCGCCGCAGGCTTCCGGATGGAACTGTACTGAGAAGCCGGGAAAATCCTGATAAGAAACGCCCTCACAGGTTCCGTCGTTTAGGTTGATAAAACGAAGTACTGCATTATCCGGGAGGGAATCGTTTTTGACGGCATAGCCGTGATTCTGACTGGTGATATAATCCCTGCCGGTGAGCAGATCCTTCACCGGCTGGTTTGCACCGCGGTGTCCGTATTTCAATTTTTCGGTGTCCGCACCGTTTGCAAGGGCGAGAAGCTGATGCCCCAGGCAGATGCCGAAAATCGGAATGCCGGATTTGCAGAGGTGAGACAGCTCGGAAATGATAGCCGGGTTATCCTTCGGGTTGCCGGGACCATTGCTCAACATGATACCGTCCGGCGAATAGGAGAGGATGCGTGCTGCTGTCGTGGAAGCGGGAACGATGGTCAGGTCGCAGTTTAATGCGTGCAGCTTTCGGATGATATTCTGTTTTGCACCGAAGTCCCACAAAACGACGTGATGGCGGGGAAGCGGGGACGGAATCTGGTAAGGCTCCCTGCAGGTAACGTGTGCTACCGCGTCCGTGATTGCCCAGCCCTTTAAGTCTTCAACAGCAGCAGAATCCGGGCGGAGGGATGTGAGCCGTCCGTTCATGACGCCGCGCTCGCGGATGAGCTTGGTCAGGTAGCGGGTATCCAGATCATAGATGCCAGGGACATTTTGCTGCTTTAAAAAAGCGTCAAGATCCATCTGACATCTGAAATTGGAAGGACATGGGCACCATTCTCTGGTGATGTATGCGCTCATGTGAATTCCTTTGCTTTCAAAGTCTTTTGGATTGACGCCGTAGTTGCCGATCAGGGGAAATGTCTGAACGACCATCTGTCCGTAATAACTGGGGTCGGTCAGTGTTTCTGTATATCCGGTCATAGCCGTCGTAAAAACGACTTCCGCGATGACGTCCTCTTTCAAAGGAGCGCCGAAATGTTTTCCGGTCAGACAGGTCCCGTCCTCCAGCTGTAAGTACACAGTTTGTTCCATAAGTACACCTCGCTCATTCTCTCGTGTTTGCTGTACAAATACTGAAAGGCGTCCATGAATCAAACACTTTTCTAAATAGAAAAGTATTTCACTCATGAACGCCTTTGTTCATCTGATGCATTATAGCATTGGGAAAAGGGGCGGTCAAGAATAAATTTTATTTTGTTTACCAGTTCCCCCGTGACTTCGTGGGTACAGATTCCATGCTCGCATGAGAATCTGTGCACATGAAGTCACGGAGGAAGCGCCACTTCATGAGCAAAAGAAGCGGTGGCGCAGCCACTGCGGAAAGCGCCGCAGGCGCGATTTTGCGAATGGCGCGGGGGAACGTCCGTGTTGCCGCGCGGCGAGAAGGGCGCGATTCATGACAATAGAATGTTCACGGAGCGTGCATTCTATTGTATTGCGAATGGCGCGGGGGAACGTCCGGGAGAAGGCCACTGTGGAACTGACTATAAACATATCTACCAACTATGTTAGTGTTGACAAATAGGAAGCATCCAATTAGAATGATAGAAAATATCCGAAAAATAACTGCAAAGGAGAGCAGAAAAATGAGCAATCATATAGAAACAAAGTGTATTCACGGAAATCTGGATTTTTCCTGGGACGAGCCGACAAAGGCGGTGAGCTTTCCAATCTATCAGACGGCGACGTTCGGACATATCGGTCTGGGACATTCGACCGGCTTTGACTACACGAGAGAGAAAAATCCGACCAGACAGCATCTGGAGGAAATCCTTACCGCGCTGGAGGGCGCTTATGACACGACGGCATTTTCTTCCGGCATGGCGGCGGTGACAGCAGTATTTGATCTGTTTGCACCCGGCGACCATGTGATCTGTTCTGAAGACCTTTACGGCGGTGTAACCCGTCTGGTCAATACCATCGGCAAAAAGAACGGACTGATGGTTGATTTTGTCAATACCGGTGATTTGGATGAGATCAAACGGGTGCTGCGTCCGGAAACAAAGGCACTTTATATCGAGACGCCCAGCAACCCGATGATGGAGATCACTGACCTTTCGGCATGCGCAGAGCTTGCAAAAGAACACAACCTTCTGATGATCACAGACAATACCTTTTTATCTCCATATTTGCAGAACCCGATTGCGCTCGGTGCAGATATCGTCATTCACAGCGCGAGCAAGTTCCTGTGCGGACATAACGACACGATCGCCGGTTTTGTCTGCTCTGCAAAGGAAGAGCTCGCAGCAAAAATCCGCCTGATTGCAAAGACGACCGGCGGCTGTTTGTCCCCCTTCGACAGCTGGCTGGTAATGCGCGGCATCAAGACACTGGCGGTGCGCATGGAGCGGCAGCAGGAAAATGCGGGCAACATCGCGCGCTGGCTGACGGAGCAGAAGAAAGTCAGAAAAGTATATTATGCTGGACTGGAAACGCATCCTGGTTATGAGATCAATGCAAAGCAGGCGAGAGGTGCGGGTGCGATGATTTCCTTCGACGTCGACAGCGTGAAAACGGCACAGCGCGTGCTGGAAAAGGTGCGCGTCATCACCTTTGCGGAGAGCCTTGGGGGTACAGAATCTTTGATCACCTATCCGATGAAGCAGACCCATCCGGATGTTCCAAAGGAGTGGAGAGAAAAGCTCGGCATCACCGACACTCTGCTGCGCCTGTCCGTTGGACTGGAGCATGTGGACGAGCTGATTGCGGATCTGGAGCAGGCGTTTGTTTCCTGAGAAAAAATCCACGCTGTAGGGACTGCATTGCGGCGGAGCAGAAAAATATCGCGTTTGCGACCCGTTGCAGGCATAAGAATCCTGCAGGGCAGGATTTTTGTTGAGAGGGAGATTAGAAATGACAACCTATAATTTTGATCGGGAAATTGACCGGAAAAAGACAAACAGCCTGAAATATGATTTCGCCGTGGAACGCGGACGTGACGCAGATGTGTTGCCATTGTGGGTGGCGGATATGGATTTTCAGGCGCCGAAGCCTGTGTTGGATGCACTGCAGAATGCGGTTTCCCATGGGATTTTCGGTTATAGCGAGGTAAAAGGAGAATATTTTGACGCACTGTATCGCTGGTTTGACAGTCGGTTTGACTGGCAGCCAAAGTCTGAATGGCTTGTAAAAACCCCCGGTGTGGTATTCGCCCTTGCGATGGCGGTACGCGCTCTGACAAAAGAGGGCGACAGTGTACTGATTCAGCCGCCGGTTTATTACCCGTTCTTTGAGGTGATTCGCGATAACAATAGAAAGATCGTAGAAAGCCCGCTCCTTTTAACAGACGGACATTATGAAATTGACTTCGACGATCTGGAAGAAAAGATCGCATCCCAGAATGTAAAGCTGTTTTTGCTGTGCAGTCCCCACAATCCTGTCGGCAGAGTCTGGACAAAAGAAGAGCTTCAAAAACTGGGAGAGCTTTGCGACCGCTACCATGTGTTCGTTGTGGCAGACGAGATTCATTGTGATTTTGCATTTCCGGAGCATCCGCATACGATATTTGCAAAGGCATGTCCGCGGCTGGAAGAAAAGATGATTCTTTGCACTGCGCCGAGTAAAACCTTTAATCTGGCGGGGCTGCAGGTTTCCAATATCTGGGTTCCCGGAAAAGAGGTCCGGGACAGATTCAAAGCCGAGATCAACGCAGCGGGATATTCCCAGTTGAACGCCCTCGGTTTAATCGCGTGCCAGGCAGCTTATGAAAATGGCGGCGAGTGGCTTGAGCAGTGCCAGGCATATTTGCGGGAAAATTTGAAGGTCCTGCGCAGCTTCTTAAAAGAAAGACTGCCTAAGATCCGTCTGATCGAACCGGAAGGCACTTACTTTGCATGGTTGGACTGCTCGGGACTGGGACTGTCGGACACAGCGTTGGAAAATCTCATTGCACATCAGGCAAAGCTCTGGCTGGATGGCGGCTCTGTCTTTGACAAAAAGTCGGGACAGTTTGAACGCATCGTACTGGCGTGCACGAAAAAAACGCTTTTGCAGGCGCTCACACAGCTGGAAGCAGCCTGCCGGGGAAGAAATTCATAACGCAAAAACAACTGCCGGGAGGCGGTGCTTTTATTCAATGAAAAGTCTGTGCTGATGCCGGAAAAACCATGGAATATTTTATTCATGACAATAGAATGCTCGCAGAGCGTGCATTCTATTGTTTAAAAAGGGTTGACAGATCCGAAAAGACAGAATATAATCACATTAACATATAAAGTAAGTAGGTTTAAGGAGGAAGAGCAAATGAGCAACGTTTATACATCCGCAGATCAGTTAATCGGCAGAACTCCCCTGCTGGAGCTGACACATATTGAAAAGGCAGAGGGCTTAAAGGCACACATCTATGGCAAGCTGGAATACTTTAATCCTGCAGGCTCTGTAAAGGACAGAATTGCAAAAGCGATGATCGATGATGCAGAGGCAAAGGGCGCATTAAAGGCAGGCTCTGTAATTATTGAACCTACCTCCGGCAACACCGGCATCGGCCTTGCGTCTGTTGCAGCGGCGAGAGGCTACCGGATCATTATCGTAATGCCGGAAACCATGAGCGTAGAGCGCAGACAGCTGATGAAGGCATACGGCGCAGAGCTTGTCCTGACAGAAGGTGCAAAGGGCATGAAGGGTGCAATCGCAAAGGCAGACGAGCTGGCAAAGGAAATTCCCAACAGCTTCATTCCCGGACAGTTTGTAAACCCTGCAAACCCGGAGGTACACAAAAAGACAACCGGTCCTGAGATCTGGGAAGATTTGGATGGTAAGGTTGATATCCTGGTAGCAGGCGTTGGTACGGGCGGAACCGTGACCGGTACAGGCCAGTACTTAAAGAGCAAAAAGGCTGATGTAAAGGTTGTTGCTGTAGAGCCTGCAGGCTCTCCGGTTTTGAGCAAGGGCACAGCCGGCGCACACAAGATCCAGGGAATCGGCGCAGGCTTCGTGCCGGACGTCCTGGACACCAGGGTTTATGACGAAATTATTACCGTAGAGAATCAGGATGCGTTTGCAACCGGCAGAAAGATCGGTCATCAGGAAGGCGTGCTGGTAGGCATTTCCTCCGGTGCAGCAGTATGGGCAGCAATCGAGCTTGCAAAGCGTCCCGAAAATGAAGGAAAGAACATTGTTGTGATCCTGCCGGATACCGGTGATCGCTATCTGTCTACTCCTCTGTTTGCAGAAGAGTAAGAGGCAGAGTTTAAGCTCTGTTACAGTTCACCCGTGCCATTCGTGAAAATTTTCTTGACAGAGCGAAACGGGTATGCTATCTTGTAAAAAACAAAAAGCAATGACGAAGAAAAGTAGTACAGACAGACGGCACAGAGAGCAGGCGGCGGTGGGAGTCCTGCGCGGATATCTGTAGGAAAGAACACTTCCGAGCTGCAAGCTGAACACAGGATCTGTAAGTAGGCGAGCCGGAGTCCCACGTTACAGGGATAGCGTTTCATGGGAACGCGAAAAAGGGGCCGTACAAGGAAGTGCGGCAAGTTAGGTGGCACCGCGGATATAGCAGCAGCTATTCGTCCTATCTCCAATAGGACAAATGGCTGCTGTTTTTGCGTTCTTACGTAACGCAGCAAAAGAAAAGGAGGAAAAGCTTATGTGTTCCATTCTCTGCTACGCGGGAAAAGATGTCACCAAAGAAACGATGGAAGGATATCTGTTAAAGACAAAGATGAGAGGACCGGATGCCCAGCAGGTCGTTGAGACCGAATTCGGGTATCTCGGCTTTGCAAGACTTGCGATCATGGGGTTGACCCCGGATGGCATGCAGCCGTTTCAACGGGACGGCAGCTGGGTGATCTGCAATGGTGAAATTTACGGCTTTCGCAAAATCAAAAAGGAGCTGGAAGAGCGCGGTTATCAGTTCCAGAGCGGTTCCGACTGTGAGGTTTTGCTTCCGCTATATGAAGAATATGGACTGGAAATGTTTTCCCATCTGGATGCGGAATATGCCTGCGTATTGTACGATCACAAAAGCGGCAAGCTGATCGCAGCCCGTGACCAGATCGGAATTCGTCCGTTGTTTTATGGTTATTCCAAGAGCGGAAAGATTGCATTTGCCAGTGAGGCAAAGAACCTGATCGGCTGGGTGGACGAGGTGCGTACATTTCCGCCCGGAAGCTATTATTACGATGGGAAATTTGTCAAATATGAGGATATCGCAGCTGTCCATGGTTATGTGCACGAAGATATTGATGTGATTACAAAAAACATCCATGATAAGCTGACGGAGGGGGTAAAGAAACGTCTGGATGCAGACGCTCCGCTGGGCTTTTTGTTATCCGGCGGTCTGGACTCAAGTCTTGTATGTGCAATTGCAGCAGATATTTTGAAAAAACCGATCAGGACCTTTGCAATCGGCATGGACACAGATGCGATTGATTTAAAATATGCAAAAGAAGTTGCTGATTTTATCGGCGCAGAGCATACCGAAGTCATCATGACAAAGGAAGAAGTGCTGGAAAGCCTGGAAACCGTTATCGAAGCGCTTGCAACCTATGACATCACGACGATCCGCGCGAGCATGGGCATGTACCTTGTCTGCAAGGCAATCCATGAAAAAACAGACTTAAAGGTGCTGTTGACCGGTGAAATTTCCGACGAGCTGTTCGGCTATAAATATACGGACTTTGCACCGAGCGCGGCAGCCTTTCAGGAAGAGGCAGCAAAGAGAATCCGTGAGCTGTACTGCTATGATGTCCTGCGTGCCGACCGGTGTCTTGCGGCAAACAGCCTGGAAGCCCGTGTACCCTTCGGCGATCTCGACTTTGTCCGTTATGTGATGTCCATTGACCCGGCGAAGAAGTTAAACACCTACGGAAAAGGAAAATATCTGCTGCGCAAGGCATTTGAAGCAGATCATATTTTGCCGGAAAACATCCTGTGGAGAGAAAAAGCTGCATTCAGTGATGCAGTAGGACACAGCATGGTGGATGATTTAAAAGAATACGCAGAGAAGTATTACACCGACGAGGAATACGAAACGCTCCGCCAGAAATATGATTTTGCACAGCCCTTCACAAAAGAAAGCCTGCTGTATCGGGAAATCTTTGAAAAGTATTATCCCGGACAGGCAAGGATGGTGCCGGACTTCTGGATGCCCAACAAGAGCTGGGAGGGCTGTAATGTCAATGACCCTAGTGCCCGTGTGCTGGCAAACTACGGTGACAGCGGAAAATAAAAATAGAATCCTGCAGAACAGGATTCTTCGCCTGCGGCGGGGCGCATTGGTGACATGATTCCATTCCGTCGCAGTGTGGATTCGATTGTCATGAATAAAAATAACGGGTGGGGCTTATAAGCCCCACCCGTTTACGCGTTCCATTCGCATTCGCCGGACGTGCGGAACATCAGCAGCGCCTCGCGGCAGGAAAATTCACCCAGCTCATAGTATCCGTGGGAAAGTCGGTTGATGCGTTCCAGAGAAACTGCGCGGTTGGCACATTTTGGCTGGTCATAAATAAACCGGATGCCCTTGGCGTAATATTCAGCGTCGAATTCGGGAGTCCCTTCTTCCTCATAATAAGGGTCGAAGAAAAACACCTCGTCCCTGGAAATGCCGGTTAAAAGCACATAGTGCGGAACTTCAAGAAAAAGACGCAGCACGACAGCTGCACCGTGCAAAAGCGCCTGACTGATTTCGCTGTCCGGGGACAGTGTAACATCGTTACCGAAAAGAAACTGCGTCTGGATCGGAAAAGAGCGGACAGCTGCCAGCTGATTTAACCAACTGCCGACAAAACGCATTGCGGCGGCGGAAGTGCCGTGACGGCATGGTTGTCCCTGTTCGTTATAAGTGTCCATTGTATAGAGCATAATACATTTGAGGATGTCAGGACTGATTTCTTCCCGATCAAACAGGTAGCGGATTCCGTTGGTAATAGAAACAGAACCGCAGTCATATTCTGAGGACTGATAATTTAAGTAATTTTTCATTGAAAAATCCTCCGGTAAAGCATATTATATAAGGTCAGTGGATTGTTCCGTACTGTGCACTCCCACAATCCTACCCACCTATGAGCAAGCTCCTGTGGGCTTAGACCTTTTGATCCTGGCATCCTTATAGGATAGAAAGAATCGTGCGCTCTGCTGTCGAATATAACGCGAACCCCGTATTTTGTCAAGAATATGGGAATAGAGTCTTGACAGATCGAAAAAAATAGAATACAATTCTCACTAACATACCGGATAGATAGGTATTGAGCGGCGGATGATTCGCCTAAAAGGAGGAGCAGTTATGAAAAAACGAAACAGGATCTTAAGCCTGCTTCTGGCAGGAGTGATGGCGCTGGGACTGACCGCGTGCGGCGCATCGAATGCAGGTGCTGCAGCAGATGAAACCGGAAGCGCAGCGGTGAGCACAGAGAGTGCATCCTCAGACACAGCAGCTTCGGGAGAGAAGATTATCAACGTCGGTGTGACCAATACCATCGGCAGTATCAATCCCCTTTTGTTAAACGGCGGCGAGATTAACAAATATGCGACCGGACTGATGTTTTTGCCGTTGATGGAGCTGGATGCTGACTTGAACTTCGAGGGCATGCTGGCAGATTCCATCACAACAGAAGATAACAAAAACTTTATCGTTCACATCGATGATGCTGCAACCTGGTCGGACGGAACGCCTGTTACAGCAGATGATGTGGTTTATACCGCGCTTCGCCTGGCGAGCCCGGTCATCGGCAATACTGCAATGATGTATTATGTATTTGAAGGTGTTGGCGACGACGGCTTTGTAGAGGAAGGTGCAGAGAGCATCGACGGCATTCAGAAGGTAGACGATAAAACAGTACAGTTTACGACCAAAGAAGAAATGCCGATTACTACCTTTGAAAACAGCTATGCGAGATATCTGCTGACTCTGCCCAAGCATGTGATCGAGCAGTATTCCGAGGAAGAGCTTTCCACAGCGGATTGGTTCAACCATCCCGATGTTGTCAGCGGACCGTTCATCGTAACGGATTTCGATGTGGATCATTATATTTCCTATGAAGCGAACAAGGATTATTGGAAGGGCGCGCCCAAGATCGACAAGCTAAACATCAAAATAGTAGACGGCAGTCAGCTGTATGCAGGTCTGCAATCCGGAGAAATCGATATCACCCAGCAGACGATGAGTGATATCCCGCAGGAGGACTATGAGAGCGTAGAAGCCCTGGACAACGTAGACGTTGTATACGGTTCCCCGGTTACCAACCAGTCCGTATTTATCCAGACAAAGAACGTTCCGGATGTAAAAGTTCGTCAGGCGATGCTGTATGCGATTGATCGTCAGCAGATTCTGGAGGAACTGTTAAACGGACATGGCGAAATTGTAGATGGATTTCTGTCCAGTGCAAGCCCGTTCTATGATGATTCCCTTACACCGGTTTCCTATGACCCGGAAAAGGCAAAAGCACTTCTGGAAGAAGCTGGATGGGACGGCTCCCAGACAATCCGTTTCTATGTAAATTCCGGCGATTCGACCTTTGTAAACGCAGCCTCCATCATCGCTGCAGAGTGGGCTGCAGTCGGCATCAAGGCGGAAATCCAGACCGTTGACTTCGCAACGCTGATGAGCGTTGCAGGCACAGAGGACTATGATGTACTGGCAGTACAGTACACCTATGCGCCGGTGGATCCCTATCCGGATGTAGCATGGCTGCTTGGCGGTGAAGGAAGCTGGACCGGCTACAGCGACGATACGTTAAACGACGCGTTGACCAAATCCCAGCTGACAAGTGATCCAGAGGAAACAAAAGAACTGTTCTCCGTTGTGGATAAAAAGGTACAGGAAGATGTTCCGATGTTCTCCGCCTATGTTATCAGCGCACAGGGGGCAGTCAGCAAGCGGATTACAGGCGCAGCTCCCAGCGTATACGGCTTCTTCAACGATGTCCAGAACTGGGACGTAGTGGAATAAAGAAGAATCCTGTTTCACAGAATTCCATTCTGCCGCAGTGGGATCTTTGCGGAGCATTTTTATCAGAGAAAAAAGAAGTTTTCTTCCGATAAAAAGTTTGTATTTCATATATTTTATGCTATGATAATAACTGCCGCACATCTCTTTTTTGGGAGGTGTGCGGCAGAATCTGATATATGAGTAAAGTGAGGAAAAGCAAATGCCGCATTTACTGGAAGTAGAGGGGCTGACAACCGTTTTTGACAGTGACTACGGACGCACTGTCAGCGTGGACCATGTAAATTTTCATGTAGATAAGGGAGAAGTTGTCTGTATCGTCGGCGAATCCGGCTGTGGCAAGAGTGTGACCTCACTTTCTATTATGGGGCTGCTTGGAAGAGGCGGAACCGTGACGGAGGGAAGCGTCGTATTCGAGGACAAGAACCTTCTGACGATGACGGAAAAAGAGCTGGATAAAATCCGGGGCGACCGTCTGACGATGATTTTTCAGGATCCGCTGACCTCTCTCGATCCGGTCTTTACAGTCGGCAACCAGCTGATGGAGAGCATCCGAAAGCATATGAGATTGTCAAAAGAAGAGGCGCGAAAGCGGGCAGAGCAGATTTTAGGAAAAGTTGGTATGCCCGATCCTCACGGTGTCATGAAAAAATATCCCCATACGCTTTCCGGCGGCATGCGCCAGCGTGTGATGATCGCGATGGCTCTGTGCTGCAATCCGGGCCTGCTGATCGCAGATGAACCGACGACGGCACTGGATGTGACGATTCAGGCACAGATTATGGCGCTGTTGCGCAATCTGCAAAAAGAGAGCGGGATGTCGATGATCCTGATCACCCATGACATCGGGCTGGTAGCGAGCATGGCGGACCGTGTGATCGTTATGTACGCCGGACAGATGATCGAGGAAGCACCGGTAAAGGAGCTGTTTGCTGCACCGGCACATCCGTATACAAAGGCACTTTTGCAGACGGTTCCCGGAATTTATGACGAAAAGGACAGGGAGCTTGTCGCGATTCCCGGCATGGTCCCGGAGAATTATGATTCGATCCCCGGCTGTCGGTTTGCAGACCGCTGCGCCTTCCGGACAAAAGGCTGCGATCAGCCTCAGAGCTACAGACAGATCGGGGAAGGACATTTTGTCAGATGTATGCTCGCCAAAGAAGGAGAAACGTGAAGATGAGCATAAATATGGAAGAAAAAAACACGGAGAAGGAGCCGCTGATCCGGGTAGAAAACCTGAAAAAATATTATCCCATCCGGGGCGGCGTTATTACCCATACGACAGGCTATGTGCATTCGGTGGACGGCGTTTCCTTTTCGATTGCAGAGGGAGAAACCCTCGGTCTGGTGGGCGAATCCGGCTGCGGCAAATCGACGGTGGGCAGACAGCTGGTCGGCCTGGAAAAGCCGACGGGCGGCAGGCTGTTTTATCATGGAAAGGATATGGAGAAGCTTTCCGGAAAAGAGAAAAAGAGCGTGCGCACGCAGCTGCAGATGGTGTTTCAGGACCCATATTCTTCCCTGAATCCGAGAAAGCATATTTATGAAATTTTATCCCAGCCGATGCTCTATCATGGGATTTCCAATAAAGAAACTGTCCACAGGGATGTTGATCGACTGCTGGATATGGTAGGACTTCCCAAACACGTCCTCGGGCGCTACCCGCATGAGTTCTCCGGCGGACAGCGGCAGAGAATCGGGATTGCGCGGGCACTGTCTTTAAATCCCAGGTTTTTGGTCTGTGATGAGCCGGTCAGCGCGCTGGACGTTTCGATTCAGGCACAGATTCTGAATCTGCTGCGCAGCCTGCAAAAGGACCTCGGGCTGACGTGCATGTTCGTTGGACATGGACTCGGCGCGGTCAATTATGTCAGCGACCGGATCGCAGTCATGTACCTTGGTAAAATTGTGGAGATCGGACCGGCGCAGGAGGTGTTCCATCATCCGGTACACCCTTACACCCGCGCCCTGATCGATGCAGTGCCGATTGCAGATCCCAAAAAGCGGGAACAAAAACCGCTTCTGACCGGAGAAATCGGCTCCAGCACGAACCCGCCCTCCGGCTGCCGTTTCCATCCGAGATGTCCGTACGCGACGGAAAGCTGCAGACAGGAAGTGCCGGAGCTTTGCCGTGTTTTCCCACGCAGCAGTCATCTGGCGGCGTGCCCATATGCAATTGCGCAGCTGGCTGGCGGCGCACCCGCATACGATGCGAATATGCAGCAGGTTGTCGTAGAGCAGAAATGGAGATAAAAGTGACATGGGAAAATATATGATCAAGCGCATCCTGATCGCCATCCCGGTTCTGATCGGGATCACGATCATCGACTATGCGATTATGTGTCTTGCGGGCAGCCCACTGCAGATGCTGCAGGGACCCCGAATTTCCCAGGCTGCGGTTGCGGCAAAGGAAATCGCCCTCGGTCTGGATAAACCGTTTTATGTGCAGTATTTTGTCTGGTTAAAACAGCTTTTACATGGAAATATGGGCTATTCGATCAAGTCCTATCAGGCAGTCAGCGAGATGATCGCAAGCCATTTGGGACCGACGCTTTTGCTGATGGGCGTATCGCTTCTGGTCAGCTTGCTGATGGCGGTGCCCGCCGGAATTTACAGTGCGATCAAGCAGTATTCCGCAGGAGATTATACGGTTGTTACACTTTCCTTCCTGGGAAGCAGCGTGCCCGGATTTTTCCTTTCTTTGCTGTTGATCTATCTGTTTACGGTAAAACTTGGCTGGCTTCCGTCCAGCGGAATGGCGACGCTCGGAACTGCAGGCGGCGCGGGTGATGTGGCAAAGCATATGGTGATGCCGGTGTTAGTCCTGGCTACCTCCATGGCGGGTACAAATATCCGTTATATTCGAAGCGCGATGCTGGAAATTTTGCAGCAGGATTACCTGCGCACGGCAAAGGCAAAGGGAATCGGAAGATTTCTTGTCATCAATAAACATGCGCTGCGCAACGCACTGATCCCGATTATTACGGTAATCGGAATGGAGATTCCGGTGCTGTTCGGCGGTCAGGTTATCATTGAGCAGGTCTTTTCCTGGCCGGGACTCGGACTGATGACGATGAGCGCAATCACGAACCGGGATTATCCGGTTATTATGGGTGTCTGCCTGCTGTCTGCAATCGTTGTGCTGGCGGCAAACCTGATTACGGATATTTTATATGCGCTGGCAGACCCGACAATCCAGCTGAAATAGGAGCGGCGAAGATGGAGAAAAAAGATCGTATCAAAAAAGATATTTCAAGAGAAAGCTATTTGCAGACCGTCATCCGTCGTTTTAAACAACATCATCTGGCAACGGTCAGCCTTGTGATTTTAGCGGTTTTGGTGGTGGCAGCGCTTTTGGCCCCGATCATCGCACCGTACAATCCGGATGAAATCGTCGGAGGCTTTTCCAAAGCGCCCACAGCAGAGCATTGGCTGGGAACGGATCAGATCGGTCGTGACGTCTTGAGCCGGCTTTTGTATGCGACGCGGATTTCCCTGTTGGTCGGTGTGCTGGCGACGGCGATCTCTACTGTGATCGGTGTGATTCTGGGACTGATCGCCGGGTATTTTGGCGGCGCTGCGGATATGATTATCATGCGCTTTACGGATATGGTCATGTCGTTTCCCTATATTTTGCTGGTGCTGGTTGCGGCGTCGATTTTTAAGCCGGGGCTCTGGAGCATCATCCTGATTCTGGGCTTTGTAGACTGGCCGGGAATTGCCCGTCTGGTTCGCGGCAATGTGCTGAGCCTGCGGGAGAGTAATTTTATTAAAAGTGATCTCGTGGCAGGAATGTCGCTTCCGTATATTCTGTTTTCCGAGATTCTGCCGAATACCGCTGCGCCGATTCTGGTGTATGCAACGTCGGTTCTGGCGTTGTCGATGTTGGATGAGGCGGCGCTTTCGTTCCTCGGAATGGGTGTGCAGCCGCCGACCGCGAGCCTTGGAAACATGCTAAACGGCGCGCAGTCGTTGACTGTACTGACGAAACAGCCGTGGCTCTGGATTCCGTCCGGGCTGATGATCGTGGTGCTGGTCATTGCGATTAACTTTATCGGTGACGCGCTGCGGGATGCGCTGGATCCCAATAGTGGAAAATAAGACTGGAACACGCAAAAGCAGAAAGGACTGCAGCAGGAACACTGCAGGAGGACATCGGAGGGATTTGCGATGATACAGGAAATGGATTTAATGGAAATTTTTTACTGGTTTCACAGACATCCGGAGCTGTCTTATGAGGAATACGATACAACTGCGCAGATTAAAAAGCTGTTGAAAGCAGCGGATGTAAAGATCCTGCCGATTCCGATGGAAACCGGTCTGATTGCGGAGGTAAAAGGAGAAAAGGACGGTCCGGTGCAGGCGCTTCGCTGCGATATTGACGCGCTGCCGATTACTGAACTGACGGATTTACCTTATGCGTCGGAATGTCCGGGAAAGATGCACGCCTGCGGACACGATTTTCACATCACGGCGGGAATCGGGACTGCGATCTGGCTGCAGGAACATAAGGACGAGCTCTATGGGACAGTGCGGTTTTTCTTCCAGCCAGGAGAAGAGTCCTCCCTGGGCGCATGGAAAGTGTTGGAAACGACGGCACTCGATTCGGTTACGCGCATCTGGGGCTTTCATTCTGATCCGACCAATTTGGTCAATGCCATCGGCATCCGGGAGGGCGCAGTTGCGGCGGCAGTAGATCGGTTTGTGATTACGATAACGGGCGTCGGCTGCCACGGCGCACACCCGGATGATGGCGTTGATCCAATTCCGGCGGCTGCAGCCATGGTTCAGGCATTTCAGACGATCGTGACCCGCAATATCAATCCGTTCCATCCTACACTCATCAGCGTTACGCGACTGGAAGCGGGAAATACCTGGAATGTGATTCCGCAGACAGCACAGCTGGAGGGAACTGTCCGGACCATGGATCGGCAGGATCGCAGCCTGTTTGAAAAACGCTTAAAAGCAATTGCAGAGCGGACCGCATCTGCCTATGGAGCGTCCGCAGAGGTAGAGTGGATTCCCGGTCCTCCGGCTGTTTGCAACGATGCAGAAATGGCGGCTTTTGCAAAGGAAACGGCAGAAGCGGAGGGCTTTCAGACTGTTCCGGAAGAACAGTCGCTCGGCGGAGATGATTTTTCTTTCTACATGGAGAAAGTGCCCGGCTGCTATATTAAAATCGGCATCGGAAAGGGGGCGACAATCCATCAGCCGACCTTTCAGGTGGACCCGGCGGCATTGATGCCTGCGGTACGGTATTTGAGTCGTCTGCTGCTGCGCTGGGGCGAGGAAAATGCCTGAGTGACGCAGCCGAGGAATATGTACAGCAATACGCAGCTTTTGCGTAAGAACACAATATAAGAAAAGGGGTAAAAAACATGAGCACATTTCGATTTGCCATTATGGGAGCAGGTAACATCGCACATCAGTTTTGCGATGCAGTGACGCTGGTGGAGGACTGTGAGGTGAGCGCGATCGCCAGTAAGGATCTGGGACGCGCACAAAAATTTGCGGAGGAATGCAGCGTAGCCCATGCGTATGACAACTATGAGCAGATGCTGATAGAGGAAAAGCCGGACTGTGTTTATATTGCAGTGACGCCAAACGACCATTTCCGTCTGACGATGCTTTGTCTGGAGCATCGCGTTCCGGTGTTGTGCGAAAAAGCGATGTTTACAAACAGTGCAGAGGCAAAAGCGGTTTTTGAAAAAGCAGAAAAAGACCAAACCTTTGTAATGGAAGCGATGTGGAGTCGTTTTCTGCCGGCGGTCAACCAGGCAAAAAAATGGGCGGCAGAAGGAAAAATCGGCAGACTGGAAGCCTTACAGGGAAGAATCGGTTTTCTCGCGCCGGAGGGAGCAGACAATCGGTATCACAGCCCTCTGCTGTGCGGCGGAGCTGCGACGGATATCACGGTTTATGCCTATGAAATCGCGACCTGGCTGGTCAATGAGCCTGTCCGCAAAACCTATGCGGCTGCGAACCTTGATCAGACCGGTGTAGACTTAACCGATCAGGTTACGGTGAAGTTCGAACATGTGCTGGCAGATCTTGTGACGAGCTTTGCAGCGCCTATGGGCAACAGCATGGTGATTTACGGCCGGGAAGGAAGCATTGAGCTGCCCGATCCCCATTATGCATCCAAATGCTTTTTATATGGGGCGGATGGAATGCTGAAGGAAGAATTCACAGATACGACGACGCAGAAGGGCTTTACCTACGAGATCGAAGAGACGATTCGCTGCGTGCGCGCAAAGAAGACGGAAAGTCCGGTTGTTCCGCATGCGACGACAATTGCCTGCGCGGAGCTGTTTGATCAGATTCAGGCGGCAAAGAAAGAGTGAACTATCGGAAACAACGTGCAGAAAAAGGCGGTACAGATTTTGAGCTCTGTACCGCTTTTGTGTTGGTGTACCCGGTGCGCATTCCTGCAGGGCGGGGTTTCTGTCGCGAAGTTTAGAAATAATCCGAAAAATACGGTTTTTTGACCGGAATCAGCCGCTCCAGCCAGGTCAGCATATAGTATTCCATCGAGATTTTTTCATGGTCGTAAAGATAAGTCGGGCGCTTGTAGCCCATCATCAAAGCAGTGAGCGTGTTAATGTCGAGTTCTACGACGTTAATGGACTGATTGTCCTCGACACGCTCACAGGTTGTTTCCCCCTCGTGCCAGGAAACGAGAAAATCTCCCTGATTCCAGGAAGCAAGGCCGTCAGTAACTCGGAAATGGATTTTGAAATCCTCCGGCTGGATCTGCCAGGGATACTCCTGCAAAAAGTTTTCAACATCAACGATTCGCGCCATAATATAGGGAGCTATCGTTTCTTCAATCTCACTGTCTTCGAACAGATATGCCATGGGTTCACCGGAATAATTATCCCCCCGTACTTGTGTGATCATAGAAAAATGCGCGCTGATGTAGTTCCAGAGGCCGTGTCTGGCTTCGCTGGTTAAATAAACCATTTCCTTAATATGAAAAATTTCATTTGCAATGTAATAAACCAGATAACCAAGGGGCTTGTGCTCTTCATTATAATAAAGGGCTACGATCATATCATCATTTTCCCAGCGCCAGTATTCATCCCAGGCCAGCTTGTCGCGAATGAGTGCACCGTGGTGCTGCATGGCGAAATAGGAATACACGTTATGAAAATCCTCGGAATCCAGGCTGACACGTTCGACCATGCCCCGGACGGGGAAGGCCTTTGGAAGCTGCGTATCCTTGACAGTGAAGGTGAGTTTGTCGGACACGATCTCCCAGCCCATTTTCCGATAAAATGGAATGGAATATGGATATAGAAAGGAAATGGGAAGCTTCTTTTTGTGCATATAGTCGATGACATAGCGCATCAGGGAATGAATCAGTCCGCGTCCGGTGTATTCCGGATAAGTAGTGACTCCGGTGATGCCGCCCATCGCCATAATGTTATCCTGAATGTTGATCTGCATGGAATAAACAACGATCATGGATGCCAGCTTTTCTTTATAAAACCAACCGAGTACATAAGCGTCCTCGAGAATCGGACGTTTGGCATATTTGATCTCCTCCTGCTCCCAGCCGGTCTGGAAGAGCTCGTAGGAGGTTACCTGAAAAGCATACTGTAAAAGTGCGTTGAACTGTTCCAGATCGTTGTGATCGAGCTCACGCATGCGGAAATCACCGTTGACTTCAAGGTAAGTGTGCGTGTCCTTATCTGACATAGAAGATGCCTCTTTTCTGAATGATGCGGTCTTTAGATTTCAAAGACATCATACAACCAAATGAAAGGCTCGTAAAGAGGAAAACTTTTCGCATGACAGCTTTTGGAATTTAGAGTATACTGTGATATCAGAGAGTCGTATGGATGAAACGACTGCAGAAAGGGACAGGAGGCAAATTGATGAATCAGATTCCCCAGGCAGGAGAAATTTATCAGCATTTTAAAGGAAAGCTTTATCGGATTGTGGCACTGGCAACCCACACGGAGACCGGTGAGCAGCTTGTGATCTATCAGGCACTTTATGGAGAGTTCCAGGTTTTTGCAAGACCGCTTTCCATGTTTCTGGAAAAGGTGGATGCAAAAAAATATCCTGATGCAGCGGGAAAAGACCGTTTTATGCGGATCCCGATGGCAGAAGCAGCGGCAGTGCCCCAGCCCGTTCCAGCGCCGTCAGAAAACCCTGTTGAGCCCCGGCCCGCTGCAATGCCGTCAGAGAGCACTGTTGAGTCCCAGGCCGTTGCAGCATCCTCTGAGAACTCTGTTGAGCCCCAGCCCGATCCCGGTCTGCTCGCTTTTTTAGATGCGGACAGCTACGAAGAAAAGCTGGAAGTATTTGCATCGCTGGAGGGCAAAGTCGATCTTCATATGTTGAATGCCATTGCTGCTTCCCTGGATCTGGAGCTTTCGGAGGGCAGTTTGGAGGAGCAGTACGACACGCTGAAAAGCTGCCTGATGACACTGGAGCGCTATGAGTGCAATCGCCTGCGGTGAGCAAAAAAAGAAAAACGGAGAACTGGATTGAAGCAACAAACCTTAAGGAATATTGAAGTACAGAGAAAACAGGAACTGTTAAACCGGATTGCGCCGGGACTATTAACATGGTATGATAAAAGCAGACGGAGCTTACCCTGGCGGGAAGAACCGACGCCGTATCGGGTCTGGGTATCGGAGATCATGTTGCAGCAGACGCGGGTCGAGGCGGTAAAACCGTATTTTGCGCGCTTTATGGAACGACTGCCGGATATCGAAGCGCTCGCCGAAGTGGATGATGATGAATTATTAAAACTTTGGGAAGGGCTCGGCTATTACAGCAGGGCACGGAATTTAAAGGCTGCGGCACAGCAGATTGTGACAGAATACGGCGGAGAGATGCCGTCGGATTACAGGGAGCTTTTAAAGCTAAAAGGAATCGGAAGCTACACAGCTGGCGCGGTTTCTTCGATTGCCTTTAAACAGCCCAATCCCGCAGTGGACGGAAACGTGCTGCGCGTCATTGCCCGGCTTTTGGAGGATAACAGCGATATTTCCGATCAGTCGGTAAAAAAAAGAGTAGAGGATGATCTGCGTCCTGTCATGCCAAAGGATCGCCCCGGTGACTTTAATCAGGCGTTGATGGAGCTTGGCGCAACCGTCTGTCTGCCAAACGGTGCACCGAAGTGCAGCAACTGTCCGTGGCAGGAATTCTGCCTGGTTGGATTGCACGGCACCTGGCAGCAGTATCCGAAAAAGGCAGAGAAAAAGGCAAGGACGATCGAAGACAAGACGATTCTCGTGATTCGAACGAGTAAACAGGTTGTTTTGCGTAAGCGCCCGAAAAGGGGACTGCTGGCAGGACTGTATGAATTTCCGGCGATGGACAAAAAGGCATCGTTGGAAGAGGTCAGGGAATGGCTGAAAAAACAGGGTGTGGAAGCTGTCCGGATGGAGAAGCTTCCGGAATCGAAACATATTTTCACCCATAAGGAGTGGCACATGACCGGCTATCAGGTTCTGGTGGATGAACTGGAGCCCATGGGTCAGGATGAATCCCTTCTTTTTGTTGAGACACAGGAAATCGAAAAAAATTACCCGATTCCGTCCGCATTTGCAGCCTACAGCGCCTATCTGAAAATTCAGACAGGTATCCAGAAGATGAAAGGAACAACACTATGAAACTGCTTTCTATTGCAATTCCCTGCTATAATTCGCAGGATTATATGGCACATTGCATCGAATCTCTGCTTCCGGGGGGAGAGGATGTTGAAATTTTGATTGTCAACGACGGTTCGAAGGATGACACCGCCAAAATCGCAGACGAATATGCGGCAAAATATCCTACGATCGTAAAGGCGATCCATAAGGAAAACGGCGGACACGGCTCTGCGGTCAACACCGGAATTGAAAATGCGACCGGAATTTATTTTAAAGTGGTAGACAGTGACGACTGGGTAAAAGAAGATGCCTATCTCGCCATTCTGGAAAAGCTGAGGGAGCTGACCGGCGGTGTGGATACACTTGATCTTCTGATCAGCAACTTTGTTTACGAAAAAGAGGGTGAACGCCGCAAAAAGGTGATGCGTTATAAACATGTCCTGCCGGAATACCGTATGTTTGGCTGGGAAGATGTCGGACGTTTCCATGTCGGTCAGTATATCCTGATGCATTCTGTTATTTACCGGACGAAGCTTTTGCGGGAATGCGGTTTAAAGCTTCCGGAGCATACGTTTTATGTGGACAATATTTATGTCTTTGAGCCTCTGCCGTATGTCCGCAACATGTACTATCTGGATGTGAATTTCTACCGCTATTTTATCGGCAGGTCAGATCAGTCCGTCAACGAAAAGGTCATGACCGGACGAATCGACCAGCAGATCAAGGTCAACCAGATCATGACAGACTACTTTGTGGAAAAGAAGAGCGAGATCATGGGCAATAAGCCCCTTGCAAAGTATATGCTAAGCTATCTGGACATCATTACGACGATCTCCTCCATCCTGCTGATCCGCATCAACACACCGGAATCTCTCGAGAAAAAGCGTGAGCTGTTAAACTACATCAGACAAAAGGACAAGAAGGTTTACAGAAAGCTGCGTTACGGTCTTTTAGGAAACTGTATGAATCTGCCTGGAAAAACCGGAAGATGGATTTCTGTGGAAGGCTACAAAATCTGCCAGAAGTTTTTTGGCTTCAACTAATCGAAAAAAATCTTGTTGTCCTTTGCAAATTGTGTTAGAATATACAATGGGTTTTTAGGGAATACGTTTACAGAAAGGATAATATGGGTGGATTTATGAAAAGACAAGACATTCATAAGGTACTGATTATTGGCTCAGGACCGATCATTATCGGACAGGCATGTGAGTTCGATTACTCCGGCACACAGGCTTGCAAGGCACTGAAAAAGCTGGGCTACGAAATCGTACTGGTAAACTCGAATCCGGCAACGATCATGACAGATCCGGACACAGCGGATATCACATATATTGAACCGCTGAATGTGGAACGTCTCGAGCAGATTATTGAAAAGGAACGCCCGGATGCACTGCTTCCGAACCTGGGCGGACAGTCCGGACTGAATCTTTGCTCCGAGCTGCAGGCAGCAGGCGTGCTGGACAAATACAATGTAAAGGTAATCGGCGTTCAGGTAGATGCAATTGAGCGCGGCGAAGATCGTATTGAGTTTAAGAATACCATGAATGCGCTTGGTGTTGAGATGGCAAGAAGCGACGTCGCCTACTCCGTAGACGAGGCACTTGCGATTGCGGACAAGCTGGGATATCCGGTTGTTCTGCGTCCTGCATACACCATGGGCGGCGCCGGCGGCGGTCTTGTTTATAATAAAGAAGAATTAAAGACAGTCTGCGCAAGAGGTCTGCAGGCGAGCCTCGTGGGTCAGGTTCTGGTAGAAGAGTCCATTCTTGGATGGGAAGAGCTGGAGCTGGAAGTTGTCCGCGATGCAAAAGGAAATATGATTACCGTATGCTTAATTGAAAACATCGATCCCGTTGGCGTGCATACCGGTGATTCCTTCTGTTCCGCTCCAATGCTGACGATTTCCGAGGAGGTACAGAAGAAGCTGCAGGATCAGGCTTATCGTATCGTAGACGCAATTGAGGTGATCGGCGGTACGAATGTACAGTTTGCACATGATCCGATTTCCGGTCGTGTTGTTGTTATTGAAATCAACCCCAGAACTTCCAGATCTTCTGCACTTGCAAGTAAGGCAACCGGTTTCCCGATCGCTCATGTTTCTGCAATGCTGGCAAGCGGTCTGACTCTGGATGAAATTCCTTGCGGTAAATATGGCACACTGGATAAATACGTTCCGGACGGCGATTATATCGTTCTGAAATTCGCGCGCTGGGCATTTGAAAAGTTCAAGGGCGTAGAGGATAAGCTCGGAACTCAGATGAGAGCAGTCGGCGAAGTTATGAGCATCGGCAAGACTTATAAGGAAGCATTCCAGAAAGCGATCCGTTCTCTGGAAAAGAGCCGTTATGGTCTTGGTCATGTAAAGGATTTTGATCAGAAGTCCAAAAAGGAGCTTCTGACCATGCTTGCAACTCCCAGCAGTGAGCGCTATTTCATCATGTATGAAGCGCTGCGTAAGGGTGCATCTGTAGAAGAAATCAACAAACTGACCAAAGTTAAGGATTACTTTATCGAGCAGATGAAGGAGCTGGTTGAGGAAGAAGAGAAGCTCGTTGCTGCTTATCACGGACAGGTTCCTGCAGATGCTGATTTGAAACAGGCGAAGCTGGATGGCTTCTCTGATAAATATTTAAGCCAGATCCTGGGTGTATCCGAGGAAGCAATTCGGACACGCAGAACAGAGCTTGGTGTTGTGGAAGGCTGGGAAGGTGTTCATGTAAGTGGTACTGAGGATTCCGCATACTATTACTCCAGCTATCATATCAAGGACGAAAGCCCGGTAGACAACAGCAAACAGAAGGTAATGATCCTCGGCGGCGGTCCTAACAGAATCGGTCAGGGTATCGAATTCGATTACTGCTGCGTACATGCTGCAAAAGCACTGCGTAAGCTCGGATTCTCCACGATCATTGTAAACTGTAACCCTGAGACGGTATCCACAGACTACGACACTTCCGACAAGCTGTATTTCGAGCCTCTGACTCTGGAAGATGTCCTTGCAATTTATGAAAAAGAACAGCCGGTTGGCGTTATCGCACAGTTTGGTGGACAGACTCCGCTGAATCTGGCAGCAGACCTGAAGAAATACGGTGTCAATATTCTTGGAACCACTCCGGAAGCCATCGACCTTGCAGAAGACCGTGATCAGTTCCGTGAAATGATGGAGAAGCTGGAGATTCCGATGCCGGAAGCAGGCATGGCTGTCAATGTGGAAGAAGCATTGGAAACTGCTCACAGAATCGGCTATCCGGTTATGGTACGTCCTTCCTACGTCCTTGGTGGACGCGGCATGGAGGTCGTTTATGACGATGAAGCGCTGACCTTCTACATGCAGCAGGCAGTGGGTGTAACACCGGACAGACCGATCCTGATTGACCGATTCCTGCATCATGCAACCGAGTGTGAAGCGGACGCAATCAGCGATGGCGAGCATGTATTCGTTCCTTCTGTTATGGAGCATATCGAGCTGGCTGGTATCCATTCCGGTGACTCTGCTTGTATCATTCCCCCGAGAGGACTGACAGAAGAGCAGATCGAAACTCTGAAAGACTACACCAGAAAGATCGCAAAGGAGCTGCATGTTGTTGGCCTGATGAATATGCAGTATGCGATTGAGGACGGCAAGGTATTTGTCATCGAGGCAAATCCCCGTGCATCCAGAACCGTTCCGCTTGTATCCAAGGTCTGCGGCATCAACATGGTTCAGATTGCAACGGATATCGTTACCCTGCCTTATACCGGACGCAAGAGCCCGGTGCCGGAGTTGAAAGAAAAGAAATTCGCTCACTACGGTGTAAAAGAAGCGGTATTCCCCTTCAATATGTTCCCGGAGGTTGACCCGGTACTCGGACCTGAAATGCGTTCCACCGGTGAGGTTCTTGGACTGTCTACAGACTTTGGTGATGCATTCTTCAAGGCAGAAGAAGCGACAAAGACCAAGCTGCCCACTTCCGGCTGCGTGCTGATTTCTGTTAATGACAGAGATAAGGCAGAGGTAGTTGACGTTGCAAGAGGCTTCTATCAGCTTGGCTTTGAAATTATGGCAACCGGCAGAACCTGTGACCTGATCGAACAGGCCGGTATTCCTGCCCTGAAGGTATGCAAGCTCAACGAGGGACGTCCGAACATCCTGGATAAGATCACGAATGACCAGATCCAGCTGATTGTCAATACTCCCCGCGGCAAGAAGGGTACAACCGACGACAGCTACATTCGTAAGGCTGCCATTAAGAACCGTATTCCGTATATTACAACCATGGCTGCTGCAAAGGCAACTGTAGAAGGCATCCGTTCCGCAAAACGTGACGGCAAGCTTCCGGTGCAGTCTCTGCAGGAGTTCCATGCAAGCATTATCGATAAATAAAATATCAGATAGCGATAACAAAAACAGCTGCCGTGTTTGTACGGCGGCTGTTTTTGATACGGTGCGCCCGGCAGCATACAACGCGAATGGAAAATGAGGCTTCTTATATAAAAAAGAATGTGCCTTGGCACATTCTCGCGCCAAGGCGCGGTTGCTTTAGCAACCATCTACCCTTGCGCCGAGTGCGCATCCTCGCGG
>OJQJ01000468.1_pt1 | contig 29170 bp, 20 predicted proteins | sample 1598671 | NCBI WGS metagenome assembly OJQJ01 (sample SAMN03922499, study PRJEB24848) | human gut metagenome | isolation source: stool sample | host: Homo sapiens | place: Germany | collected 2011-11 | reverse complement strand
GTGCAGCCGCTGCGGCGCTGAGGAGCCTACCACTCCCGTGGAGCCCGGCAAGCCCCAGCAGCCGGAGAAGCCCACCACACCCGATACCCCCGCCACCGGCGATGAGAGTCAGCTGATGCTGTGGGTGAGCGGTATGCTGGTGTGCGCTCTGGGCGCCGGCCTGATGCTGCGGCGCAAGAAGGAAAACTGATATCCCGCTTTTCCCGATATCTCTCGATATCTTTCCTGTAAGCAAGAGGGATGGTCCGTAAGGACCGTCCCTCTTGTGCATGGCTGTGTATATAAGAAAAGGCCCCCGGCTGAGCCGGGGGCCAAAGGCTTGGGATAAAGCGGGAAAATCTCCGGGCTAATGCAGAGGAATATCCAAGATTTTCCAGAAGTGAACAGGGGAAAACGTCCCTGTGCATGGGGCGGAGAGCCGGGTCAGATGAGCGGCCCGGCCGGAGCTTTTCGTTGACAGAAAAGCCGGAATGAGGGTATAATGCAGGCAAGTACTGCGATCACTTCTGGCAGATGGTCTCGATTTCCACCAGTCCCCCGGCGGGCAGTGCGCTCACCTGATAGGCGCAGCGTGCGGGGTAGGTAGTTCCCTCAAAGAAGGAGGCGTAGACCTCGTTAACGGCGGCGAAATCAGCGATATTCGTGAGGAAAACAGTGGTTTTGACCACGTTATCCAGAGTCAGTCCGGCTGCGGTCAGAACCGCCTGAATATTTTTCATAGCCTGCGTGGCCTGAGCCTGTACGCCGCCGTCTACCAATTTACCGGTGGCGGGGTCCAGACCGAGCTGGCCACTGGTGAATACAAATTCACCGCAGTCGATGGCCTGAGAATAGGGGCCGATGGCGGCAGGAGCGCCGTTGGTGGAAATAGCTTTTTTCATGGGAGGATCTCCTTTCTGGTATACAGCAGTGATGACTGCCAAATGTCGGGGACGATTATAGCATAGGCCATTTGTTTTGGCAAGTCCCCTTTTGAAAAGCGCTTCCGGGCAGGGTCTGGGAGCCGATGATGGAGGAGGGAGCAAAATGGCGGTAACAGGCCATGCGCTGAATCAATTATTACAGCAGATGGACCGCACATTTTCCAATGTGACGGGGCAAAGCGTGTCCTTTATCGATCAGGAGGGACACTATCAGGGGCCGTTGCGGCTGGACGTGTTTACCGGCTTCTGCCGCAGGGTCATCAGCAGCGAAAAGGGCGCTCAGCACTGTCTGGCCTGCAACCACAGCTTCGGGCTGGACGCCGAGCAGCGGTGTACGGTGTCCCAGTGTCACATGGGCATCAGCGTGATCTCCGTGCCGGTGCCGCTGCCGGAGGCCAGAGGGCTCAGCCTGACATACGGGCAGTTCCTCACACGGGATACCGAGGAGGCGTTTTACAGCACACTGCGCCGGCACTGTCAGGAGCTGGAACTGGATTACGACGAAATGGTGGCGCTGGCGGGGACGCTGCGGGTGCTCTCTGCGGAGGAGCTGGATGCCAGGATGCAGATGCTGCAGGTCTTTGCCGGGTATGTGGCCACCTCCGAGGCGGAGCTGGAGACCCGGCGGGAATACGCCCGTCAGGTGGAGAAGAAGCTGGCGCTGGAGCGGACGCTGCACGCCAGTGAATTTAAGTTTTTGCAGTCCCAGATCAGTCCGCACTTTCTGTTTAACACCCTGAACCTGCTGATGCGGACAGCCTATCGGGAGGGAGCGCCCCAAACGGCGGATCTCATCTGCGATCTGGCGGATCTGCTGCGGCGGGCGTACTACTACAAGGACTCCATCTGCACGCTGGCGGAGGAGATGCAGTGCGCCCGGCAGTATCTGACCCTGCAGAGCCAGCGGTTGGGTCCCGGCTTTTCCTTCGAGGTGGGGGACGTTTCTGCCTGCGGGCAGCTGATGATCCCGGTGCTGACCATCCAGCCGCTGGTGGAAAACGCCATCCTGCACGGGGCCGGGGAGAATGAACACCCGCTGCACGTGAAGGTGTCGGCCACCGCAGAGGACGGAAAGCTGGTGATCTCCGTCAGCGATAACGGCGCCGGTATCCCGGAGGAGGTGCTGGAGAAGCTCCGGGATCATCAGGCCGGAGGCTCCGGCGTACAGAACGTGACGGAACGGCTGAAGCTGTTTTTCGGGCCGGAGGCGGAGGTGGACATACAGAGCGCATTGGGCAGCGGTACCCGGATCGTTCTGACGTGTCCCCTGAAAAAACAGGAGGAAGCATAAATGGCCATCGACATTCTTGTGGTAGAGGATGAATATACCGAGCGGCAGGAGCTGACGCAGCTGCTGGAGACGGTGACGCCGCCGGAGCATATTCGCAGCGCCGCCACGTGCAGCGCCGCCATTGCGGCCATCAGCCAGCTGTGTCCGGATCTGATCCTGCTGGATATCATGCTGCGGGGCAGCTCCGGCTTTGAAGTGGCGGAATTTGTACGCAGCAACCGACTGGACTGCAAGATCATCATCCTCACCGCCTATCACGAATTTGACTTTGCCAGCAAGGCACTGTCCATGGATCTGCAGGATTACCTGCTCAAGCCAGTGCGGCCATCGGTACTGCTGCAGCGGGTGCGGGATGTGCTGCATCTGTCGTCCCCGGCCAGAGCCGCCACAGGACTGTCGGTATGGCCCTATCTGGCCTGCGGCATCTCGTCGCCGCTGCCGCCGATCCCCAACCTGCTGCCCAACATGACGGTGGTGGGTATATTGCGGGAAGAAGTCGACCGGGAGGTCGTATCGCAGACCAATCTGGCCCTCCACGGCACCGGCTGGACGGAGCAGGACGGCCGGCGGGTCATCGGCTATTGCCGCACGGCGCCGCAGCAGTCGCCGGAGGAGGCGGCGGAGCCGCTGGTGGCGGCATGGCGGCAGCGACTGGAGGGTCTCGCCGCCGTGGGGATCGGCGGTCCGTCGGAGCAGGGACTGGCGGAGAGTTACCGCACGGCCTGCCGGGCAGCGGACTGCCGCATTTTCCATCCGGAGGGAACGCTGGTGTGCCGGGATACGGCCTCTGATGTGCCGGAGCCTTACCCCCTGAAGGCGGAGGGACAGCTGCTCCATGCGCTGCGAAGCGAGGAGGGCGGGCTGGAGGAGGCCTGCCGCCACATGGGGCGTTGCATGACAGCGGCCTGCAACGGAGACGCCGGAGCCCTGCGGGAGCAGCTGACGCTGCTGTGGGCCGGAATCGCAAGGCTGTGCGCCGAGTCGGCCCTCCCACCGCCGGAGCGGCTGACCACGGAGGGGATTTTCACGGTGGAGCAGCTGTGCCGGAGGATACAGACCGTCTGCGAGGATGTGCGCTGCCAGCTGGTTCTGGTGCGGGATTCGGAGCATCCTCTGGTGCAGGCGGCACTGACGGCCATCCAGCTGCGGTTCCGGGAGCCGCTGAAGCTGGAGACTGTGGCAAAGGAGCAGTACGTCAATGCGGCGTATCTGGGGCGTATTTTCCGGGCGCAGACGGGCCAGAGCTTCCGGGATGCTCTGACGGAGGAGCGGATGCGGCGGGCCGAGCGCCTTCTGCGCCAGCAGGTCTCCGTATCGGACACGGCGGTGGCTGTGGGGTACAGCGACTCCAACTACTTCAGCCGTGCGTATAAAAAGTACTTTGGTCACTCCCCCAGTGAAAGCGGTCCGCTTCGTACCCATTGAAGGAAGCAGGGACTCCGCAGCGGTATGCGGAGCCCCTGCTTTTTTGCAGTACGGTAGGTGCAGAAAAGTAAGATAGTGCAAAAAGTCCTGATTGGTCGGGGAGGTGGTCGGTGCGATTGCTGCAATTATTACAAAAAAGGGGTGCAAAGAGGCATTCTCATTGGACACTGTATCTGTTATGATGTAGAAAAATTACACGGAACGCCAAGAGAAGGCAGAAAACGACAAGGCAGGAGGCCCCGATGATGATTGACAAGCAGAAGCTTTTGGATATATTGACCTCTGAGATAGAGTCCTCCACCGGCTGTACCGATCCGGGCAGCGTGTGCCTGGCGGTGGCCGTGGCGGCTCATACCCTGGGGCGCAGGCCGGAAAAAATCGATGTGCTGGTGAGCCCCAACATCTACAAAAACGGTGTCAGCGTGGGCATCCCCGGCACGAACCGCATCGGACTGGAGCTGGCGGCGGCGCTGGGTGCGCTGCTGGATGAACCGGAACGGGGTCTGGCCATTCTGGCCGATGTCACCGGTGATATCGTGCGGCAGGCGGCGGCCATCGTATCCGACGGGCGGGTACACGTCGCCTACGGCCAGACGCCGGAGCCGCTGTATGTGCGGGCCATCGTCTCCGGCGGCGGCGAGGAGGCGCAGGCGGTGATCCGGGGGGGCTACTCCTGCGTGACGGAGATCCTGCGAAACGGAGCGCCTGTGATGCAGGCAGAGGGGCGGACCCATGGAGCGGCGGTCTATCCGTTGGTGGGATACAGCGTACAGGAGCTGTACGAGACCATCCTCTCCATGGAGCCGGAAAGCTTCCGGTTCTTGCTGGAGGATGCCCGGCGGAATCAGGAGGCGGTCAGAAGAGATCTGGAGGATCCGGAGCTGCCGCTGGGCAGGCTGCTGAAGCAGCGGATTTCCGGTCAGATGACCGGCCCGCTGGCAGTTTCTGCCGAGGCGCAGGCCTACACCGCCGCCGCCGGGGAGGCCCGGATGAGCGGCCTGAATGTGACCATCATGGCCATTGCCGGAAGCGGCAACCACGGCATTACGAACTTTGTGGGCGTCCTCTCCGCAGCGGAGGCGCTGGGAGCCTCTGAGGAGCAGACCGCCACGGCGCTGGCCATCAGTTCCATGCTCACCATCTACATCAAGGCCCATATCAAGCGGATGACCGCCTTTTGCGGCTGCGGCGTTGCAGCGGCCACCGGCATGACCGCCGCCGTCAGCTATCTGCTGGGCGGCAGCTACGACACGGCGGTCCACGCCATGCAGACGGTGCTGGGGACCATCGGCGGAATGTTCTGCGACGGAGCGAAGATCTCCTGCGCCTATAAGCTCAGCACGGCCGCCTCGCTGGCGGTGCAGGCGGCGTATTTGGCCAGAGAGGGCTGCTTCGTTCCCGCAGGTGTGGGCATCATCGGAAATACCATCGAGCAGACCTTCGCCAACGTGGGGCGGCTCAACGATCCGGGCATGGTGGCCACGGACCGGGAGCTTGTGGCCATCATTGCGGAGAATCAACGACATATGGCCGGCCGCAGTTAAGCGGCCGGATAGGAAAGGAGCAAGATCATGATCGTTCTGAAGGGACGAGTGCTGGACGGCAACGGCGGCGCACCCATCGAAAAGGGCGCCGTGGTGCTGGAGGACAACCGAATCCGGCTGGTCTGCCAGCAGAGTCAACTGCCGGACGATCCGACAGCCGAGGTGTATGAGCTGGAGGACGGCACCATCATGCCGGGTCTCATCGACGCCCACGTCCACATGGGTTGGGGCAGCGCCACGGCGGTGGACTGGATCAGCATGACGCCGCAGCTCAGCATGGCCCGTGCGCTGCGGGATATGGCGCAGCTGCGCCAGCAGGGCTACACGGCGTTCCGGGATCTGGGCAGCGACGTGCTCCTGATGCGGCCGGCTGTGGCCGAGGGGCTGCTGGATGTCCCCCGTATTTTCGGCGCCGGGCGCATCATCTCGCAGATCGGCGGCCACGGCGACGTGTATCAGAAGCTCTCGCTGGAGGCCAGCCAGCGGGCATACAGCCCCGCCTTCATCGTCAACGGTGTGGATGAGGTGCGGCGGGCCTGCCGCATCAACGCCCGCAACGGAGCGGATCTCATCAAGATCATGACCACCGGCGGCGTGTTCTCTCAGGGAGACAAGGCCACTCCCCACAGCCATTTCAGTCAGGAGGAAATTCGGGCGGCTGTGGAGGAGGCGGAGAACATGGGCAGCTATGTCTCCACCCACGCACAGGCCACACGGGGCATCAAGATGGCCCTGAAAAACGGCGTAAAGTGCATCGAGCATGGCTTCTATCTGGATGAGGAGTGCATCGAGCTGATGGTGAAGAACGACTGCTATCTGGTCCCGACGCTGGCCATCATGCACGCATCGAAGCTGTATTTTCAGGGGAAGGAGGGCGTGCTGCCCTACCTGAAGGAAAAGACGGAGAAATCCTACGAGGCCCACTACCGCTCTCTGGAGATGGCACGAAAGGCCCACATCACCGTGGGCGTCGGCTGCGACTTTCTGGGAGACGCTGCCTTCGGATGCCCGTACAGCGAGGCCACGCTGGAGCTGGAGCGGCTGTGTGTGGCGGGGTATACGCCCATGGAGGTCATCACCATGGCCACCAAGGTCAACGCACGGCTGCTGCAGATGGAGGATCAGCTGGGAACGCTGGAAACCGGCAAGCTGGCGGATGTGCTGCTGGTAGACGGAAAACCGGACGAGGACATTCGGGTCCTGCGCCGCAGTGACCATGTCAAGCTGGTGATCCAGGACGGACGGATCGTGAAAAACGCCATGCCGCACACGGCCAAGGCGTGAAATATAAACAAAAGAAAGGAACATGAGCGATGGATACTATCTTTTACAACGGCATCATCCACACACTGGACAAGGCCTATCCTGAGGTAAGTGCTTTGGCCATCAAGGACGGTGTGATCCTGCGTCTGGGCAGCGACGAGGAGATCCTGGCGCTGAAAGAACCCCAGACCCGCCTCATTGACCTGCAGGGCAGACTGATGCTGCCGGGCTTTGCGGATACCCATCTGCATCTGCTGTTCTACGGAACGTTCCGCCGCCGCATCGATCTGGTGAACACCACCACCTATGAAGAGGTCGTCCGGATGTGCAGAGAGGGCGCCGAGAAGGTGCGGGGTACCAACCGCTGGGTCATCGGCTGCAATTTCAACCAGATCAACTGGACGGATACCAACAAGATCCCCGACCGCAACGATCTGGACGCCATCGCCTCCGATGTGCCGATCTTTTTGCAGCGGGCCTGCGGCCATATCGTGTGCATGAACACGATGGCGCTGCAGCTGGCCGGCCTGTGGGACGAGCGGGCGGCCACCACCAAGGAGACCATGGACTTCGGCCCCGACGGCCTGCCCAACGGCTACGTCCGTGAAAATTCCGCCATGTGCGTCCAGAGCTGCTGGGAGCGCTATACGGTGGAGGAGATCAAGGACATTCTGGAATCCACCTGTCTGGAGGCTGCCTCCAAGGGTATCGTGCAGGTCCACACGGATGACTTCAACCTCATCGCCGACGATGACTTCGAGGATGTTCTGCAGGCGTATCGTGAGCTCAACGAGGAGGGGCGGCTGCCCATCCGTGTCAACGAGCAGATCCGCTTCCGCCGCACGGACCAGCTGCAGCGGTTCCTGGATCTGGGCTATCGGGCCAACGACACCATGGGCCATTTCAAGTTCGGCCCGGTGAAGTTCCTGTGCGACGGCTCTCTGGGCTCCCATTCCGCCGCCATGCGTCAGCCGTATCACAACGACCCGGACACCAAGGGCCTGCTGCTGTTCACCGACGAGGAGCTGTACGATCTGGCGAAGCTTGCCTATACCAACGGCTACCATCTGACGGCCCACTGCATCGGTGATGCGGCGCTGGAGCAGATGATCAACACCATCCAGCGGGTTTCCACGGAGTTCCCCCACGCCGACCGCCGCAACGGCATCATCCACTGCCAGATCATGGACGAGGCACTGCAGGATCGGTTCCGGAAGCTGAATCTGGTGGCCTATGTTCAGCCCATCTTCATCAAGGCCGACTCCGCCGTGGTAGACGACTGCGTGGGCGCAGAGCTGGGACGCCAGAGCTACAACTGGCGGCGCTATGAGGATATGGGCGTTCATATGTGCGGCGGCTCCGACTGCCCGGTGGAGCCCTTCGACGTCCTGCCCAACATCTACTGTGCCGTGACCCGCAAGGGAAAGCCCGGCATGGAGGCGTGGTATCCCGAAAACGGTGTCACGCTGGAGGAGGCGGTGGAGATGTTCACCAAGGAAGCCGCCTACGCCTCCTACGACGAGGCCAAGTACGGCACCATCACCGTCGGCAAATACGCCGATCTTGTGGTGCTGGACCGCAACATCTATGACAGACCGCTGGAGGAGCTGTGTGAAACTCAGGTGGATCTGACCATGGTAGAAGGAGAGATCGTGTTCCAGCGGTAAATGCGCCGGAACGCAAGAAAACACAAAAGGAGGCTCTATCAAATGAAGAAGAACCACATCACAAGGGACAGCATCATTGTTGGTCTGGCACTGTTTTCCACCATGTTCGGTGCAGGCAACCTGATCTTCCCGCCGCAGATCGGCCTGGCCGATGGTACTCTGTGGGGCTGGGGCGCGCTGGGCATCGTGCTCACCGGCGTGATCCTCCCCGTGCTGGCCTTTTGGGGCGTGAACAACGTTGGTACGGACGTCAAGTGCCTCATGGGTCACGTACACCCTAAGTTCTACGACGTTTTCTACCTCATTGGCTGTATTCTGGTGGGTATGGGCTCCACCCTGCCCCGCAACGGCGCCACCACTCACGAGATGGGCGTCATGTCCATCTTCCCCAATGCGCCCTCATGGTTGACGATGATCATCTTCTTTGCACTGGTGTTCTTCTTCGGCTGTGACAAGGGCAAGGTCGTGGATAAGCTGGGCAAGTATCTGACGCCGCTCCTGCTGATCCTGCTGGCCATCGTGCTGGTGAAGGGCGTGATCTCCCCCATCGGCACGCCTCAGGATACCGGCGTATCCAAGCCCCTGACCTCCGCCATGCTCACCGGCTATCTGACCGGCGACCTGACGGTGGGCCTGATGTGCGCCAACATTTTTATCGGCGGTATTCTGGACAAGGGCCACACCAATCCTCTGGAGCGTAAGCGCAGCGGCCTGATCGTGGGCCTGACCTCCATTGTGGCGCTGGGCATCATCTACATCATCCTGACCTACATCGGCGCCTGCGGCGGTGACTACTACGACCTGAGCGTGCCTCAGACCACCCTCCTCAGCGGTCTGGTGGGCCGGGTGCTGGGCAGCTTCGGTAAGGTCTGCATGGGCTTGGCGGTCAGTCTGGCCTGCCTCACCACCGCCATCGGTATCGGCTCCACCGGCGCCTCCGTCATCAACGAGGTCTCCAAGGGCCGCATTTCCTACAAGCTGTGGATGGGCATCGCCTGCGTGGTGGGCGCTGTGTTCGGTTCCTTCGGCATCCAGAACATCATCAACTACGTGACTCCCATCTTCCTCATCATGTATCCCATCTGCATCGTGCTGACCGTGCTGGGTCTGGTGGACAAGTGGATCCCCAACGACGGTGTGTATAAGCTCGGTGTAGCCGCGGCCGGTATCGTCAGCGTGGGCGACGCCATTCTGGCGGTGGCTCCCAATCTGGACGGCCTGCGCAAGGTCATGTACATGATCCCCCTGGCGGAGCAGGGCTTCTCCTGGCTGATCCCCACGGTGATCGCCATGGTCATCGGCGGCATCGTCTACCGTGGCAAGCCTCGCTACAACTACGGCGAGATGGCAGTGGCCACGGAGGAAGCTGCCAAGTAATCTATCCATCCCCTACCCCCTCATTTGAAAAGGTTCCCTGCGGCTATACCACGGGGAACCTTTTCCTGTCGGAGAGGGACATCCAACGGAGTATTACCCTATGAAAAAAATTTCGACCTCCACCCTGCAGCGCCCCATGGTCATCTGCCTGCTGGCGGCCTTTTGCTGCCTGCTGTGGGGCAGCGCCTTCCCGGCGGTGAAGATCGGCTACGGCCTGTTGTCTATTTCCTCCGCCGATTCGGCGGAACAACTGATCTTTGCGGGGCTGCGTTTTTTCTTTGCCGGTGTGGTGACGGTGCTTTTCCACAGCGCTTCCCTGCGTCGGCTGCGGCTTCCCGCACGCTCCTCCCTGTGGAAGGCCACGAAGCTGGGTCTGATCCAGACCCTCGTGCAGTATGCCCTGTTCTATATCGGCATGGCGCACACCTCCGGCGTCAAGGGCTCCGTCCTGATGGCGGTCCACGTGTTCTTCGCCATTTTGATCTCCGCCAAGCTGTTTCACTATGAGCGGCTCAATGCCCCCAAGCTGCTGGGCTGCCTGTGCGGCTTTGGCGGCGTGCTGCTGATCAATCTGTCCGGCGGCGGGTTGGGCGGCGGCTTCACCCTGCTGGGGGACGGTGCGGTGCTGCTGGCGGCGCTGGCCAACGGCCTCTCCATCTCGCTTTTCAAGCGATATGCCGGGGGAGAGGACACCCTGACCCTGTGCGGATATCAGTTCATCGTGGGCGGGGGGCTTTTGCTGCTGACGGGACTGTGCTTCGGCGGTACGCTGCCGCATTTCACCGGGCAGTCTCTTCTGCTGTTGGGATACATGGTGCTGCTGTCCGCCGTGGCCCAGACCATCTGGAGCGCCCTGACCCGGTACAATCCGGTGGGGCGGGTGGCGGTATACGGCTTTTTGAATCCCGTGTTCGGCGTGCTTCTGTCGGCGCTGTTCCTGCGGGAGGGACAGCAGGCCTTTACCCCGTACAGTTTAGCGGCATTGGTACTGGTATGCGTGGGAATTTTCGTGGTCAACCGCAGCGATACCCCCGGTAGGGGAGCGCAGGCCGATCAGCAGCCATAACAGGAAAAGGGACGGTCCCTGTGGACCGTCCCTTTTCCTGTGGGAGAGCTTGCTATATTCACTTACGCATATGGGAGCTTCCGGAACAGCTGGCGCTCCTCCTCGCCGCTGCCAAAGACACATTCCGACACCTCGGTCCCCTTGGGGACGGTGAGGGATTTCAGGTCCCGGCAGCTGACCAGCGCAGACCAGCCGGAGGGGGCCTTTGAAGCACTGATGATGTGCTCCACATGGCGAAAGTCCTGTATCTCTCCCGCAATACCGTCGCCAAGCATATGCGTCTGCTGGAGGAACACGGGCTCATCATCACGGAATGGACGCAGATACAGATGAAAAACGGTATTAGGAAAAACGGAAACTTGCGCTGCACCATCGTTCCCATGCACGAGGTCTTGGAGCAGTGTTACCAGCGGCAAATGACCGAACTGGAGCGTCAGCGAGTGCAGCAAAAGCTGTCGGTACAGAGCACAGAGACCATATGTCCGCCCCTGTGAGCCGCTGTGTGGTCTCTTTCGGAGTGGGGCGGCATTCCTGCCCCGAAGAGAGGTATCAAACCACTTTTGGGCGGCTTCTTCGGCTCTGCGGAGGACGAAAGAAGAAGCAGGGAAAAAATTTCAAAACCGGGGCGAGAGCTCAGGTTTTAGGAATACAGAAATATGCCCCCGGCTGAGCCGGGGGCATACCCTGTATGGGAAAGACGATCGCTTACTTGTTGTAGAGCACCTTGTCGGCCTCGGCCATTTCGGCAAAGACGCCGGCGTGCTTCTTGGCGGTGACGGCCTTGATGACCAGCAGGGTGGCGATCATCAGAACGATGGCGATGATCATGCAGACCACAGCGCTCTGGACCAGACCGGCAATGATGAAGCTGACGAAGGAAACGGCGGCCACGGTGATACCATAGGGCAGCTGGGTGGCCACATGGTTCAGGTGGAAGCAGTGGGCGCCGGCAGAAGCCATGATGGTGGTATCGGAGATGGGGGACAGGTGGTCGCCGCACACGCCGCCGGCGCAGGAAGCAGCCAGACCCACGGACAGCAGAGTCATCTGGGTATCCCAGTCAAACACGGCGCAGACCAGCGGGACCATGATGCCGATGGTACCCCAAGAGGTACCGGTGGCGAAGCCGATGAAGCAGGCCACGATGAAGATCACGGCGGGCAGGAACTTAGCAAGGCTGCCGGTGTTGGCCATGACGCCCTCCACGAAGGAACCCACCTGCAGACCATTGTCACGGCACAGGCCGCACAGGGTCCAAGCGAAGCAGAGGATCAGGATGGGGGAGATCATCTGGATGAAGCCGTTGGGAATGGCTTCCATGGACTTGTTGAAGCCGATCAGGCCACGGCACCAGTAGTACACGAAGGTGAACACAATGGCGATGATGGAGCCCAGGCACAGGCCGGTACCGGCGGTGGCGTCGGAGAAGGACATGATGAAGTTGTGATAGTTCTCGCTCTCGGCGTCCCACATACCGCCGGTCCAGATCAGACCAATGATGCACAGGACGATCAGAACGATCACGGGAACCAGCAGATCCAGCACGGAGGAGTGCTTCTCGCCTTCCTCGTAATCATCAGCGCCGGCGAAGGGACGCTCGGGGGTGGTGAACAGATCGTCCTTGACCTGAGCATTGTACTCATGGGTCAGCATGGGACCGTAGTCAATGTTCAGCAGGGAGGTGACGATGACCATCACCAGCGTCAGGATGCAGTAGTAGTTGAAGGGGATCTGGCTCAGGAACATACTGATACGGGAGCCGGGGAAGCCATCGGGCACGTAGGATGCAACGGCAGCGGCCCAAGAGGACACGGGAGCCAGCATACAGACGGGAGCGGCGGTGGCATCAATGACGTAGGCCAGCTTGGCACGGGAGATCTTGTGGCTCTCCGTCACGGGACGCATCACGGCGCCCACGGTCAGGCAGTTGAAATAGTCGTCGATGAAGATCAGCACGCCCAGCAGCATGGTCAGCAGCTGCGCACCGGAGCGGGTCTTCACGGCCTTCTTGGCCCAGCGGCCGAAGGCAGCGGAACCGCCGGCCTTGTTCATCAGGTCCACCATGATACCCAGGATGACCAGGAAGATCAGGATGGAGATGTCGATGGCGTTGATCATGCCGACGCCCTCACCGGCGCCGATGAAATTCACGACCATCTGCCAGGGCTGGAAGTTGGCCAGCAGCAGGGCACCTACCACGCAGCCCAGGAACAGGGAAGAGTACACTTCCTTACTGATGAGGGCCAGCGCAATAGCCACGATGGGGGGGAACAACGCCCAACCGGTGGCTACGAAGCCGGAACCGTCATTGGCCACCTTGGCGATGACCAGTGCGATCACAACGATCGCCAGCGCAATAAAATACGCTATACGAGTGCCTTTCTTTTCCATTAGGTGATTTACCTCCTCAAATTTGGTGACTTTATGGTAGCGTTTTTTGGAGGTATTGTCAAGATTCTGGAAACCGCTTCCGGCCTGAATTTTGAACAAATTATGAATCAATCTTTTGGACGTTCCTCTGAAAATTGCGCCGATTCTCACTTTCTTAATAGGATTTTGCGGTCTATTTACGGAAAACATATAAAAATCGTGCTAATATTTAAAAATCTCTTAACGCAAAATTAACGCACTTTTTGCGCCTTTTTCCTTTTTTAGCAGCTGACCTGACAAAAATGGAAACCGAAATATCGCATATTTGCGCTGCGGACCCATTCTGTCCGCCTCACGGCGGACAGCTCCCTGCACGCTGCCCTCTCGAAGCGTGTAGATGGCTGCAAGCCCCTCAAAAAAGGGAGTGGCGCAACTCCCGCTGCGCCACTCCCTTAGAGAATGCCCTGTCCTATATTCGATAGAAAAAGTGAGGGCGCAGCTTTCGCTGCGCCCTCACGAGGGATGTAGGATCGGTTCAGACCAACCTCAAAGGCACGTTTCTCTTACTTGTTGTAGAGCGCCTTGTCGGCCTCGGCCATCTCCTGGAAGATACCGGCGTGCTTCTTGGCGGTGATGGCCTTGATGACCAGCAGGGTGGCGATCATCAGAACGATGGCGATGATCATGCAGACCACAGCGCTCTGGACCAGACCGGCAATGATGAAGCTGACGAAGGAAACGGCGGCCACGGTGATACCATAGGGCAGCTGGGTGGCCACATGGTTCAGGTGGAAGCAGTGGGCGCCGGCAGAAGCCATGATGGTGGTATCGGAGATGGGGGACAGGTGGTCGCCGCACACGCCGCCGGCGCAGGAAGCAGCCAGACCCACGGACAGCAGAGTCATCTGGGTATCCCAGTCAAACACGGCGCAGACCAGCGGGACCATGATGCCGATGGTACCCCAAGAGGTACCGGTGGCGAAGCCGATGAAGCAGGCCACGATGAAGATCACGGCGGGCAGGAACTTAGCAAGGCTGCCGGTGTTGGCCATGACGCCCTCCACGAAGGAACCCACCTGCAGACCATTGTCACGGCACAGGCCGCACAGGGTCCAAGCGAAGCAGAGGATCAGGATGGGGGAGATCATCTGGATGAAGCCGTTGGGAATGGCTTCCATGGACTTGTTGAAGCCGATCAGGCCACGGCACCAGTAGTACACGAAGGTGAACACAATGGCGATGATGGAGCCCAGGCACAGGCCGGTACCGGCGGTGGCGTCGGAGAAGGACATGATGAAGTTGTGATAGTTCTCGCTCTCGGCGTCCCACATACCGCCGGTCCAGATCAGACCAATGATGCACAGGACGATCAGAACGATCACGGGAACCAGCAGATCCAGCACGGAGGAGTGCTTCTCGCCTTCCTCGTAATCATCAGCGCCGGCGAAGGGACGCTCGGGGGTGGTGAACAGATCGTCCTTGACCTGAGCATTGTACTCATGGGTCAGCATGGGACCGTAGTCAATGTTCAGCAGGGAGGTGACGATGACCATCACCAGCGTCAGGATGCAGTAGTAGTTGAAGGGGATCTGGCTCAGGAACATACTGATACGGGAGCCGGGGAAGCCATCGGGCACGTAGGATGCAACGGCAGCGGCCCAAGAGGACACGGGAGCCAGCATACAGACGGGAGCGGCGGTGGCATCAATGACGTAGGCCAGCTTGGCACGGGAGATCTTGTGGCTCTCCGTCACGGGACGCATCACGGCGCCCACGGTCAGGCAGTTGAAATAGTCGTCGATGAAGATCAGCACGCCCAGCAGCATGGTCAGCAGCTGCGCACCGGAGCGGGTCTTCACGGCCTTCTTGGCCCAGCGGCCGAAGGCAGCGGAACCGCCGGCCTTGTTCATCAGGTCCACCATGATACCCAGGATGACCAGGAAGATCAGGATGGAGATGTCGATGGCGTTGATCATGCCGACGCCCTCACCGGCGCCGATGAAATTCACGACCATCTGCCAGGGCTGGAAGTTGGCCAGCAGCAGGGCGGCTGCCACGCAGCCCAGAAACAGGGAAGAATACACTTCCTTGCTGATGAGGGCCAGTGCGATTGCGACAACAGGGGGGAACAGGGCCCAGCCGGTACCTACAAAGCCAGAGCCATCATTGGTGACCTTGGCAATGACCAGAGCGACTACGACCACCGCCAGCGCAACAAAATACGCTATCTTGGTGCCTTTCTTTTCCATTAGGTGATTTACCTCCTCAAATTTGGTATCCCTATCTTACTCGTCCTAACGGACTATTGTCAAGTTCTTAGCGTGCTTTTCCCTCTTTTTAACAAATTGTGAACTGGCCTTTTGGATTTTTTCACAAGAATTATTCACGATATGGTGGATACTTTACATGCTGACTGGTAAAAAATACAAGGATTGTATACAATGGAAAGAAAATTAAGGCCCTTAACCGGCAAAATGCTGAAACACCACGCGTAGTTCTATCATGCAGAATAAACGAAACGGCGATAACAGCATGGGAGAAGGACTGTCCCAAACCCGGCGGAGCGGCCATGATACCCCGCAGGAACAGGGAGCTACCGTTTGGTCGAAACAGCTTTTTGTTCTCCTATAAAAGACGATATAACGGAAATCTGTGCGCCTGCAGCGTGCAGCAGGCAAAGGCCGCATCGTCCATGATGATCTGCACGCTTTCAGCACTGGCGGAATACTTTTTGTCAACAACGGTGCTTTGCGCAAGGAACGTGTCTCCGACGGCATACTTTTTGCCAACAGCAGCAAAAAGTATGCAAAAAATGCCGCCAGAAACCGATGGTTTCTGGACTTCCTTTTGTGTGCAAGAGTTGCTTCCTAAATTCCGCCGAAGCAGGGAATCGGCGTTCTTCTACTCACGCTGCCGCTACATTGGGTGGTTGAAGGGGGCAGTTCTTCTACCGGGGGAATCCATACTCCCAAGCGGCAGAACCACCAGTTTCTTCATCTGGGCGGGAGCGGCAGCGGGGCTGCTGCTGAGTCAATTCCCACGACATCTCATATCGAACGAAACTCTTGAAGGTAAAGGAAATCCAAAAACCATTGGTTTCTGCTGGCGTTCTTTGGCGCCTTTCTGCCCGGAGGCAAACACACATCATTTTTCACGCATATTTCTCTGCTTTTTCAGGTAACTTACAGCATAGGGGCGTATACTGCCGTATACGCCCCCCGAAGGCGTTCCCGTCCCATGTGCGCTGGGAGCGGACATTTCATCATCGGAAGGAGGCGGCAGGATGGAAGCTCTGCTGCGGGAGCTGTGGCAGCTCCGGGAGATACAGGAGCTGGCGCAGCTGATGGAGAGCGGCGGCGGCCCGGCGCTGGTGACGGGCCTGAGTCCGGTGCACCGGGCCATGACGGCGGCAGCGCTGCGGCTGAAGTCCGGGCGGCCCCTGCTGATGCTCTGCGCCGACGAGGGGGAGGCCCGGCGGCAGGCGGCGGACCTGCGGTCCCTCACCGGCCGGGAGCCTGTCCTGCTGACGGGCCGGGAGCTCCACTGGCGGGAGCTGGCGGCGGTGAGCCGTCAATGGGAATACCGGCGGCTGGAGGCTCTGTACCGCATCCGGCAAGAGGAGTCCCCGGTGATCGTCACCACCGCCGATGCACTGGCCCTGCGATGCATTCCCCCGCAGGTGCTGGAGCGGTGCAGCTTCACCCTTCGCTCCGACGGGCGGTATCAGGTGGAGGAGTTGGCCCGGCGGCTGACGGCGGCGGGCTATACCTGCACGGAGCAGGTGGAGGGGCCGGGACAGTTCGCCCTGCGGGGCGGTATTCTGGACGTCTATTCCCCCGGTGCCGAGGCCCCGGTACGATGCGAATTTTTTGACGACGAGGTGGACTCGCTGGGCTTCTTCGACGTCGCCACCCAGCGGCGGACGGAGAACTGTCGGGAGGCGCTGCTGCTGCCGGCCGGCGAGGTGCTGCCCCTGTGGCGGGACGGTGCGGCGGAGGAGACCGCCGAACGGCTGGAGACGCTGGCGGGACGGATGAAGGATAAGCCCGTGGCCCGGCAGCTGCGGTCGGATGCCGACCTGCTGCGTCAGGGCATCGTCCCCAACGGCAGCGACCGGTTTCTGGCGGCGGTATACCCGGAGATGGTGACGGCCATGGACTATCTGCCCAAGGAGTGTCTGGTGTGCGTCAGCGAAAGCGGACGCACAGCAGAGGCCCTGAAGGGCTGGCTGAGCCAGATGAAGGCGGACGTCACCTCCGCCATGGAGAGCGGCATCCTGTGCGGCCCCATGGCAGAAGCAGCCCTGCCGGAGACGGACTTTGCCCGGCAGCTGGAGCGCTTCCCCGTGTGCCAACTGGAGAGCCTGCCCACCAGCCGGTATCTGCTGGCCCCCAAGGCCCTGCTGCAAATCGACGCCCGGCAGCTGTCCGGCTACGGCGGATCGCTGGAGACGGCGGTGACGGATCTGACCCACTATCTCACCAGCGGCTGCCGGGTGATGGTGCTGTGCGGCGGACAGGTACGGGCCCGGAATTTACAGGAGCTGCTGGAGGCCCGGAGGATCCCGGCGGCACTGGATCTGGAGGGGGAGCGCTCCCCGGTGCGGAACGTGGTGCTCATTACGCTGGGTACTCTGTCCGCCGGATGCGAGTACCCGGCCCTACAGCTGGCGGTGCTGACGGAGGGTCAGCTGACCACGCCGCTGGCAGGCAAGGCCAAAAAGGCCCGCCCCAAGCGGGACAGCAATCAGCAGAAGCTCCAATCCTACGCCGACCTGACCCCCGGCGATCTGGTGGTGCATCAGCACCATGGCATCGGCCGCTTCGTGGGGATGATCCGGATGCCCACCGACGGGGTGGAGAAGGACTACATCAAGATCGCCTATGCCGGCAGCGACTGCCTGTATGTGCCGGCCACGGCGCTGGATCTGGTGAGCAAGTATATCGGGGCCGGGGAGGATACCGAGCACACCCGGCTCAATAAGCTGGGCGGCACGGAGTGGGCCAAGACCACCCACCGGGCCAAGGCAGCCGCCAAGGATCTGGCGGAGGGCCTCATCAAGCTCTATGCCCAGCGACAGCGGGAGGCGGGTCATGCCTTCTCCCCGGACTCCCCGTGGCAGCAGGAGTTCGAGGATGCCTTCGACTACACGGAGACCGACGATCAATTACAGGCCATCCGGGAGATCAAGGCGGATATGGAAAAGCCCGTACCCATGGACCGGCTGCTGTGCGGCGATGTGGGCTACGGCAAGACGGAGGTGGCCCTGCGGGCGGTGATGAAGTGCATCCTAGACGGCAAGCAGGCCGCCATTCTGGTACCCACCACGGTGCTAGCCCAGCAGCACTATGCCACCGCCATGAACCGCTTCCGCTCCTTCCCGGTGACGGTGGAGGTGCTGAGCCGGTTCCGCACCCCCAAGCAGACCAAGGACATTCTGGAGCGGGCGGCGCAGGGAAAGATCGACCTGCTCATCGGCACCCATCGCCTGCTGGCGAAGAATCTGGTGTTCAAGGATCTGGGGCTGCTCGTCATCGACGAGGAGCAGCGCTTCGGCGTGACCCACAAGGAGAAGCTCCGGGAGCGGGTGCGTCAGGTGGACACCCTGACCCTGTCCGCCACCCCCATTCCCCGGACGCTGAACATGGCCCTGTCGGGCATCCGGGATATGTCCACCATCGAGGAGCCCCCCAGGGACCGCCAGCCGGTGCAGACCTACGTCATGGAGCACGAGTGGCCCGCCGTGGCGGAGGCCATCCGGCGGGAGCTGAACCGGGGCGGACAGGTCTACTACCTGCACAACCGGGTGGAAAACATCGAGTCCACCGCCGGACGGCTGCGCCAGTGGCTGGGGGAGGATGTGCGCCTCGCCATGGCCCACGGCAAGATGTCCGAGCAGGAGCTGAGCCGGGTGATGCAGCAGATGGCCGACGGCGAGGTGCAGGTGCTGGTCTGTACCACCATCATCGAGACGGGCATCGACATCCCCAACGTGAACACCCTCATCATCGAGGACGCCGACCGGCTGGGTCTGGCGCAGCTGCACCAGATCCGGGGCCGCATCGGGCGCTCCTCCCGCCGGGCCTACGCCTATCTCACCTACCGCCCCGGCAAGGTGCTGACGGAGGTGGCCAGCAAGCGGCTGTCCGCCATCCGGGAATATGTGGACTTCGGTGCAGGCTTCCGCATCGCCATGCGGGATCTGGAGATCCGTGGTGCCGGGAATCTGCTGGGGCCGGAGCAGTCCGGCTACATGATGAGCGTGGGCTATGATATGTATCTGAAGCTGCTGAACGACGCCGTGCTGGAGCAGCAGGGGAAGGGCCGGGAGATCCGACCGGAGTGCTCCGCCGATTTGACGGTGGCGGCGTACATCCCGGAGCGGTATGTCCCCTCCGACCGGCAGCGGATGGACCTGTACCGGCGCATTGCCGCCCTGCGGGATAACGATGCGGCGGCGGACCTCATCGACGAGCTGACGGACCGCTACGGCGATCCGCCCCGGCCGGTGACGGCGCTGCTGGATGTGGCGCTGCTGCGGGCGGCAGCCGCCGACACCGGGGTGACGGATATTACCCAGAAGGGCCAGACGCTGCTGCTGAGTCTGGGCCAGCGGATGGATGTCCCCAGCCTCATGGCGGTATGCACTCTGCCTGCCTACCGCAGCCGCCTGCTGCTGTCGGCGGGGGAGCATCCCAAGCTGACGCTGCACCTGAAGCCCGGCGAGGAGGCGCTGGACGCCGCCGGGCATCTGGTGGAGGCGCTGACTCTCAAACGCAAGGAAATTTCGGGCGAAACGCCCGCAGAAGGAGGAACCCTATGAAACGTTTTGCTGCGATGCTGGCGGTCTCGGTGCTGATGGTGCTGTGGATCGCCTCCGGTGACCGGATGAGCGCCGGCCAACGAACGGACGGCCTTTACTACGAGGTCACCGGCATCCATCCGGACGCCGTGCTGATGCGCATCAACGGCGAGGATATCTCGGCGGAGGAGTACCTGTACTGGCTGGCCTATGACTGTGAGTACCTGACCTCCTATGTGCCGAATCTGGATTTCAGCGCCGAGGTGTCCAACGGCATGACCTACGGGTCCTATGCCAAGGCCGACGCCGTGGAGACGGTGAAGCTCTACGCCCTGCTGCGGCAGTGGGCCAAACAGTACAATGTATCGCTGACGGAGGAGGACGAGGCCCGGCTTCAGCAGCAGCGGCAGCAGTATGTCACCTACTACGGCGGCGAGGAGGGCTATCAGCAGCAGCTGCAGCTGCTGGGCATCAGCGAGGATACCTTCGACAGCATCAACCGGATGTACCTGCTGTATGCACGGATTCACGATCTGTATACCGCCGACGGCAGCGCCATGCACCCCACGCAGGAGGCCATCGACGCCTTCGCTCAGGAAAAGGGCTACGTAACGGTGAAGCTGCTGTACTGGCCCGCCTCCGGCGGTGAGAACTCTCAGGCGCAGGCAGAGGACTTCGCCGCCCGGCTGGCCACCGCCGAGGATAAGGATGCCCTGTATGCGGAGATGGCCCAGCAGTTGGGCATCGAGGCCGGGGACACCGGCCGCACCTTCAGCGCCGAGACGCTGGGGGATACCCTGTCCGCCGCCTTCTCTGCGCTGGAGCCGGGACAGGTCAGCGATGTCATTGCCACCGACGAAGGCTGGTATGTGGCCATCGGCCAGACGCTGGACGAGGGCTCCGTGCTGGACGAGATGTTCACGGAAAACGTGACTCAGGCCCGCAGCGAGCTGACGGTGGAATACAATCAGGGTCTCTATGACAAGCTGGACGCCGGGGACTTTTACAGCCGTCTCACGGCCCGGCAGTCCGAGCTTAGCAGCCAGTTCAGCTCCGGCAGCGCCGATCCCGGCACGGGCAGCAGTACGGACAGCGATAACTCCGGCGAAAAGGATGGCGGCAGCACCGGCTCCGGGGACTGATTTTCTCCCGAAACAAGGGAACTCTGGAATTATTTCCTATTTTTATGAGATTCTCCCCTTGACTATTTTGCTAAAAATGGTACGATAGATAAGGTAATGGAAACCAAGGCAAATCGGAAAGCCAAAAAGGGACCCAAAACAAATTAGGAGGAAAAGATACTATGAAAGACTTGTACGTCGTCAACTGCTGCAGAACCGCTATCGGTTCTTTCGGCGGTTCCCTGAAGAACACCCCCGCCACCGAGATGGGCGCCATCGTGGTGAAGGAGGCCCTGAAGCGGGCCAACGTTGCTCCCGAGAACGTGGATGAGCTGATGTTCGGCTGCATCCTGACCGCCGGTCTGGGCCAGAACGTGGCCCGTCAGGTCTCCGTCAAGGCCGGTATCCCCTACTCCGTTCCCGCCTACACCATCGGCATGGTCTGCGGCTCCGGCATGAAGTCCGTCATCGAGGGCGCCCGTGCCATTCTGTCCGGCGATGCCAACATCGTGGTCTGCGGCGGTACCGAGAACATGAGCGCTGCCCCCTTCGCCTCCCCCGATGCCCGCTGGGGCGCCCGCATGGGTGACAAGAAGATCGTGGACACCATGATCCGTGACGGTCTGTGGGATGCTTTCAATAACTATCACATGGGTACCACTGCCGAGAACATCAATGATATCTGGGGCATCACCCGCCGTGAGCAGGACGAGTTCGCCGCTGCTTCCCAGCAGAAGACCGAGGCCGCTCAGGCCGCCGGCCGCTTCGACGACGAGATCGTTCCCGTCCCTGTGAAGGTCAAGAAGGAGATCGTGGAGTTCAAGCGTGACGAGTTCCCCAAGGCCGGCGTCACCGCCGACGGCATCGCCAAGCTGCGTGGCGCTTTCCCCGTGGGTCCTGAGTCCCCCAACCCCGAGGTCGTTCACACCTTCGAGGTCACCGGTGCCAAGGAGACCGAGGACAAGGGTACCCAGCGTGTCACCGCTGCCAATGCCTCCGGCATCAATGACGGCGCTGCCGCCATCGTGCTGGCTTCTGCCGAGGCCGTGGAGAAGTACGGTCTGAAGCCCATGGCCAAGCTGATTGGCTGGGGCCAGGGCGGTGTGGATCCCAAGATCATGGGCGTTGGCCCCGTGCCTGCCTCCCGTGCCGCTATGGCTAAGGCTGGCCTGACCATCGACGACATCGACCTGGTTGAGGCCAACGAGGCCTTTGCCGCTCAGTCCATCGCCGTGGCCCGTGAGCTGCACTTCGATATGAGCAAGGTCAACGTCAACGGCGGTGCCATCTCTCTGGGCCACCCCGTGGGCGCTTCCGGCGCTCGTATCATCGTCACCCTGCTGCATGAGATGCAGAAGCGTCCCGAGGCCAAGCGTGGTCTGGCTACGCTGTGCATCGGCGGCGGCATGGGCGTTGCCACCATCTACGAGAAGTGCTGAAGCGCTGAGGCGTAACAAAAATCAAAATAGCCGGGGACGGAGCTTCCGTCCCCGGCTCTTTCATCGACAGGCCTGCGCCGGTGCATAAAAAATCTGCCGGAAGTGCTCTCCCGGCAGATTTTTTATGCAGTGCGTTATTCCATGTCCACGGAGATGTGGTCGGTGCCGTGGGCCTCGAACTCCCCCAAATAGGCGTTCATGCGGTTCATGACCTCGTCGTAATTCTCCTCCGTGATGGGGGGATCATCCATGTCCCGCAGGGCCAGCTCCTGCGCCAGTATCTCGAAGAAGGTGGTGTCCTCATAGGCCATGATGGCCTCGTGGATGCCGCCCTCGGCAAAGGCCTGTGAGGGGATCAGCTGCCCCTGATACAGCTCCGTCAGCGGCGCCATCCCATGGGCCAGACACTGGGAGAACACCAGACTCTCCACCTCGTCATACTGGCGGATGCGGTCATCGCCGCGGGTAGAATTGAGGATCCAGTTGCCGATATACACCAGATCCAGCAGACGCCGGAACTGCTTTTCTGTCATTTTGATCTCCATACGGATACACCTCCACGCCGCCGAAGGGGCCTTTACTGTATGCAACAGTATAACAGACCCGGCGGGAAAATACCACTGAAAAAACCGGGGAAATCCGCCAAATTTTCACTTGAGAAAGGAGAGCTTCCATAGTATAATATGATTGTTTTATTATGCAGCGTGATACACTGCGGCGTCACGGGGACGCCGGAAAGGAGGCCCAGTCATGGACCAACGGCCCATCGGAGTGTTCGACTCCGGTCTGGGGGGACTGACCGCCGTGCGGGAAATGCGGCGGCTGATGCCCTCTGAAAACATTATATACTTCGGAGACACGTCCCGTGTCCCCTATGGCGGGCGCTCGCCGGAGATCCTGCTGAAATACGCCCGGCAGGACGTCCACTTCCTGCGCTCCTTCGATATCAAGGCAGTGCTGGTGGCCTGCGGCACCGTATCCACCACCGCTCTGCCCCAGCTACAGGCGGAGAACGACCTGCCCATCCTAGGGGTGGTGGAGCCCGCCTGCTGGAAGGCGGCGGCCATGACCCGGAACCGGCGGGTGGGCCTCATCGCCACCACCGCCTCCGTCCGCAGCGGTGCCTATGAGCGGACGCTGCACCGGCTGGATGAAACCATCCATGTGGTGAGCCGGGCCTGCCCGCTGCTGGTGCCGCTGGTGGAAAACGGCCGCTATCAGCCCGGCGACGTGGTCATTGAGACGGTGGCCCGTGAGTATCTGGAGCCTCTGCGGCAGGAGGGGCTGGACGTGCTGATCCTGGGCTGCACCCACTATCCCCTGCTGACGGATATCATCCGGGAGATCATGGGGCCGGAGGTGTCGCTGGTGAACGCCGGTGCAGAGTCCGTCCACACCCTGCATGATGCGCTGGCCCGGCGGCAGCTGCTGGCCCCAGAGGGGACCGGACAGGCGCTGCTGTGTACCAGCGACCGGCCGGAGGGCTTCGGCCAGATGGCCCGCCGCTTCCTGCAGGAGGAGCCTACGGCTCCCGTGCGGCTGGTGGACATCGAGGGATACTGAGGAGGCCGTTATGGAAGGAAATGTGAAGGTCCATGTGGAGAGCCGCACCCGGCTCCCGGACATGGAGGATGTGCTGCACTTCCGGGGCAGCGGCACGCTGGAGCGCACCCCGTCGGGGTGGCAGCTGCGGTATCAGGCCCGCAGCGATGAGGACGGCAGTCTCATGACCTCGGAGCTGTGGCTGGAGGACTGCGGCTGCGTGACTCTCCGCAGCGGCAACAGCTACCGGATGCGGCTGGACCCCGCCGCCCCCACCGCCCTGCACCTGCCCACGGAGGAGGGCGTGCTGGCGCTGGACGTAGCCGCCCATGAGCTGCTGTGGGAGCTGGAGCAGGAGGAACAAGGACACATTACGCTGGATTATTCCCTGCACATGGGACAGACGCCGGTGTCGGCGCTGACGGTCCGGCTGGAGCTATATCAAGAATGAAGGAGGACCCCGCAATGAATATGATCCAAAGCGCAAAGGACCAGGTGCTGGCCCTGACCACCGCCGCCTATCAGAAGGCGGCCGCCGCCGGCCTGCTGCCGGAGGGCGTGACGGTGACCCCCTCGGTGGAGATCCCCAAGGATACCGCCAACGGCGACTATACCACCACCTTCTGCCTGGCTGCCGCCAAGGCCATGAAGATGAACCCCCGGCAGGTGGCCCAGATCCTGACGGAGCAGATGGATCTGACGGACACCTATTTCACCTCCGTGGAGCTGGCCGGCCCCGGCTTTCTGAACTTCCGGCTGGGCAGCCGCTGGTTCGGCGATACCGTGGCCTGCGTAGAGACGGAGGGCGCCGACTACGGCCGCAACGACACGCTGACCGGAAAGAAATACATGGTGGAGTTCGTCTCCGCCAACCCCACCGGCCCCATGCACATGGGCAACGCCCGTGGCGGCGTGCTGGGCGACACGCTGGCCTCCGTACTCCAGAAGTCCGGTGCCGACGTGTGGCGGGAGTTCTACGTCAACGACGCCGGCAACCAGATCGATAAGTTTGCCCGGAGTCTGGATGCCCGGTATCAGCAGCTGATCCGTGGCGAGGACGCCGTGGAGTTCCCGGAGGACGGCTATCATGGCGACGATATCCGGGAGTTGGCCCGGCTGTTTTATCAGCAGGAGGGCGAGAAGTATCTGGACTGCGACGAAAAGACCCGGCACGATGCGCTGGCCAAATTCGGTCTGGATCACAACATCCCCAAGATGAAGGCCGATCTGGCCCGGTACGGCATCCAGTACGACGCATGGTTCTTCGAGTCCACCCTCCACGAGAGCGGCTATGTGGCGGACTCCGTGAAGGCGCTGACCCAGCGGGGCTATACCTATGAGAAGGACGGCGCTCTGTGGCTGGCCACCAGCCGGATCCTGGCGGAGAACCTGAAAAAGGCCGGCAAGTCCGACGAGGACATCGAGAAGCTGGGCCTGAAGGACGACGTGCTGCGCCGTGCCAACGGGTTTTACACCTACTTCGCCGCCGACATTGCCTATCACCGCAACAAATTTGCCGTCCGGGGCTTCGATAAGGTCATCAACGTCTGGGGCGCCGACCACCACGGCCATGTGGCCCGCCTGAAGGGTGCCATGGACGCTTTGGGGCTGGACGGCGAGCACCGGTTGGATATCGTGCTGATGCAGCTGGTGAAGCTGGTGCGGGACGGCGAGGTGGTGCGGATGTCCAAGCGCACCGGCAAGGCCATCAGCCTGACGGACCTGCTGGACGAGATCCCCGTGGACGCCTGCCGCTACTTCTTCAACGCCAAGCCGGAGACGCAGATGGAGTTCGATCTGGGTCTGGCCGTCCGGGAGGACAGCGAGAACCCGGTGTACTATGTGCAGTACGCCCACGCCCGCATCTGCACCCTGCTGAAGAATCTGGAGGCCGAGGGCTATACCGTCCCGGCCGCCGATGCCGTGGATTTCAGCCTCCTGACCGACGAGACGGAGCAGGCCCTCATCAAGCAGATCGCCTCCTATGGTCAGGTGGTGCTGCTGGCGGCACGGGACTACGATCCCAGCCACATCAACCGCTACCTCACCGCTCTGGCGGCGGCGTTCCACAAATTCTACGCCGCCTGCCGCATCAAGGGCGAGGAGAAGCCGGTGCTGCTGGCCCGGCTGAAGCTGGCGGATACCACCCGTGCGGTGCTGAAAAACGCCATGACCCTCATTGGCTGCAGCGCCCCGGAGAAAATGTAAGAGGACCCTGCATCAGCAATTTCTGCAGATACGGTCGATCCCTGCATAGAAAAGGAACCCCCTGCGGCCTCGCCGCAGGGGTCCCTTTTTAGGCTGCGAATGGACGCAGCGCCCGTCGCCGCATCGCACCCATCCGAAAAGATTTCCCCAAGCGGGAGAAGCATCTTGTGTTTGCACGGAACTGGCAGTACGATCCATATAGATAAGACAGACAGCTTATGGGAAGGCCGCTGACGGCGGCCTTTTGAAAGCACGGAAGTTAGTCTATTCTAACCGAAGGGAGTTGACCGGATATGGAGGAACAAAGCTGCGTGCTGCTGGAAAACGGCAGACGGATCAGCGCATTTGCATCGCAGCTGCCATTTATGAGAGGAACCGCCCTGACCCCTGACCCGAGCATAAAAAACCGGCAGGCCCCCTGTGGCGCCTGCCGGTTTTTGGTGCGGGCGGCGGGACTCGAACCCGCACGCCGTATGGCAATGGAACCTAAATCCATCGAGTCTACCAATTCCACCACGCCCGCATACAGTGACCAGTATAGCACACCCGCCGCCGTTACTCAAGCAAAAATCCCCGCCGCCGCAGAAAAATCTCCCCCGGCGGCGAAAAAAGTTTCGTATTTTCCCGAAACTGTGATACAATACAAGGCAAAGAATACCGGTATCCTGCGGGATGCCTGATACAGGAGGAACCACCATGCAAGTGACCGAACGTTTTTTGAAATACGTCTCCTTTGACACCACCTCCAGCGAGACGTCCGACACCGTCCCCACCACCGCCCACCAGAAGGAGCTGGGCCGGTATCTGGCCGACGAGCTGGCCCGTCTGGGGCTGGAGAACGCCCACATGGACCAGCTGGGCTACGTCTACGCCGTTCTGCCCGCTACACCGGGTCAGGAGCACGTCCCGGCGCTGGGCCTCATCTCCCACATGGATACCTCCCCCGCCGTCAGCGGTGCCGACATCCAGCCCCAGATCGTCACCTATCAGGGCGGCGACCTGCCGCTGGCCAAGACCGGCTGCCTGCGGGTGAAGGACTTCCCCTTCCTCAGCCGCTACGTGGGGCAGGAGCTCATCGTCACCGACGGCACCACCCTGCTGGGCGCCGACGACAAGGCTGGCGTGGCGGAGATTGTCACCGCCTGCGAGTACCTGCTGGCCCACCCGGAGATTCCCCACCGCACCGTGGCCGTCTGCTTCACCCCAGACGAGGAGGTGGGCAAGGGCGCCGACCACTTTGACCCCGCCAAATTCCCCGCCAAGGCCGCCTATACCGTGGACGGCGGAGAGCTGGGCGAGATCGAGTACGAGAACTTCAACGCCGCCGCCGTGACCCTCACCGTCCACGGCGTCAACATCCACCCCGGCTCTGCCAAGGATAAGATGAAAAACGCCGTCCTCATGGCCCACCAGTTCATCTCCCTGCTGCCGGAGGCGGAGACTCCCGCCCACACCGAGGGCTACGAGGGCTTCTACCACGTCACCGACGTGTCCGGCAACGAGACGGAGGTGGTGCTCCACGCCATCATCCGTGACCACGACCGTGAGAAGTTCGAGGCCCGCAAGACCTTCGTGGAAAACGCCGTCCGCTATCTCAACGGCGTTTGGGGCGATGGGTCCTTCCAGCTGGAACTGAAGGACAGCTACTATAATATGAAGGAAAAGCTGCTGCCCCACATGGAGCTCATCGACAACGCCTGCGCCGCCATGCGGGCCGTGGGCGTGGAGCCGGAGATCGTCCCCATCCGGGGTGGCACCGATGGAGCCCGCCTCTCTTGGGAGCGGGATATCCCCTGCCCCAACCTCTGCACCGGCGGCGCCAATTTCCACGGCGTCCATGAGTTTGTCCCCGTGGCCTCCATGGAGAAGATGGTGCAGGTGCTGGTGGAGCTGGTCCGCTGCTGATCCTGCCCATGTACCGCCTGAGCGCCCCTCTCCCTGCGAGAGGGGCGCTTTGCGTGAAATCGCTGTAAAACCGCTATGTAAAAAACGACAAAAAAATGTCAACTCCTCTTGCAATTTGCCGTAAGGAGTGCTAACATACGTGTATAGACAGTGTGCCGAACCGCCCATGGGCGGTTATCGTTTCAGGCGAAACGATAAGGGGTTATTCCCCGTGCGAGCGCTCCATCGGTCACACGCAAAAAATAGGAGGCAGATACTATGACAAACCGCAAGAGTACCAAACGGGCCTTGCTGGGCAGCGTCATGGCCATGGTTCTGTGCCTGGCCATGCTGGTAGGCGCTACTTTCGCATGGTTCACCGACACCGCAAGCACGGGTGTCAACAAAATTCAGGCCGGTAATTTGGATATCGAGATTCAGGATGAGACTGGCAAGGCGATCGACACTCTGGCATGGGCAACGAAAGACGGTACCGCTTTCGCCGAAGATGGAAAAACGCCCCTGTGGGAGCCGGGCTGCACCTACACCCTGACCCCCTTCCAGATCGTCAACAAGGGCAATCTGGCCCTGAAGTATAAGATCGTCGTCACCGGTCTGGAGGGCGACACTGGCCTGCTGAAGGTCATCAAGTTCACCTATAAGACTGGCGAGGAAACCTTTGACATGAACACCGAGGGCCATCTGACTGCCAACGGCGGTGCTTCCAAAGTGATCACCGTATCCGCCCATATGGACGAGGCCGCCGGCAACGAGTACATGAATAAGACGCTGGAGGGTGTCAAGTTCACCGTCTACGCCACGCAGGACACCGTGGAGAGCGACAGCTTCAATAACACCTATGACGCCAACGCCACTTACCCTGTGGCGAACGTTACGGAACTGAAGGAGGCTCTGACCACCGGCGGCGTCGTGGCTGTTACCAAGGATATCCAGACCAACAACATTGAGGATACGGCTGCGGCCCGCATCGTCATCTCCCAGCCCACCACGCTGAATCTGGAGAAGAAGATCATCACCCCCGATAACATGGGCAACAACAATACGAACTTCTGCGCCCTTATCATCGATGCAGATACCACCATCAATGCGGGCGAGAACGGCGGCATTGATACCGGCGTCAACGGCGGCTATGGCATCAACGTCCGGAATGGTGCAACCCTCACCATCAACGGCGGCTACTATTACGGCGGCGGTACTGCTGTGCAGGTCCAGAAGGGTACCCTCATC
>OJQJ01000430.1_pt1 | contig 31218 bp, 25 predicted proteins | sample 1598671 | NCBI WGS metagenome assembly OJQJ01 (sample SAMN03922499, study PRJEB24848) | human gut metagenome | isolation source: stool sample | host: Homo sapiens | place: Germany | collected 2011-11 | reverse complement strand
GATAACTTTCTCCTCAAATACAGGATCAAGCATACCCTTCATGGCAGCCTCTACATCCTCGATCGCATTGTAAATAACCTTGTACAGACGAATATCTACACCCTCATTGTCTGCGGTAACTTTTGCAATCGGGTCCGGACGGACATTAAATCCGATGATGATCGCATTGGATGCGGAAGCAAGAATAACATCAGATTCGTTGATTGCGCCGACACCACCATGGATCACTTTTACAACCACTTCTTCATTGGACAGTTTCACAAGTGACTGTTTCACTGCCTCAACAGAACCCTGTACATCCGCTTTTACAATAATATCAAGTTCCTTCATATTTCCGGACTGGATCTGGGAGAACAGATCATCCAGTGACATCTTTGCCTTGGTATCTTCGATCAGGCGGTTCTTTTCCTCTGAAATATAAGTATCTGCAAATGATTTTGCTTCCTTATCGGAATCGCAGACAACAAATGTCTCTCCAGCTGCCGGTACACTGTTTAATCCGAGGATCTCTACCGGTGTGGAAGGAGTTGCCTTCTTCACGCGCTGTCCCTTGTCGTCGATCATGGCACGGACTTTACCGTAGCTGCTTCCACAGGCAATGGAATCTCCGACATGAAGTGTTCCTTTCTGAACCAGAACCGTTGCTACCGCACCACGTCCCTTATCCAGCTGTGCCTCAATGACCAGACCTCTTGCATTACGGTTTGGATTTGCTTTCAGTTCCATCACTTCTGCAGTCAGAAGGATCATTTCCAGAAGATTGTCGATACCTTCCTTAGTATGTGCAGAAACCGGACAGAAAATCGTACTTCCACCCCAGTCTTCCGGAATCAGTTCGTATTCGGAAAGCTCCTGCTTTACTTTTTCAATGTTTGCACTCGGCTTATCAATCTTGTTGACAGCAACGATGATTTCTACACCGGCAGCCTTTGCATGGTTGATTGCCTCGATGGTCTGTGGCATAACACCATCATCTGCAGCGACAACCAGGATTGCAATATCGGTAGAATTTGCACCACGCATACGCATTGCGGTAAATGCCTCATGACCAGGAGTATCCAGGAACGTGATCTTCTGTCCATTGATGGACACCACAGATGCACCGATATGCTGGGTAATACCACCGGCCTCGCGGTCTGTCACACGTGTGGAACGGATCGCGTCCAGCAGGGATGTTTTACCATGATCGACATGACCCATAACACAGACAACCGGTGGACGTGGGACCAGATTCTTCGGATCTTCTTCATCCTCTTTTAAGAGTTCCGCGATGACATCAATCTTCTCCTCCGGCTCGCAGATAAAGTTAAACTCCAGTGCGATTTCTTCCGCTGTCTCAAAATCTACTTCCTGATTTACCGTTACCATTTCACCCTTCATAAAGAGTTTCTTTACAATGGCAGATGGCTGCAGTTTCATCTTGTCTGCCAGATCACGGATTGTCATCTTTTCCGGAAGTGTGATCGTCTTGATTACATTTTCATCTTCCTTCGGCTTCGGCTGCTGCTGTGGTTTCTTTCTGCCGCCGTGCTTCTCAAGGTTTACATAATTTTCCTGTTTCTTTCCGCCGAGTTTATCATGATCTTTCCGATGATTATTGTTGTTATTGCGGCGGTCATTATTTCCACGGGAGTCCTTTCCGCGGATTTCTTCCGGTGCTGCAACTGCTGCCGGCTCTTTACTGAAACGGTTCTTCCTGCCGTTATTGTTTCTGTCGTTCTGTGGACGGCTGTTGTTTCTGTCTCCGTTCGGACGATTGTTATTGTTTCTATCTCCCTGATGACGGTTATTATTTCTCTCCCCGCCTCTGTCATTGTTTCTGTCATTCTGCGGTCTGTTGTTTCTCTCGCCACCGGAATGATTATTGTTTCCACGGTTTTCCTGGCTGTTGCGGGTATTTGTGTTTTCTGCCGGTTTATTGTTTGCCGGCTTACTTACTTCAAGATCCGCTGTCGGCGAAGGCGTACGCTCACTGATCGGACGCATTGCACGCTCCCCGACCGGACGCGGACGAATGATGCTGTGCTGTGCCGGACGCTTATTGTCCTCCCGTCTTCTGTTATTACCGTTTCCATTTCCGTTTCCACGGTTGTTGTTATTTCCGTTTGCCGGCTTTCTGGACTGTTTGCTGTACTGTGCATTAAATACGGCTGTGATGCTGGATTTCTTCTTTGGACGTTCTTTTCCATCCGCAGTTTTTGTTGCACCTGCCTTTGCAACTTCTGTTTTTTTCACATCTGCTGCCGGTTTTGCTTCTTTCGAAAAAGCACCGCGGACCAGTGCCTGTGCTTCTTCTTCCATATTGCTGGAAGCACTTTTTCCGTCAAACTTTGTATTTTTTAATTTATCTAAAATATCCTGTGATTTTATATTTAACTCTTTCGCGAGTTCATGAACTCTCATTTTTGCCATAAATGAATTTACCTCCGTTATTCAGTTTTATATTTTTATACGGTGTGCTCTTTGAGCTTCTTTTCTACGGCCTTCGCCAGATTTTCATCTGTCACGGCAAGTGATGCACGGAATTCTTTTCCGATGCAGCGTCCAAGTGCTTCCTTACTTCCGTAACAATAGCATGGCACATGGTAAAAATCCGTCATATTACAAAAACTCTTTTTTGTGTTCCCGGATGCCTCTGCAGAGACAATCACGAGATAGGCATGACCTGTTTTTACTGCTTTTTCTGTAGAAAACTCACCGCTTACAACATTTCCCGACTTTGCGGCTATGGAAAGCATGGATAATACGCTATCATGCAAGTGTACTCATCTCCTTTTCCAGACTCTCATACACTTCCTGTGGAATTGCAGTCTTTAAGGAGCGCTCAAGTCCCTTGTTTTTTCTTGCCAGGCGAAGACACCCAGGATCTGCACAGATGTATGCTCCACGGCCGTTTTTACGACCGGTGGCATCCAGCATAATCTCATTTTCCGGTGTCTTAATTACCCGGATCATTTCTTTTTTTTCCTTCATTTCATTACAGGCGACACACTTGCGCAATGGAATTTTTTTATTTGCCATAATTACTCCTCAAAAGAAGTCTCATCTGCTGATGTTTCTTCTACCGGCGCTTCTTCTGTTGATGCTTCTGCTTCGGTAGGAATTTCTTCTGTGGCATCCGGATCTTTGTAATATCCTTCCTCATCATACTCATAATTATCATCATACTCATCGTCTTCATAATCATTTTCGTAATCAAGGAAATCTCCGGACTCTCTTGCCTGCGTCTCACTCTTGATATCAATCTTAAATCCAGTCAGGCGGGCTGCCAGACGGGCATTTTGTCCTTCCTTACCAATAGCAAGCGATAACTGGTAATCCGGAACCACAACTTTTGCTGCTTTCTCGTCAGCGTCCGCAATAACGGAAATAACCTTTGCAGGACTTAATGCATTCTGAATCAAAATTGCAGGATTCTCATCCCATGTAATGATATCAATTTTTTCTCCGCGCAGCTCATTAACGATCGCATTGACACGTGCTCCGTTCATTCCGACACATGCGCCAACCGGATCTACATCCGGATCGTTCGACCATACCGCGATTTTTGTACGGCTTCCTGCCTCACGTGAGATTGCTTTAATTTCAACGATACCATCCCGCACTTCGGAAACCTCTGACTCAAAAAGTCTCTTGACAAGCTCCGGATGTGTTCTGGAAACAAGAATCTTCGGTCCCTTTGAGGTTGCCTTCACTTCCAGAATATATACCTTAATGCGTTCGGTTGGCTGGAAGGTTTCCCCCTTGATCTGCTCACTTTCAGTCAGGAGTGCATCTGCTTTTCCCAGATTAATGCTGACATTGCGTCCGACATAACGCTGAACAACACCTGTCACTACTTCTTTTTCCATGCTGAAATACTCATCGTAAACCACTTTCCGTTCTTCTTCACGGATCTTCTGTAAGATCACATTCTTGGCATTCTGTGTTGCAATACGTCCAAATTCTTTGGATTTTACTTCTACCTGAACAATATCGCCCAGTGTATATTTTCCATTGATCATCTGCGCATTCTGCAAAGAGATCTGCTCAATCGGATCTTCCACAGTCTCTACCACTGTTTTTTCCTGATAACAATGATATTCGCAGGTGTCCGGATCAATCACAACTTTTACGTTGTCAGCCTTTCCAAAATGATTTTTGCAGGCAGTTAAAAGGGAATTTTCAATTGCCTCAAGCAGCGTTTCTTTACTGATATTTTTCTCCTTCTCCAGTATCGTTAACGCATCCAATAACTCATTATTCATGATTTTTATCCTCCATATATATTGATCGTATTTTTAAGTCATTGTTCTAAAAATCAATTGCCTGTCGGATCAGTGCAATATCTGTTTTCAAAAAGGTGGTCTCTTTGTCGTTCTCATCCGCAATTGTTACCGATGTATCATCATATGCTTTCAAAATCCCTGTAAACTCTTTGCACCGGTCGATCGCGCGATAGGTACGGATTTCAATTTTCTTCCCCATATTGCGCACATAATCTTTTTCTTTTTTGAGCGGTCTGCCAAGTCCCGGAGAACTTACCTCAAACGTATACGAATCTGAAATAAAATCTTCCTGATCCAGCAGTTCATTCATCTCACGTGCTACCGCTTCACAATCATTGATTGTAATGCCGCCTTCCTTATCAATATACGCCCGCAGATAATACGTGCTGCCTTCCTTGACATATTCTACATCTACCAGTTCAAACTGCATCCTCTCCAAAATTGGAAGGATCAACTGTTCTGTCTTTGCTTCATAAGTACTTGCTTTTGACATGTTACCACCTCTTTTCTTCATCATCGCATTTTTCACAAAAATTTGAGAGAGGACATCTGCCCTCTCTCAACCTTAGTTTCTATGCTACTTTTGTTATCATATCACTCTTTTCCCCTGATTTCAAGGGATTTTATATTTTTATTTTATAAAACAAAAAAGTTCCTACCATATCTGGTAAGAACTTCAGCAGTCCGTACGGGAATCGAACCCGTGTTTCCGCCGTGAGAGGGCGGCGTCTTAACCGCTTGACCAACGAACCGTGTATTATACTACCATAGGCCAAGCCATGCGTCAAGTATTTTTTTAACATTATTTTCCATATGGTCCGATCTTTGCAGACCATAACCAAACTTGTACTTTCTCTCACATATGTATATAATTTAGGAAAATCTACTTTAGGAGGATATCAGCAATGAAACTCATCTCATGGAATGTCAACGGACTGCGCGCTTGTGTACAAAAAGGATTTCTCGACTATTTTCGTGCCGCAGATGCCGATTTCTTCTGCATCCAGGAATCCAAGCTGCAGGAAGGACAGATCACACTCGATCTGCCGGATTATCACCAATACTGGAATTATGCCGAAAAAAAGGGCTACTCCGGCACTGCTATTTTTGCCAAAAAAGAACCACTTAACGTCACACGCGGCATCGGAACCGCCATCTGTGATACCGAAGGCCGGGTGATCACACTAGAATATGATACGTTCTATCTTGTTACCTGCTACACTCCAAACTCCCAGAATGAACTGGCACGGCTTTCCTACCGCATGGAGTGGGAAGACGCTTTCCGTGCCTATCTCCTGCAGCTTGACCGTAAAAAACCAGTCATTCTCTGCGGCGATTTAAATGTTGCACATACGGAGATTGATCTGAAAAATCCAAAGACCAACCGCAAAAATGCTGGTTTCTCCGATGAAGAACGGGAAAAAATGACTGAACTTTTAAACGCCGGTTTTACGGATACCTTCCGTTACTTTTATCCGGATGCCGAGGGCATTTATTCCTGGTGGTCCTACCGCTTTAAAGCCCGCGAGAAAAACGCCGGATGGCGGATCGATTATTTCATCACTTCCAGACGGCTGGATTCCAGTCTCACCGGAGCAGCTATCCATATCGATGTATTCGGTTCAGATCACTGTCCTGTGGAACTGACCATTGAATTGTAAAGAAGTTTATTTCGTAAAAATCCAGTGTTTTCACGGATGATTCCATGAAAACACTGGATTTTTCATTATGCGTACATCAATTTTCCTTTTGGCACTGGAATTTCCCGCCCAATAGCCTTTGCCGTCTCTATCCATTCGGAAATAACTGTTTCCACATTTTCCAAAGCCTCTGCCGCCGTTTCTCCATCATAAACTTTATTTCCGCGAGGATGCGCAGCTCGCGGAGCGTTATTTAATCATAGGAAGGAATTTCCTATGATTAAATAAAAAAAATGCTGTCATACGACAACATTTTTTCGGGTTGGGCTATTATATTTATAATAGTAACAGTCCGTACGGGAATCGAACCCGTGTTTCCGCCGTGAGAGGGCGGCGTCTTAACCGCTTGACCAACGAACCGTGTATTATACTATCATACACAATACTCTTTGTCAAATACTTTTTTCATATTTTTATCTTTATATTGCCAGAGTTAGAAGAACTTGCCTTCGACTTAGGCGATATCGTGCCATCCTTTATCGTTCCGGCCTCTTTCTTGTTATTTCTTTATTTTTGCAAGTGTCTTATAAAATGGCTTGAATATCTTGTTAAGTTGCGTTCCATTCTTTGGATATTGCTTTGTGATTTTAGCACTCATAGACTTCTTATCGCCTACTATGTTATTTGCTAGATACCCTGAAAACGATTCTGGAACATCAATATTAGCTGTATTCGTGTGAATCAAGATAAGTTCAATAAATTTCTTTAGTTTAGTATCTTTCTTCCATCGAACCGCAGGTGCTTCGAATTTCTCTTTTTTCAAAGCCTTGTAAATATTCTCACCATTTTTGTTGCCATAAAAGTGTACAAGCGCAAGATGGATATATGATGGTTCATTTTTCCAACACAGTTTATAATGGTATAGAGCTCATTTTTTATCTACACCACTTATCTTTTCTGTCACTTTTACTGATGAAGAGTTGACAACATTCTCTTCAACAGATACAGGCACTTTCTATAGGTTTGAGTTTGATATATTAGAGCGCGGTACTCTACTTCGGTACGTTTTCTATCAATTTCCTGCTCACGATTCTTAAATCTCTTGATGATATCAGTGATATCATTTTCAGACACAACAGCTCTCTTATCATCAAGACTGAAGCCATCAGCCTTCATATCATAGAACCACACATTATCCGTTCCACCATGCTCTGTTTTAGTAAATACCAGAATAGCGGTAGATACACCGGCATATGGTTTAAACACACCGGAAGGCATGGAAATAACAGCCTCCAATCTCTGATTTTCTACAATCTCTGTTCTGATATCCTTATGCGCTTTAGAAGATCCAAAAAGCACTCCATCCGGTACAATACAAGCACATCTTCCACCAATCTTTAAGATACGAAGGAACAAGGTAAGGAATAATAATTCTGTTTTCTTTGTCTTACATACCTTAAGCAAATCTCCGGAAACTGACTCTGCATCCAGACTTCCCTTAAAAGGTGGATTGGCAAGTACCAACGAATACTTGTCCTTATCCTGATTTTGATCAGACAGACTGTCTCTATATTCGATAGATATTTCCATCTATTACAATAATTCCTGTTCTATACTAAGGACATCTGGAAAAATCAGCTTTGCGCCCTTTCTCTGCAACGCTAATGCTTTCCCTGCCTTATCCTTCAATTCCTTTTCCAATCTACCATCAACACGAACTGGTATATTGGCAGCAGAGTCCAAATACTCATTTTTCATATATTTTTCTGTAATCGGACACATATTTTGAATCAAAAAAGCCTTCTCATGACCAAGTACTTCTCCAAAAACAATTGTATCGCACCTATGGTACTTTTGCATTTTCTTATTATAAATCCCCTTAAATTTAGAAACCTGTGACGAAAACGGAATCATCCAAAATAGCTGAGTATTACTATCCTGGAATGCGTAAAAACATGGTCTGTCATGCAACTGTCCATTTACTTTTTCCTTATTCTGCATCAAATAAGGATCTGGAAAATCCTTAAAGTACTGATCATCAATATAATAAAAATGTCCTATTTCCATTTCTTCTCCTATCGTTAAAAAGAGGCCCCATTCTCTCGAATGGAACCTCAAAACATTTGAACTCGACCTTTTCTAAGTCGCATATCGAGTAGCGACAAACATTTGAACTCGACCTTGTTTGAGTTGCATATCGAGTAGCAACAAACATTTGCAGTAATCTCTTACTGTACTTAAAATATACATCCAAATGAGCCGCTTGTCAATGTCAAAATAAGTTCAAATCGCAGCTTATGGCTGCATTAATATTATATGTTCATATCCAATTAGATATTCATTTTACACGATATTGCTGAACATTTCAACGATTGCACACTATATAACGATAGCCCTTACATTCTAACGATTGCTACTACCATTAAAATTTGTACTTCTACATCGGCTTGTTTGCATTCCCTCATTCGTAGTATTACCGTAGTCCCTTACTACTACACTTGCCACGATATACCCAAGTAATGCCCCCTAAAGCCTTGATTTTACTGACTTTCCATAGCCCTGCCGTGGCATACGAATAAAACACGAATTGATGTCATAATATACCTCCTGCTGACAAGAAATGCCCTGTTTTGCAAGGTTTCTTGGATATTTTGTGAATTACTCTGAAAATGCAGAAGGATCTTTCATCCAATCGTAGAATCGTTTGCGAATTTTTTTCAATTCTTCTTTAGCACCAGGAATCTCTTCCAATTTTACTAAGTGCATAACTTTTATCCCCATTATCTCATAGGTAATCTTGTTTCGGCATTCTAACCCGACGTTTCGGTTTCATATATGACCATATAAGAAAGCAAAAAATCCAGTGCCTACAACAGCTTCCTAAGAATCTGTATAAACACTGGATTTATATCTCAGCAGTCCGTACGGGAATCGAACCCGTGTTTCCGCCGTGAGAGGGCGGCGTCTTAACCGCTTGACCAACGAACCGTGTATTATATTATCATACACCCCACGCTTCGTCAAGCATATTTTTCATATTTTTCAAAAATATTCAAACAAATTCGAAAATAAGACTTTTCCCTCTTTTTTAATTAATCCTCATAACCGTTTGGATTGTTCTTCTGCCATCTCCAGGAATCCGCACACATTTCCTTAATTCCGTACTGTGCTTTCCAGCCAAGTTCACGTTCTGCCTTGCCCGGGTCACAGTAACAGGTTGCAATATCGCCAGGACGGCGAGGCTTGATGCTGTATGGAATCTTAATGCCGTTTGCTTCCTCAAAATTCTTTACGATATCAAGCACGCTGTAGCCGTGTCCGGTACCAAGGTTGTAAATGCAAAGTCCGGCGTTCTCTTCGATCTTCTTTAATGCCTTTACATGTCCGTTTGCCAGATCAACAACGTGGATATAATCGCGCACACCGGTTCCATCCGGAGTATCATAATCGTTTCCGAATACACCGAGTTCTTTTAACTTGCCAACTGCAACCTGTGTAATGTATGGCATCAGGTTGTTCGGGATGCCGTTTGGATTCTCCCCCATGGTTCCGCTTGGATGTGCTCCGATTGGATTGAAGTAGCGAAGCAGGATCACATTCCACTCATTATCTGCCTTGTAGATATCTGATAAAATCTGCTCCAGCATGGACTTTGTCCATCCGTAAGGATTGGTACACTGTCCCTTCGGGCAGTTCTCGGTAATCGGAATTTCTGCCGGATCGCCGTATACGGTTGCAGATGAAGAGAAAATGATGTTCTTGCATCCGTTCTGACGCATAACATCAACCAGTGTTAAAGTTCCTGCAATGTTGTTATTGTAATACTCCCAAGGCTTTGCCACAGACTCTCCGACAGCCTTCAGTCCTGCAAAATGAATACAACTTTCAATCTTCTGCTCTGCAAAAATTTTATTTAAGATGTCACGGTCAAGGATATCTCCTTTATAAAATGTAACTTTCTTTCCGGTCAGTGCCTCCACACGATCCAGTGACTTTTCTGAAGCGTTTGACAGATTATCCAGAACAACGACATCATATCCCGCATTCTGCAGTTCCACACAGGTATGACTTCCGATATAGCCTGCTCCACCAGTAACTAAAATTGCCATAATTCCACTCTCCCTTTCTGTGCTTTTGTTTTCTTCTGATACCCCTATTCTATCGCTCCCGGCTCTTAATGTACAGAACCAAATGTAGAAAAAACATGTAAAAATGTTGCATGTGCATAAAAAAACGTATAAACTCAATACTAGAATCGTGTAAGGAGCATTTCCAATGAATGATCAATATAAAAATTCCTACAAAGCAACTGCAAAAGAACTTGTTTCCCTGTCTGTCTATAATGTCGGATACCAGCTATGCGATGCCGGCTATCAGTGGGGACCCGGAATCCGCGACCACTACCTGATTCACTATGTGATCTCGGGAAAAGGCACATACGAAGTCAACAACGAAACCCATTTTCTTTCTGCCGAAGATGCCTTTCTTGTGTATCCGAATACGGAGATCATCTACCGTGCCGATGCAAAAACGCCATGGGAATATGCATGGGTCGGATTTACCGGAAGTGACGCTGCCACAATTCTGCAGGCAACCGATTTTTCCCGCAAACATCCATGTATTCATGCAGTTCCCAACGGCGAAGAAGTCAAACGTCAGCTTCTGCATATCTATGATGCCAGAGGAAACGGATTTGAACATGCCGTTGAAATGACCGGCCGGCTCTATACCACGCTGGCGCTCTTTCTAAAATCTTCCACCCAAAAAGAAACGCAGCTGACAGCCGCAACCTACGTCCAGAAAAGTATCGAATATATCAGCGCCAATTACTCCTACCCGATCACAGTGGAAGATATTGCCGCCTACGTCGGTTTAAGCCGCAGCCATCTGTTCCGTTCCTTTGAACTGGTGCTGCAGCAGTCCCCAAAAGAATACCTCACGGATTTTCGCATGAAACAGGCATGCTATCTGTTGGAACACTCAAATCTTTCGATCACCGCCATTGCAAATTCCGTCGGATTTGATAATGGGCTGTATTTTTCAAAAACCTTTCATAAGAAAAAAGGGGCCTCTCCCAAAGCTTATCGCATAAAAATAAGAGGGACAGAATAATTTTTGCCCCTCTTTTCTTCTAATGCCACGGAAACGTGAACATTCCATAAATATAAATAAATAAAATCCCTACAGGCACAAAATAACAGAACAGCGGTTTCATCCATGCCTTGATTTTTAATCCTTTTCCCGCATTGGCCTCCTGCAGGAAATTGTTCCACCCCCATCCCCGGCGTGTACAGCAAAACAGCGCCAGTATCAGTGAGCCGAGCGGCATCGCATTGTTAGACACAATAAAATCCCACAAATCCAGCCATGCCGTGCCTTTTGCAAACGGCTGAAAACGAATCAGACTGTACCCCAGCGCCGTTGTCAATGCCACAAGAAACGTCCCAATCCCGCAGGCAATACATCCCACCGGACGTGACCAGCCCGTCAGTTCCCGGATCATGGCAAGCAGATTCTCACATACTCCAAATACCGTTGACATGGCAGCAAACACCATGAACAGGAAAAACAGCGCACCCCACCAGCGTCCGCCCTGCATATGGTTAAACACACTCGCCATCGTATCAAACAAAAGGCTTGGTCCCGCAGTCACTTCAAGATTATAGGTATCGCAGGCAGGAAACATAATCATGCCTGCAACAACTGCTACAAACGTATCTAAAACAATGATATTTACGGATTCTCCCAAAAGGGAACGCTCTTTCCCGATGTAGCTTCCAAAGATCGCCATGCCACCCATACCGACCGACAACGTGAAAAACGCCTGATTCATTGCTTTTACAATCATTGTACCTGATATTTTGGAAAGGTCCGGAATCAGATAAAAAGCCAGCCCATCCTTTGCGCCGGAAAGCGTAAAACTGTGGATCGCCAACACCAGCATCAGCACCAGAAGCGCCGACATCATATATTTGGTAATGCGTTCAAGGCCTCCCTGCAGCCGGAAACTCAAAATCACAAATGTAATCACAACCGTGATCAACAGGTAACCAACATTTACGGATGGTGTTGTGATCATTTTTTCAAATCCCAAATCCGCATTCTGACCGGTAAGAAACTTCACAAAATAATAAATAATCCAGCCTGCAACAACGGAATAAAACGCGATCAGTGCAATATTTCCAATCAGACACACAATCCCCGGAATTTTCCATTTGCGTTTTCCGGAAAGTTTCTCATACATATACAAGGGACTTGTCTGTGCCGCACGTCCTACGGAAAGTTCCATCACCATTGCCGGAAGCCCTAAAATGAGCAGACAGATCACATAGACAAGCATGAAACTGCCACCGCCGTTTTGTCCGCACATCCAGGGAAACTTCCATACATTTCCGCATCCGATTGCACATCCTGCCGAGAGCATAATAAACCCAAGTCTGCTTCCGAGCTGTTCTCTTTTTTCCATTGTTTCCAATACCTTTCCCCGTATATTTTTCAAAAAACTCCGGACAAACAACTTGTCCGGAGTTTTCTACCCAACATTTTTCCGATGACTAAGCTAATGCTTTCTTTGCAACTTCTGCAAGCTTTGCAAAACCTGCTGCATCTGTAACAGCCATGTCAGCTAATACCTTACGGTTTAAATCAGCTCCAGCTACCTTTAATCCGTGCATGAACTGGCTGTAAGAAAGTCCGTTCATACGAGCTGCTGCGTTGATACGAGCAATCCATAACTGACGGAACTGTCTCTTTCTCTCTTTACGTCCAGAATAAGAACTTGTTAAGGCTCTCATTACGGACTGCTTAGCTACACGATACTGCTTGGAACGAGCTCCTCTGTATCCCTTTGCTAACTTTAAAGTTCTGTTATGTCTTTTCTTAGCGCCTAATCCGCCTTTAACTCTTGCCATTTCCTATATCCTCCTTAACAAATCTTAGATGTATGGTAAAATCTTCTTCATGTTCTTGATGTTTGTCTGATCCATCATTGCTGCTTTTCTGAGATTTCTCTTATTCTTTGTTGTTTTCTTTGTTAAGATATGTCTTCTGTAAGCCTTGTTTCTCTTTAACTTTCCGGTTCCGGTTGCTTTGAAACGCTTTGCTGCTGCTCTGTTTGTCTTAATTTTTGGCATTGTGTATTCCTCCTTAATAAATGTTATCTCTTCTCTGCCAACACCATACCGATGCTTCTTCCCTCGATCTTCGGTGCTTTTTCCACTACTGCGATATCGGAAAGCTGCTCAGCAAGATCATCTAAGATGTGCTTACTGCTGTTCATATGTGCCATCTCGCGACCACGGAAACGAAGTGTGATCTTGACTTTATTGCCTTTTGCGAGGAACTTCTTTGCAGCGTTCATCTTGGTGTTCAAATCATTGGTGTCAATGTTTGGTGACAGGCGGATTTCTTTTAATTCCACTGTCTTCTGCTTCTTCTTTGCATCCTTTTCCTTACGTGCAAGATCATAACGATACTTACCGTAATCAATTACCTTGCATACAGGCGGCTTTGCATTCGGAGCAATCTTGACAAGGTCAAGACCGGCTTCATCTGCAATTTTCTGTGCCTCTCTGGATGAGACAACACCAATCTGCTCGCCATCCGGTCCGATCAGACGAACCTCTCTGTCTCTGATCTGTTCGTTAATCATTAATTCGCTAATGGTTTTGTACCTCCAATAAAAAATAGTGGATAGGCAGACTATCCACTATTACATCTAACATTCATATAACATGCTAAAAGTATGAACACTAAGTCGCCCGATTGCGCTTAGGTGAGAGTGGATACTCTACTTGTTTCTTAACAACCATTTGACTATACCACCTGATTACGGTATTGTCAACTGTTTTCTGTAAATTTATTCCGCCGGTTCTGCCGGAATAAACAGCCGCTGGTTATTTCCCGGATTCTGATCCGGCACTGCTGCTTTTGCCTCCGCACAAAACTGCTCCTGTGAGTTTATCAGAACCTTGCCCCGCTTGTCAAGTTTTTCATACGTACCATCCGGCTGCATCACACGCGCTTTCACATTATCTTCCAGTTCCACATGCAGAATATGCAGTGCTTTTTCTTTGAGTTCCTCCTCAATCACCGGGAAAACAATCTCTACACGCCGGTCAAGATTTCGCGGCATCCAGTCCGCACTTCCCATAAATACTTCCGGATTGCCGTCATTATAAAAATAGAAAATACGGCTGTGCTCCAGGAAATTTCCCACAATAGAACGCACGGAGATATTCTCACTCACTCCCGGAATTCCGACGCGCAGACAGCAGATTCCGCGCACGATCAGATCAATCTTTACACCGCTTGCAGATGCCTCATACAGCGCCGCAATAATGCCCGGATCACAGAGAGAATTCATCTTTGCCACGATACGGGCTTCTCTTCCCTGCTGCGCGTTTTTTGTTTCCCTGCCGATCAGGCGCAAAAATTTATCCCGCAGCCAGTATGGTGCCAGCACCAGTTCATTCCATGCCAGCGGTTCGGAATATCCGGATAACATATTAAATACCGCTGTGGCATCCTCCCCGATCGACTCTTTGCAGGTAAAGATTCCACAGTCCGTATATAATTTTGCCGTCGAATCGTTATAGTTTCCGGTTCCCAGATGAACATAGCGGCGGATTCCGTCCTCTTCCCGGCGGACCACCAGTGCGATCTTGCTGTGTGTTTTAAGGCCAACGAGACCATAGATCACATGACAGCCTGCCTGTTCCAGTTTTTTCGCCCAGACAATGTTGTGCTCCTCATCAAAACGGGCTTTCAGCTCAACCAGAACCGACACCTGCTTGCCGTTTTCCGCTGCCTGTGCCAGACTGCTGATAATCGGGGAATTTCCGCTGACACGATACAGTGTCTGTTTAATCGCCAGGACATCCGGATCTTTGGATGCCTGCCGGATGAAATCCACAACCGGATCAAAGGTTTCGTATGGATGATGCAGAAAAATATCCCCTTTGCGGATTGCGGCAAAAATGTCACTTCCCGGTGTAATTTCCGGCACCTGCTGCGGCGTATACGGTTTATAGCGGAGATGATCGTACCCGTCGATGCCATACATTTTCATCAGAAAAGTCAGATCGATCGGACCTGCAATCTGAAAAATATCCTCATCCGACACTTTCAGCTCCGTCTTTAAAAATTTCAGAAGCTTTTTATCTACCTTCTCTTCAATTTCCAGACGGATAACTTCTCCCCACTGACGCATCTTTAATTTGTTCTCAATCTCTTTCAGCAAATCCGATGCCTCATCCTCATCAATCGTCAGATCTGCGTTTCGCATGATCCGGTACGGATACGCACACAATACCTTGTAATTGGAAAACAGTATGCCTATGTTGCGTTCTATAATCTGCTCAAGCAGAATGAAAGACTTCGTTTCCCCTTCGCTTGGAATCTGTACCAGACGCGGCAGAACACTTGGCACCTGCACGGTCGCAAACACGGTCTCATCCTCCGTTTTCTTTCCGGTCAGAAGTGCTGCAATATTCAGTGTTTTATTGCGGATCAGCGGGAACGGACGCGATGCATCCACAGCCATCGGGGTAAGTACCGGATATACATTTTCCATAAAATAGCGATCCACAAAACGCGCCTGTTCCTCACTCAGATCTTCATGCGCATCCAGAAGATAAATCCCTTCTTTGTGCAGAAGCGGCATCAGGGAACGGCTGAATGTACTGTACTGGATATTGACCAGCTCCCTTGCCTGTTTATTGATGGCGGAAAGCTGCTCCGTTGCGGTCATTCCGGCGATATCACGCTTTTTATATTTTGCATGTACCATATCCTTTAAGGATGCCACCCTTACCATGAAAAATTCATCCAGATTGGAAGAGGTAATACTGACAAATTTCAACCGCTCCAAAAGCGGAATGGATTTATCCCTTGCTTCACTTAATACACGCTGGTCAAACTTAATCCAGCTGAGTTCACGGTTTTCATAATATGCCGGATCTTTAAAATCTATTTTTGTGTCCATAAAAGCCCTCCGATCTAATAGTTATAAATACGCTTCTCTTTTAAAACAGGTTTCATGCTGTATACATTTTCAAAATAAGAGGTCTTTGCGTCAAACAATGCCTGTTCCAGTGCAATATCCTCAAATGCCTCGACCGTAATCACGAGTTTTCTCTCCCTTACCGCGATCCGGATATTTTTAAACTTCTGTTTATGACTCTGATCCAGCGCATTTGCCACACGAAGAATTGCCGAAAGTTTTGCCACGCAAAGATACTCTTCCTGACTCAGCACATCGGCGACTTCCTCATACGGGTCCAGAGGAAGGGTATTGTAACGCACGATCTGTGCAACAATCTCCCGCTCCTGATGGGTCAGACCGATAATCTCTGAGGACATGATAATATGATACGTACTCTCCGACGCTTCCGCAAAGCTGACATACTTTCCACAGTCATGCAGGATTGTAGCCACCTGAAGCAGCAGACGCGCCCGCTTTCCAAGTCCGTGTTCCTGTTTCATCGCATCAAAAATCTTAATGGATAGCTTGGAAAGTGTCTGAATGTGTGGAGAAAAACTGTGGTAATGCTCCGATAAAAATGTGGCCGCCGAAATGACATCCGCATCAAAATCATGTGTCGATGCCAGCAGTTTATTGTGCTGTGCATAATCAAATGCCATACCATCCTGAATATTTGCGCCCGGAACCCATACCTCTTTCGGATTCACATTCTGTGCCATCATTTTATACAGCACAAGTGCCGGAATAATTAACGGTTCCCTCTCATCCGAAAGATTCAGTTCCGCTGTAATTTCCTCCAGTGTTTTTTTGAGCAGTTTATCGATAAATTTAGAGAATTTATCCAGCTTTACCTGCCGGCTTTTTCCGCCTTTTTCCTCAATCTTTTTGACCAGGCCGTCGGCATAGTCACTGATCAGGATCAGATAATCCACCGGCGTATTCATATACATGGCACGGAATCCCTCGAGTTTTTTATTGACATATTCCTCAATCTGGTTTTCATACATTTTCAGGGAATATCCGCGGTCTCCAAGCAGATTCCGCAAGCGCATGATGCCCGCTTCCATATGCTGTGTCGTGATCATCTTTCCGTTGCGGAATAACGTAATCTGTACGCTCGCTCCGCCGACATCCACGACTGCTGCACTCGTCTTTATCATCTCCTCAAACACCGGACTTCCCGCCACCGCTTTATAACTGATAAAACGGTGTTCCGAGTTGCTTAACACCTTTACCCGGAATCCGGTTCTAAGATAAATCTGGTCGAGAACAAATATCTCATTCGTGGTATCCCGGAGTGCGGCTGCGGCACAGACTTCATAACTGTCTACCTTGTAGCTTTCCATAATCTCTTTAAACTGCGCCAGTGTTTCACAGAGTTCTTCCACCTGCTCATATCCGATTGTCCCGGTGCCGTAAGCACCTTTCCCCAGTTCCTGCCGGGACCGGATGTGATCCACCTCATGAAACTTTTTTCTGTTTGTAAACTCAAATACCTTCAGGCTCACATCGTATGTGCCAATATAAATTGCTGCAAATGTGTGAATTGCCATACGCCCACCTTCTTTCACCAATTCTGACTAATACGTACCAAGAATCCGGAATGCAATTGTTTCCTCCCGAAGTCCGCGCAGCGCATTCTGCACTGCATGATCCTCAAATCTTCCCTCAAAATCAACAAAGAAACGATATTCCCAGTTTTTATTCTGTAACGGACGTGACTGGATATTTGTCATATTCAGTCCATTATAAATAAAATGCGACAGTGCATGATATAAAGCACCGCTTTCGTGATTGATCTCAAAACAGATGCTGATCCGGTCTGCCTGATCGGTATATACTTTTTTCCCTGTCACAACAATAAACCGGGTCGAATTATTTTTATTATTCTGAATGGAATTGCGTAATACTTTCAACCCATAAATCTGGGCATTTTTTGCACTGGCAATCGCCGCCTGGGAAATCTCCCCATCCTCTTTGACCTTCTTGGCTGCAACGGCATTATTGCTGACACTGAATTTTTCCCAGTCCGCATGACTGTCCAGAAATTCACTGCACTGCATCAGTGACTGTTTGTGCGAATACACGGTACGGATATCTCTCTCATCTGCATCTTCCAGTCCTAAAAGTGCATGATCAATACGGATGATCTGCTCCCCGACAATATAATTATCATATTCCACCAGAAGATCATAATTTTCCGAGACAATTCCTGCCGAAGAATTCTCGATCGGGAGTACCGCATAATCCGCTTCCCCGTTCTTAATGGCCTCCATGGCATCTTTCCAGCTCTCCACATGGAAATTATTGCAGTTTTCTCCAAAAAACTGTTCCATGGCAAGCTGGCTGTAGGCACCTTCGAGTCCCTGAAAAACAATCCTTGCATTGGAATAATCCAGCGTGTGAATCGGCTCAAACTCCTGCGGAGGCATAATTCCATGCTCCGTCAGCAGTTTATACTGTTTCTTACGGCTCATCGCCATGATCTGCTCAAAAAGTTCACGGATTCCGTGTCTGGTAAAATCACTTTCCGCTTTTTTCTGCAGCGTTGCCAGCTTGGATTCCTCCCTCTCTTTGTCAAAAACCTGCTTGCCGGTGTTTATTTTGTATTCAGCCACATCCGAGGTCAGTTTCATCCGTTCCTCATAGAGTTTTACGATCTGTTCGTCAATTTTATCAATATCTTTTCGGATATCTAGTAAATCTTTCATATAGCGCTCCTTCATGATTTATGATAAAATTTTATAACACAAAGGTATAAAAGGCAAGATACAACTTACCAAGGAGGACTCGATATTATGAAAAAACGTTTGCCCATAATTATAATTGTTGTTCTGGTCGTAGTATTTGCAGGACTGGGCTTTTACAGCCATCAGAAAAGTAAGATCAAATACAACACAAGCTATGTCAACGGAAATACTGCCGGAAACCTTTACAATGCCGGCTTGTTTTGTGAGAAAAACGGAACCGTTTATTTTGCCAATCCGGATGACGATTACCGGCTGTATTCCATGGATACAAACGGCAATCATCTGAAAAAACTCAGTTATGACCGTGTCATGTATATCAACGCCGATGACCATTATGTATACTATGTACGCAATAATGAAAATAATGGAACCGGATTTGATTTCTTCTCCTACGCAAGAAACAGTCTGTGCAGAATTGACCAGAATGGAGAAAACACTAAAATTTTAGACAAAGATCCCTGCCTGTATGCCTCGCTTGTCGGAAACTACATTTATTATCTGCACTATGATGACAAGGATGCTACAACGCTTTACAAGATCGGAATCGATGGCGAAGGACGCAAAAAAGTATATTCGCCTTACATTTTTACATGCAGCACGCTGGGTCAGTATATTTATACCAGCGGAACGGAAAGTGATGGCGCCATCTATCAGCTGGATACCGCCAGTGACAGCTTAAGCAAAGTCTACGAATGTAATTCTTTTAAACCGATCGTAACCAGTGACGACAATGTTTATTATATGGATGTGGATCAGAACAACGCCCTGGTACATACCAATATGAAATCCGGTCATCCGGTTACACTTACCAAGGACAGTCTGGATCTCTACAATGTATACGGAAGCAGTATTTTTTATCAGCGCTATTCTGAAGACAATCCGGCCCTTTGTATGATCAAAAATGACGGCAGTGGATATCAGGAACTGGCACAGGGCAATTACTCCAATATCAACGTCACTTCCAGTTACATCTATTTTACCGATTTTAAGACAAAAGAAATGTTCTGTACACCGACCGATCATCCGGGAACACTCACCGCTTTCCATCCCGGCGTTATCAAAAAATAAATGTATAAGTCTGTAAAAGAGGAGGAACCCAAACATGCGGTTCCTCCTCTTTTGTTTTTCAAAACTTCCATAACATTACGCGCCAAAATCAAACAGGGAAAGCTGATTGGATTCCGGCATATCGCCAAACAATCCCAGATCACTCATCAGTTCTATGGTTGTCTTTGATACTTTTGTCCGTTCCCTAAAATCATCCTTGGAAAGAAAAATTCCGTCTTTTGCCGCTTCTGCAATCGCAACTGCCGCATTATCGCCAAGTCCGTCAATCGTATTGAGCGCCGGCAGCAGTTTTCCATCCACAATCTGAAAATGATGCGGTTCTGACTTATAGATATCCAGCGGAAGAAATTCAAATCCTCTGGCATACATTTCCTGTACCAGACGCATATCTTTGTAGGTATCCTGCTCTTTTTTGGAGAGCTCGTCCTTGCGCTTTTCGTACTCATGCATATATCCTTCCAGTTTTTCTTTTCCCTGACACATCAGCTCATAACTGAAAGCGGTCGCACGGATAGAAAAATATGCTGCATAGTAAGCCAGCGGATAAAACACTTTACAGTAGGCAATGCGCCATGCCATCATAACATACGCGGCTGCATGGGCTTTCGGGAACATATACTTAATCTTCTCACAGGACCAGATATACCAGTCCGGTACATTGTGATCGATCATATCCTGCTTCCATTCCGGCCATTTGTCACATTTTCCTTTTGCCACAATTCCCTTCCGGACATTCTCCATAATCTTAAACGATTCCTCGGAATCCAGTCCCATGCCAATCAGATAGATCATGATATCATCCCTTGTACAGATGGCGGTAGAAATCGTTGCCTTCTTTTCCTGAATCAATGTCTGTGCATTGCCAAGCCATACGTCCGTACCATGGGACAGCCCTGCAATACGCACCAGATCCGAAAATTCTTTTGGCTGTGTATCAATTAACATGCCCATGGCAAAGTCTGTACCAAACTCCGGGATACCCAATGCCCCCAGCTGGCAATTCACCAGATCGTCCGGCGTGATGCCAAGTGCGGAAGTATCCTGAAACAGCGACATGACAGCCTTATCATCCAATGGAATCTGCGTCGGATCTACACCCGTCAGATCCTGCAGCATACGGATCATGGTAGGATCATCGTGCCCGAGAATGTCAAGTTTTAAAAGATTATGGTCAATCGAGTGATAATCAAAATGTGTGGTCGTAATATCGACCGTCATATCATTTGCCGGATGCTGAACCGGGGTAAATGTATAAATCTGTTCCCCCATCGGAAGAACAACGATACCACCCGGATGCTGTCCCGTAGTACGACGCACCCCGACACATCCAAGTACGATCCGGTCAATTTCACAGTTTCTCTTATGTACGCCGCGCTCTTCATAATAATTTTTGACATAACCGAATGCCGTCTTATCCGCCAGCGTACCGATCGTTCCTGCCTTAAAGGTCTGTCCCTCCCCGAAGATAACTTCGGTGTATTTATGTGCCTTACTCTGGTACTCTCCGGAAAAGTTCAGGTCGATATCCGGCTCTTTATTTCCCTTAAACCCCAGGAACGTCTCAAACGGAATATCAAACCCTTCTTTGGAAAGCGGTTTTCCGCAGCGCGGACAGAGCTTATCCGGCATATCACATCCGCTTCGGCCGGAAAAAGATTTTACCAGATCCGAATCAAAATCGCTGTACTGGCAATGTTTGCACAGATAATGCGCATGCAGCGGGTTAACCTCCGTAATACCGGACATTGTCGCAACGAAAGAACTTCCGACCGATCCACGCGATCCGACCAGGTAGCCGTCTTCGTTGGATTTCCAAACCAGCTTCTGCGCAATGATATACATCACAGCATACCCATTGCTGATAATGGAATTTAATTCCCGGTCTAAACGTTCCTGCACAATTTCCGGCAGTGGATCTCCATACATTTTATGTGCTTTGTTGTAACAGATGTCACGCAGCATCTGGTCCGAATTTTCAATGACCGGCGGACACTTATCCGGACGAACGGGAGAAATTTTTTCGCACATATCCGCAATCCGGTTTGTGTTTGTAATAACAACCTCTTCTGCTTTTTCACTTCCAAGATAGGCAAATTCTTTCAGCATCTCTTCCGTCGTCCGCAGAAAAAGGGGAGCCTGCTCATCCGCATCTTTAAATCCCTGCCCTGCCATGATAATTCTCCGGTAAATTTCATCCTCCGGATCTAAAAAATGCACATCACAGGTTGCCACCACCGGCTTATGGAACTGTTCACCGAGCCGGACAATCTTTTTATTGATCTCAATCAGATCATCATTAGACGCAACCGGAGAATCTTCATCTCTTACAAGGAATGCATTGTTTCCGAGCGGCTGGATTTCCAGATAATCATAAAAGTTTACCAGTCTAGAAATTTCTTCCTCCGGACGGCCATTTAAAATTGCCCGGTACAACTCTCCCGCTTCGCAGGCAGACCCGATCAGAAGTCCATCCCGGTACCTGATAAATTCACTCTTCGGAATCCTCGGACGCCGGTGATAATATTTGATATGCGCCAGCGAAATCAGCTTATACAGGTTTGTCCGCCCCTGATCGCAGGTGGCAAGAATGATCGCATGATAAGTCGGCATCTTTTGTACATTCTGCACCGATGAGGTTCCCATTGCATTCACTTCGTCCAGGGTAGACATACCGCGCTCCCGGAGCATCTCAATAAACTTCACAAAAATCTCTGCCGTACATCCGGCATCATCCACTGCACGATGGTGATTTTCCAGGGATACGCCCAGCGCTTTTGCAACCGTATCCAGCTTAAAACGGTTCAGATTCGGAAGCAGGACACGCGCCAGGGCAACCGTATCCACAATCGTCGGCTTGCATGGAATATCCAGCCTTTGGCAGTTTTTCTTGATAAAACTCATATCGAAATCGGCATTATGGGCAACCATAACACATCCCTCGCAGAATTTCATAAATTCCGGAAGAATGTCTGCAATGACAGGTGCATCAATCACCATGGAATCATTGATCGACGTCAGCTGCTCAATCCGAAACGGAATCGGCACTTGTGGATTGACAAACGTTGAGAATTTGTCCACGATCTTTCCGTTCTGCACCTTCACCGCCCCGATCTCTATAATGCGGTTGGTCTCCGGACTAAATCCGGTTGTCTCCAAATCGAATACCACATAATCTGCATCCAGATCCTGGTTCTGGCTGTCCGTCACCATCCCCTTTAAATCATCGACCAGATATGCCTCCACGCCGTAAATGACTTTAAAATCCGAATCGGACGGTACGGTATGATTGGCATCCGGGAACGCCTGCACATCCCCGTGATCGGTAATGGCAATCGCCTTATGCCCCCATTTCATGGCACGCTTGACAATATCTTTGACATCTGAAACACCATCCATATCACTCATTTTGGTATGGCAGTGCAGCTCTATGCGTTTTTCTACGCTGGTATCCATACGGACCGTTGTAAAATCGGCGCATTTCTTGATTCCGACGATAGAACCGATGGTAAGTTCACTGTCGAATTTATCAATGGTTGCAACACCTTTGACACGCACAAACTTTCCCCCGCTGATTCCTTTTAACAGCTCCGGTACATCATCATTTCTCGCAAAAATTTTAAGAACAATCGTATCGGTAAAATCCGTCACGGAAAAAATAATGATGGTCTTTTCATTGCGGATCTCACGGGTATCTACCGACAGAATCTTTCCGCGGATCACAACCTCTCCGATCGGTCCGTCAATCTTCTCAATCTCCATGCTCTCTTCTTCGAAGTCTCTTCCGTATATTACATCCGGATTCATGGATTTTTTGCCGTTATCCGACTCGAATTTCCGGCGGAACTCTCCCCGCTTTTCAAACTTCTGCTTTGGTTTTGCATAATTTGTACCATTTTTTGAAGTGTCTGCACGATTTCCTGCCGTTTTTGCAATTGTCTTTGTTTTTTCTTCTGTTTCGACAGTTTTCTCTTTTTTTTCTTCCGTTTCCTGGGATTTTCCTTCCATAACCAGCTTCGTCCGCGCAACAATTCCTGCCACTTCCTGCCGGATCTGTTCTTCGGAATTTTTCCGGTATTTGCTCTCCTGCGGTTTCCGGTATTGTGGAAATATTTTCAGATTCATTCCACAGCGCTCACAGATCACTTTCTCTAAAAATTCGATAATCTCATCCGTACGGGTTTTGGCAATAATAGTCTCATCCATCGTCAGAATCAGACGGTCCTCTTCCGGAAATTCCATGTCCGCCGTCCGCAACAGATTGTATTCGAGCACACTGTAGGCATTCAGTTCATCTAAAATACTGTCCTTATACACCTCTATCAGAGACTTCGGGGTATACTGTTCGGAAAGCTCATAAGACTCTATGATCTTTACCTGTATGGCCCGGTTCTGAAAAATCTGTTCGGTAATCGCTTTTTCAAGTTTCCATATGTTTTTTTTGAAAATAAGTCTTTTTGCACGCAAATAAATGCGAATATGAGTATGTTCATGATTCGCACTTATTTTTGTCACTTCAGTTGTATCTAACAGCCCTTCGAGTTCTTCCTCCAGTTTCAGTGTCGGAAAGGCTTCACGAAATGCTTTTGACATCAGTCTTCACTCCAATGTTCCAATTCATAACGCAGTGCCGGCAGAAGTTCTGCTTCCGGTACTTTTTTGTAAATTTCTCCATGTTTGATAATCAGACCCTCGCCGACACCTCCGGCAATCCCGATATCGGCTTCCTTTGCCTCTCCCGGTCCGTTTACCACACATCCCATTACCGCCACTTTGATATCAAGCGGAAATTCCGAAACCATCGTTTCTACTTGATTGGCAAGCCCGATCAGATCAATGCGGGTTCTTCCGCAGGTCGGACAGGAAACCACTTCCACGCCCCCTTTGCGAAGTCCGAGGGTACGAAGAATCAGTTTTGCGGATTTAATCTCTTCCAACGGGTCCCCGGTCAGAGAAACACGGATGGTATCCCCGATTCCCTGGTTTAAAATCAGTCCCAGACCGATTGCGGATTTGATATTCCCGCTGATCAGTGTTCCCGCCTCTGTGATTCCCACATGCAGCGGATGATCCGTCTGTTTTGCGATCAGCTCATGTGCTTTGACACACATCATGACATCCGAGGATTTGATACTGATCACAAGATTATCATAGCCCATATCTTCGATCAGTTTCACTTTATCCATTGCGCTCTCCACAATTCCCTCTGCGGTCACACCATGGTATTTTTCCACGAGACCCTTCTCTAAAGATCCGCTGTTGACGCCCACACGGATAGGAATCCGGCGCTCTTTTGCCACATCCACAACCGCTTTTACACGCTCACGACTTCCAATGTTTCCGGGATTGATACGAATTTTATCCGCACCGTGCTCCATGGCTGCAATCGCAAGCCGGTAATCAAAATGGATATCCGCAACCAGCGGGATGGTAATCTGTTTTTTGATTTCCGTCAGCGCCGCAGCTGCCTCCTGGGTGGGAACCGCGCAGCGGATAATTTCACAACCGACTTTTGTCAGCTGCTTAATCTGTGCCACCGTTGCCGCAACATCCTCTGTCTTTGTATTTGTCATAGACTGAATCGCAATCGGATGATTTCCTCCAATCCATCTGTTTCCAATCTGTACTTCCTTTGTGATATGTCTCTCCATCATAACGCCTCTAGCCTCTTAGATAAATAGTTTTCGAATGTCATTGAACATAACAATAAACATCAGTCCAAACAACAATACAATACCAACCAGATTTACCATGCCTTCTTTGTTTGGATCAATCCGCTTTCTGCGGATCGCCTCAATAATCAGAAATAACAGCCGGCCTCCGTCCAGTGCCGGAAGCGGCAGCAGATTCATAACGCCCAGATTCGCAGATAAAAGAATCGTCCAGTTGAGCATATTCAAAAGTGCATAGTAATACCCGTCATTTTTTACAGACTGCTGATAGGTGTCTCCGATTGATTTTACGATACCGACCGGTCCGCTCAGTTCGTTTGGAGATACCTGACGTGTCACAAGCATTTTCAGACTCTGGATAGTGGTATAAATCCAGTATCGCACCTCGTAAAAACTGTTTTTTAAGTTTGTGAGCACGTTTCCCTTTACTCGGACATTTCCCATGGTCTGAAATCCGTACAGATATCTTCCGGTCTCTTTATCCAGTTTCGGAACCAGTGTTGTCGTATGTTTCTGCCCATCCCTTGCATAAGTGACTTTAATGGTTTCCCCGGAATGAAATGTTCCGTATGCAGTGATTTCTCTGCTGAAATGAACCGAAAAATGATTCATCCGGATAATCTCATCCCCTTCCTGAAGACCTGCCTTTTCTGCGGCATATCCTTCCATTACTCCGGAAAGAACCGGCTTATCATATCCCACACAGCTCATCAGGATAAACGCGAAAATAAATGCAAGAATAAAGTTAAAAAAAGGTCCTGCAAATACGACGCTCATACGTCCCCATACCGGCTTTTTACCAAATGCACGATTGTCCGTCGAATCTTCGTCTTCCCCTTCCATCATGCAGGCTCCTCCAAACGGAAATGCCTTAATGCAGTATTTGGTTTCGCCTTTTTGTATCCCACAGATAGTCGGTCCAAGGCCGAAACAAAATTCATTTACCCGGATTCCGTTTGCCTTTGCAAGCAAAAAATGCCCCAGTTCATGAAATAAAATTACAATACTAAATATTACAAATGCGATAAGAAATGATACAATTTTCATTTTTTTTACCACCTGCCCCCTATATATTCATATGTTGCCTGCTCTGTCTCTAAGATCTGCTCTAAATCCGGATGTGCGATATAGCTGACTTCTTCCATTGCAGCTTCAATCATTTCCGTAATTTCCGGATAAGCGATTTTTCTGTCCAGAAACATTGCCACTGCCTTTTCATTTGCGGCATTAAAAACCGTTGGGATATTTCCTCCCCGTCTGGCAGCATCATATGCCAGGGAAAGCCCACGGAAGGTATCCGTATCCGGGCGCTCAAACGTAAGGTCACGAAGAGCAAAAAGATCCAGACGCTTCCCGGATAAATGTTTCCGCTTTGGGTAATACAGTGCATACTGAATCGGCAGACGCATATCCGGCGTTCCAAGCTGCGCAATCACTGCACCATCCTCATATTCCACAGCAGAATGAATGACACTCTGCGGATGCACGACAACTTCAATCTGTTCGAGTTCCACACCAAACAGCCATTTTGCTTCCATAACCTCAAGCCCTTTGTTCACAAGTGTCGAAGAATCAATGGTCACCTTGTGTCCCATGGACCAGTTCGGATGCTTTAATGCATCTTCCACCTGTATATGGAGCAGATCCTGCTTCTTTCTGCCCCGGAACGGTCCTCCGGATGCGGTAAGAAGGATTTTACTGATCGGATTTTCTTCGTTTCCCTGCAAAGACTGGAAAATGGCACTATGTTCACTGTCTACCGGAAGAATGGACACTCCATACTCCGCTGCAAGCGGAATAATCAGATGTCCTGCCGTAACTAACGTTTCTTTGTTTGCCAGGGCAATCGTTTTCTTTGCCTTTATGGCTGCAATGGTCGGCCGGATTCCGAGCATCCCGACAATCGCCGTCACCAGAATTTCCGACTCTTCATAAGTTGCAACCGCAAGTAATCCATCCATTCCGGTTTCCACAGGAATGCCCAGATCCGCCGTGCGGACCCGAAGGGAAGCTGCTGCCTCTTTGCTCCACACAGCAACAAGCTTTGGGCGAAATTTCCGCATTTGTTCTTCCAGCAGACGGATATTGTTTCCACAGGCAAGTGCGGTCACTTCAAAATCATCTGCATGTTCTTCAATCACAGAAAGTGTCTGTGTTCCAATGGACCCTGTCGATCCTAAAATTGCTATCTTTTTCATCGTTCACCTCTTACAGCATATGAAGCGCCAGGAAATAAATGATTGGTGCAGTAATAATCATGCTGTCAAACCGGTCGAGAATTCCTCCATGACCTGGAATCAACTTTCCGTAATCCTTGATATCATAATTTCTTTTGATGGCAGAAGCTGTCAGATCCCCTACCATGGAAATCAGTCCGGCAATTGCCGCAATCACAGCAAGAATTACAATTTCTCCACGTTCCAGATGCATCGGGCTACGGAAAATAAAACAATATAAAGCGGTCAGAAGCGCAGCCCCTGCCACACCTCCCACTGCACCCTCTACCGATTTTTTCGGACTGAGTTTCGGCGACATCTTGTGCTTTCCAATCAGCATTCCGACGCAATATGCACAGGTATCGCATCCCCACGAACATAAAAATACAAGAAAGGCAAGATATAACCCTCTCTCCAGCGTACGGATCTGATATACATAAGAAAGCATGACCGCTACATAGAAGAATCCAAAAAATGCTGCCATCACCTGATCTGCATGAAATTTCGGATATGCAAATACAAATACAAACATTAACAGAATCAAAAATGCCATAAATAAAATCATAAGATCCGGCAAAAACTTCCACTGTAAATTACAGTAATAAACGATTGCCGCCAGATATCCAACGCCTGCCAGAACGGTCTTTTCCATCTTGAACACGCGATATAATTCAAACATTCCGATACAGGAAATGGCAAGTGTTGCAAATAATAAAATTTCATGGCCTGAAATAATCAAAAACAGAGCCAGAATTACCAGCACGATTCCGCTTAACAGTCTCGTTTTAAACATCCTATTCTTCCTCCTTAAGTCCGCCAAAGCGTCTGTCTCGTTTATTATACGCTTCCACAGCTAATTCCAATTCTTTTTTATGAAAATCCGGCCACGGAACATCCGTAAAATAAAATTCGCTATACGCAAGCTGCCACAGCAGATAATTGGAAAGCCGCTGCTCTCCACTTGTACGAATCAGTAAATCCGGGTCTGGAAGTTCCCTTGTATCCAGATATCCGGAAAAGATTTTCTCATTGATTTCCTCCTCCGTGATTCTGCCATTCTTTATATCAGTAAACATATGCTTCATGGCCCGAAGCATCTCATCCCGGCTTCCATAATTGATGGCAATGGTCAGATTCAATCCCGTATTTGCCGCGGAAACTTCTTCCAGTTCCTGAATCTTTTTCTGAAAACTTTCGGATAATCTGGAAAGTTCCCCAATCACACGTACCCGCATATTATTTTTATTTGCTGTGCGGATACAGTTTTTCAAATAACTCTCCAGCAGTTTCATCAGTGCAGCCACTTCGCTGTCCGGACGATTCCAGTTTTCCGTGGAAAATGCATACAGTGTCAGGTACTCAATTCCAAGCTCATCTGCAGCCTGACAAACCGTTTCTACATTCTTTGCGCCAACGGTATGTCCGTAATTGCGTGGCATACCCTTGCTTTTTGCCCATCTTCCATTCCCATCGAGTATAATCGCCACATGTTTTGGAATTTTCATCAATCTTGTTCCCCTCTTTCCTGCAAGTGAAAAAGGGACATAGCCACAGGCTTATGTCCCTTAAACATCTTATACTGTAAGAATTTCATCCGACTTGGCATCCACAGCCTTGTCAATCTGTGCAACATACTGATCGGTCAGTTTCTGGATTCCGTCTTCGAGATCCTTGATCTCGTCCTCGGAAATATCCTCCGCCTTGCCTACTTTTTTGAAATGATCCATCGCATCTCTGCGGATATTTCTCACAGCGACCTTGGCACCCTCACCTTTTTTCTTAATATCTTTTGCCAGCTCTTTTCTTCGCTCTTCGGTCAGTTCCGGAAATACCAGACGAATCAGTTTTCCGTCATTCGTCGGGTTAATTCCCAGATCCGAACTGAGAATGGCTTTTTCAATTTCTTTTACCATAGATGCTTCCCATGGCTGAATCTGAATCATTCTCGGCTCTGGAACACTGACATTTGCAACGCTCTGAATCGGAGACGGTGTTCCGTAATAATCAACACGAAGTTTGTCCAACACATGCGGATTCGCACGTCCTGCACGGATTCCCGCGAACTCCTCATTTAAATTGGCAAGGGATTTCTCCATTTTATCCTGAAAAATCTGTAATCTCTCGTCCATATACTATATCCTCCTAGTCCACAGTAACGACGGTTCCGTTGAACTGGCCGTTTACCGCGTTTACAATGCTGTTCGTTTCACCAAGTCCGAATACATACATTGGAATGTGGTTTTCCATGCACATTACGGATGCTGTCAAATCAACGACCGCAAGTTTTTTATCAATGACTTCCTGAATGGAAATCTCGTCAAATTTCTTTGCATCCGGGTTTGTTTTCGGATCGCTGTCGTAGACACCGTCTACTGCTTTTGCAAGCAGAATCTCGTCTGCCTCGATCTCAATCGCGCGAAGTACGGTTGCCGTATCGGTTGAGAAATATGGATGGCCTGTACCGCCGGCAAAGAATACAACCATGTTGTGCTGGAAATATTTGTTTGCACGGTCTTTGGAAAATCCTTTTGTGAACTCTCCGCATGGAAATGGAGTCAGAACTGCGGTCATCATTCCCTGGGAACGGAAGATTTCTGATACATAGATACAGTTCATAACGGTTGCCAGCATACCGATCTGGTCTGCTTTGGTACGGTCGATATTTTCGGAACTGCGTCCTCTCCAGAAGTTTCCTCCTCCGATTACGATGCCGACTTCAATCCCCTGGTCTACCAGAGTTTTTACCTGTTTTGCCACTTTTGTGACGGTCGGCTCGTCAAAACCGGTGTGTTTCTCTCCTGCAAGAGCTTCTCCGCTCAATTTCAGTAATACTCGTCGTTTCATCTTGCATCCTCGTTCCTTTATGATATTTTTTCACAAATGTCTTGCATTTATGAAATGATTATACCATCTGTTCCCAAAAACGACAAGGGCAAAATTCGTTTGTGTTCCGCAGATTGTCTGCCGCTGCGAGAATCCGTCTCCACTGCAGATATTCCGTCGGCGTCCGGTGCAGATACGCTTTGAAAATCCGCTGACATTCCCGTGGAGAGAGGTGAACGCTTGCGGCGATTTCTTTTAAAGTGAGCGGCTCCGTCAGATGGTTTTCCACCCAGGACATCATCTCTTTGATGTGCATTTATACTCTTCGCCCTGTTTCTCGTCCCGTCGATCGGATACCGCGCCGGCTGCTTCTGCGAACCGACGACCTGGATCATCTGTTGTGTGGTAATCTGTATTTTTACATTCACCATTCGAAAAGAATTCCGCGATACGGCGGCATAAAAACCATAAAAAAATCTCTGTCGGAAGTTCAGACTCCTGACAGAGATTTTTTATAGATTCATTTTAGATCTGCGCTACGACAAAGATATCATAAATTGCTTTGATTGCTGTTTCAAAGTCGCGGTTTTCAACGCCAATGATGATGTTGAGCTCGCTGGAACCCTGATCAATCATCTTTACATTGATATGGGCGTGATCCAGTGCGGAGAACAGGCGTCCGGCTGTACCACGGGTACTCTTCATGCCACGGCCAACTACTGCGATCAAAGCAAGGTCGGATTCCAGGTCGATCGTATCCGGCTGAGCCAGTTCATTGATGCGGGAGAGAACACGCTGC
>OJQJ01000412.1_pt1 | contig 32007 bp, 28 predicted proteins | sample 1598671 | NCBI WGS metagenome assembly OJQJ01 (sample SAMN03922499, study PRJEB24848) | human gut metagenome | isolation source: stool sample | host: Homo sapiens | place: Germany | collected 2011-11 | reverse complement strand
CCTTTATATGTACAATATTACAGTCACTTACCACTCTACCGCATTCTTCCTCAAATGTAAAGAATTGACGCGGCAAAAAAAACGCAAAAAAAATGAAATTTCAGCATTTTTTCCTCTTGTAGTTTTACACAATCGTGATAAAATATCCTAGCATTTGCAGTTTTGTTTAAAATATAAAAGGAGTAAATCATTATGGCAAGAAGTACAACAAAAGAATTGACCAGCGGTTCCCCTATGAAACTGATTCTCGGTTTCGCCGTACCGCTTCTGTTCGGTATGCTGTTTCAACAGTTTTACAGTCTCATGGACACCATCATCGTCGGCCGCTATCTCGGCGTGACGGCACTTGCTGCAGTTGGGGCAACCGGAAGTATCAATTTTCTGATCATAGGATTCTGTCAGGGAATCTGCAACGGTTTCGGTCTGCCGGTTGCCCAGCGGTTCGGTGCGCGCGACTATGACGGCGTGCGCAAATATGTCGGTAATTCCGCCATTCTGTCGGTTCTCATCGGCGGTGTTCTCACGGCACTGACCGTCATTTTCTGTCGGCAGATTCTGGTGCTGATGCAGACACCTTCCGATATTATCGACCTGTCCTATAATTATATTGTTGTTATTTTTGCCGGCATACCAGCCATCATCCTTTATAATATACTCTCCTCCTACCTGCGTTCTCTGGGGGACTCCATCACGCCGGTCATTTTTCTGATCGTTGCGGCTGTCTTAAATATCGGACTGGATCTGTTCTTTATCATCTGTCTGCACTGGGGAGTTTTTGGTGCCGCATTTGCTACCGTTTTATCGCAGGCGGTTTCCGGTGTTCTCTGTCTTTTTGTAATCATCCGGAAGTTTGATATTCTGCACCTGAAACGCTCCGACTGGGCATTAGATTTTTCCTATGTTAAGAACCTTCTTATCATGGGACTTCCTATGGGATTTCAGTATTCCATCACAGCCATCGGAAGTGTCATTTTACAAACCGCCGTAAACACCTTAGGTTCCGGTGCTGTGGCCGCCATGACGGCGGGCAGCCGTATCTCGATGTTTATGATGTGTCCATTTGACGCACTCGGTTCTACGATGGCAACTTACGGCGGACAAAATGTAGGTGCTGGAAAATACGATCGTCTGGCAAGCGGTATGAAATCTGCCATCATTCTTGCCGCAGTTTACTCCGCAGCGATCCTTGTTGTCATCATTTTCCTTGCACGTCCACTGATCTATCTGTTTATAGATCCTTCGGACAGTGCCAATATCTCACAGGTTGTCGCACAGGCCAGACAATTTCTGATCACCAACACCTGCTTTTATATGCTTCTGTCGCTGGTCAATATTGTTCGTTTTCTTATCCAGGGAATGGGCTTTTCCGGCTTTGCTGTATTTGCCGGTGTATTTGAGATGATTGCCCGCGCTTTGATCGGTCTGATCTTTGTACCGATCTTCGGATTTACAGCTGCGTGTTTTGCCAGTCCGCTGGCATGGCTGTTTGCGGATTGTTTCCTGCTTCCGGCGTTCTTTCATTGCCGGAAGAAACTTATGCGGGGGGCTTGCCAATAAATAACAGGTATAAATATAAGTTTTCTTGATGCGACGGAAGAAGGGGGACATTCTCTTTCTCCAGAAAAATTTGCAAAGCAGCGCCGATTTTGATTTCAGGTTCTTTTTTGAAAAATTTTACTTTAATGCCATTAGCGTTATGTGATGGAACTACGGCGCAGTTGCAAATTTGTTCTTCCGAAAGAAATGTCCCCCTTCTTCCTGTTGATTGGAAAAAAGATAAGTGAAAGAACGATTTTCACAAATTCTGTAAATGGGATCTATTGATAAAAAAATAATGATTAGGGTGACACATTTTCTTATTTTCAATGCCTGAAATAAAGGAATGTCACCTTAAGAAAACTTATATCTGCCAGAGAGCGCAATTAAACAGCCGCAATAAAACGTTCGAATGCCTTACGTCCCTCCGGTGTACATTTATACACGCCGGCATCCTGCAGCACTTCATTGAACACCAGACCGATTTCCTCATGCAGAATATCCATCACATTGTCTTTTGTGATCTTATCATACTTCGGAAGGAAACCTTCTGCCCATGCTGCATGGGAAGCAAGTGTTTCTGTTGCACGTAAGTCTGTACCATTTACCAGTGCATCGGCAAGCTCTGCCATCTCATCTTTCAGGCGGGCAGGCAGTACCGCAAGTCCCATAACCTCGATGAGACCGATGTTCTCTTTTTTGATATGATGCAGTTTTGCATGTGGATGATAGACACCCAGCGGATGCTCCTCGGTCGTGATGTTGTTGCGCAGTACCAGATCCAGTTCAAAATCATCTCCACGTCTGCGTGCAATCGGTGTGATCGTATTGTGTGGCTCTCCGTCTGTCTCGGCATAGATGAATGCATCCTCATCGGTATAGCCTCTCCAGGTTAAGAGAATCTTGTCTGCCAGTTCAATCAGACGCTCCTTGTCCGGTCCGCTGATACGGATGACAGACATCGGCCATTTCACGATTCCTGCTTTCACATCGGAAAATCCCTCAAACTGAAGTTCTTTTTCAATCGGTGCTTTTGCCATGGCAAATGTATAATGTCCACCCTGGAAATGATCATGACTTAAGATGGAACCTCCAACGATCGGCAGGTCTGCATTGGAACCCACAAAATAATGTGGAAACTGTGTCACAAAATCCAGAAGTTTTCCAAACGTTGCACGCTCGATTTTCATTGGCGTATGCTTGGAATTGAACACGATGCAGTGCTCATTGTAATATACATATGGAGAATACTGGAAAAACCAGTCACTGTTGTTAATCGTCAGTGGAATGATGCGGTGGTTCTGGCGTGCCGGATGGTTGACACGTCCTGCATATCCCTCATTTTCCTTACAGAGCTGGCACTTCGGATACGCGCTCTGCTTTGCATTTTTTGCTGCCGCAATGGCTTTTGGATCTTTCTCCGGTTTGGACAGATTGATGGTGATATCCAGTGTTCCAAACTCGGTGTCGGTTGTCCACTTGCGGTCTTTTTTGATACGCTGTCTTCTGATATAATTGCTGTCACAGCTTAATTTGTAAAAATAATCCGTTGCGGCAAGCGGTGAGGTATGCTCATACAGATCACGGAACGTCTTGCGGACACTGCTTGGTTCCGGTACCAGACATCCCATAATTTTTGTATCAAACAAATCTTTGTATACAATACTGTTTTCTGCCATGAGACCATTCTCATATGCATAATCCATCATTTCTGCAAGGATTCCCTCAAGTTTTCCTTCTGCCTCTTCCTGTGTCCATGCCGGAAGATTTTCCACCTTTTCAAATACCGCATCCTCGATTTCGTCTACCTGAAAAAGCTCCAGCAGGCGGTTAATGGTATATACTTTGTCCTCCGGATCTACCAGTCCGGTGCTCAGACCATATTTTACTAACTCTAAAATGTTCTCCTGAATCATCTCGTACTCCTTTTTATAAAGCCTGTCGGCAAATGCGGTTCCAATCAGTTCCGCACACATTTACCCTATGTAATACGTTCTTAAATCAGACGGCTTGGGCCATCTCCGATGGAAACCACATAAAATTCCGGTGTCTTTCCGACTTTTTCCTCATATGCCTTTGTCAGCTTCTCCTTGAATTCGTCCACGGATGCATCCTTTACGATACTGACCGTGCATCCACCGAATCCGCCTCCGGTGATACGGGAACCGATCACACCAGGAATCTTCCATGCTTCATCCACAAGTACATCCACTTCCGGACAGGAGGTCTCATAATCGTCACGCAGGGAAACATGGGAAGCATTCATAAGTTTTCCGAATGTTTCAATATCGTTTTCCTTCAGAGCCCTGACTGCTGCGATTGTACGCTGATTCTCGTAAACCGCATGTTTGCCTCTCTTTCTGGCAACTTCATCCTTAATGGCTCCCTTGTACTGCTCAAACTGCTCATCCGTCAGATCTCCAAGCGTTTTGATATCCACAACGGTCTGCAGATCCTTCAGTGCCTGTGCACTCTCATTTCTGCGGTCATTGTATGCGGAAGTAACCAGGCTGTGTTTTACCATACTGTTGGTGACGACAATTTTTGCCCCGTCAAGTACGATTGGTGCATATTCAAAAGAAAGATCCGAAGTATCAAGGAAAATTGCATTGTCCTTTTTACCCATGGCAGATGCAAACTGATCCATAATTCCACAGTTGCAGCCATTGTAATTGTTCTCGGAATACTGTCCGATCAGAGCCAGATCCTGATTGGTCACATCAAAACCATACAGATCCTTTAACATATATCCGGTAACCACTTCTAAGGATGCGGAAGAAGAAAGTCCGGAACCGTTTGGAATATTTCCGAATAATGCAATATCCAGACCGGTTTCCAGTTTCATGCCACGTCCTTCAAATGCCCACATAACACCCATCGGATAGTTGGTCCACAATCCATCCGGGTCCGGAGTAAATGCATCCAGAGAACTTTCGATCACACCCAGCTCATCGAAGTTCATGGAATAAAAACACAGTTTCCGGTCGGTTCTCTTTCTTGCTGCCATGTATGTTCCAATAGTAAGTGCACATGGAAATACGTGTCCGCCATTGTAATCGGTATGCTCACCGATCAGATTCACACGTCCCGGTGCAAAATATACTCTGATGTCCCCCTCATCGCCAAAGATCTCTTTAAACTTTGCTAATACATCATTCTGAATCATTGTTCTCTCCCTTTCTGCATATTCATCCGCTGCTTGGTGCAACGGTTCGTTTTCTTGATAATTCCATTATACATAAAGGGGAATTCTTTGCAATATGCTTTGCGCAACTTGCAACATTCCCCTTCCTTCATGCAACATTTTTACATATCTTATTTTCTAAAATCACGAATCACTTCCAGTGCCGGAAGGACATTTCCATCGTAGTCAAACAATGCCTGATTTGCCCACTCATTGCCACATGGTCCCGGATCATTCATATACTTTAAAGATGCCGGCGTTGCCCAGCCGCTTCCGTGTACCGGAATCCATGCAGGCTCCCACCAGAAAAATCCCAGACCTTTGTTGTCACGCACATGTGCCACGCGGTTTAAGAAGTCCTTCGTAAAATCTGCCTGTCCCTGTACCGTCATCGGATACTCGATCTTTGCCACAAGTTCCGGCTTTGTCGCATATCCCTTTCGCTCACTGTCCTTTAGTTTCTCATACGGCTTGTAATCTTCCATGGTATATCCCATAGAAACCTCTGCCACGATCAGTTCCTTCCCGTAACGGGCTGCCATATCGTTCATGTTGTCTTCAAGCATCTGCAGGGTGCCATGCCAGAACGGGTAATAGGAAAGTCCGATATAATCAAAATCTTCCCCACGCTCCATATAATGATCGAACCAGTCGCGGTACATCTCATTGTTTCCACCGTTGTCGAGATGAATCATCAGCGGGATCTCCGGCTTAACGGCACGGCATGCCCGGATACCGGAACTGATAAATCTTGCAATATTGTCATAATTCGGCTTTAATCCCTCCGGCCAGAGCAGTCCGTTGGTCACTTCGTTGCCCACCTGGATCATTGTCACATTGACACCGGCTTCCAGTACTTTGCGCAGAGAATCCTCGGTAAACTCATAAACTGCCTGTTCCAGCTGGTCCGCATCAAAATCTTTCCATGCCTTTGGCTTAATCTGTTTTCCCGGATCTGCCCAGAAATCACTGTAATGAAAATTTAATAATACGCCGAATCCCGCATCGGATACTTTCTTTCCGATGGCAATTGTCTCTGCCAGATCATTGCATCCGGCACCGTATGGTTCACCGGTTTCGGAATACGGGTCATTCCACAGACGCAGACGGATTGTGTCCACATCATAATCTCTCATGATGTCTAAAATATCCCGCTCTTTTCCATGGTCATAATATTTTGCCCCACAGCGCTCTAACTCAAGCAATGTGGAAAGGTCCATTCCTTTAATAAATCTGCTCATCTTTTCTCCTTTTCTTCGAAAACGTTTACCATCCCTTTAATGCGTTAATATGAAAGTTCTGTAATTTCCGCTCATACCGCTGTGGATTGATCTTCCACTGGTATGGCGACGTATTAAAAAATTTTTTAAAATTCCGGTTAAAAGTGGAAGTTGTGGAAAATCCTGCCTTTCTGGCAACCTCATCCATCGAATCATTGCCATGCTTCATCTGTTGACACGCGTATTGTACACGCACCAGATTCACATAATCCATCGGCAGCATATGCACATATTCTTCAAACACTTTCCGGAAAGATGTCTCACTCATCCCACAGACCTGCGCAAGGGTGCACACTTTTACCTCTTCCTGATAATGGTCATTGACAAACGTGAGTGCATCTGCGATCTGCCGCATTGTTCCGCTTCCTGCCGCCTCAAGTCTCGTCTGTGTCTGTACTTCATTCAGACGAAACATCTCATACACCAGCGCATGCAGATAACTTGTGATCACCTGACGATAATACGGACTCTGCTTTTTTTCTTCCCGGATGATGGCATTGACGATCTCTGCAATCTCCGGATACTCGCTTCCATGCAGCAAATGTGCCGATCTGCGTACCAGTTCAATGGCCTCATTTTTTTGTGCGATCCGGTCGCCATACAGTTCCTCCATGACATGGTTGACATCCACATATAAAAATTCCCAGGAATTCCGAACCATTCCATTACTGATCGTTGTATGTGGAATATTCGGAGGAATCAGAGTGACAGAATTTGTCCGGTAGGTATACGTGTGTTCATTTATAATAAGCTCCCCTTCGCCTTTTCTGCAAATTCCAATCTCCATAAGGTTATGGAAATGCAGATAAAAATTGTCATGTCCGTATACCCGGTTCCACTCCTCTCCCAACAAAGCAAGTACCGGTTCTCCCTGTGGAATTTCATAAAAACGCAGTTCCACGGTTTCTTTTTGTTTTCGTCCCATAGGCATATTATACTCCCTGAAAGTTATACCCTGATATTAAAAACGTGCGGCAGCTGCCGCACGTTCTTTTTAGTCGAAATCAAACTTGTCGAATCTCTTATGCATTGCCCCATAACGGAATCGAACCATCTCATTTTTCGCTAAAACGTCTTCCTCCGTACCTCTGTACTGGCAGCGGATACAACTGTAAATCTTTGTATCTTTATTGTAGAACATATCGATGTCGAGGTCTCTCATAAAGCAGGACGGACATCTGTAATTTAATTTGCCTTTTCCAAGTTGAGCCATGTTGCAAATACCTCCTTGTCTGTAATAGTCTTCTTATATCCAAGTTTAAACATTGGTGAGAATGCATATCCTTCCTCAATGTATCCTTCTGCGTCTGTAGAAGAAGCAGTCAGGGAAACTTTGGTGTCGATTGGAGGCACTACAGCGCTGACTGCGGTTGCTCCTGCCAGGACTTCACTGCGGCACTTGTATGCATAGTGAATGGTCTTTTCATCTGCACCTTCGCATTTTAATACGACAGATGTCATATCTTCCGGATACTCTGTGGTTCCGTAGCATGCTACCATGTACTCATCAATGGTAACCTCTGCATCCGGATCACTCATCTCGAGAATATTTCTTTCGATCTTGATCTTAGAAGAACCTTCCTCAAAATATTCCTTTGTCTGTAATTTTACTGTCAGTCCGTTAAACTCGATGGTTACCGGGTCCAGTGTCAGGATTCTGGTATTGCCTTCCTGTGAGAAATGTGCATGTGTCGGGCAGAGGCACAGATCTACTTCCTCACCCTTGTAGCAGAGCTTTGCACTTCTGACTGTTCCTTCTCCTGCGTAATGTGTAAAGTATCCGGCACGGTACTTCTCCTGAATCAGGAATGGATAAGAAGCATCCTGTACATGAGGTGTTCCGATACCAACCGGCCAGTTTAATTTTGCAACATATGGACGAAGGTCAACAATCGCACCACCCTGATCCATATTAACACAGGCTCTCATAAACGGATCGCAGTACCAGAACAGCTGCTTGTCAGATCCGTATAAAATATCTCTCCAAAGGGCACATTCCGGCTCTGTATAACGTTTCTCGTCGGTAATGCCTTTCTTCTTTCTGTAGTGATCTGCGAACTCGGACATGGTCATATCTACCAGCTTGCCCTCTTTCTTCAAATCTCCGTAATACTTACATCCGTCACTGTATGACTTTAACAGCAGATCATATGGAGCCTCCCAGCGGCCCATCTTGTTCATCCAGCCTGGTCCGACGAACATCATGTTGTAAGCATATCCATTGTTGTATTTTTCCAGATCCCGATACTGATCGATCAGGTTATACAGATACGGATACTCCCAGGTCTTTGTATCATAAATCATACCGCGAAGCACGTTCTGTGGATGTGTACCGAAGTTTGATCCGTTTCCGTCATAACATGCAATCAGGTCACGGGAAAGGTGTGGGATAGCTACGATTCCACTGTCCTCTGCCTGATTTGCTGCCGGCGCATGTGTATTCTGCTTGGATGGAATCCATGGTGCCCATGGGCCGCCATCGAAAAGTGTATACCAGGAGTTATTACAGGTATGATATGCTTTCGGGCCTTCCTCCCAGCAGGTAGCTACCGCACACTTCACAGACGGGTAAGCTTCCTTCACATAATTGATCAGTTCTGCGTCCATATAGTAGGAACCGGTTGACTCCGGGTAAAAGCCGAAACGATCATGGAATTTCTCGAACACATCATTAACAATTGCCTTCTTGTCTTCCATGGAAAACATCCAGATACAGAAATCTTTTGTCTTATATTTCTCACGGAACTCTTCGCAAGGCAGTCCCAAAAGGGAAAGTGCGATTTCGTCTCCATAGACTTCATGATCATGTTTTGCGATCTCAACCGCTTCATCGTTAAACAAAGAAGCATATGTCATCTGAATGGTAACTTTCAGGCCATTCTCATGTGCCAGCCTCTGCTGTGTCTTGAAAATATCGAGAGACTCTGTAAGTAAAGCCTTATCTCCGATATCCTCTTCCTTTCCCTGTCCGGTCACGGTTGCAGAATACTCTGGAACCATCTCCGGGCGATGGATGATGTTTACAATAAATTTGTCCATCTCGTTCTCCCTCCGCTAGATGTATTTTATTTCTTGACTGCGCTTTTGCGCAATCGGTTGTTCTATGGTTCTAGTATAACAAGAGAGTCCCACAGTGTCAATGTACAATTTTGATATATTTCGCTTTCTTTTTTGCACACTTTTCACAATTCCAAGCATATTCTTTTTCATTTGCGCAATCGGTTGTTTCGTGTAATTTTCAATATTTTTCGTATTTTTTAGTATATTTTTCATGCATATAGAACCCACATTTTGCGCAAACTCATTTATTTTTCATCATCCAAACACAAAAACAGCCATTTGGATATTTCCAAATGGCTGTTTTTGTGTTTGGATTTTAGAGTTTATGATCCTACGAACAGATTCCGCATGTCCGTATCCTGTCCCTTTGAAATTAGTGATGGAATAAACGGATTCCAGTAAAGCTCATAACCATACCGTATTTATTACATGTCTCGATCACATTGTCATCACGTACCGATCCACCCGGCTCTGCCACATACTTTACGCCGCTTTTGTGTGCGCGCTCAATATTGTCGCCAAATGGGAAGAATGCATCCGATCCCAGTGCCACATCGGTATTTTTATCCAGCCATGCACGCTTCTCTTCTGCGGTAAATACCGCCGGTTTTACCTTAAAAATCTTCTCCCATGCACCATCTGCAAGGACATCCATATAATCCTCACCCATGTACAGATCAATGGCATTGTCACGGTCCGCACGCTTGATACCGTCAACAAACTGCAGTCCTAAAACCTGTGGAGACTGGCGCAGCCACCAGTTATCTGCCTTCGAACCAGCCAGACGGGTACAATGGATACGGGACTGCTGTCCTGCTCCGATACCGATTGCCTGTCCGCCCTTGACATAACATACAGAGTTAGACTGTGTATACTTTAAAGTGATCATGGAAATTGCCAGATCAATCTTTGCCTGCTCCGGCAGTTCTTTGTTTTCTGTCACGATGTTGTCAAAGAAATCATCTCCGATATGAAGTTCATTTCTTCCCTGCTCGAATGTGATACCAAATACATCCTTATGCTCGATCGGAGCCGGCTCGTATGCCGGATCAATCTCGATTACACAGTAATTGCCCTTCTTTTTCTGCTTTAAAATTTCCAAAGCTTCCTCAGTATATCCCGGAGCAATCACACCATCGGAAACCTCGCGCTTGATGACCTTTGCTGTTGCTGCATCACAGATGTCTGACAGGGAAATAAAATCTCCGAATGAAGACATACGGTCTGCACCTCTGGCACGGATATAAGCATTTGCAAGCGGTGTAAACTCAATATCCATATCATCAACCCAATAAATTTTCTTTTCCACGTCAGACAGTGGAAGTCCTACCGCTGCACCAGCCGGGGAAACATGTTTGAAAGAAGTTGCTGCCGGAAGTCCGGTTGCCTTCTTTAATTCCTTTACCAGCTGCCATCCATTAAAAGCATCCAGAAAATTGATATATCCGGCTCTTCCGCAGAGCACCTTAATCGGCAGATCTTTGCCATCTGCCATATAGATTCTGGCCGGTTTCTGATTTGGGTTACATCCGTATTTTAATTCATATTCCTGCATGATTTTCTCCTTTTTCAACAATCCGCTCTTATTTATTTTTATTTATTCTTGTTTACAATTCTTGACTCATAGTTTCCGGTCTCAATGTCAATAAAACGTACAAACAGGGAAACTTTATTATCCTCATTTAAATTCTCCCATACCATTTTCGTAAACGTATCGATATCTCCATCAATATCAACCCAGGTTGGTTCACCCTCGAAACTTGGCAGTGGATTTCCGTCTCCCATATAAGTATGGATAAAATGTCCCTCTCCTGCAACCGGGTTGCTGTATGCAAACGTGTAACGGTTGCATGCATCCGGATTTCCGTTGTTGCTCTTTAAGATAGACATCGCATAATTGAACTCACCCTTATCAATGTGCATGATACCGGAAATACGTGGAGTATAATTTGGTGCGTCCGGCTCAAATTCTCTGGTGCGCAGCGCCTGCTCAAATGTCTGCTGCTTATCCATCAGCTCATAAATCGTATCGGTCTGATCTCCGTTTGTCACAATCGTCTTGTTGCCAAGTACTCGAACCGGTGCGTAAATGATCAGGCTCGGATCTTCCAGCTTTGACGGATCAAATGCCTGTGTACGGATACCTTCGCCATCCTCTACAAATACACGATTACGGCTGTTTGCGCTTCTTCCCATAATAAAATAAGCAGTTACCGCCTTCTTTCCATCCTTAGAACGTCCGATCACAATACCACGTCCCGGATATGTTGTTGCGCCTAATTCTTTACTGAGTGCTACCTTCTGCATTTGTTTCTCCTTTCGCAAATACGCCTAAAATAAATAAAAACCGACACATCCGGGAACCCACATTTCAATCAAATACATATTTCATGTATTTCCCTGCAATGTGCGGTGCCCAGACGGTCGGCCCCTGCGGTGCTTCTCTGAAGCATCGCCTTATCTGTGGTACATCTGTGATGTATCGCCCTATCTGCGGTGCAATCTTTGGATCTGTCACCTTTATATCTCTTGTTATACTCCACGTGGTTCTTCCACTTATCCGTCAGTCATATAACTAAATTTATTTAAGCATGGAAAGTTCCTCTTGTCAAGGGATCTTCTGTTATTTCATCGTTACTATTCACTCACATGTTACTGTTCACAGGTTACCCTGCGAACAGTAACTTCGCATTCAGCTGCATGCCCGTGCATATTCCTGTAATTTTTCTTTTGCAGTCTGCGACAAATGTGTCGGAACCTCTATCTGCACCTGGGCATATTCATCTCCGTGAACTGTCGGATTATTCATAGCTGCTACGCCCTTTCCTTTCAATCGGATTTTTGCCCCAGACTGTGTACCCGGTTTAATCTTACAGACAACATCTCCATACAACGTATGGATCTTTATCTCTCCTCCGAGCACAGCTGTTGTATACGGAATTTTCACCGTCGTATAAACATCCTGGCCTTTTCGCTCGTAACCAGATTTTTCTCCGACTTTGACTTTGATCAGCAGATCTCCGTCCTTTCCATTGTACCCTTTCTGTCCTTTCCCTTTCAGACGCACAGACTGCCCGTTTGCAATGCCTGCCGGAATATGCACTTCAAAGTTCTGGCTCTTTCCGTCACTGGAAGAAAGCGTAAACCTTTTATCACAGCCAAATACCGCTTCTTCAAAGCTGATCGGTACTTCCGTCTCGATATTTTGCCCTCTTTCCTCATGTACTCCGCCAAAACCACTGCCAAATTCTCCGGTACTTCCAAATCCGCTTCTTCCGCCAAAACCTCCGGTTCCGTGGAATCCACCTTTTTTTCCAAACAATTTGTCAAGAATATCATCCATATCGGAAGAACCATCAAAATGGAACTCCTGATATCCGCTGCCTGGTTCTCCGGAAGAATACGACTGATAAAATCCTCCATTTCCAAATGGATTCCCGTACTGTGCCTGTTTCATCTTCTCCGGATCAAAACCTGCCTCCAGCGAAATCGGACCATACTCATCATACAACTTCCGCTTCTTCGGATCTCCCAACACTTCGTAAGCTTCCGTTACTTCCTGAAAAATCTTTTCCGCATTTGGATTTCCTTTATTCATATCCGGATGATATTTTTTGGCAAGTTTTCGATATGCCTTTTTAATCGTTGCTTCGTCTGCATTTTTATCTATTCCCAAAACTTCGTAAAAATCTCTTTTTGCTGCCATAATTATCACCTCACCAATCACAAAAACAGGAACTGCTTTCTAAAATGCACTTCCTGTCATTCCATCTCAGTCAGAGCATTTTCCACTAAGACGTACTTATATCTTTGCTTCAGTTTTGTTATAGCATTGTTTTTAGCACTCGTCAAGCACGTCTGCTAACAATTTTCTTAATTTTTTCTAAATTGGTGATTCACGGCATGGTCTGAGGCTTTTGATTTTTGCAAGAGGAACGGAACACGCAGCAAAACAACGACTTATATACCATAGATTTTTAAATCAACACGTCCATCGACAACTGCAATTCCATCCGCCTGCAATAGCCTTGCCTGCGCACCTTCTCCACCAAACGCAAATTCTCCTGCTAATTCTCCCTTTGCGTTCACCACACGATAACAGGGAATCTTCTCCGGATCCGGATTTTTATGCAATGCATTTCCCACGGCGCGTGCCATCTTTTTATTTCCGGCCATCTCCGCAACCTGTCCATATGTTGCCACTTTTCCGCGCGGAATTTTTTTAACCGCTTCATAAATCCGTCTGGTCGGACTGTCCGTAACCAGATCATAGCTTTCCGCAATCATACGCTGGATTTCCTGCTCCGGAACGGTACCATCCAGAATAATGGTATTCCAATGATCTTTATTCTGATGCCATCCCGGAATGACAGATGCATAGGTACTTCTCCAGAAATCACGCCACTGCGGATCCGCTTTCACATTTAAATTAATGTATCCTTCCCTCTCATAGGTCCACAAAAAAGCCTTTTTGCTTCCCTCTACCCGCACAAGCTGCCAGTTATTATCATGAAACGGCGCCTCCTGATAGGTTTTCGGAAAAGACAATGCATATGCCAGCGCCTCTTCCCTTGTTTTCATACACTCCTCCTCACAGTTTTTCCGTCATATATCATATATTTTCTGTGTATCTGCATTTTGGAAATCCCGTACATCCCCAAAACTCTCCGAACCTTCCGTTCCTTTTTTTCAGCGGCTGCCCACACACCGGACAATTTTTTATTTCCATCCTGCGCCTGGTAGTCCCATCCAGCTCCTTTGCCAGCTTTTCAAAAACCTGCTGGTTCATGCGGCAGTCGTTTAATGCACGGTGTGCCCCGGCCGTGGAAATCCCGTAATACTGTGCCAGATCCCCCAGACGATGATGCGAAAGTTCCGGCAGACAGAGCCGTGCCAGTTTCAGTGTGTCAATGTAATCGTTGGTTAGTGTCTGACCGAAATACCGTTCACAATCACGATACAAAAATTTCATATCAAAACGATTGATATTATGTCCTGCCAGCACATCATCTCCGATAAAAGCAAGAAATTGCTGCAATACGGAATCAAACATTGGTGCAAACGCCACCATATCATCCGTGATATGATTTACTGCACTTGCCGCGCTGGGAATCGGTCTGCCCGGATTCACAAGCTGACTGAACTCTTCTGTAACCACGCCGTTTTTTACTTTGACAGCCGAAATTTCAATAACCTCGTCATATTTACTCGAAGTACCGGTTGTCTCAAGATCATAGAGTACATAATCCGGCACATACTGATTAATCATTTTACCTTTTGTATTTCCTAACATCTTTTGTTCCTTTGCCTTTTTAGGATTGTTTCAGGAAAAAACGCAGACTTCCAATTCGAAGTACCGCTCCCTGGGAAGCCGCACTGTTTTCAAAGTTTCTTGCAATTGTTTCCTTTTCCACGCTTAATGTCTTTACAATGTAAAATTCCTTCTTTGCCGCCGTCGGTGCATTGTGCATAAATTGCATCACTTCCTGCAGGTTTCCAGATCCGGCATAATCCCCACCGAGCACCGTATGGGCATCCTTTTCCTGAAACACATGCGGAATGACCGAATCAATCGCTTTATCGTAATCCGCATTTCCCACATCAATCCGGATGCGCGCCAGACAGCTTCCGTCCCCCGGCTGTTCCACCTGATAATCCAAAAGTTGCAACTGCCCCCACTTCTGATTCACTGCCTCCTGCCATTTTGGAAGGAACTGACCTTTCTGCGCATTCAAAACACTGACAATCATGGAAATTTTTTGTTTATTTGGAAGCTTCATAAGCATACCCAGTCCCGGAATCTTCGGAAGCTTTACCTGATCAATATTTAATTCTGTAATATCTGCTACCAGTCGAAACATTTCTTCTCCTTCATCTTTGGTTATTTTCTATGCTATCATGCTATCACTTTTTTCGTAATTTTTCCACTAAAATAACACTCACAATATTATGCTATAATTTCATTTGGCACCGCCAAACCGGATTCACCAGAAAATTGTTATGAATTTTTCTGCTAAAATCCACGACTATATTCAAAATAATCATGGTTCATGCAAAGTTTATCCAGCTCCATTCGCTGTATTTTAAACGCGGACGATAAAACCTATGTGGAGCCGGACATCAGCGTCATTTGTGATTCATCCACATTGGATTCTCCAGGCACCAAGCGCATTGACTACGGTATCAAATTATTCAAATACCGATCTGCAGGTGTACGGGAATACTGGATTGTGAATCCACTTACTAAAATTGTGAATGTTTTCGATCTGGAAAAAGAAGAATTGTCAGATCAATACCGTTTTGATGATGATATACAGGTATGTATTTATGATAATCTTGTAATCAATATCACGGAATTGTTAAAATAAAAAGGTGCTTATTTAAGCACCTTTTTTAGTGGACTAGACGGGAGTCGAACCCGTGTCCAAAAACCAATTCCCTGTCCTTCTACGAGTGTAGTTTATTCTTTGACATTCCCTCCGCCACACGAAAACAAACATCCTTGTGGTTTTAGTAGCTTCATGATACGCCCACAGGTGCAAAGCTTAGCCTGCGTCGTTTCTCACAGAGTCGAAGCCTGGATCCTAAAGTGTGAGTGCCCTAGGTCAGACTGCTGCCATTAGGCAGCGTATGCTAAATTATCTTCAGCGTTTAATTTTAATTGTGGAATTTAACGTATCCCGTACGACTCGCTTCTCCAGCTGCATGATCCCTGTCGAAACCATTACTAGCCCTTGCAATGTTTTTTGCGAAGCAAAAAATATTGCCTCGCATCAAGATTTTGCGTAGCGAAAGCTTGACTGCGCTCCTCTTTCCTCGGGGAGCAAAAATATAACTCTTGCCTCCCGCCTTTTTTGCGAAACACCTATCCAAGATTCCGCACTTTGAAATCCCGTTCGGCTTCCCGCCGCTGGTCTTTTTTGGCAATGTCCTGACGCTTATCGTAAAGCTTCTTTCCTTTTGCCAGAGCAACCTGCACTTTTACAAGACTTCCTTTGAAGTATACTTCCACTGGAACAATCGTGTATCCTTTCTGCGCGATCTTACCGACCATCTTCTGAATCTCTTTCTTGTGCATCAGAAGCTTGCGTGGCCGGAGCGGATCTTTGTTGAAAATATTTCCCTTCTCATATGGGCTGATATGCATACCATAGAGGATCACCTCCCCATTTTCAATATGGATAAAGGATTCCTTGATGCTGCACTTGCCCATGCGCATGGACTTTACTTCGGTTCCAGCAAGAGCGATACCGGCTTCAAAAGTCTCTTCGAGAAAATAATCGTGATAGACTTTTTTATTGTTGGCTATTAACTTCTTCGGTTGTTTCGCCATCCCGGCTCCCTCCTTTTTGTTCTGTAAACTCAGTGTATATGATTTTCCTGCAAAATGCAATAAACTGCTGCTTTTATTTTGAAAATTTTAAGAATTCCATCAATTTTCGTCAGAATCTGCAAGTGTAAAATCAATCGTCCGCATGATCCGGTCACAGTTATCCACCGTCACACGCACCTGCTGCCCCAGTTTAAACCTGCGGTTCGTTGCTTCTCCCACCAGTTCATAAGTTTCTTCATAATACTGATAAAAATCATCGGTGAGGGAAGTCACACGTACCAGACCCTCCACAGTATTTTCCAGCTCCACGAAAAATCCGTACTCTGCGACTCCAGAAATAACACCGGCAAAGGTTTCTCCGATATGGTTTTCCATATACTGCACTTTTTTCAGCTTAATTGTCTCTCGCTCGGCCTCATCTGCACGCCGTTCCATCTCACTGGCATGCTTTGCAACCTCCGGCAGTATCTGCGTATAGTGGCCAATGCGCTTTTCGCCCAGACGCCCCCGCAGACTGTCCTTGATAATCCGGTGGATCTGCAGATCCGGATACCGGCGGATCGGTGAAGTAAAATGGCAGTAACAATCCGCTGCCAGACCAAAATGCCCGGTATTTTCCACCGTATAGCGTGCCTGCTTCATCGAGCGAAGGGTCAGACGGCTGATCAGCGGTTCCTCCGAAGTTCCGTCGATTTTTTCCAGCAGCTTCTGCAGTTCTTTCGGATGCACCTCATCACTTCCTATGTGGAGAGAGTACCCGAAATTATTAATAAACGTGGATAGTTTCTGTATTTTTTCCGAATCTGGCTGCTCATGCGTACGATAGACAAACGGAAGTTCTCTCCAGTAATATTCGGCTGCCACCGTCTCGTTTGCAGCAAGCATAAAATCCTCGATCAGTTTCGTTGCCACATTGCGGTCATACGGACGGATATCTACCGGATTTCCATTCTTATCCAATATTACCTTTGTTTCTGGAAAATCAAAGTCAATGGAACCACGTTTCATACGCTTTTTGCGAAGAATTGCCGCCAGTTCTGCCATCTTTTCAAACATCGGAACCAGTGGCTCATATTCTGCCATTACCTCCGGATCATGGTCTGCCAGAATTTTTTTCACATTGGTATACGTCATACGCCGGTTCACGCAGATAACGGACTCTGTGATTGTGTGATCAATAATTTCGCCCTTAGGATTGACCGTCATGATGCAGCTGAGTGCCAGCCTCTCTTCCCCCTGGTTGAGGGAACAGATTCCGTTTGACAGGGCATGCGGCAACATCGGAATCACCCGGTCCACCAGATATACAGAAGTTCCTCTCTTCAACGCTTCTGTGTCAAGAGCACTGTGCTCCTGCACATAATTGGACACATCCGCAATATGCACACCCAGAATATAATTTTCATGATCCATGGTAAGTGACACCGCATCATCCAGATCCTTGGCATCTTCGCCATCGATGGTCACCATCTGCCAGTCGCGCAGATCCTTGCGTCCTGCCATATCCGCTTCCGATACCGGCTTTGCCACATGCTCTACCTGCGTCATGACCTTCGGATCAAATTCCACCGGAAGACCGTAAGCGCGCACAATAGAAAGGATATCCACCCCCGGATCATTGATATGCCCGAGAATCTCCACCACTTTTCCTTCCGGATTCTTTCCCTTTTTCCCGTACTGTGTGATTTCAACAACGACTTTATGACCGTTTACAGCTCCTTTCGAACGCTCCAGCGGAATAAAAATATCCGAACCAAACTTTGGATTATCCGGCACTGCAAATCCAAAATTTTTATTCAGCTGATACGTGCATACCACCTGCTTCATGCCCCTCTCAAGCACATGCAGCACCTTTCCCTCTCTGCGGCGTCCGGTCACTGCAGGTGATACGGAAATCTCTACCGTATCCATATGCATCGCACCATTGGTCTCGGATTCCGGAATAAAGATATCTTCCTTTTCCCCCTCCACGCTGACAAATCCGAATCCTTTCGGATGTGCCTGAAACGTGCCTACGATCTTTTTCTCTTCCGATTTGCTGAACTTTCCTCTCTTGGAGCAGACGATGCGCCCCTCCATCATCAAATCATTCAGAATCTGTTCCAACTGTGGGCGCTGATCTTTTTTCACACCGAGGACGATCGCCAGTTCCTTGATTTTCATCGGGACATACATATCATCGCACATAAAGTCATATATCATTTTTTTCCGCTGTTCATACTTTGCGTCCATACCCAGATCTTCTCCTTATATAATGAAAAAAGCTGCCGATGTAATCGACAGCTTCTGGTTTCTACCAGATTCCCAAATTCAGAACCATTGCAATGACAAGGAACAGAATCACAAAAATTCTTGTAAGCTTTACAAGCATTCCTTCCATGGAACGTCCCTTATTTTTGCCCCAGTAAGTATCTGCTGCTCCGGCGATCGCGCCAAGACCTGCAGATTTCCCCTCCTGCATTAAGATAATCACTGTAATTACAATACTCAGTATAATAAATACAATAGTTAAAATCGTATTTAAAACGGTCACGATTTCCACCTCCTAATTCTAAACTCACGACTAACTAATTATATCATAAAAGAAAAGTCTTTTCAACATTTTTTTATATTTCACAATTTTCCTTTTCATTTCCACTTTATAATATAACACAGATAATATAGAACTTACTGTATCATTAGGAGTATACCATGAAATCCTGTCAAATGTACAGATTTATTCCGATTATATTACTGTGTGTCTGTCTGTTCACTGGTGGATGTTCCCAAAGTACGTGAACTTCACCGCCGATCCCCTCCCTGTGACCAAGGCCGAAGAACTTGCAGACGGTGCTTCCAGCGATCTGGACATCATCAGCAGTGTATATAATTATATCATTACACATTTTACCTATGATTATTCCAAAGCTTCCAGTGTAACAAGCGGATATCTTCCCGATACCGATGAGGTTTTCACCGCTGAGAAAGGAATCTGTTTTGATTACGCTGCAGTCATGACCTTTCTGATGATCGCCGTGATTCTGGTTCTGATGCAAAAGTCGTACCTGTTTTTTCCAAAGTTTATGCCGAACTCGGAAGCGAGCTGACCGGGACCGCACGAACGCTTCTGCACATCAGTACCATTCTCAATCATTATATGTTCTCTCCAGCGGACTCGACAGTAATATCGGTCTTACCCTGGCACGCGAACTTGTCAATAATCCGCATATGCAGGCACTTATCGACAAATGTCACGAGAATATCCGCCACGGGGAATCATTCGACAAAGCACTGCTGCTGTCCGGCATCTTTTCCCAGATGTACGCCAGCTGGATTGTAATCGGTTCCCGGACCGGCGAAATGGAAAGCATTGCTTCCCAGCGGGAGATCAATACCGATACCGCAAGCTATCTGACGGCACTTCGTGCTGCATTGCGCCAGAGTCTGGATGTCATTCTCCTTGGAGAAATGCGTGATTATGAAACCATAAATACCGCTGTCACGGCCGCAGAAACCGGTCATATGATCTTTTCCTCACTCCACACCATCGGTGCGGCCAATACCATTGGCCGTATTCTGCCAGAAGCTTCTTCCTTCGGTAAACGGGGAAATGATCCCTGCATTTGAGATCATGGTGCTCACCCCTGCCATCCGCAATCTGATCCGCGAAGGAAAAGTCCACCAGATCAACGGTATTATCTACACTTCTGCCGCAGAAAATATGATCGCCATGGACAGCAGCATCTTACAGCTTTATAAAGACGGACGGATCGACAAACACACCGCCATCTCGGAAGCGGTCAATCCGGAGATCATGTCCAAACGTCTGAATCTCTTATAATGTTTCACTGATCCGCAGAAGCTGGTTATACTTGGCAGTGCGCTCTCCTCTGCACGGAGCGCCTGTCTTGATCCAGCCGGCATTTACTGCCACCGCGAGATCTGCAATAAAAGAATCTTCCGTTTCTCCGGAACGATGTGAAATAATTGCCTTATAGCCGTTCTTCTGTGCCAGTTCAATCGCATCCATGGCTTCCGTAAGCGTTCCGATCTGATTGACCTTAATCAGCACAGCATTTGCCACCTTAAGATCCATTCCGCACCGGATTCGCTTCACATTCGTGACAAACAGATCATCTCCCACCAGCATCACCTGTTCCTTCATGCGCTTTGTCAATTCCTGCCAGCCTTCCCAGTCGTCTTCATCCAGACCGTCCTCAATAGAAATCAGCGGATATTCCGTGGTAAGTTCTTCATACAGCGAAATCATTTCCTGTGCACTGCGCAGGACTTCTTTTTTTTCGGTGGTTTCCTGCGTTTTCACATGTGCGTCAGATGTATAAGCACCTCCCTGCGTGTCCGGACGCCGCAGATTGACATCCACCTCTTCATGTATCTGCGCTTCTCCCGGAAAATGATACATTCCGTCTTTCTCACTGTACAGCTCGGATGCTGCTGCATCCATGGCAAATGCCACATCGCTGCCCACCTTATATCCGGCTTCCTCCACGGCACGCTGCAGACATGCAAACACTTCTCCCGCACTGGAAAAATCCGGTGCAAATCCGCCTTCATCCCCCACTGCCGTCAGTTTGCCTTCTTTCTGCAAAATTTTTTTCAGAAAATGATAAATTTCCGCACCCATCCGGAGTGCATCCGGAAACGACTCGGCTCCGACCGGTACAATCATAAATTCCTGAAAATCCAGATGATTCTTTGCGTGAGCTCCGCCATTTATAACATTCATCATCGGCATCGGCCATTTTTTTGCATTCGGTCCTCCCAGATAACGGTACAACGGCATATCCAATGCTGCCGCTGCGCAGCGCGCACAGGCTAAAGAAACACCAAGTAAAGCATTGGCCCCCAGATTTCCTTTGTTGTCTGTCCCATCCAGTTCCACAAGTTTGCGGTCAATCTGTACCTGTTCCAGCACATTCATTCCCAACAGCTCCTTGCGGATCTTTGTGTTGATGTGATCCACAACGCGCTGTACTCCAAGCCCAAAATAACGTTCCTGTCCATCCCGCAGCTCAATCGCCTCAAATCTTCCGGTACTGGCTCCGGATGGCACAGATTCCCTGCCCGTAGTCTTCTTTCCCGTTGTCTCTGTCTGCGCGGTCACTTCCACCTCAACCGTAGGATTTCCTCTTGAATCCAGAATTTCCCTTCCATGAATTTCAATAATTTTGATCATCAGACCCATTCCTATTGTCCTCCTTTTTTCATTATTGTGTGAAAAAGAAAGAAATTTATTCAAATCCAAAGAAAAAGAAAGACCTCCCATGTTATGGGAGGTCTCTTAGCATAACCGACCGGTCTGTTTATAGGTTCATTTATACGTTAATTTCTGCAGTAACGCCGAGTTCCTCTTTGTGTGCATCCAGCACTGGACGAACCACATCACGCAGGAATACTTCCACCTGACGCGGTGCACGACCCACATACAGCTCTGGTTTTAAGTTTGCCTCGATCTGTTCTTTTGTCAGACCAAAAGCCGGATCTGCTGCAATCAGATCTACCAGATTGTTATCCTTACCCTCTTCCTTGACGGTCTTTCCTGCCTGCATGGACAGCTGACGGATTTTCTCGTGCAGTTCCTGACGGTTTCCACCCTCTTTTACGGCATCCATCATAATATTTTCGGTTGCCATGAATGGAATCTCTGCCATAAAGTGCTTGTAAATTACCTTCGGATATACCACCAGGCCATCTACAACATTTAAGCACAGATCCAGGATACCATCGATTGCAAGGAATCCTTCCGGAACCGACAGACGCTTGTTGGCAGAATCATCAAGTGTACGTTCAAACCACTGTGTTGCAGAAGTAATGGCCGGATTTAATGCATCTACCATCACATAGCGGGACAGGGAAGCGATACGCTCACTCCGCATCGGGTTGCGCTTGTATGCCATCGCAGAAGATCCGATCTGGTTCTTTTCAAATGGCTCCTCTACTTCTTTTAAATGCTGCAGAAGACGGATATCGTTAGACATCTTATGCGCACTGGCAGCAATCCCTGCTAAAACATTTAAAACACGGGTATCCACTTTACGGGAATAGGTCTGTCCGGAAACCGGATAGCAGGACTTAAATCCCATTTTCTCTGCGATCATCGGATCAATCTTATCGATCGTCTCCTGATCCCCGTCAAAAAGTTCCAGGAAACTTGCCTGTGTACCGGTCGTTCCTTTCGATCCGAGCAGTTTTAACGTACTCTGTACATACTCCAGATCCTCCAGATCCATCAGAAACTCCTGTGTCCAGAGTGTTGCACGCTTTCCGACTGTTGTCGGCTGTGCCGGCTGGAAATGCGTAAATGCAAGGGTCGGCTGATCCTTATATTTTTCTGCAAAATTGGACAGCTCCGCAATCACGCTGACCAGTTTTTTATGTACGAGCTTTAATGCCTCATTCATAATGATGATGTCTGTATTATCTCCGACATAGCAGGAAGTAGCCCCCAGATGAATGATACCGGCTGCCTTCGGGCACTGCTGTCCATAAGCATACACATGACTCATGACATCATGACGCACCAGTTTTTCACGTGCAACTGCTACATCATAATTAATATCATTGACATGTTCTTTCATCTCATCAATCATATCCTGTGTGATGACCGGCTTTCCATTCTCGGAAAGTCCGAGTTCCATCTCTGTCTCAGCCAGTGCGATCCAGAGTTTTCTCCATGTGGAAAACTTCATATCCTGGGAAAAAATGTACTGCATTTCCTTGCTGGCATAACGCTCGGAAAGAGGGCTTGTATATCTGTCTGTGCTCATGTTCTTCTCCTTTTATTTGAATACATTGGTAACAACTTATCGGCTCATCTTGCGCTCAAGATCAATCTCTTTGTCATAATACTCTCCGCGAATGTCCTGTTTCGGCGGTTCCATCGGGTATTTGCCCGTAAAACAGCCGGTACAGATCGGAAGTCCTTCCGCCATTTCTTTCAGACGGTCGATTCCGAGATAACCAAGGGAATCTGCTCCGATAATCTGGCAGATCTCTTCAATCGTACGGTTGTAGGCAATCAACTGCTCACGCGCCGGAATATCGGTTCCGAAATAACAAGGCCATAAAAATGGCGGAGAACTGATGCGTACATGCACCTCGGTTGCTCCTGCATCCCTTAACATGCGCACAATACGATCCGATGTCGTACCTCTTACAATCGAATCATCGATCATAATGACACGTTTCCCTGCCACTGCCTCACGCAGCACATTCAGCTTCACCTGTACGCTGGATTCCCTGCTGCTCTGCTTTGGCTTGATAAACGTACGTCCCACATAGCTGTTCTTGACAAAGGCTGTACCATACGGAATCCCGGATGCCAGAGAATAGCCAAGTGCTGCAGCATTTCCGGACTCCGGCACACCTGTCACCAGATCTGCCTCTACCGGGGAATCCTGTGCCAGAAACTTTCCGGCCTTGATCCGGCTTGCATATACACTCACCCCGTCAATATGACTGTCCGGTCTTGCAAAATAGATGTACTCAAAAATACAGCGTGCTTCCTTTTCTTTCGGAAGTGCCATGGTCATATCGGACTCAATACCTTTTTCCGGAGAAATGGTCACAACTTCTCCCGGCAGCACATCACGCACAAATGTTGCACCAATGGTGTCAAGTGCACAGGTTTCCGATGTGATAATATAAGAATTGTCACGCTTTCCGATACAAAGCGGCTTAAAGCCGTATGGGTCACGCGCCCCGATCAATTTACGCGGACTTGTCACAACCAGTGCGTAAGCTCCCTTAAGACGCTGGCACGCACGGCGCACAGCTTCTTCTGCTGACTGGGAATTCAACCGTTCCCTCGCAATATAGTAGGCAATCACCTCAGAATCAATGGTGGTCTGGAAAATTGCTCCCGTATATTCCAGCTCCTTACGAAGCTGCGGTGCATTGATCAGATTGCCATTGTGGGCAAGTGCCAATGTACCTTTGACATAATTTAACACGAGTGGCTGGGCATTTTCGCGGGTAGAAGAACCGGCCGTTGAGTAACGTACATGTCCGACTCCGATGTCCCCCTTCATCTGCTCAAGATTTTCCGGTGCGAACACTTCATTTACAAGTCCCATTCCCTTGTAGGAAAGGACCTTGCCCTTAGGACCGCTGGTATCGCTGACTGCAATACCGCAGCTCTCCTGGCCGCGGTGCTGCAGGGCAAACAGTCCATAATATATTGTCGATGCTACATCTGCACCGTCAAAATCATACATTCCGAAGACGCCACACTCCTCATGAAGTGTATCCGCATCATAACTGTTATTCTGAATCATTGTGATCTCCTATATCTATCTTGTAAAAGGCTTACCTGTCAGAAGCTCATATGCTTCTTTGTACTTATCAACGGTCTTTGTAACAACTTCTTCCGGAAGAAGGAAATCATTGTCCGGATTTGCCTTGAGCCAGTCTCTGACATACTGCTTGTCGAAAGAAGGCTGTCCCTGTCCCGGCTTGTACCCTTCCAGTGGCCAGAATCTGGAGCTGTCCGGTGTAAGCATCTCATCACCGAGAACGACTTTACCGTTCTCGTCCAGACCGAACTCAAACTTGGTATCTGCAATGATAATTCCTTTGGAAAGTGCATACTCTGCACATTTCTTGTAGAGAGCGATGGTGCAATCCTTGATCTGTGTTGCATAATCAAGTCCTTTTCCAGGATAAATTTTCTCCAACACATCTACAGACTGCTCGAAGGAAATATTCTCATCATGATCGCCCAGATCGGCCTTGGTACTCGGTGTATAAATCGGCTCCGGAAGCTTATCAGACTCTACCAGTCCTTCTGGAAGCTTAATGCCACACACCGTGCCGTTTTCTTTGTAGCTTGCCCAGCCGCTTCCTGTGATATAGCCACGAACGATACACTCGATTGGGAGCATCTCAAGCTTCTTGCACATCATGCTGTTTCCGTCAAAACGCTCCTGTTGGAAAAATTCCGGCATATCCCTGACATCTACAGAAATCATATGATTCGGAACAACATCCTTTGTAAAATCAAACCAGAACTTTGACATCTGGGTCAGAATTGCGCCCTTGTCCGTAATCCTGTTCTTTAAAATGTTGTCAAATGCGGAAATACGGTCAGTAGCTACAATGATCAGGCTGTCTCCGTTATCATAGACTTCTCTTACTTTTCCTTCTTTGAATGGTTTAAATTCCTTCATTTTCGCTCTCCTTATTCTTTTATTTTTCGATTAACAAACTCTTTCCGGTCATCTCTTTCGGCTGCTCTAATCCCATAATCTGAAGCAGGGTCGGGGCAATATCTGCCAGGCATCCGCCCTCACGCAGTGTATACTTCGGATCCGCATTTACGAGAATAAACGGTACCGGATTGGTTGTATGGGCAGTATGTGGCTCACCTGTTTCGTAGTCAATCATTTTCTCTGCATTTCCGTGATCTGCACAGATAAACAGAACACCATCCATATCCTTCACCGCCTGGACTGCATCTCCTACCAGTCCGTCCACACGCTCGACTGCCTTGATGGCTGCCGGAATCACACCGGTGTGTCCGACCATATCCGGGTTTGCAAAGTTGATAACGATCACATCATACTTGTCTGACTTAATAGCCTCAACAAGATCCATACCAACCTCCGGAGCACTCATTTCCGGCTTCAGATCATATGTTGCAACATCCTTCGGGGAATTTACCAGCAGACGTGCCTCATCAACGTTTGGCTCTTCCACTCCGCCATTAAAGAAGAATGTAACATGTGCATACTTCTCTGTCTCGGCCAGACGAAGCTGTGTCTTTCCGCACTTTGCCAGGTACTCACCGAATGTATTTACAATATGCTCTTTTTCAAATGCGATCAGCTTGTTCGGGATCGTCTCATCATAGTCCTTAAAGCAGACAAATGTTGTCTTAATGAACGGACGGTCAAATCCGGTAAACTTGTCATCACAGAATGCACGTGTCATTTCACGGGCACGGTCCGGACGGAAGTTAAAGAAGATCACGGAATCATTCTCTTTTACAACAGAGACCGGTTTTCCATTCTCTGTAATTACGGTAGGAAGTACGAACTCGTCTGTTACATCCTTTGCATAGGAATCTTCCATTGCCTTAACCGCATCTTCTGCCTGTACGCCCTCACCCTTTGTCAGAGAATCATAGGCTTTCTGTACACGATCCCAGTTATTGTCACGATCCATTGCATAGTAACGTCCGGATAAAGAAGCAATCTTTCCAACACCGATCTCTTTCATCTTCTTTTCCAGTTCTTCGATAAATTCTTTTCCGGATGCAGGAGGTGTATCACGTCCGTCTAAGAATGCATGAACATATACCTTGCTCAGTCCCTGCTTCTTTGCCATCTCAAGCAGTCCGTAAAGATGTGTAATATGACTGTGCACACCACCATCGGAAAGAAGTCCCCACAGATGCAGGTCCGAATCATTTTTCTTACAATTATCCATGGCTGCAAGCAGTGCCTTATTCTCGAAAAAGTCACCGTCTTCGATTGCCTTGGTAATTCTGGTCAGATCCTGGTAAATAATGCGACCGGCACCGATATTCATATGTCCAACCTCAGAGTTACCCATCTGTCCGTCCGGAAGTCCTACTGCCAGACCGGAAGCCTGTCCTTTTACAAAAGGACATTCCTTCATTAATTTATCCATCACCGGGGTATTTGCCAGCGCAATAGCATTTCCCTCTGTACGGTCATTCAGACCATAACCGTCAAGAACCATTAAAACAACAGGTTTTTTGCTCATAATTCATCCTCTCTTTCCATTGTAACAATCCTATACTATTGTATTTCATTATTGTTACACAAACACTTATTATATTACATAATTTGAACGGGATTGCAAGTGTTCACTGCAAATTTCCCACGATATCTATCGATTTTAAATCCAGATCCACATCATCAAAATACTGTCCATAACGCCTTCCGGACGTATAGGCATAAGGAGAAACTCCCGGTTTTTCGACATTTTTATACGGATAAAAGAATCCGTCCTCATCAATTCCCACATGATTGGAGATATCTGCCAGATAATGATAAAATGCTTTGATCTGTTTTTTTTCTGTCAGAATCGAAGTCGTAAGCGAATCCTGTATGCACGGAATCATCCGCAATTTCAGACTGCCGGAATCATCAATCTGAATCTGTGCAATCGTTGTGTAAAGTTTTCCGGTAGAAAACCAGAAATTTCCCACGCTGTATGCCACCGGCACATTTTTTATAAACTCAACGCCCTGCAGACGGTGCGGATGTCCACCAATCACGGCGTCTGCACCAGCTTTTACACAAAGGTCTGCAATCTCTGTCTGATCCTGCCCATAATGGATCTTTCCTTCTGTTCCCCAGTGAACATACGCGATCACATAATCACTGTTCTTCTTCGCACGCTTCAGTTCTTTCTTCCATACCTCTTCCTGCTGGGTCTTTAATACTCCCGGTTTCTCCTTCTGGGCTTTCTGTGTAAAATGATAAAACCTTTCGATTTCCGTTGCAGATACAATCGCAATCTTTCGTCCACCTGTGACCACATAACGCACAGCGCTTGCCTCTGTCAGATTTCTGCCACCACCACTGTACGGAATTCCCGCTGCATGCAATGCATCCAGCGTATCTAAAAATCCCTGCTCACCATAATCAAACACATGATTATTTGCCACAGAGACCATATCTATTCCCAGTGTGCGCAGGAATCCGGCATCTTTGGGATCTGCCCGAAAACAGTATGCTTTGCCAACCTGCCGCTGTCCCCGTGTTGTATAAGCAAACTCATTGTTTACCATCGTAAAATCTGCCGAAATCAGTTCCTTTTTTACTTCATCGGAAAAATAATCCGCCATGTGATTCTTTGCCGTCTTCCCCGTACACCAATTCTCATCCAGACAGATATCCCCGACAAAATCCAGACGGATGCATGCCGGATCGGATGCTTCTTTCCAGATCACATCCTCATACGAATATGACATATACTGTTGCTGCCTGCAATACATAAGCCACAGAACATGCATACTGTTTCCGGTAAACCGATACCACAGATCCGAGTCCTGATTTCCGTTTTCCAGCTGTGTATACAGACTCTGCAGCACACCGCTCCCATACTTCGTTTCAATCCATCCCATAAAGGCTTCATCCACCGGATATTTCTGAAAAAACTTTCCGGAGGCAGTCCTTAAAATCTGGTTTTCCAGATCCTGTACTTCCGGCTCGGTTTCCTGTGATTTCTCCGTGACCTGGGAGGTTTTTTCCTCATATTCAGTTTGTACTTCCTTAGTCTCTTTCAGCGGCTGTGTATTTTGGATGATGCCATGTGTCAAAGCAAAAATAAACAACAAGAGAACGACACATTCCAGACATTTTTTCTTCATGTGTAAAATTTCAAAGGCTATTCACCTGAAATTCAGATGAATAGCCCTATAACCATACAAAATCAGATTCTAGTAGTTTACAATCTTACCGAAATCAGCTTTCAGGGATGCTCCGCCAACCAGACCACCATCGATGTCCGGCTTTGCGAACAGCTCTGCTGCATTTCCTGCATTTACAGATCCGCCGTACTGGATACGAACAGAATCAGCAGTAGCCTGATCATAGATTTCAGCTACACATGCACGGATTGCGCCACAGACTTCCTGTGCCTGATCGGATGTAGCAGTCTTGCCTGTTCCGATTGCCCAGATTGGCTCATAAGCGATTACCATGTTTGCAACGTCTGCTGCTGCAACGCCTGCAAGATCAGATTTGATCTGAAGTCTGATCCAGTCAAGTGTTACACCCATCTCTCTCTGCTCTAAAGTCTCTCCACAGCAAAGGATTGGAGTAAGTCCTGCCTCGATTGCCTTCTTAACCTTCTTATTTAAGAGAACATCATCCTCTTTGAAGTAGTCACGTCTCTCGGAATGTCCGATTACAACGTACTTAACACCAGCGTCTACCAGCATCTCTGCGGAGATCTCACCTGTGTATGCACCCTTCTCTTCGAAGTACATGTTCTCGGCACCAACCTGTACGTTGGTTCCTTTCACAGCCTCTACAACCGGTACGATATCGATTGCAGGTACACAGTAAACAACATCTACGCTGTCAGATACTACTAATGGCTTTAACTCTTCTACTAACTTTACAGCCTGGCTTGGAGTCATGTTCATTTTCCAGTTGCCGGCTACGATTTTCTTTCTTGCCATGATTTTTATTTCTCCTAATCTGTAAATAATTTAACTGTCTTTTATTTATCGTCTGCTGCTACTACTCCTGGCAGTTCCTTACCCTCTAAGAATTCAAGGGAAGCTCCACCACCGGTAGAAATATGGCTCATCTTATCAGCATAACCCATCTGGTTAACAGCTGCAGCGGAATCTCCACCACCGATGATTGTTGTTGCATCGGTCTCTGCAAGAGCCTTAGCTACTGCAAGTGTACCAGCTGCAAGTGTCGGGTTCTCGAATACACCCATCGGTCCGTTCCATACTACAGTCTTAGCTGTCTTAACAGCATCTGCAAACATCTCTGCGGACTTAGGTCCGATATCGCATCCCTCACGGTCTGCCGGCATAGCTGTGATATCACATACTTCTGTCTCTACAGGTCCGTCGATTGGATCCGGGAAATCCTTGATGGTAACAGCATCTACAGGAAGAAGGATCTTCTTGCCCATCTTCTCAGCCTTAGCCATCATTTCCTTACAGTAATCAAGCTTCTCATCATCACAGAGAGAAAGTCCGATCTCATATCCCTGAGCCTTGATGAATGTGTAAGCCATACCACCACCGATGATCAGTGTATCACACTTCTCAAGGAGGTTGTTGATTACGTTAAGCTTGTCAGCTACCTTAGCACCACCGAGGATTGCTACGAATGGACGTACCGGATTCTCAACAGCATTTCCTAAGAAAGCGATCTCCTTCTCCATCAGGTAACCAACAACGTTCTGTCCACCCTTTGCAGTGATGAACTTTGTAACACCTGCTACAGAAGCATGTGCTCTGTGGGAGGAACCGAATGCATCACATACATAGATGTCTGCAAGATCAGCAAGTTCCTTAGAGAACTGCTCACCGTTCTTTGTCTCCTCAGCCCCACGAAAACGGGTATTCTGAAGTAATACAACTTCTCCCTCTTTCATTTCCTCAACAGCCTTTGTAGCTGCCTCGCCTGTTACGTTGTAATCAGATACGAAGTTTACTTTCTGTCCGAGAAGCTCCTCAAGTCTCTTGGCAACCGGTGCAAGGGACTCTCCTTCGTTTGGTCCGTTCTTTACTTTTCCAAGATGGGAGCAAAGGATTACCTTTCCACCATCGTTTAATAACTTCTTAATTGTAGGAAGAGCAGCTTTGATACGGGTATCATCTGTGATCTCGCCAGCTTTCAGTGGTACATTGAAGTCACATCTTACAAGGACTCTCTTGCCCTTTGCGTTGATATCATCAACTGTTTTCTTATTTAATGCCATGTTTTTATTCTCCGTTCTGCCTTTTCGGCAATTTTAAACCCGAAGAAAAGGAAATGACTTTCCAGCCGGTTGTTTCATACTCCGCAGCTGCATGAAACAGCGGAACCCTTTCCTTTTCTTCTTATTTGTCATAATGAAAAAAGGTCCGGCCCTACAGGCCGGACCCTTTCACATAAACTAAGATAGATTATGCTAACTCAGAGAAGTACTTGATTGTACGAACCATCTGAGATGTGTAGCTGTTCTCGTTATCATACCAAGAAACAACCTGAACCTCATACAGATCATCACCGATTGGGTTAACCATTGTCTGAGTAGCATCGAATAAAGAACCGAATCTCATACCAACGATATCAGAAGATACGATCTCGTCCTCATTGTATCCGAAGGACTCATTAGCTGCTGCCTTCATAGCTGCGTTGATGTCTTCCTTAGTAACGCCAGCCTTCTTAACAACTGCTGTAAGAATTGTAGTAGATCCTGTAGGGGTTGGTACACGCTGTGCAGATCCGATTAACTTTCCGTTCAGCTCTGGGATTACAAGACCGATAGCCTTTGCAGCACCTGTTGAGTTAGGAACGATGTTAGCAGCACCTGCTCTTGCTCTTCTCTTGTCGCCCTTTCTGTGAGGACCGTCAAGAATCATCTGATCGCCTGTGTAAGCGTGGATTGTTGACATGATACCGCTCTGGATTTCTGCATACTTATTAAGTGTGTCAGCCATAGGAGCGAGGCAGTTTGTTGTACATGAAGCAGCTGAAATGATTGTATCGTCAGCTGTAAGAGTCTTTTCGTTTACGCTGTAAACGATTGTCTTGAGGTCGTTGCCTGCAGGAGCAGAAATAACAACCTTCTTAGCGCCGGCATCAATGTGAGCCTGGCTCTTTGCCTTTGATGTATAGAAACCTGTGCACTCGAGAACTACATCAACACCGAGTTCGCCCCAAGGAAGCTCAGCAGCGTTTGGCTTAGCGTAGATTGTGATCTTTTTGCCGTCAACGATGATTGAGCCTTCGCCGGCCTCAACTGTGTGAAGGTTTTCACCGATCTTACCGCAGTAGCCGCCCTGTGCTGTATCGTACTTGAGAAGGTTTGCGAGCATAGCAGGATCTGTAAGATCGTTGATAGCTACTACTTCATATCCTTCTGCGCCAAACATCTGTCTGAATGCAAGACGTCCGATACGTCCA
>OJQJ01000362.1_pt1 | contig 34924 bp, 20 predicted proteins | sample 1598671 | NCBI WGS metagenome assembly OJQJ01 (sample SAMN03922499, study PRJEB24848) | human gut metagenome | isolation source: stool sample | host: Homo sapiens | place: Germany | collected 2011-11 | reverse complement strand
GGGACACTGTTTTCTTGCAATATCCCGCAGATGAGTACTTTTTAAGGGACGACTATTTATTTTTAATTTCTTGTCCTCTTAGCGAGTATGAGATTCTTTCTTACTGGCTTGCTTCCTTCTGCTAGCTTCATCCAAAGAGTATTTATTTGATCTTATTGTTATCTTATATCCAAGAAATAATCCTATTAAAAACAATAACAAATAATTGTATAATGTAGACTTATATTCAATAGAAAAAGTTATATATACCACAAGAAACCAACAATATGCTTGTGTTATTATTCTATCAGATTTTAAATATAGTGCCCGAATTAAACCTTTCCCCTTCAATGACCGTTTGGGAATCTCTATATAAGGAAATAGATAACTCATCATTCCACCTATTACTATAATAGCTAATGCAATTGCAAGTATTACCCTAAAAATAAATATTAGAGTAGGATATTCAAATAAAAAAGAAGAAAAAATACAATAGGGGATCACCATAAAACTGAACCACAGAAGTGATTTTTTATATATTGCTATAAATAGATATCTCATATAGTAATAAGTTATTTGATAAAATTAGTTCATTTATTACATACCATCTTGTAGCTTATATCCCTCGACGTGAATTCACCATACCTTGGCTATTCACATCAAGGGGTATAATATTGAAGTTTTTAAGGAGTATTTTTTTTATTTGCTTGATCTACTATATATCGGTTAGCTCTTATTGCTATTTTTTTTCCAAGGTATAGTCCAAACAGAAGTAATATTAAATAAGCTATTGCTTTTTCGTGCCTATAGAAAACTAGATATATTGCAAAGAAAACGGCATATGTCATATCTATATCCTGTCTAAATTTCAAATATAAAAAATCAACAATATTATTTATTTTAGTATTCTTTTCTTTTCGCTCTTTATTACTTATCAATAAGTTTAACACCTTACCTATCAGCCATGCTATCCACGATATTAGCAACAATATTACAACCATATACATATAGTCAAATTCTCCAAAATCAGGATGGAATAAACAATGAACTATCATTAAAATACTATTGAGAATAGTAATCTTCTTAAATATCAGTATAAAAATATCTCCCATATATCATTTTTATTTAAATAATTCTTTTATCCAATTATAAATATTCCCTACATAATCTGTCGAATACTCTTTTTTACCTTCGACTTGATTTGTATGAGTTTCATAAGCATCTTGAGTGGGATCAGGATTTGTTAGTTCCATACATGCTCTATCTACAGCTAGACCTATTATTACTTTTCTCCCAACTTTGATTATTCTCCTTTTATCATTAGGGTCTATTTTCGGAGCCGGGTCTCCATTAGGCATCATCCCCGATACATTAGTATCAATGCTTTTTGCGACATTCGCCTGATTCCGGTCCAGTTCTTCTTTGCTTTTCCTTTCTCTATTTCGCTGATGCTCATATTCCGGACTAATAGCATTCTTCGCTTGATAGTATAAAAGAGTACCAAAAGCATAAGACATCCTAGGAGTATCTGTTATTATTTGTCCAACTTCTGCAAACTTTCCTGATGCATGTCTCATTATTTGTTGATCCGAAGGCAAATTATAACTTTGAGGATACGTTATCGGAGAATAGAATGGAAGAGGTGCATAAGGCATTGGAACAGGTATTACTTGCTTTCCATCTGGGTCAATATATTTAATTGTATTGTTCTGACAATAAACATACACGCTCCAACTATAATCCTTATCCGCCATCGGATCCACCACATGCCATCTACCCAACGCTGCATCATACATTCTCGCTCCATAATCATACCAATCCAGTCCGCCTTTTCTATCCAGTTCTTTCCCATTGTACTTGTAAGGCTGAACAGAGGAAGTTGAAGCAAAGATACCGCCAAACGGATAATAATGATTCACTTCTTCCACTGCTCCATCCTGCGATACCACTACCCGATTGTTACCCTGATGATCCTGTAAGTAATAATGATACTTATTATCATTCAAAGATACGAATCCGGCATCTGTCAATAAAGTCTTGGGAGTCCCATTTTCATAGATCACATTACCGCAATAATCGGTAGTAGTTGTATTTCCTGCGATACTATGTACAACACGTAGTTTTGTGCCTGCTGCATCATAAAGGTAAGAAATAGAGCTGCCATCTTCGAACTCTATACGGTCCGGTAAATTTAGGTAATTATATTGAATATTGATTATCTTTTTATTCAAATCTTTCGATAAATTACCATTGGCGTCATAAAAGTACTCTGTATTCTGTTTTACTCCGTCTTTAAAATTAAAATTATCACCAAAAGCGGAACCCGAAACAGAATCATCAACCCTTTTCAGTTGGTTGCCACTCAAGGTGACGGACAGATTATCTACTAATCCGTAACCATTGGCAGAAGTTTGTCCAGATCGTTTCAATCCCAAGATATTACCATTTTTGTCGTAACCCGTTATTTGCTCATTGAAGCGGTTGACATTCAGAGAGAGAGTTTCACCCTCACCATAGGTAGCATTTTTTAGCCGGGATAAAAGATCGTATTCAAAACGATAACCCCGAATGTCTGGGTTCGCACTGGTTTTCCAGGTCATACTACTGATATTTCCGTTATAACAAGGTATGCCGATACCATCCGTATAATATAGTTTCTGGGAAAATAACGGACTTTCGATAGAGGTCAGCCAACCACGTAAATTATAACGGTTGGTTGAGGTTAGTGAATGGTTCCCGTTCACTCTTTTGACATTGGCGATGTGTCCCAACTCATCATAATTATACCTAAGAGTATCAGATACCAAGTCATTCACCAAACGAGCTTCTGTCAACAGACGTCCGGCATGGTCATAAGTTTTAGTTTGGACAAGTGAGATATTTTCTACTTTGTCATTGGATGCTGTAATGTGGTCGCAGAAATCATACGCCATGTTCTGAACGTGCACCTTACCATTTATATCCGTGCTACGTACTTGCACCGGACGTTGAAAATAATCATAATAGGTACTGGTGCAAAGCATTTGATCTGTACCGATAATCCGTGTCATCACTCCAGTCTGCAAATTCTTGCAGTTCAGTTGTTCAGAGTCGTCTCCAAATCGATGTCCATAATCATTGCTATCTATATAATCCATTGCTGCAGTGAAGCAAGAATTAGCCTTTTTATATTGATAGGTATCATAATATGCCACCTTTTGGATATTCAGGCTGTCCATTTTTAAATAACTGCTAAAAAGATAACCATAATGGTTGTTTGGCTTATCCGGAGCAAACTCAACAGATGCAGAGCTGCTGTATGACATCATACCTTTATAAATGCCAGTCACTACTTCTCTTCTCAACTTATCATAAAAAGTACATTTCCATTCGTTCCTTTTGCGCATCTCCCCATCTCGACTTCTCAATAATTTTCCGTCCTTGTCGAAATACATGTCTATCCATTCCGCACCAGGAAGTTTCTTACCTCTATAATGGTTGAGCTCATCATAGCGATATTGATAGGCATAAAGATCTAATGCATCTTTCTGCCCAAGCGTCTGTAAACTGCTGACTGCCATCGGTGGAAGAACAAAAGCCAGATTCCCGAAATCATCATATACTTGATAAGTATCCAGCGTATCTGCACCACTGATGGTACGTGATACAATGGTTTGTTCCAATTTATTGGTATAGGTAAGTGTAGGAAGCCCTGCTTCATCTTTTTTTTCTTCCACTACCAATTCTCCGGTTGCATAAAATCCTTTTTGCGACAGAACGGGATTATCTTTTTCTCCGTTCACCTCAAATAGTCGAATCTGTGATGTTCCTGAATTTGTCTGATAAGAAACCTTTTCACTATGCCCCGTAGTATGCCAGTCTTTTCCAGGATTGTATTTCTCTGTCAATCGGTTCAGGGGTGAACCGTCATACAGAGATTTTTCACAAGCATACTCATCATTATACAATTCAAGAATATGCTTTCTGAAATCGGATGATGAAACATAGTCGCCCGAACCGGGACAAACAGCCGGAAGCCATGAACAACTATCACGATACATCCTATCGTACTCCTTTCTGTTTACCAGGCTGTTTAATGCAGGAGTTATACCGTATTGTATTGTCTGTTCTGTCCTGCCGAATGGATCAAGATAATCTATTTCACGAGTGGCGCTCAACGGTCCCTGCAAATCGGAAGCAAAAGGAGTGTTAATTATACTTTTCTCTGTTGACACATAATTCTTTATATCCGACAATTGTTGAACAGACTTTTTCCCTTTCACTTTTATAACAATAGTACCATTTCCTCCTTCTGTTACAAAAAAGTAAGTACCCGGAGATAACCCAAATACATCAAGACTTGTCAAGTAATCATCTTTCTCCTCTTTCCTAACTAGATGACGGGTAGAATCGTATAAGGTGATATTGTTCAGATACTCTTCTGATATGATGGATATATCCATCGTATCTTTTATTGTGAAACGATGATATACACAAGGCCTTGAAGAAGATCCCGAAGGAACAAACATATATGGATAATAGAAAGTGCTATAATCCAGGCTATCCGAAAAACTTCCGACCTCCAAAGGGTGTTCCCAATCAATTCCCGCATTATCAACAATACCTGTTACACGTAGTTTAGGTTTCCGATATGCAGAATCCGGATAGTAAGCATGAATATAAAAATCACCTACACCACATCTGAAATCTTTAATTTGCGGTAAAGAGTTCTCATTTAGTGGATATTCATTGCTACTAACCAACGATCGATAAAGAGTTTCCATTTTTAGAATGGGATTTACACCTATAGTGTCCAAAGGAACTACACTTATCATATTGATACTATCCAAACTAAATTTACAATATACATCTCCACCGCTAAAAGTTCCGAGTCTTATTTCTTGAGAAAAATTCCTCGTAAAATGTCCTATATCAACAGATGTATATTCATTTACTCCCACCGGAGATAAATAAATGTTGGTTTCAAGCCTCTTGGTAGGTTTTTTCGTATCCTCTGACGCTACACTATAAAGCTCATATTCGCCAGGTTCTAAGACTTCATACAATACAGGAGAGTGAAGATGTACTTGTGTAAGGTCTTCGTCAAAAGTAAAATTAAATTTATCCTGATTACTAAGTACCTCCTTTACTTTGTGACTATCACTACTATAACTTTTCTTTCTGAATCTACCGGTAGAGTTTAATGGTCTATAATTGAGACGGAACGAGGTATAATCCGTGTCAGTCCCCATCATATTAGCCATAAATAAAGTGGACCTGTCCTGTATGGTAAAAGTATAGATAACGTAATTATGAAGCTCACCTTCGTAGAATATATAACGAGGAACATCACTAAAATGAGCGATTTCCGGCTCTTTATAAATATCTGCAAAATGCATCCTTTTATCAACCAACTGTGGATTATTACGACCATCCACCGCCATTAATGCGCAAAACAAGAATAAGAAAAATATTAAATGCCTTTTCATAATTATCTGTTATTTAGAATAATGATATCTGTTATATTCCATCAATTGAATGTCTCCCTTTTCTCCTCTTCTAAACCTTTTTTTCAGACGCCCTTGAAGGTCATACTGGAAAAAAGAAGTTTTTCCATCAGGTTGAGAAGTATATTTCATACCAATCTGCTGCTTATAATCATAGATTGTTATCTGGGCATGCGGCAGAAGTCTGCGTAGTTGTTCTATATTCTTAATATTAGGTTCACTCTCTTCTGAAAGACTTTCCGGTTTTCTTTTTAAGGCAGACTTTACTTCATTATAAGTACTTCCTTTTATTTCAGCTATCGGATATTTACCGTAATATGACCATAGATAAATTGTAATATCATTATGAAAGTTTCTTAGCGTAATAAGATTTCCATATTTATCATAGTTGTCATAAGCTTCAATAAAAGACGTCAAGCTATCGGTTAAATAGCTTGTCAGATCCATATTTTCAGGTAATCTTTTTAGGAGGCTACTGCCCCGCAAAGTTCTTTTTTGAATACCTGCACTACTCGTTGGCTCATAATAGAGATATATAAAATCTATTATTTTCCGTTTTTCATCTTGTAACTTCTTCAAGTACTTTATAATGGCGACCGGTTCCTCTATTCTATTTAACCGGATTAAATTGTCATAATATATAGTTGATGGGAGATTAGATGATTCTCCCGGATGCACATACTTTAAATACACATGATCCCCATTACTATTGACAGTTTCTTTTTGTGTGACAAATCCATTTGCATTATATTCATAATTATGAAGAATTGACACTCCGTTTTCATCTGTCAGTTTTTCCTGAATCAACAAACAAGGGACAGTAAATATTTTACTCGCCAGAATAGCTCCAGTACCAGTATCTATCGAAACTTCATAATCGGCAGTTTTATTTTCTACGTTATAATGATACTCTTCCTCTGCTACTTTATGATAGCGATTGTTATAGGTCGTCTTAAACAGTAGTTTTCCCCTGAAGGCTGCCAGATCGTTAGGAGCATAGTTCAGAGCCTTATCTAATACCTGATAAAAGCCGAAACTTCTTCTGTTCAAATTGTCCGGTGTTCTAGTGACAGCTTGCCCAAACTCCGCATTATCAGGGATATCTGCCAATGAAGAGAAATGATAACGACAAAAACTTCCGTCGTCAAAAGTCTCAGTGACATAACTATAACCTATCGGATATTCGGATATATTATTGAATCGCCCCATACAGTTACTGCTGATTGAGTAAACATTCAGATTTTTGGTTTCCATATAATCATAATAGTTATAACTGTATACCATATCTTCTATAGGCATACGATAGCGTGGCAGTTCATGGGTTCTTCCACTTTCCATTCCTGTCGTAGGGTCAAGGTAGTTGAACGAACGTTGCCTGTCTTTTTTTGTAACAGGGTCATGCAATGTCAGATGTTTCACACGTACCCCACCCAACGGAGCATCATAAGTTGCCATATTGGTATCCCAAGCAAAAGAATCAGTTCTTTTGGTCAGGTAATGCCGGTAACGGTTGTATTCATAATCAATCTTTTCTTCCCCTTTGGTGGGATAAGTGATCGTATTCAGCATTGTACAGCTAGAAACACCTGTGTTGACAGCCTTTCTTTGTTCAAAATTCCCATCATAGAAAAACGTATTGGCATTGTCTATTTTTTCATAGCCACCATTCCAGAAGCCCCAATGATCGACGTTTGTAGTCAACGGATCCGGTAAATCATTACTCATATTATAGTCAAAAGAGTAAATAGCAGGGCCCTCACTTTGATCATGCAAGGTCACATTTTTCAGAAAGAAGTAGCGCCCTGATGTCTCATAATCAAATTTGCATGATTTTATAACTTGGGGGGCTTTTGTCATTGTTATACTTGAGAGATAGATTAAATCATTCCCATCCGAATCACCGAAAAAATTAACAGGGAAAGTCTCGGTAATAAAATTCACAAGCACACTTCCAGTGCTAATTGTCCTCAAAATAGGGGTATACACTTTATCTTCCATCAAGAAATGATCTGTATCTTTATCGTTTATACCTATTATTTCTGCTGGTTTAGTATATCCATTCTTATCAGGTTTATAATTTATCCATCTTGTTCCGGTTACATTAGAATTCATGAATAAGTGATACTTATTTTTTTGCAGACAACTTTGGTATGAAAAGGATATACCATTATTTTTTGTCTCATCCTGGATAGAACTTAGGTACCAGGAAGTAATCTGTACCGGTCTGCTTCTTAATCTACCGGGATTATTGGGTAGGCTGTATTCTAAACATGAGACGTCTCCTCCAAAATAGTAAAGATAGCCATCCGGTGTCGTGATCTTGATGACAGAGCGTTTAGGAGCATTTGTGGTACTATAATCCTGAACAGACATTTCACTTAAATCTATCCTATATCCGCCTCCTGATATACATTTGGCATTTCCACTATTGTCAATAATAAAACGTCCCTTGTGCGGTCCGAAATTAAAATCGAAGATATCGGGAGCCATATCATATTCAGTATCCGGATAAAGGCGGTCTTCAGTAGCATTGAAAATCTTCAGTTTGAGCAGATCTTCTTTACTGTACTGCTTAAACTTTCCGTCGCGGATAGCAGCCAGCAGACCGCTTTTCTGCTCCTGGCGAACATCATCAGGATTTCCCACTACATTTCTTGTAATAGCGCCTCCTACATTCAGTATCCAGTTATTACCTACCACCGAAGGACGCCGGCCCGGTTTGAAACCATCGGAAATATACTTGATAGACATGTTCAACTCAAAAGCCGTATCTTTGTAATCGAACAATGGGATATCCAGATCAAGCAACCCGTTGTAGTAGTTCACACGAGTGTTGCCATATTGTACGAATTCTGCTGTTTGCGGTGTAGAAAACCCGAGATTCTGCGGTGAAAAATAGTACCCTTGAAAATCGGTCGGAATAAATCCGGAACTGTTTTGCGCATATATATGTGTGCCTGTGCCTAACAGCAGGAGCAAACACAACATTTGTTCTATAAAATTCTTCTTTCTCATTTTTTATATGATTTATCTTATGAGTAATAAAAAAATAGAGAGGGTGAAATAGAAAACTTATACACCCTCTCTTCAAATGAACTAACCCCCTGTATCTTTACAGATTCATCGCATTACCGCCCAATACGCCCGCTACTGCTGACGCCACTGCGATGACTACTTTCAGAATCACATCCCAAAGGGATTTTTTAACTGCCATAACCTTACACACCTCCTTTCCATACTCTATTAATAATTGACTGATTTCAATAACCAATTACGTTTAATGATTAGTTACTTTCAATACCCTGTTACTTCCTGAAAACCTTCCTACCTCATATTCTCGTTATCCTATTGATAACTAATCCTTTACTCATCAGGAGTTCAAAACTCCGCTTTCACCTCAAAACATGGACACGCTTTGATCCATTCTTCCGGTTCAATCTCCCCGTTTCCGTTGCGGTCGGGACTTAAATCCCGATGACCGCACACCCGGCTACCGGGGAAAGTCTCAAGTAATTGATGTACCAGTAAGCGGAGTGCCGCCCGTTGTTCCGGTGTCCGCGTGTCTGCCGGACAACCGTGGGCATCCAAACCGCCTTCGTAGCAGATACCGACACTGTTCGAGTTGAATCCTTTCACGTGCGCACCGATACGTTCAATCGGTCGGGTGAGGTGCACTGTTCCATCCTTGCGGATGTAGTAGTGATAACCTGTTCCGTTAAATCCACGCCGACGGTGTTGCATCTCCAAGTCATCCGGGGTGAGAGAACGGTCGGCACGGGTGGCGGAACAGTGGATCACGATCAAATCAATCTTTCTCATCATAGTGCCACTATTTTTCTTATCAGTTGTAAACATTATCTGCACTCTACGAATTAAGCTGCCGGATCCGGAGCTTCACCGCTACCTCCACCGGAGTCTCCGCCACCTTCATCACCGGGATCTTCACCATCGGTTTTCTTTTTCTTGGGCGCGTCGAGATCCAGAAACTCGATTTTCTCACCGGCACGGGTAGACGTCAAATTAGGACGGACACTGCTCGAAGGACGGAAATTGATGTTCACCGTCTTGATGTTCTTCATCGTACACTCATCTTTCGTGTCCACTCCCCGCGTGGTAGCGGAAAGGCTGAATACACCAAAATCATGGATATTGACGGATTTACCGTCGAACAGCGCCGTACGCATCGCTTCTACGAGATTAGTCAGCACACTCTGAATGTCACCCAGCGACAGGGAACTTTTCTCTTTCATCGTGTAAGCAAGTTTATCCAGGTCTACACTCTGTCCCTGCGTCACAAGTTGCGGATGATACTTCACCACCCCATCAACCTTTCTCGGGTCTTTACGACCCATTCTTTTAAATGGTATTGCCATGATAAATTAAAAATTGAGAATTAATAATTGAAAAATAAATATTACAGATTGCGGTTGTCGCAATCAATATCGGAAGAGAGGAACGAGCTCTGTTTCTTTTTCTTTCGATACCTCAAAGATAGTGTATTATAAGGGGATGGAATGACGTACTTTGTCTTACTTTGACCTAGTTTGTCTTACTTTCATTCAGAATGTATTTACTTTTATTCAGAGTGATTTTATTTGACTTATATACTTGGACAAGCGGGAGATTTTCCGTATATTTGGAATACGATAAAATTAATTTTCCGAAGATATGAAAGCAGAAAAAGAAGAGATAGCAGAGGAGCCGTTTGTCATACGTCCGTATTTGAAATCGGAGCTGGCACATTTATATAATCCGTATGTACCGTTGGTGTATGCCATGCGAAAAATGAGGGAGTGGATCAGAAATAACAAGGAATTATATGACGCAATGTATAGCGGCGGCGAAGGAAAAAACGACCACACTTATAGTGCAAGGCAGGTGCGGCTCATCGTGAGGTATTTTGATGAGCCATGAATCTCTTTAGGGTAAGTGCTGATTAGCTATAACGAAAATAAAATTAGCTATAATGAAATCAGAATTAGCTATAATGAAATCAAGATTAGCTATAATGAAATCAAGATTAGCTATAATGAAAACAAAAGCGGTTATGGGGGTATTCTGTCCGATATCTGTTTTATAATGCCAGCCCTGCAACCGTGCCCTGTCGATATTATGGTGGGACGCGGTGTAATACATGGTATCTTGAGGACAAACAGGCTGTGTGTTTTCTTATTGAATGCTGTTAGTTTTCTTATTTAACAATGTACACGTGCGCAGGCGCGAGAGAATATTCTTTTTATATAGAAAAAGCGTGTAATTGAGGTGGAGGGGTTCCACCTCAATTACACGCTTTTTTCCATCAAATAAAATATATAAAGAGAATAAAAAGTATAAGTAAACGATAGGAACAAAATAAAACGTACCTTTGCGTCTTTTTAGACCAACATTTTTTAACACTAGTCAAATAACACTTAAAATCATGAGAAAAAAGACATTTTTTCCGAAGGCTTCGTTTACCAGAACAAACAGGCTGTAACACTCGAAAAGGGAGAATTTCCCCAAATATCCCAGTTTATCACGCAAATGCTTGGCACTGTCAACAATTTGTATACCAACAGAATAGAGGTAAGTCCAGGCGACCGCAAGAAGTTTCTCCTCCCCTTTGTCCATCTCTGTTATGACCATGACTCTGTTTTTAACATTAAAAGCCCCAAATACTTTGCAGAGTTGTTGTTTATGGCTGTTGATTTCAAGAAATCAGATGATTCGGACGAATCATTAAGCGTGGAAGAGATTGATTGCGAGATACAAAGAATGAAAAGAACGCTTCTTGAGGATTAACACGAAAGAACCGACTGTTAAAAAACTGCTTTTTGAGTACCAAAAGCAGTTTTTTTATTCTACATGAAAAGCCGTCCTTTGCAGTGTGTCAATATTGACACGACTTACATTCATATCAATAATTAAAATGGAAAATATCTCAATAACGACATACAGGGGATTATCACTTGTATCAGGAAGTATCAGTATCCGGCAAATGTTCGAATTTATCCGGGGGGATGTCTACCGGGACAGAATCCGGAGACTCCGGGAAGCAATGGATGCAGGAGAAACGGTGAAAGCAGACCACATGAAGAAGCAACTGCCCTACTGCACCATCACGGCTACTTACGCCAAGGAAAGGCTGGCTTACAGTCTGGACACGTATCAGGACATCATCACGCTCGACTGTGACGATATGCCGGCAGAAAAGATCCCGGAATTCCGCCAACTAGTGAACGATTGCCCCGACACGCTAGGCAGCTTCGTCAGCCCCCGGATGCACGGGCTGAAGATCTTCGTCTATCTTACCGGCAATGAAGCGGAAGCCTTACGCACCGAACTGAACGCATTAGGAACCATAGACTTCCTCACCCTCGAACGCTACCACCACCGCATATACGCCCTGGCAAGCAGCCAATATGAAAAGCTGCTCAATACCAAAGTAGACACCAGCGGGAGCGACCCGGGACGCGGATTCTTCGTGTCGCACGATCCGGACGCTTTCCTCTCTACCGAACGACTGGAAAACGTGAAGCCGCTGACCGTAAAAGTGACACTGCCCACTGAAGAAGAATGTAAAAACAAGAAGCGCAAGAATCCGGGAAAACGATCCCCGCTCCTCCCCGTGCAGGAGAATGTGTCGCCCATCGACCTGCAAGTGCAACTCGACTTCCGCAAGGCGCTGGAGTACACCAAACGCAAAGAACGTCTCGAGATAGGCAACCGGGACAATTTCTTCTATTGTCTCGGCAATCAGTGTTACCACCGCCATATCACGGAAGAGGAAGCCGTCAGTCTGGCACACAGTCATTTCGGCGACCTACCCGACTTCGACCTCGAACTGCCCTTGCACAATGCTTACCAATACACCTCAAAGACCGATCAGGCGGAAGAAGAAAGCCAACAACCGAGAATATGCCAAGTCATCAAATTTATGGACGAACACTACGAAATCAGGAGAAACGTGGTGAAAGAGCAAATCGAGTTCCGGAAAATAATACCTGATCTCCCTAAAACAGAGCAGCCGCCTTTCAGTACATTGCGCACAAAGGATGTCAACACATTCTATATCAACGCACAGATGAAGAAGATATACAGTTCGCAAGCTAATTTGAAAGCACTGGTAGACTCGGACTATGCAAAGCCGTTCAACCCGTTTATTCATTATTTCACCTCACTCCAGACATGGGACGGGAAAACAGACCACATCGGCCAACTGACAAAAACAGTGAAAGCGGCAGACCAGGCTTTTTTTGAAGACAGCTTCCGCCGCTGGCTGGTGGGAATGGTGGCATGTGCCATCGACGACGAAGCGCAAAACCACCAGTTGATGCTGCTCCACGGCGCACAGGGAAAAGGCAAGAGTACTTTTGTCCGCCATCTCCTCCCACCGGAGCTGAAGGATTATTATCGCAACGGCATGATTAGTCCCGACAACAAAGACCATCTCCTGCAAATGTCGTCCTGCCTGCTCATCAATCTGGATGAGTTTGATACACTCTCTCCCGCACGCATGCAGGAGTTGAAAAGTCTCATCACGCAAGATGTAATGAACGAACGGAAGGTTTACGACATCCAGAATTATACGTTCATCCGCCGCGCATCATTCATCGCCAGCACCAACAATCCGCACTGTCTGCCGGACATCGGCGAGAACAGGCGCATCCTGTTCAATACGTTGCTGGAAATAGATTATCACACGCCTGTCAACCATCAGGGGATATATGCACAAGCATACGCACTCTACCGGCAGGGGTTTCAATATTGGTATGAGAACCAGGAGATTACGTTTCTCAACAACCGCAATGAGGCGTTCCGCCAAAAAGATCCGGTAGAGGAGAATCTTTTCTTCTATTTCCGGGCAGCCAGACCAAACGATATACAAGCAAAATGGTATCCTGCCTCCCAGCTGCTGTCGATATTGAGTATGAACGGGCGCACACAGGCCAACGCACAGATGAAACAAATGCTGGTCACGGTATTGGAAAACAACCATTTCCACTCACGGAAGACCTCCAACAATATCACGGAATATTGGGTGGTGGAGTATTCGGCCGAAGAGCGCAAAGAAAATTCAATACGCCCGCAGCTTCCGGTGCAGACGGGGTTGGAGTTGTAGTTTTCCCGCGAAATGGCAGTTTTCACACGGATAGTCGTTTTTCCACAAAATAGCTTTTTCCTCCAAATAGTCGTTTTTGCACGAAATAACAGATAAACGGATAAATTAGTGGCATTAAACGTGTCACTTTCATCCGTTTTTCCGTATATTTGCTCGATATGAATGATGAATAAAGAAAGGAATCGCAATATGATGAAGCAAATACCATACGGATTGACGGATTTCGGTCGCATCCAAAAAGAAAACTATTATTATGTAGATAAGACGATGTTTATCGAAAAGATAGAAATGCAACCGTCTTATCTGTTCCTGATCCGTCCCCGGCGCTTCGGGAAAAGTCTGACGCTGGCGATGCTGGAGGCTTATTATGACGTTCGGTATGCCGACCAGTTCGACGAATTGTTCGGCCATCTGTATATCGGGCAGCATCCTACGCCGATACATAACCAGTTTCTCATCATGAGATTCAATTTCTCGGAGGTGAGCTCGAATATCAATGAGGTGGAGGAATCTTTCCGGTTGCATTGTTGCGGGAAACTAAGACATTTTCTGCAAAAGTACGAACATATTTTGGGAAAGGAAATCTGGAACGTGCTGAACGAAGAAACGCTCGAAGAACCGGGAGCACTGCTATCCGCCATCAATTCGTATGCCACCCTCAAGGGAGACATCAAAATCTATCTCCTGATTGATGAATACGATAATTTCACGAATACCATTCTTTCTACTTACGGCACGGACTTATATCGAAAAGCGACGCATGGCGAAGGGTATATCCGCAGGTTTTTCAATGTAATCAAAGCCGCCACGACGGGAATGGGTTCTGCCGTCAACCGTTTGTTCATCACAGGAGTAAGCCCGGTGACGATGGACGACGTGACAAGCGGATTCAACATCGGAACGAATATCACCACCGACCCGTGGTTTAACGACCTTGTAGGTTTCAGCGAGAAGGAATTGCGCGAGATGCTGACGTATTATAAGGAACAAGGCGCTCTCCCGATGTCGGTAGACGATGCAGTGACAATGATGAAGCCTAACTATGACAATTATTGCTTCAGTAAAAATAAATTAGCAGATTGTATGTTCAACTCGGACATGGTGCTCTACTGCATGAAGTCATTGATATTGCACGGAGTAAAACCGGACGAGATTGTAGATCCCAATATCCGTACGGACTTTAACAAGCTTGCCTACCTTGTCCGTCTCGACCATGGACTGGGCGAAAACTTCTCCGTCATCAAGGAGATTGCGGAGCAAGGCGAGATAGTGACTGAAATAGTCACCCATTTCTCTGCACTGGAAATGACGGACGTGGGCAACTTCAAATCTCTGCTGTTCTATTTCGGACTGCTTTCTATCAAAGGGGTGGATATGATGGGGCGTCCCCTCCTGCACATTCCCAATCTGGTGGTTCGCGAACAGCTATTCAATTTCCTGATTCAGGGATATGCCCGTCATGACATCTTCAAGCTCGACGTGAACCGTCTGCGCACTCTGTTTGAAAATATGTCCTTCAAAGGAGACTGGAAACCGTTGTTCGAATTTCTAGCAGAGGCCATTCGGGAGCAGAGCCGGATAAGGGAGTACATAGAAGGGGAAGCTCATATCAAAGGATTCCTCCTCGCCTATCTAAGTATGTTCCGCTATTATCAACTATATCCGGAATATGAGATGAATAAGGGTTTTGCCGATTTCTTCTTTAAGCCCAGTCCGGCGGCACCTGTATCTCCACCGTACACGTATCTATTGGAGGTGAAGTATGCGAAAGCAGGAGCGTCGGAGAAAGAGATACGCGCACTTGCCGATGATGCACGGGAACAGTTGATTCGCTATAGCAAGGATGAATGTGTGGCAGAAGCTCGTGAGAAAGGGGGATTGAAACTGGCAACGATCGTATGGCGCAGTTGGGAATTGGTGCTGATGGAAGAGGTATAATAAAGTACTTGTCACATCACAAACACCGATTTAGGTATGCACTCACCTCCACATCTGATATTGGGCTAAATAAATAATCTCATCAGAACAGGTGAATGGAATCCTATCTATAAAAATCAAGCGCGGATTACACGAATTGCACGATTTCTTTAAAATCAGAAACGTGTTATCCGTGTAATTCGCGCCTAAGTTTTATACGATGGCTACGACGTCCAAGACGGGGAATTACTTATCCCCGTACATCTTCGCTCTCAATTCCTTGATGTGATCGGACGTGATATATTCGTCATACTCCATCATCTTGTCGATGATACCGTTCGGTGTCAGTTCGATGATGCGGTTGGCAACCGTCTGGATAAACTCGTGGTCATGAGAAGAGAAAAGGATGTTTCCCCTGTACGTCTTCAGGTTGTTGTTGAATGCCTGGATAGATTCCAAATCCAAATGGTTGGTCGGAGTGTCCAGAATCAGACAGTTTGCATTGCGGAGCTGCATACGGGCAATCATACAACGCATCTTCTCACCTCCGGAGAGTACGCTTACTTTCTTCAACACCTCTTCGCCGGAGAAAAGCATACGGCCGAGGAAACCTTTCATATACACTTCGTTTCCTTCGCCAAACTGGCTCAACCAGTCCACCAAGTTGAGGTCGGTATTGAAGAAATCGGTATTATCCAGCGGCAGGTAAGCAGTGGTGATGGTTACCCCCCAGTTGAAGGTACCGGCATCCGGCTTCATGTTTCCGTTGATGATTTCGAAGAACGCAGTCATCGCACGCGGGTTGCGCGACAGGAATACCACTTTGTCACCTTTCTCTACGTTGAAATTGACGTCGTTGAAAAGCACTACGCCTTCCTCCGTCTTCTTGCTCAATCCGGAAACTTCCAGAATCTGGTTGCCCGGCTCGCGTTCGGGAGTGAAGATGATGCCCGGATACTTACGTGAAGAAGGTTTGATTTCTTCTACGTTCAGTTTCTCCAACATCTTCTTACGGCTCGTGGTCTGCTTGCTCTTCGCTACGTTGGCGCTGAAACGGCGGATAAATTCTTCCAACTCTTTCTTCTTCTCTTCAGCCTTCGCCTTCTGGTTCTGCTGCTGACGAAGAGCCAACTGGCTGGATTCGTACCAGAAACTATAGTTACCGGCAAACATATTGATTTTTCCGTAGTCGATGTCTACGGTGTGCGTACATACAGAATCGAGGAAGTGACGGTCGTGGCTCACTACCAATACAGTATGCTCGAAGTTGGAGAGATACTCTTCCAACCAGGTCACTGTCTCCATATCCAAGTCATTGGTAGGCTCATCAAGCAAGAGGTTGTCCGGATTTCCGTACAATGCCTGCGCCAGCATGACACGCACTTTTTCCTTACCGCTCAACTCACCCATCAATACATAATGCTTATCTTCTTTCACGCCCAGTCCGCTCAACAGCATGGCTGCGTCGCTTTCCGCATTCCATCCGTCCAACTCGGCAAATTTCTCTTCCAACTCGGATACTTTCAGTCCGTCTTCATCTGTGAAATCTTCTTTCGCATACAATTCTTCGCGTTGCTTCATGATGTCCCACAACACAGTATGCCCCATCATCACAGTATCCATAACGGTATAAGAGTCCCACTTAAAGTGGTCCTGGCTCAACACCGAAAGGCGTTCGCCCGGTCCGAGCGCAATGGTACCCGTTGTCGGGTCCAAATCTCCGTAAATCGTACGAAGGAAGGTAGATTTTCCCGCACCGTTAGCACCAATAATACCATAACAATTACCACTCGTAAACTTCAAGTTTACGTCATTAAACAACACTCTTTTACCAAACTGTACCGAAACGTTCGAAACTGTAATCATCTTCTTTATTTACTATTTTACTAGTTACTATTTTACTATTTTGCTAGCTACTATTTTACTATTTCGTTAGTTACTATTTTAGTATTAACTATTTTAGCGTGCAAAGTTAGACATTTAAAATGAATTATGAGCTATCTGATATGTGCCAATCTGACATAAAAGTGTTACCTTTGCTGCGTTTTTTGGCAAAACAGCCAACTTGGCAAAGTTTTTGCAGACAAAATCAATGACATCCGGTCAGCCCGGTATGTTTATTGGCGTTATTCTACCAAGTAAGATAACGTGTGTGTTAAATAGTAAATAGTAAAATAGTAAATACCAAGATGGATCCGAAAGAAAAAAAAGTGAAGGAAGAAGAACTGAACGTTGAGGAAACTCAAAACCATGCGGAAGAACAACCGCAAAACGAACAAGCGGAGGACGCCACTCCCCTGACTCATGAAGAAGAGTTGGAAAAAGAACTGGAAAAGGCCCAAGAGGAGATTGAAGAGCAGAAGGATAAATACCTGCGCTTGTCTGCCGAATTTGACAACTACCGGAAACGCACCATGAAGGAGAAGGCCGAACTGATTCTGAACGGTGGCGAAAAGAGTCTTAGCAGTATTCTTCCGGTGGTGGACGACTTCGAACGTGCCATCAAAACAATGGAAACGGCAACAGATGTCAATGCCGTAAAAGAAGGAGTAGAACTGATTTACAATAAATTTATGGCTGTCCTGGCACAAAACGGTGTGAAAGTCATCGAAACAAAAGACCAACCACTGGACACTGATTACCATGAAGCCATCGCGGTAATCCCCGCACCGTCGGAAGCACAGAAAGGTAAGATTCTGGACTGTGTGCAAACGGGATATACACTGAACGACAAAGTGCTCCGCCACGCTAAAGTGGTAGTAGGAGAATGAGGAGATTTATGAATTATGATTTATGATTTATGGCTGCGCTATTGGTCTGCAGAGTAAATCATAAATCAGAATTCATAAATCATAAATCTTTTCAATCATAAATCAATAAATGGGCATGGCAGAAAAAAGAGACTATTACGAAATATTGGAGGTGACGAAGACAGCCACAGTAGAAGAAATAAAGAAAGCATACCGTAAGAAAGCAATTCAGTATCACCCCGACAAGAATCCGGGCGACAAGGAGGCTGAAGAGAAATTTAAGGAGGCGGCCGAGGCATACGACGTGTTGAGCAATCCGGAGAAGCGTTCGCGTTACGATCAGTTCGGTCATGCGGGAGTGAGCGGTGCGGCAGGCAATGGCGGTCCGTTCGGTGGTTTCGGTGGCGAGGGAATGTCGATGGATGACATCTTCTCTATGTTTGGCGACATCTTCGGTGGCCGCGGCGGCGGTTTCGGGGGAGGCTTCGGAGGATTCAGCGGATTTGGCGGCGGTGGCGGTTCACAGCAACGCCGGTATCGCGGCAGTGACCTCCGTGTGAAAGTGAAGCTGACATTAAAGGAAATCTCTACCGGAGTAGAAAAGAAATTTAAACTCAAAAAATATGTGCCGTGCGACCAGTGTCATGGCACGGGTGCCGAGGGTGACGGCGGATCGGAGACTTGTCCTACTTGTAAGGGTAGCGGATCGGTGATTCGTAACCAGCAGACCATTCTGGGCACGATGCAGACTCGCGTCACTTGTTCTACGTGTGGCGGCGAGGGAAAGATTATCAAGAATAAATGTAAGAAGTGTGGTGGCGACGGAATCGTTTACGGTGAGGAAGTGGTATCGGTGAATATCCCTGCCGGAGTGGCAGAGGGTATGCAGCTCTCTATGGGCGGCAAAGGAAATGCCGGCAAGCACAACGGTGTGGCAGGCGACTTATTGATCCTCGTTGAGGAAGAACCGCATCAGGACTTGATTCGCGACGAAAATGATTTGATTTATAATCTGTTGCTTAGTTTCCCGACGGCTGCACTGGGCGGTGCTGTGGAAATTCCGACAATCGACGGCAAAGTGAAAGTGAAGATTGATTCGGGTACTCAACCGGGTAAAGTGCTTCGCTTGCGTGGCAAGGGGTTGCCGAATGTAAACGGGTACGGTACGGGAGATTTGCTGGTCAATATCAGTATCTATGTGCCGGAAGCTCTCAACAAGGAGGAAAAGAACACGCTCGAAAAGATGGAAGCTTCGGACAATTTCAAACCTAACACGTCGGTAAAAGAGAAGATTTTCAAGAAATTCAAGAGTTTCTTCGATTAATCTTTTTGCTATCATATTATCATATATAAGGAATAAGTGGGCTGCAATCTTTTTTTGTGGCTCACTTTTTTTTATGATATTCTCTAAATAGACTCCCTCTCGCACAATCTTTTCATATAGTTTACCTAAATAAGGCGCGATATAGAGCTATCCTAAAAAAAATGGCATATATTTGTATAACAAACAAATAGATCGGCATAAAATAATTATCAACACTTTAAAATTCAAATTATAAAAAACGAATTTATCAAAGAAATATTATTTAGTCGCTCCATAAAAAAACAATAACTGTTTAACTAAACTATATATTTAAAGAATGGCAGAACCTTTTAAAAACATGTTTAACGAGCAATTTTTCGATCTGTTTACGAAAGATTTGAAACTTGTTATCAACGATTTTGATGCTCGCGAGTTTGTATCTCAAGTGATGGACGATGAATGGGAAGGCAGGGAGCTTAAACAACGCTGCATGCACATCACAACGGTGCTAAGAAAGTTTTTACCGGCAGATTACAAAGAGGCGATTGCTAAGATACTTGAATTGTTGGATCATATAAAAAAGACACGGCCTGATTTCTCGGTGATAGACGACACGAAGTTTGGTTTGACTTTGGAGTATGGGGGAATTCTGGATAATTATGTCGAACAATATGGGCTAGACGATTACGAAACTTCTGTCAAGGCGATAGAGAAAATCACGCAGTTCACAAGTTGCGAGTTTGTGACTCATTCTTTTATTATCAAATATCCGGATCAGATGATGAAACAGATGTTGGTTTGGTCGAAACACGAACATTGGGGAGTCAGGCGGCTTGCGTCAGAAGGCTGTCGTCCGCGTCTTCCCTGGGCGATGGCGTTGCCGAACCTGAAAGAGAATCCTGCGCCTATCATTCCTATTCTGGAAAATCTAAAAAATGATCCGGCAAGATTTGTGCGGTTGAGCGTTGCCAATAATTTGAATGATATTGCGAAAGATAATCCCGAAATCGTCATTGATTTAGTGAAGAAATGGAAGGGAGAATCGAAAGAGGTGGATTGGATTATTAAACACGGTTGCCGGACGCTCTTAAAACAAGGCAATCCGGAGGTGATGGAGTTGTTTGGCTTCAACTCTACTATCAGCAATATCTGTGTGGAGGATTTCCAAATTTCAAGCCCGGAAGTGAAAGTCGGGGATTCGTTGGAGGTTAGTTTTAAACTGTTGAACAAGAACGATCAAACGACCAAGATACGACTCGAATATGGAATCTATTACCAAAAAGCAAATGGAACGTTGACGAAGAAAGTGCATAAAATCAGCGAGAAAGAATATGCCGGGAACTCAACCACGCGAATCACCCGAAAACATTCTTTCCGGGTGGTTACAACGAGGAAGCTCCATCTCGGACTTCACCAAATTGCTATGATTATCAACGGGAATGAATTTGAAAAATATAGTTTTGAGTTGATTGAATAATAACTGCTGTTAATACCCCGGATTCTGCTTCAACTTCGTATTCATCACCCGTATTTTCTCCGGTATAGGGAACACGGTAGTATATCCGTTTTCCTCATCCGGCAATTGCGGACGGCTACTGTAAGCTCTTGTAAACTTCCCGAAGCGAACCAAATCTTGACGTCTCCAACCTTCCCAAGCCAGTTCCAGTTGACGTTCGGCAAGGATATTCTCTAAAGTGGCAGGACGGGAGGAGGCATTGACGCGGCTACGGACTTCATTCAGTTCTTCATCTCCACTGGCTCCATTGCGCACTTTCGCTTCACTCTTCATCAACAGAGCATCCGCGTAGCGGAACAGTACAATGTCATTCTCCATCAATTTACCGTCTTTTGTGGCAGTGGGGTCGACTTCATACTTTTTCATGCGGGCTCCTGCGGTTTGTTCGTACGGGGTATCTGTGATATCCAGAGCTACTTTCCAGGGCAGATACTCCAATACGGTGCCATCATCCAGCTTGATGATGTTTCCTTTCAGGTCGCGCACCACTCCCGCAAAATAGCAAATATCAAAGCGGGGATCTTGTTCGGCTGTTTCATAACCGAAGGTTTTGAGAGCTTCAATGGTTGCGCTGGGGCCGTTCTCACCACTTAGGCCGTACGCCTTGGCATGATTGTAGTGGCGGGAGCGGAATAGATATTGCATTTGATTGGTGTACAAGGTTTTATTCATCGGAATGGTAAAAATATTCTCTATCGATGATTCATTAAAAATGGAGAAATTGGTTTCGTATTCCGGTTCCAGTTTGTAGCCCAGCGCCTTTAGCTGGTCACAGTAGTAGATGACTGTTTCCCACGCATTGAGTTCGTTGCCGTTCACTGTAAACTTTATGTTTTTTCCGTCCGGACGTTGTCCGTCTGTCCAATCATTGTCCGTATAGACTTCGGAATTCAGAGCCAGTTTAGCCAATAGAAAAGTGACTACCGGACGGGTGATACGACCATAATAAGGACCGGACTGGTTGCTGTGCGCATCGCTCAACAGAGGAGCCGCTTCCTGCAATTCCTTGAATACAAACTCAAAAACCGTTTTCCGTTCACTCTGGACAACATCTTTCATTGCCACTGAAGAGGATTGAACCAACGGGATGCGTCCGAACAAATCCATCAGATAATAATAATACATGGCTCGCATGGCCTGCACTTCCGCCCGGTATGCCGGAAGTACAGCATCGGAATGGGTTTCGGCAAACTTGTCTATCCGTTCGAGCGATTTGTTGCTTAGCATGACGACTTTGTAAAGATATTCCCATGTAGCTTGGATAGCGTCATTCTCTACTCCCCAATCGTGCAGGTAAAGTCCTTGCCAAAAGCCGCCATCGTACCAGTCGCCTCCACGGGTGGGGATGATGGCTTCGTCGGAAGTGAAAGTGTTCAGGTCGTAGACTCCCCTACCCGTTCCCTGCAATCCCTGACTGTCGCTATAACCGCCTACGTAGGTATAAAGCGAAGCTACCGCATTGAGATATACTTCCGAGATCGTATTATAGACATCCTCTTCCGGTAGTTTGTCCTTCGGATTTTCCTGTAAGAACTTATCACAGGAAAATAAGGTCAGACTCGTCACCAGAAAAAATAATAATATTCTTGAAGGGTAGATTATTTGCTTTGAGATCTGCAAAAACTGATTTCTATTTTTCATATATCGTTTCATCCTCTCCTCCTCCATTAAAAGTTAATACTCAATCCTAAGGTGTACGTCCGTGCCAACGGATACCCCCGTTTATCGTCCACGCCCAACGTTGAGTTCACCGTGGAACTGTTAATCATGGGCGAAAGTCCCGAATAACCGGAGATGGTTGCCAGATTGTTGACAGTAAATGCCAAGCGTAGGGAACGGACATATTTCTTTAGTTTCTGCACCTTCTCAATCGGCACGTTCCAGCCCAGCGTCACATAGTCGAAGTTGACGTAATCTCCCTTTTCCAGCCAATAGTCGGTGGCGGTCTGATCCTTGATGTTCTGTTGCGGAGCTTTCTTCATTACGTTGTAGTCGGGGAATATATTCATGTTCATATAGGTCAGGGAAGTTCCGTTGTAGATTTTATGTCCGAAAGCTCCGTTGATCTGCAAAGACAGGTCGAAACGCTTGTAACGGAAACTGATGTTAGATCCTAGAATCGTTTTGGGTACGGCTTGCCCTGCCACGTAGCGGTCTTCACCATCTTCCAGACTGACGCCTCCGCCATTCAGGTCGGCGATGCCATAGGTATATCCACCGTTTCCGTCGGACTCCAGTCCGGTGCTGTGAGGGAGATAGAACACGCCCAACGGTTGCCCCACCATCTGATAAACGATGTGGTTGTAGCCGCCGTGGAAGCCGGCTCCATCAAGGCTGGCAAGACTTTTATATTCGGAAGCGGAAAGCATTTCGCCGTTATACATACCGCTCAATGAAAGCAGTTTGTTGCGCTGAAAGGTGATGTTGGCATTGATATTCAGTTCCATGTCCTTCGTTTTCAAAGGGGTGATACCGATGGCGATTTCCGTACCCCAGTTGCGCATGGAGCCGATGTTGGCAAGCAAGGTGTTATAGGTGAAAGGGGGCACGCTTACGTTGTAAAGGTAAAGCATATCTGTGGTGCGGGAGTTGTAATAGTTGGCGGAAAGCAACAGGCGGTTGCCGAATAAAGCGATGTCGAAACCGGTATTAAAGGTATGTTTCACTTCCCATTTCAGATCGGGATTCGTATTCCGAAGATCTCCTAAAGATACGATGGCGGAGTTTCCGACGGGGACGACACCGTTCGGCTTGACAAGATTCAGTGTTGTGTATGAGTCAATCCCGCTTTGGTTACCTGCCAGACCGTAACCGATACGGAATTTCAGATTGTCTATCACGGGGAATTGCTTCATAAATTCTTCTTCACTAATCACCCATGCCGCGGACGCAGAGGGGAAAAAGCCCCATTTATGGTTGGCTCCGAATTTGGAGGAAGCATCTGTACGGGCGTTCAACGTCAGTACGTAGCGGTCGGCGTATGTATAATTGAAGCGTCCCATGAAAGATGCCAGGCGCGGTTGCTCGTAGTAGGAATTAGTGCCTTCCCACAAACGGAGCGCTCCTGCCTGAAGGTTATTATACCCGAACTTATCGGTGCTGAAATTGCTGACTGTGGTATAATAGCCGGTATAAGTCTCTTTCTGAAGTTCGGCAAGTGCGAGTACGTCAAAGAAATGCTTTTTCCAGTTTTTCTTATAGGTCAGCATCATGTTTCCCAATAAAGATTCGCGCTTTTTGGTTCCTTTGTATGCCTGACCGTTCGCCCAGACGGAAGTGGGGAGGTATTGCGAATTTTCTACGATATTGTAAGTATAAGCTCCGAACAGGCTTAGTTTCATTCCTTCTATCAGGTTGAAAGTGAGACGGGCGTGCGTACTGATGTGCGAAGTGGCATCATCGTCCTGCACTTCCATCCATGCCAATGGATTGGTGATTTGGCTGGCGGTTGTTATTCCGTCCCACGAATTGGTGACGGGGTCTTTATGATTGGGATAGGTAGGATTGAACGTAGCTGCCGAATAGAACGTTTTCTGATAATCTACCAGGTTATGATTCTTCTGAATGGAGCCGAACATTCCCAACTCGCAGTTCAGGAAGCCGTCGAACATTTTCTGATTCATGTTCATATTTGAAGTGAAGTTCTTCATGTCTTCATTCAGAATCACTCCTTGACGATCCATAAAACCGAGGGAAACACGATAACTGGACTCACTGGAACCGCCATAAAAGGCGATGTGATGATTCTGTTGCAGTCCTGTCTGCTCAATCTCTTTCTGGAAATCGGTATTGTTCCCTTTGTCCAGAATGGAAATGCCTCGTTCCGATGCTACACGACGGAATTCATCACCGGACAGCATTTTCAAATTCTTGTAGACGGTGGAAATCCCGAAGCTACCGTTGTAAGCCACCTGTGTCCTGCCGCTCATCCCTTTTTTGGTGGTGACTTCTATCACACCGGATGCACCTCGCGAACCGTACTGTGCGGTTTCGGAAGCGTCTTTCAGAATGGTAAAACTCTCAATATCCGTAGGGTAAATGGAGGTAAGCATACTCAAGTCGCCAAATACTCCGTCGACGATAATCAAAGGGTCGTTGCCGCTGGTCAGTGAGGTAGTTCCCCGCAGGCGCACCGCATCCAGAGCCGCCGGTCCGTTGGAGCCCCGCTGGATGGTCAATCCCGGCACACGTCCACGGATTGCTTCCAAAGGGTTCGTTATCTGGTCTTTGTTCATCTGTGTCTCCGTGATTTTCTCTACGGAACCGGACAGGGTTTTCAAACTTCCGGTGGCATATCCTACGGTAATCAATGAGTCTATGGGCGCGACGGGAATCTTCTGTGCCAACGTGCCCTCGCACGGGATTACCAAAAGAAGAAGGCTGTAGAAAATGAGTCTAGCGTGTTGTACCATATTCTTAGTTTTTAAGGTAATAATACAAATATAACAAAAAAAGAGGGAATCTGGTTGAGTAGATTCCCTCTTTTATTTAAATGATATTGACAGGTTGAAATCAGCAAGTCCGGATGATACGGATTACACGGTTGCTTTAGGCCGGAATAATCCTAAAAAAACGCATCATACGTATTATCCTTATGCCTGCAATATTTATTTCACAATAATCTCATCCGTAAATATCCAGCCTCCGAATTCACTTCCGGCCTGTGCCTGATAGCGTACGTATCTTCCTTTGGCTTCGCCCTGCCATGAAATATCCGTAAAGCGGATGGGTGTTTCTTTGCTCACTTCAAAGTGTTGTTTGCGCAACTCGGTGAAATGGGTTCCGTCATCGGAAATGGAAATCACCACAGTCTCCGGCAGGAATACTTCCGCACCTACCACCTGCATAAAGGCGGCAGTGACGGAATGGATGGAGGTTTCTTTTTCCATATCAATCGTCACATCGAGGCGGTTGTCCGAGATGAATCCTTGCCACGAGCCATCACCATAAGTCCAATCGCCGCGTATGCCGTCTGTCAGAGCGGTGTTTCCTTGTGCCGGATAATGGGAGCTGTAAGGTGAATTATAAATCACCTTTTTACCCAATGCCAAATGACTGACCGGTTGAAGCGACTCGGGACGGCTGCCGATTTCTTTTTTCAAATCGAAAGGATGGTATCCTTTTGCCTGCAAATCGGCCACTGCCGACAATGCACGGGTATGGAAATCCGGCCATGACTTACGTTCCGGAGCCGACCAGGCTGTTTCCGCCAATGCCAAGATTCGGGGGTAAATCATATACTCCACGTGTTCGGGAGTGGGAATGTATTCCACCCATAGGTTGCCCTGCACACCGTAGACCAACTTCGCCTGTTCCGCAGTTAAAGAAGCGGGAACGGGATTGTAAGAATATACTTTCTTCAACGGCAGGTATCCACCGATGGCTTCCGGCTGCGAATATGGGGCATCCTGATAACTGTCCAGATAGCAGTAGGCACCCGGCGTCATGATGGCACGATGGCCGGAGGTTACGGCAGCGATGCCCCCCTCTTCTCCACGCCATGACATGACGGTTGCGTTGGGGGCAATGCCTCCTTGCAGAATCTCGTCCCATCCCAGCAAATGACGTCCATGATTGTTCAGGAACTTCTCAATGCGGTGTATCAGGTAGCTTTGCAGCTCGTCTACATTGGCAAGATGCTCGTCTTTCATTCTCTTCTGACATTTCGGGCAGGTCTTCCAAGCCGACTTTCCGGCCTCATCGCCACCGATATGAATGTATTCGGAAGGGAAAAGTTCCATGACTTCCGTCAACACATTTTCCAGAAACGTGAAGGTTTCTTCATTGCCGACACAGAAATCGGAGTTCTTGTAAGGTTCGCCCGAACAGGATAACTGCGGGTAGGCTGCCAGCACTTCTTCCGAATGGGAGGGCATCTCAATCTCGGGAATCACCGTGATATAATGCTGACGGGCATATTCCAAGATTTCACGAATATCATCCTGGGTGTAATAACCGCCGTAAGCTCCGGGAGCATCGAAACGGACATATTTACGTCCGCCGTTCCACCATTGCTTCCAGGTGGGATCTGTACGCCAGGCCGCAAATTCGGTCAGCAAAGGGTATTTCTTGATTTCTAACCGCCAGCCTGCCGCATCGGTCAGATGCAGGTGCAGACGGTTGATTTTGTAATACGCCAGTGCGTCTATCTGTTTCTTTATAAATTCTTTGGTAGAAAAGTGACGGGACACGTCCAGCATCAGTCCACGGTAAGCAAAACGGGGAGTGTCTTCTATCTCGACAGAGGCTATGGAATAGCTGCCTGCCCCCGAAGGTTGTGCCAACTGCAACAGGGTTTGCATACCATAGAATAATCCGGCTCCCGAAGTGGCGCGTATCAGAATTTGTTGCGGAGTGACGGAAAGGGTATAGCTTTCCGGCGATGGCAACTGGTGGTTCTTTTCAGTTATCAACAGAGAAAGTATATTCTGCGTATCCTTCTTTTTCCCTTTCTTCAAATGAACCGGCAATGCTTGCAAGCAATTTTCCAGAAGCTGCGCTTCTAAACCCTGCAAGTTTATATAAAGTCTTGTGTTCTCTGACAGTAAAAAACAGCCCGTCCCCTGCTCCATTTTTAATGGGACAGGTATGACGGACTGTGCTTTGAGGGAATGTGCGGTTAAGCACATTCCCAATACCCATAAGAAAAGACAAACTTTAGCGTATCTATTTCTTATATTCATTAATCTATCGTGATTTCGTCTACAAACAAAAATGCCGGACTATCTTTGCCGCCATGCCATGCCGGCATTTTACTTTCAGACAGGGCAACCACTTTCACGTATTGAGTTTTCACCGGGCTGAATGACAGTTTATGTTCATAGATACCATTCTTATCGCTTTCTTTCATAGCAGGATACTCCTCGGAAGCAACTTTGGTAAAGTTCTTGCCATCGTCCGAAACTTCTACGGAAAGTCCTCGCGCGTCAAACACCCAGTCGCCCTTCTCCACGCAAGTAGAAATAGCAACGCTCGAAATCTCGGTAGGCTGCTGAAGGTCGATAGTCATGTCCATATCGTTCTTGTAGAACGCAATCCAACGACCGTTTTTGTAATTGCCATTTCCTTTCAAGCCGTCTACTAATGTAGATTCGCCTTTGAACATGTATTGCTTGTTGACCGGCTGGTTGGCTACAATCGGCTTCATGCTGGATTTGCTGAAATTAACCTTTTCAGAAACCACACGGCTGTTTCCGGTAGGACGGACAGCAATGGCAGAGAAAGTAACATTTTCCTTGATTTTCAGCGGGCTTTCATAAAGCGGGGAAGCAGCGGTAGGTTCCGTGCCGTCCAAGGTGTAATGGATAGGCGCATTGTCAATGGTAGACAAAGTGATGTCCAGTGTACCGTCCGTCGGGTTCGGCGTGTATTCGGCAGTTACATTAAATACATGTTTGGCATAGTTGTATCCTTCCGCATCGTACCATTTAATCAGGCGCGGCAGACGGGACAGGAAGTCTTCATAATTCTTCTTGTCGGGAGCCGACCACTGGATTTCGGACAAGGCAGCCCAACGGGGCAATACCATATACTGGGCATGAGAGAAAGTAGGAATGTATTCAGTCCAGAGGTTAGCCTGCACGCCTTTGATATATTTCTGTTCTTCCGGAGTGAGGGAAGCCGGCATCGGCTCGTAGCTGTACACTCTTTCAAGAGGCAGGTAACCACCAATACCGAGAGGTTCGTTCTCCGTATCTTTTGTCTGGTAGTAGTCGAAATACAGGTAAGTGTTCGGAGTCATGATAACATCGTGTTTCTGCTTGGCTGCTTCGATACCGCCCTTTTCACCACGCCATGACATAACAGTAGCGTTAGGAGCAAGTCCGCCTTCGAGGATTTCATCCCAACCGATGATCTGACGTCCGTGGTCGTTGAGGAATTTCTCGATATGGTTGATTACAAAGCTCTGCAGACGTTCTTCCTTGCTATGCTTATCATCCGATTTCAAGCCCAGCGCCTTGATACGTGCCTGACATTTCGGACATTTTTCCCAACGTACTTTCGGACATTCGTCACCACCTACATGAATATATTCTGAAGGGAAGATTTCAATCAATTCGCTATATACATCTTCGAGGAATTTCAAGACTTGATCGTTTCCGGCACAAAGCACATCTTCAGATACTCCCCATTGTCTCCATACTTCGTACGGGCCACCGGTACATCCCAATTCGGGGTAAGCGGCAAGGGCAGCTTGCATGTGTCCCGGAAGGTCGATTTCGGGAATAACTGTGATATAACGTTCGGCAGCATACGCTACTATTTCTTTCGCCTGCTCCTGGGTATAGAAGCCACCGTAAGGTTTGCCGTCGTATTCACCGGAGTTACGTCCGATGACTGTTTCTGTCCTCTTGGAACCGATTTCTGTCAGCTTCGGATATTTCTTGATTTCCAGACGCCAGCCCTGGTCTTCGGTAATATGCCAGTGAAAACGGTTCATATTGTGCAAAGCCATCATATCGATATATGTCTTCACTTCATCTACGGTAAAGAAATGGCGGCTGGTATCGAAGTGTGCACCACGATAGCCAAAGCGGGGAGCGTCATTGATTTCTACGGCGGGCATGGAAATGTCTGCACCGACAGCCACAGGCAATGATTTGCGCAGGGACTGGATGCCATAGAATACGCCGGCCTCGGTAGGACCAGTAATCGTGATTCCGTCACCGGCAACTTTCAACTGATAGGATTCCGGATTTTCGTTTGCCGTGCCCAATGTCAGTACGATTGCATTCTTACCTTCCGTTCCGGCTTCGATAGCGAAATCTTTTCCGGTAGCGGTTTTCAGATAGTCGGCCAAGAATTGTGCGTTGCGTTGCATCTTCTCGTTTCCTTCCGGATAGAGGATTTTCACACCGCTCTTCAGAATGAAGGGATTTCCTTGAGCTGTTACAATTTCTTGTGGCATGGGGATGATCTGGTAGTTGGCTTCCTGTTGCGCCGATTGGCAAGAGGCAAAAAGTCCTGCTAGTGCCAGACATCCGGTTAACTTTAAGAGTTGTTTCATAAACTAAAAAATTAAGTGTTAAGTTATTAATAAATTAATTATAGGTTTCACGAATATGTTTGATTGTCAAAGGCAACTCCTCTCCTTTCTTTATTTGGGGAGAAGTGATGACAACTGTCTTACGCTCTCCGGGAAGGAGGTCGAAAAAGTTGTCACTGAAACGGGCTCCCTGCAAAGGGATTTCAATAAAGACGTCTTTGGCAAGACAGGGAGAAAGCAGGGTCAATTCGCACACGCCGTCTTTCTGTTTTATCTTGCAGGAAACGGTTGTCTTGGGCAGAAGCAGGTCTTTCGTCTTTCTAAAGAAGTAGACTGTTTCGGCTACCGTATGCCCGGACTTGTCTTTCAAGGTCAGTTGCATGAAGCAATGGCGCAGGTCATCCGCAAGCGGGCGCTTTGCAGGAAAAAACAAAGTGGTAAGCGAAGTGCGATATACACATTGGGAAGTGTTGGCCGGAAGAGTCAAAGAAGGAAGGACAACCGTTCTTCCGGCTTTCTTTCCTGCAAAATTCGTCAGTCTCATTTCCAGCGTCAGTTTCTCCCGGGTGTCAAGATGATCGGAAAGCAGGTAAACACACAGGTTGTCACCTTCCAGCAAAGGGTTGATATGAACGGGGGCAAATGCACGCTTTGCCTGATAATGCAAGGCTTTCCAGTTACCGTAGTAATCAATACCCGACCATGATACTACCGGCCAGCTATCATTCAGTTGCCAATACAGTGTACCCATGCAGTAGGGGCGGTTCCGGCGGTGTGCTTCCAGCCCGTGACGCATTCCCTGTCCTTGCAGCACTAGTCCGACATAGACAAAGTCTTCAAATTTTTCGGGAATGATATAGTCACGTTCCATATAGGTGCGAATCAGGGCATTGCCGATGCTGCTTTTCTGATGGGCATTCATCACCTCCGATTCGATTTGATAATCTTCAGGAGCCGCAAAGGTGGCAATAGTCTTCATCTCCGGGAAGGACTGGAAACCGAATTCGCTCATGAAACGAGGGAGGTCTGTATCTAGTGATTCGAAAGTTTTTTGGCCATACCATACTCCCCAGTTGTGGCTGTCTCCTATCCCCCATGATTCGGGGCGTCCCCAATTGGCTAAATACGGGGAGCTGTGTATATAAAAACGGTCGGCATCCAGCTCTTTTACCTTGGTAGGAAGGAGTTGGTGGAACAGTTTGTCATAGCCTTGGAACATTTCCTGATAGATTTCCGGCGTGAATTTCTTGTCGAATCCCCAATATTTCAAGGCTTCCAGTATTTCATTATTGCCACACCACATCGCCAGGGAAGCATGATTGCGAAGACGGCGAATGTTGTAGCAGGCTTCTGCTTCTACTCTTTTCAGGAAGGTTGGATCGGACGGATAGGGAGTGCAGGCAAACATAAAGTCCTGCCATATCAGTATTCCGTTTTCATCTGCCAGGTCATAGAAACGGTCGTCTTCGTAGGTTCCGCCTCCCCACACACGAATGACATTCATGTTGGCTTCTTTGATGTCCCTAAATAAGGTTTGGTAGCGTTCGGTAGTGACGTTAGTCAATAGAGCATCCTGGGGAATATAGTTGGCTCCTTTGGCAAACATCGGAACGCCGTTTACTTCAAAATAGAAGGATTCTCCGTCCTGATCTTTTTCATTGACGAGACGAACGGTACGCAGTCCTATCCGGTGGGATTGTTGAGCTACGACTTTATCTTCTACGATTATTTGAGCGGAGAAATCATACAAGGCGGGCTTTCCCCAGCCATTCGGCATCCAACGTACCGGCGACAGCACTTCGGAAGGAATAGATATATGATTGATTCCGGGCTGTAGGGTGATTGCCTGGCTAATGCCTTTTTCTGTGTTTCCTTCGAAGGAGGTATTGATTCTCACCTCTGCTTGAAGTGTTTGAGGGAGGATATTATTTATTTCCAATTCGTTGGATAGTTTTGCCAGTTGGTCGGTCAGCGAGAGTTGCTTTACGTGGTAGTCGCTGATAGAGGCTGCGTCGTAATAACGGATGGTTACCGGACGCCAGATACCACTAGTCACCATGCGGATTCCCCAGTCCCAGCCATAACTGTAAGGGGCTTTACGGGAGAATACGCTTACATGTTTTTCGTGATGGTCGTTGTCTGCCGGATAGTTGAATCCGTTAGAGTTATATTGAGGCATTGTCTGCCGGATGGGTGAATGAAAATAGATGTGAAGAAGGTTTTCTCCGAGACGGAGTTGTGACTTGACGGGTATCGTATAGCCGACGAACATATTATCGGCTTTCAACAACAGTGCTCCGTTGAGGTATACATCGGCGTATGTGTCAAGGCCTTCAAAGACTAATTGGGCGTCGTCCCGTTTCAGTTGCTCGGGAGTAACTGTAAAAGCAGTCCGGTACTCCCAGTCTTCATTTTCCACCCACTGAATCTTCTGTTCATTGATACCGTAAAAAGGATCGGGAATTTGTTTATGATAGATAAGATCCTGATGAACGGTGCCGGGAACCTGTGCCGGTCGCCATAGCTCCGTGCCTGCCTGGGAAAATTCCCAACCTGTATTTAAAACCACAACTTCGGAATTGTCATTGCTCTGCGCATATGCCATACTGCAACAGCATAGTAGTCCACATGCTATTTGAGTCTTTTTTCCGATTAAATTAATCATCATAGTGGGGGCATTAGATATTAACGGTTTCAAAGATATTACTTTTTCAGCAAATTTCACTGATAATTTAACAAAATATTTTGTTTTAGCGTGAGCTGTCCAGAAAGCCACAATTAAATCGCCTAAAATTTCAGCTTATAATTAGTTAAATAAAGAGTAGTATTCTGTCCTCAAATGTATGCTAAAATGGCGTTTTTTTTATTATAACGATATTCTTTTTCATTATAGCTAAATCTTTCTACCTATAAATCGTAAGCATAGACTTAAATCTTCGGACTTTCGGGACAGACTCTTTATTCCTTTATTATATCTGTCAATTTTATCGCTTGAAAGGTTATATGTGCGACGCTACTCTCATATAGTATACCAATTGTCTCTTTATCAATCATTGTCAGACAACTATACCCCCATCCTTCTGCCTCGTCGAGCATTAATTGATGTTCCGGCAACCAGGTAAGTCCTTTGTCCAGACTTGCTTTTATTGTTATATGATTACGTCCTTTGGTCGTATTCGGGTTCGAAAACAGCAGGATATCTTTATTTAATATGTTGTCTTTGGCATCTACATGAATCAGACTAGCCATGCATACCGGTTCCTGAAGTGCTTGGCGGGAAGATGGGTGTTCTGTCCATGTTTCTCCCAAATCTTTCGTTATGGCAATAGCCCGGCTTCCTCCTCTATTATCACGCATATTCAGCATCAATACTCCCGGTTCTATTTCCGCCACTTGCGCTTCCGTTGTATTGGTTCGTGCCATATTGTGCATTTTCCATGTTTTCCCCCGGTCTTTACTATACATGATTCCTGCATTCGGAACACGGGTAGAGTCTATAAATTGCGTTGGAAATACCAATGTGCCATCACTCATCGTTATTCCACGTCCGGGACCTTGAAGCAGGAAGTACCAGGAAGGATCTTTCACCTGCTCTGTTATATTGATAGGCTTCGACCAGGTTTTACCATCGTCTGTGCTTTTAGCCAATACTAACTGTGCCGTATGATTCAGATCCATTCCCGGATGGGAACTCCACCAGGCGCGTTGATTACCCATACCATGTGTCCATGCGGCAACCACCCAAACGGTATTCGTCTTAGTATCTACTAAAATAGAAGGGTCTCCTACCCCATTCTGTGCTTTAGGCAGACCACCATACTCGCCAAATGAAAGCGGAAGACGCATCTTCTCCCAATTCTTTCCTCCATCGATGCTACGGCTCAAACCCACGTCAACATATTCCTGTAAATCGACACTACTGTTGTATCGAACATCATACACGCCTAATAAGGTTCCTTTATTGGTAGTCACCAACCCGGGAATACGGAAAGAAGCAGAACCGTCATCACCGGCATGACGAACTCCAACTGCCATCCGGTGAACAATATTCTTTGGAGAAATAGATTTACAACATAGTTCTTTCCCATCTACTTTAACGGCACATAAGTCAGAGAGTATCTTAGTCTGCAAAGAGGCATCTTTTTTCATCTGCAAACTGATCCAAAAATAATTTACACCCGGAAATAAATTGTAATTACCTTTTAATACTACTTTTTCTGATGATCCCACCTCTGCACATTTGATCGAATAGGAAGGAATAGCCGCCAATGTCCCACCCGGACGGTGGCTGGATATGTACTCTACTGGAGCAAAGCGATTTTTGTCTTTGTCCTGCAACGCCTCTGTTCCTCCATAATAGAGTTTGATTGCCTGAATATCAGTCAGATTCGTATTTTTACTAAAATCTAAAATGATTTCATCGAGCTTCTTACTTTCTTTTGCATCCAAACGAAGATAGAACAGAACATTGTCTTGCCGCTCTATCAAAACCGGGATTTGTGTTTCATGGATAAATACTGTGTCTGAAGCTTTTACGTCAAAAGAATATCCTAAAAGGATAAGGAAAAGTAAATAATAAATTCTTCTCATAATGGGGGTATTAGTTAGTTTAACGCGATAAAGATAAAACTTTTCTACTATAATATTACTATGCAAACAGTAAACTTTGATTTTACCAAGTTCTGGTAGGACTAGTCAATACTTTGACCACCGTTCTGGCTCTTGTCATCATTGATAAGGTAGGCCGCAAGAAACTTGTTTATTACGGAGTTTCGGGAATGGTTGTTTCTCTGATTCTCATCGGCCTGTACTTCCTCTTCGGAGATTCCCTGGGAGTATCCAGCCTCTTCCTGCTCGTTTTCTTCCTGTTCTATGTATTCTGCTGT
>OJQJ01000136.1_pt1 | contig 59949 bp, 90 predicted proteins | sample 1598671 | NCBI WGS metagenome assembly OJQJ01 (sample SAMN03922499, study PRJEB24848) | human gut metagenome | isolation source: stool sample | host: Homo sapiens | place: Germany | collected 2011-11 | reverse complement strand
CGTCTGCGTAATACTGGGTGCAGGCCTCGGTGGTGATGGTGAAGCCCTGCGGCACAGGCAGACCGATGTTGGTCATTTCCGCCAGATTGGCGCCCTTACCGCCCAGCAGCTCACGCATCTGTGCGTTGCCCTCTGTGAACAGGTAACAATACTTCTTACTCATGCAGATTCCTCCATCTATCATTATAGTTGTACCGAATGTTGAGAACAACTTTATTATAGCAAAAAAAGCTTCAAAAGCAAGCATGGATTCCAGAATTTTTCCGGTTTTTTTCGTTTTTCTTCGGGCGGCCCTCCGCTGCCGGATATTTCCGTAAAAAACAGAAACTCACACCTTGCGGCATTTGCCGCCTTTGTGCTATACTAAGATATTATATTGGGTGCATAGGACCATCCGGTATGGCAGGGGAGGGCAGAGACGGTATGGAAGAGCTGATCCCGGAAAACAGCACACTGGCCCGGCGCATCCGTGCGGCGGCCTCCAAGGGGACGCTGAGCCACGCCGCCATTCTCTCCGGCAGCGGAGATCGCATGGCCGCCGCCCGCTACTTCGCCGCCGCACTGGAGTGCGAGGGAGAGGGGGAACGTCCCTGCCTGCGGTGCCGCCAGTGCCGCAAGGTGCTGGAGGACATCCACCCCGACGTGGTGACGGTGCGGGACGACGGACACAAGGAGCTGCCGGTGGAGCTGGTGCGCCAGCTGCGGCAGGATGTGTATATCCGCCCCAACGACGGCGCCCGGAAGGTGTATATCTTTGCCGACTGCGGCCAGCTGAACCAGCGGGATCAGAACGTGCTGCTGAAGATCGTGGAGGAGGGACCGGCCTACGCCGCATTCCTGTTCTGCGCCGAGACGGCGGCGGCTCTGCTGCCCACCGTCCGCTCCCGCTGCGTGGAGTGGAAGGTGGCCGGACAGCCGGAGACACCGGAGATGGAGCAGGCCAGAGGGCTGTGCCGGGTGCTGGCGCAGGGAAAGACCCTCCCGGCGGCCCAGTGGCTGGTATCGCTGGAGAACCGCCGCATCAAGCGGGAGCAGCTGCAGGAGCTTTTGCAGGATGCATGGCTCCTGACGGCGCAGGCCCTGCTGCTTCAGGCGGGGAAGCCGGAGGACGGCACCCTGCCGGAGGAGGCGGAACTGTTGAGCCGGAGCCTCTCCTCCCGGCGGCTGGAGGGCCTGTCGGCCCTGTTGCGGCAGTACAGCGCCGAGTGCGCCTATAATGTGGGGGCGGGCCATGTGCTGGGGGCGCTGTGCGCCCAGTGGGAGCGGCTGCTCCACGCCACCCGCTGACCTCGGGCGCAGAATGGCGCCTATATGGAAAAACGATCCCGATACGAAAGGATGAAGGATATGACAGAAGTCATCAGTGTCCGCTTTCGAGGCGGCTGTAAGACCTATTATTTTGACCCTCGTGGCGTTCAGGTGACGGCGGGGGAGCACGTGATCGTGGAGACGGCGCAGGGGCTGGAGTATGCCCAGTGTGCCGAGGGAAACCACGAGGTGCCGGACGAGCAGGTGGTGGAGCCTTTCCGCCCCATGGTCCGCATCGCCACCGACCATGACCGCCGGGTGCTGGAGCGCAACCGGGCCAGAGAGAAGGAAGCCTTCGACGTGTGCCAGAAGAAGATCCTCCAGCACAAGCTGGAGATGAAGCTGGTGCGGGTGGAGTGCAGTTTTGACGGCAACAAGATCCTGTTTTTCTTCACCGCCGATGGCCGGGTGGACTTCCGGGAGCTGGTGAAGGATCTGGCCTCTGCCTTCCGGGCCCGCATCGAGCTGCGGCAGATCGGCGTCCGGGACGAGGCAAAGATGCTGGGCGGCCTGGGGATCTGCGGCCGGCCCTTCTGCTGCGCCCAGTTTCTGGACGATTTCATGCCCGTCTCCATCAAGATGGCCAAGACCCAGAGCCTGTCTCTGAACCCCACGAAAATTTCCGGCACCTGCGGGCGGCTCATGTGCTGCCTGAAATATGAGCAGGAGGCCTATGAGGACGCACTGAAGCGTCTGCCCAAGAACGATTCCTTTGTCCAGACCCCCGACGGCCCCGGTAATGTCAGCGACGTCAACGTCCTGAAGGAGACGGTGAAGGTGCGGCTGGATGAGAAGCCGGAGGCTCCCCGGTGCTACCACAACTGCGAGGTGTGCGTCCTCCGCAACGGCAAGGGCAGCCGGGAGGGCATCGAGATCCCCAAGGAGCGGCCCGCCCGCTACGCGGAGGAGCGGCAGGAGGAATTCCCTGTCCCCGCCATCATTGCAGACTTTGCCGCCGATCGGGAGGAGCCGGAGGAGGGCCGCCGCCGCAGCCGCCGCCGCAGAGGCGGCAAGGGCAGCGAGCGTCCTGCGGAGCGTCCGGCGGAAAAGCCGGCGGAAAAGCCGGAGGAGAAGCGGCGGGAGGGCAATCGCCGCCGCCGTACCCGCAGCGGCAAGCCCGGCGCCAGCGCCATCAAGCCCTTCCCCCCCCAGCCGGATGCCAAGCCCGTGTCCCGTCAGGAGAGCCAGCGGCCCATCGAGGACGAAGGGCCGAGCAACAAGCGCCCCCGGCACCGTGGAGGCCGCCGCAGAGGCGGTCAGGGCGGCGGTACGCCCAAGACGGAGGCGTGAGCCGTGGGAAAGTTTTCAGGCGTTCTGATCGCCAGCGATTATGACAATACCATGGTGTATACCGAGGGGGCGCTGAAGAGCGGCGGCCCTCTGCCCTCGGTATCCCGGGAGAACCGGGAGGCGGTGGAGTACTTCATGGCGGAGGGCGGCACCTTCTCCGTGGCCACGGGCCGGGCGCTGCCGTCCTTTTCACGGGTTCGGGAGGGCGTTCCCATGAACGGCCCCACGGTGCTCTTCAACGGCGCTGCCATCTACGACTTCGCTCAGCAGCGCTACCTGTACACGGCCTTTCTGCCGGAGTCCGTCCGGGGGCATATCTGCCGCCTGCTGGAGGACCTGCCGGAGACGGCGCTGGAGATCTATCACGACGATGACTCCATCCACGCCATCAATCCCAACGAGATCACCTATCATCACCTGCATCTGACCCACTCCCCCACGGTGACGCTGGCCAGCATGGAGGAGGTGCCGTCCCCCATTTCCAAGCTACTGTTTGAGGAGGCGGAACCCCGGATGACGGCCCTGCGGGAGTACATCGCCCGCCAGAGCTGGAGCACCGAGTATGAGGTGGTGCCGTCCAACCCCTATCTGCTGGAGCTGACGGCCAAGGGGGCCAACAAGGGCGGCATGGTGCGCCGTCTGGCTCAAATGCTGGAGATCCGGCAGGAGAACGTCTACTGCGTGGGCGACCATGCCAACGACATCCCCATGCTGACCTTTGCCCGCACCGCCTTTGCCCCGGCCAATGCCATTCAGCCGGTGCATGAGGTGCCGGGCATCCATATCCTGCCCAACTGCTGGGAGAATGCCATTGCGGCCATGATCGCAGAGCTGGACAAGCGGTATTGAGGAGGGAAACGGCCATGAAGGAGAGCACACCCCTGACCCTGTATGTGGCCTATACGGCCAAGCCCGGCTGCCGGGAGGCCTTCGTCCGTCAGATCGTGATGGAGGGCATTGCCGACACCATCCGCCGGGAGGAGGGCTGTATCCGCTACGACTACTATTTCTCCGCCCAGCAGGAGGACAAAATTCTGCTGGTGGAGCAGTGGCAGACGCAGGCCCATCAGCGCATCCATTTGCAGCAGCCCCACATGGCTCGTCTGCGGGAGCTGAAGGAGCAATATGTGTCGGACACCCGGCTGAGCCGGGTGACGCTGGAGGAAGCGTAATATGACCCCACAGGCCGCCGCAGGCTGCGGCGGCCTGTGCTGTTTTGTGCGAAAGGAGAGTACCCATGCTGTTTGATACCCATGCCCACTATGACGATGAGGCCTTTGACCCGGACCGGCGGAAGGTACTGGCGGGATTGCCCCAAAAGGGTGTCGGGCTGGTGGTAGACCCCGGCTGCACCTTGACCTCCTCGGAGAAGGCCGTTGCATTGGCGGCGGAGTTTCCCCATGTATACGCCGCAGTGGGCCTGCACCCGGAGAACTGCCACGACTTTCAGCCGGAGCAGATAGAGCATCTGCGGCAGCTGGCGCAGCGGGAGAAGGTGGTGGCCATCGGGGAGGTCGGACTGGACTACTACTGGGAGGAGAACCCGCCCCGTGCCTTGCAGCAGGAGGTGCTGCGGCGGCAGCTGGCGCTGGCGGAGGAACTGAAGCTGCCGGTGATTTTCCATGACCGGGAGGCCCACGGCGACAGCCTTGCCATCGTCAGGGAGTTTCCGGCGGTGCGGGGGGTGTTCCACTGCTTTTCCGGCTCCGTGGAGATGGCGGAGGAGCTGCTGAAGCTGGGGTGGATGCTGTCCTTCAACGGGGCCATCACCTTCAAGAACGCCCGAAAGGCGCCGGAGGTCATCGCCGCCGTACCGCTGGAGCGGATGATGGTGGAGACCGACGCCCCCTATCTGACGCCGGTACCCTTCCGGGGAAAGCGCAACGACTCCGGGTATGTGCATCTGGTGGCGGAGAAAATCGCCCAGCTGAAGGGATTGCCGGCGGAACAGGTGGAGCGCCAGACGTGGGAGAACGGCGTCCGGTTCTTCGGTATCCCGCAGGAGTGAAAACGAATCAGCCCGCACGGAGAAGCCGTGCGGGCTGATTTTGCGTCTTGTCCAGAGACGAGCCTTACTGGAGGTTCAGGCGCTTTTGCAGATTGTACCACGTCAGCGTGTAGAACACGCCGCAGGCCACCAGCGTCTCGATGGAGTCGATGACCAGAAAGCGGGTGCCGTCCAGAAGGGAGGCGGCGCTGCCGCCGCTCTCGATGACGGTCTCGCCGATGGTCAGCTGATAGGAGAAGAAGGTCAACCCTGCCGCCTGCATGGCCAGCGAGAAGGCGATGAAGAACACCACCGACAGCAGGATCTTGTGATTGGAGAAGCTGTGGCCCAGAGCGATGGCGGCATAGACCATGAGGAATCCGGAGAACACCGTCAGGATGGCCAGCACGGCGATCCACAGGAGCAGCAGCGGACCGGGAACGCCGAAATGAAGGGACTCCGTGATGGAGGAGAGAAGTTCTCCCAGATTGCCCCAGAAGCCGGACCAGTCTGCAATGGGCAGCAGTACCAGCAGAATGGACAGCGTTACGGCCACGGCACTGGCGGCGGTATAGAGTAGGGCGGACAGCAGCTTGGACCAGATGAGCTGGTGCCGGTTTACCGGCAGGGTGAACATCAGGTAGCCCTCGTCGGTCATGTAGTTCTTATAGAACCGATAGATCATCAGCAGCGCCGTGATGGCGCCGGTGGCCACTACGAAAATCCAGAACGCCACATTCAGCAGCCCCATCAGGACAGAGGCGGCGCCGGTACGGTAAGGATGGTCTGCCGCCAGCTTGTAAAACAGGCTGCAGCAGCCGGCGGAGGCCAGCAGCAGGGCATAAACCGGCAGCAGGATGCGGCCGGAGGCCCGAAGCTCATATTTCAGCAATTTACTCAGCATAACGGAACACCTCCCGAAACAGATCGTCTACGCTGCAGCCACGCTCCTGCCGGATCTGGTCCACGGACTGGTGCAGCACCAGTTGGCCACGGCTGATGAACACCACGTCGTCCAGGATGCGCTCCACGTCGGCAATGAGGTGGGTGGAGATGAGCAGGGTGGAGTCCGGGTGGAAGTTGGTGAGGATGGTGTGGATGATGTAGTCTCTGGTGGCGGGGTCCACGCCGCCGATGGGCTCGTCCAGCAGATACAGCCGTGTGCGGCGGCTCATGACCAGGATCAGCTGCACCTTTTCCCGTGTACCCTTGGACATCTGCTTGATGCGCTGGGTGGGACTGATCTCCAGAGCCGTCAGCATATGCTCCGCCGCATCCCGGTCGAAGTCCGGGTAGAAGTCACAGAAAAAGTCCAGCAGCTGCACCACCGTCATCCAGTCGGAGAGGTAGGTGCGCTCCGGCAGATAGGATACCAGCCTCCGGGTGTCCGGGCCGGGGGCCTTGCCGTCGATGAGCAGCTGCCCCGACGAGGGGGTCAGAAGCCCATTGGCGATCTTCAGCAGCGTGGTCTTACCGCTGCCGTTGGGGCCAAGCAGACCCACGATCCGCCCCGGCTCCAGCTGGAGGGACAGGTGGTCCAGACCCAGAGTCCGGTCGTAATATTTGGTCAGGTCCTTACATTCTAAAATAGCCATCTCTTATGCTTCCTCCTTCCAAGACCGCACCAGCTGGGCGGCCTGCTCCCGGTCGTAGCCCATGCGCTCCATACGGCGCAGAAAGGCCCCGACCTGCTGATGAGCCAGCTCCTGTTTGGCACTGTCGATGACGGCAGCGTCCTCGGTAACAAAGCGCCCGGCAGTGCGCTGGGTGTAGACCAGCCCCGTGCGCTCCAGCTCCGCCAGCGCCCGCTGCATGGTGTTGGGGTTGACCCCGGCCTCCGCCGCCATCTCCCGCACCGGCGGCAGCCGTCCGCCGCAGGGGAAGGTGCCGGACAGAATGGCCAGCGTCACCTGTTGGATCAGCTGGGTGTAAATGGGCTGGTCATTGCGGATATCCCATTCCATAGGCGTCCTCCTTTGCCTGTGCTGCCGATGGATCGGAGCAGTCACATCTCGACATTCTCGCTGCCCCACCTATCAGTTCGCTTGTACTATGACAATAGTACATTAAGACAAAGGAATTGTCAAGGGGGAACATGAAAAATTCTGCGGATGGATCAAAAATCCCCCTTTCCCGGTGCTCTGTGCCGGGAAGGGGGATTTGTTGGTGGGATAGGGGGATCGAAGGGAAGAGGCGCTCGTGAGGGCGGACCGCTCGTCCTGCGGCTGGTTTAACCGATAGTGTCCATTGCCGTCCACAAAAGAGATGATGTTCTTTTATTGATGGCCGTCATTCCTAACGGCAGAAATCGAATATGCGGATAAAAAATGTCCGGAGGATGCAAAATTCCTCCGGGCGTAAATATCAGTAGGAATTATCTTTGATAAAAATGAAAAATCCGAACGCATTCCCGATAGGGAAGAAGTTCGGATTTTTCATATGTGGTGGAGACTGCTGGACTCGAACCAGTGACCTCCTGCGTGTGAATTATAATCGTTTTGAATATATAGGCACAAAAGTTAATAAGAATAACAATATTTGTTGCGATTTTGCAACTTTTCGCAGAGCAATTTTGCAAGGGCTTGCCTTGGCTCCCGTCGGTAACTAACAAACTACTAACAAATTTTCGCCTTTTTAACGGCCTGCACCAATTCCTCCGCTGATGTATGGACGTATATATTTGCGGTAGTGGAGTAGTTGGCGTGGCCGAGGATCCTCTGTAGCGTTTCCGGAGCAATCCCCGCTTTTCTCGCCCAGCTCGCATAGGTGTGCCGGGTGGAGTGCGGCGTTTTGCGCTGGATTTTTAATTTTTCCAAAAGCGGGTAATAATCCCGGCGGCGGAAGTTTGCTGGGATTTTTTCCCCAGCATAGCCGGATATGAGCAGTGGGCCAGTAGCCTTATTTGCAAAATAGGCAAAGTATGGGATCCCTTCGGGGCGGATTGGGATGATCCTGTTTCGCCCAGCCTCCGTCTTTTCACCGCCGACCACATAATCTTTGTGATAATCTTTAGCCGGTAGGGAAAACAATTCCCCTATGCGCATTCCTGTGTAAATCAGCATGAGGATAATTTTTGCGGTGTCGCTGCCGTCCGCTTCCAGCTTGCTTATTTCAGCATCGGTAAATGTTTCTTTTTCTTTTTTTGTGTTTTCGGGGAGCTGGACGAATTTTGCAAAATTTGTTGTGATGATCTCCTCGCGCATGGCCCATGTGGACATCTGCGTTATGAGTTGCTTATACTTGGACACAGTGCTATGGGATTTATGCATATGGGCATCCAGTACGCCCTGGAAATCCGCCGTTTTTAAGTCCCGGAACTTCCGGTCGTGCAGCGGCGCAAAAATCTTAAATGCGCCGTCATAGCCTTCTATACCGTTTGGCCCTATTTTTTTGTAATGCTCCTCTTTCCAAGCGTCAAACACCTGGGCAAAGGTCATGTTGTACCGCTCCGTTAAATCCTTGCCTGCAAGACGTTCCAGCGCCGCTATAGCATCTTTTTTGGTGGGGTAATATCCTATAATGATTTTTTGCTTTGCAGCCACCCAGGGCCTGCGTCGGCGCCCGGCGAGCTTATACACTGTCCCGGTTCCGTTGGCCCTCCTCATTGCTTTTCCCATTTTTATCCTCCTGCCCTGTATTTTTATCAGTTTGATGGTGCCTGTAATATCGCAGCGCATTAATCAGCGAAGCAATGATTACACCGACGCCCACCGCAAGCAGAGCAAATAGCATCCAGCCGAGTGATGTAATCTTCCCGTTGCGGATAAGCCCTGTTTGCGGGACGCTTGAGTCAAACGCCAAATATCCAAATATTATGGATACGGAAATCGACAGCGAAAGTGCCAGGATATACACCCAAATTTGCAATACTCGCTCCTTTTTTTCATGCTTTGCCACTGATCCGGTCAGTTGCTCCATGCCGCCCTCTAAGTGCGCAATGCGTAGGGCTGCGCTATGCTTTGCATCTGCATCGGCCATTGCTCTGTGTGCCTCTGCCAGCTGCTCCTCCGTGGTTGGTCTCTTTACGATACCAAAATACTCATCTGTAGACACACCGAGGGCGGCGCATATAATCCCCATTTTGTATAGGCTTGGATCCTTTGACGACGCAGAAAAGTAATTGCTGATCGTGGACGATGACAGATCTGTTAAATCGGCTAAGTCTTGCGTGGTAAGATGCTGGTACTCCTTTGCCTCTCTGCAAATATCCTGCAAAGTTTTTTCCATTTCTTCCCCTCCTGCCTTATTTCGGGCAAACCTCTCCGTTTGTTTTTATCTGCTAATCGTATATTATCCGGTTTTTGGATTGACTTGCCAAACAACAAACTGATACTGTGGGTATGCGGCCAAGAGCCAGTGACGGCGATAGGCGGCAAAAAATCCCCACCGTCCGGTGCGGGGGCGGTGGGGACTATATGAAATAATCTTCTGTGGATTTCACTTAATCCCCAATAGCTTGCCGGCTTTTCTTTGCCGCCCCGCCTTTGTTGTAGGAATTCCCGTTGCTTTTGCAATCTTGCGTTTTGCGCTGGTAATTCCAAGCGCACGTTTCCAGCTAAAGGAAAGCCCTGGTATTTTAAAGGAAGATTTTTTAGCCATTTCTAATTATGCTCCTTCTTAAAAAATTTTTTGTATTGTTGCCCTAAACTGTGCAACAAATGCCATATTTTGACTATAGGTAGATAAACCGAAAGGAGAAATAATGTGGATTGTAAGCAGAAAAGTATAAAGATGGAAATTGTAAGCTGTGAAACGGGAAATAAATGTGATATAATAAAGAATGCAGAGCATATTGCGTTACTTTCTGAGGCGATTTCTTTGGCGAGTAAAATGACCCGCAATCAGTTTGATAAAATTATGGAGGCGATAAAATGAAAATTTGGGCTATCAGTAAAGAAAACGGCTACGAGCGCGAAATACTCATAATTAATTCTCCAAAGCCCCGCGGGCGGCTTTAATAAAAATCCGCAGGGTTTCCTTATCCATTTTTTTCAAAAGCTCGACAGCTTCTTTCAAATCTTCATCTTCCATTACGCCCTCGATCTCCGGATCGGGGGCTTTTTTTGCGCCCTCCGAAGCTGCGTTGGCGGCTACATCGTCTGGCATAATGTCCTCTACGGAAACGCCGAGATATTCGGCAATAGCGGGAAGGCGAGCATTTGACGGCTTAGTTTTCCGCGTGTTCCATTGGCTATAAATGCTATTTGATAGCCCTAATGCGCGGCTTAAATCGGCTCCATTTTTGCCATTTTTGCTCAAGTAAAAGTTGATTTTGTCTATAGCGTCCATTTGCACCTCGTGTATATTGTGCAGTTCGCCAAAACTAATAAAAACTAATAGAAAGCGGTTGACTTATAATTTCTAATTAGTTATAATAAGAATCGGCGGGAGGCAATACAAAACCAAGCCCCCCTGCACTTAGCGGACTGCGGAAAATATTAAGGGTTGTTGGCACTTCCATAATACCACAGTTTGCTAAGTTGTCAAGTAAAACTTAGTTTTTGTTGATTGCGGAGAGGGAAAGCCGCCCTGATGCCGTAACATCGTGGCGGCGGCCGAGCACTTAGACCGGCGGTTGGACGATGCGGAGCCGGCTAAAGCTTTTGCACTTTTCCTCGCCGTATTCAACGGAAACTAAGCAAGAATCAAACTGGAGGTGACGGAATGAGTTTTCGCAGCGCTCGGGTGGCCGCTGGGCTAAGTGTCCGGCAGGTCATCGAGAAACTAAAGGTGACGGATGCGGCGGTTTACATGTGGGAGACCGGCACGCAGGCACCGAGAGCCAGCCGCTTGCCGGAGATCGCCGAGCTGTACGGCTGCACGGTGGACGAGCTGTTGAAGAAGGAGGATGACAAATGATCGAAACCATGACGCTGCACCAGGCATCGAAGTATCTTAGAGATAAAGGCTTGAGCCTTTGTTCTGACACTCTGGCCGACGGCCTGGAGCAGGGCGTGTACCCCTTCGGCGTGTGCATCCGCACCGACCGCAGCCGGGTATTTCAGATTTTCAAAAAGAAGCTGGATGCGTGGATCGCAGAGCGGGAGGAGTAAACATGGACGGGTACACATTGACTTTGGTCATCATCGGAGCCGCAACGGTGAGTTATTGGCTCATGCGGCTGGTGGACAAGCTGGACGGGAAGTAACACAAACGGAGGGAAAGACGATGAAAGCATACAAGGGATTTGATAAAGACCTGAAATGCAGAGAATTTCAGTACGAAGTAGGTAAGGAGTATGAGGAGGAAAACTCCGCTCTGTGCAAAAAGGGATTCCACGCCTGTGAAAACCCGCTGGACACGTTCCGGTACTATAGACCGACAGATAGCCGGTACTGCGAGGTTGATGTGGACGACAACGGCGAACGCAACAGCACTGACAGTAAGGTTTGCGGCAAACATATTAAGATTAGCGCAGAGATCGGTCTGAAAGGCGTTATCAACGCCGGTGTGCGGTTTGTGTTTGACAAGTGCGAGAGCGCAACCGAGGAAAACGCATCCGGTGAGAGTGGCAACGCCGCCGCATCCGGTTGGAGGGGCAACGCCGCCGCATCCGGTTGGAGGGGCACGGCTGTCGTAACCGGCTTCGCTGGGAGAGCGACCGCATTGGGCGAACAGTGCCTTGCTGTGGCATGGGGCGAAGATAGCCTTGCAAGAGGCACTGTGGGCAACTGGATTGTCGTTTCTGAGCGTGACGATGATGGCAACATCATTGATGTCAAAATTGCAAAGGTGGACGGCGATACCGTCAAGGCGGACACATGGTACAAACTGGTGAACGGCGAGATCATGGAGGCTTAGTAATGTATTTGTGTGATTATTGTGGGGCGGCGTTCCAGTCGTTGGATTACATCGAGGAAAAATCCGATGAGTGCGGAAACAGCATAATTTATGTCTGCCCAGAGTGCGGAGAGGAGATTATCCCCGGAGAAGCGGATGAATGTCCTGTTTGCCACGGCTGGAAGCCGATGAAGTCTGCTATGTGCCACAAGTGCGAGCTGGAAACAATCGGAAATTTCAAGCTGGCTATACGGAAGTTCTCCGATGTGCAGCTTGATTATATTTCCGAGCTGACGGAGGGTGAGTATCTCTCGGAGTTTTTGCATAAGGGGGGCTTGGGATGATAAACGGCGTCCTCCGGTACATAAAAGCTACAGTGGAAATCCCATTCCCAGAGGGAAAAATGTGCTGTACCCTCTGCCCACTTTTGGAGACGTATTCGCGAAATCAATGCCGCCGCACGGGGGAGTATTTGCTGGACACACGAATCGTCGGGGCATATTGCCCGCTACAAGTTGTTGATGAGGAGAAAACCGAATGATGAATATCTACGAGAAAATCGCTGCAATCATGCAGGATGTCCAGTATTTGGCAAAGGACGATCATGTAGAGTTTGGCAGCACCAAATACAAGGCACTGAGCGAGGAGAAAGTAACCTCCATCATGCGTGCGGAACTGCTGAAACACAAACTGGTTGTATACCCCATCGCACAGACAGCTGTGAGAACTGGGAACATTACCCATGTAGATGTGATTTACCGCATGGTCAACGTGGAAAACCCGGAGGAATACATCGAGATTGCATCCTGCGGAGATGGCGCAGACACACAAGACAAGGGCAGCGGCAAGGCCATGACCTATGCGTTTAAGTATATGTGGCTGCGGACCTTTGCGCTTCCCACCGGCGAGGACCCGGACAAAATTTCCTCCGCCGAGCTGGACGAGAAGGAGCGGAACGCCGCTCCGGTGTGTGAGCGATGTGGAGCTGACATTGTGTCCGTCAAGAAGCGCAACGGCGAAATGTGGACGGTAAAGGACATGGTTAAGTACTCCAAGGGCCGCTACGGAGCGCAGATGTGCGCCGACTGCATGAAGGCCGCGAAGAAGGAGCAGGGCAATGTTGCAGGCTGATGTGACCGCCGCACGGTGGCAGCAGGACAGCGATGGGGCGTGGCTGTGCCTCCGGGTGCAGTCCCCCGCCTCTGCAATGACCATCTGTGACGAGATGAAGCCGGACAAGCAGTATGTGGCGCAGATCAAGCGCAAGGGCAGGAGCCTTAACGCAAATGCTTATGCGTGGGTTTTGCTGGATAAACTGGCGGCACACTATGGGATTCCGAGGAATGATGTGTACCGGGAAGAAATCAGGATCATCGGTGGTGTGAGCGATGTCGTGTGCATGGTATCAAAGGCGGCGGACGAGTTCTGCCGCAGATGGGAGGCGAAAGGAACCGGCTGGATGGCGGAACAAGGGCCAAGCAAAATTCCTGGCTGCGTGAACGTGGCGGTTTGGTACGGCTCAAGCACCTACGACACAGAGCAGATGTCACGGCTGATTGACCAGATCGTTTCCGATTGCCGAGAAGCTGGAATCGAGACTATGACACCGCAGGAGTTGGATGCGCTAAAATCCCGCTGGGGCGAAGCTCAGCCGCTGGGAGGTGATAAAGGTGACTGATGAAAGACGGTGTTTTCTGTGCGGCAGAAATGGCGCAAGTGAACCGCTGGAGCGGCACCACATCTTCGGCGGTGCGTACCGAAACAAGAGCGAGAAATACGGCCTTGTGGTGTATCTCTGCGGCGAACGATGCCACAGGAACGGTGGAAACGCTGTACACCGAAACGGGAATCAAATGCGTCTGCTTCGCCGATACGGTCAGTTAAAGGCCATGCAGGAACAGAGATGGACAGAAGATGACTTCCGCCGTGAATTTGGAAAAAGCTATTTGTAAGGAGGAAAACGATGGTAAACAGAATGATTTTGCAGGGGCGGCTTTGCTCTGACCCCGAATTGCGCCGCACCAACAGCGGAACAGCGGTGTGCAGTTTCCGGGTGGCGTGGAGTGAGAAGGTAAAGGACAGAGAAACGAAGCTGTTTCTCCCATGCGTGGCATGGCAGAGCACGGCAGAGATGATTTGCAAGCACTTTTCTAAGGGCAAGGAGATCATCGTGGAGGGCAAACTTTCCAGCCGGGAATACGAGGATAACAGCGGCAACAAGCGCACGGTGGTGGAGCTGACGGCGGACCGGGTACATTTCTGCGGCAGCAAGGACAGCGCACCACAGAAGCCCGCACAGACATTCGAGGAGATTTCCGAGGACGACGGCGATTTTCCGTTCTAATTGGAGGTGACGAGGGATGACATTTGACGCGATTATCTACGATGCCGATAGCATCCGAGACGCACTTTCCGATTCTCTTACTAACAATGTCTTACGAATTGATGATCTTTCGGAGGAGGATGCAGGGCAGTTAGCCAGCATTTTTACGGATCACGGAATCGGTATTTGCCTACTTCCGCGCAAGGAGTAAGTGCATGGCTGATATGACATACATCAAGCTGTTCATCGATTACTTAGATGCGATAGAGCCGCTCGGTGACGCAGAGAGGGGGCGGCTTTTCACTTCCTTGTTGATTTATGCAAGGACGGGCGAAGCCCCGCAGCTCGGCGGGAACGAACGGTTTTTATTCCCGATGATGCGGGCGCAGATAGATCGAGACAACTCCGCAATGGATAGTTTATCCGACGCACGAAGCGAAGCCGGAAGAAAGGGGGCAGAAGCAAAGCAAGCAAATGCCAGATTTGCCAAGCAAAACAAGCAAATGCAAGATTTGCCAAGCAAAACAAGCAAAGACAAAGACAAAGACAAAGACAAAGACAAAGACAAAGACAACAGCGCGTCGCCGTTTGAATTGTTTTGGGCGGCATATCCCCGAAAAGTCGGAAAGCAGGCCGCAAAGAAAGCATTTTCCAAGGTTTCTGTGCCGGTTAAAACGCTTATCGATGCCGTCAACAGTCAGAAAAACAGCGAACAGTGGCGCAGGGATAACGGTCAATACATCCCAAACCCAGCCACATGGCTGAATCAAGGCCGATGGGATGATGTGCTGACGGAGGCCGGAGCGCAACCAACGAAGGAGGAATACCATGTCGGAATATGGCTGTGACATCTGCGGCGGGCTGGGCTACACCGTCCGGCGCACGGAAAGCGGAGAGCTGGTGAGCAGAACCTGCAAATGCGAGATCATCCGCCGAAGCAGGATGCGCATGGAGCGTTCTGGGCTGGCCGGTCTGCTGGACAGTTGCACATTCGGGACATTCCAAACGCGGGAGTATTGGCAACAGGCCGCAAAACAGGCGGCGGAGAAGTATTTGACCGACTGGAAGGGCAAGTGGTTTTTCATCGGCGGCTCTCCCGGCACTGGGAAAACCCACCTGTGTACGGCGATTTGCGCCAAGCTGATGGACGGCGGAATCCCTGTCCGGTATGTGCAATGGCGGGGAGATATTCCGGCAATCAAGGCAAAGGTAAACGATGCGGAAGCATACGCCGAAGCCATGCAGCCGCTGAAAACCGTCCGTGCGCTGTATATCGACGATTTTCTCAAGGGGAGCGTAACGGATGCCGACAAAAACATCGCCTTTGACCTGCTGAATGCCAGGTATATCAAACCGGACGCAATCACGATCATCTCCACGGAGCTGACCATTGACCGCATTTTGAGCTGGGATGAAGCCATCGGCAGCAGAATCAACCAGAGGGCGAGGGATTATATGCTGAACATCGGTAAAAAGCAGAATTGGAGGCTGAAATGAAAGTTTTGGTTGCCTGCGAAGAATCGCAGGAGGTATGCAAAGCGTTCCGCGCATTGGGGCATGAGGCATATTCTTGCGACATTCAGGAGCCGTCCGGCGGACACCCAGAGTGGCATATTCTGGACGATGCCGTGGACGTTGTCAATAGACCTGGGTTTATTACCACAATGGACGGCGCAACGCATATTGTTACTTGGGATTTGCTGATCGCACACCCGCCGTGCACATACCTCAGCAATGCAGGCGCGCGGCACTTGTGGAAAGGGCATCAACTGCAAGCGGACAGGGTAATGCTCGGAATAAAGGCACGTGACTTTTTCATGGAGTTTTATCGTGCCGATATACCGCTTGTGGCGGTTGAGAATCCTGTACCGAGCAAGCTTTTTGTAATGCCGGAATACTCGCAAATTATCCAGCCATATCAATTTGGACATCCGTACACTAAAAGAACGTGCTTATGGTTGAGAAATTTACCACCGTTGGAGCCGACCAATATTGTTGAGCCGACAGCAACATGGTGTCCGAGCGGTAGCTACAGCCATAAGCACGGGAAACAGCATAAAGGTATGTTTACCACGGATAGGGCCAAAAACCGCGCAAAGACCTTCCCCGGCATCGCCAGAGCAATGGCGGAGCAGTGGGGCGGATTGGAGGAATGACATTGCGGAACGAAGCTTTGTTTTCCAGCGATAAGAATTTCTGGGAAACGCCGCAAAAGTTGTTTGACGAACTGGACGCGGAGTTTCATTTCACGCTGGACGCTGCCGCCAGTGACGAAAACCACAAGTGCGCGCGGTATTTCACGCAAAATGATGATGGTTTGCGGCAAAATTGGGAGGGCGAAACGGTGTTTTGTAACCCGCCCTACGGGAACAAGGAAACCGGACTGTGGACGGAAAAATGCTACCGCGAGGGACAGAAGCCGGGGACAACGGTTGTTCTACTGATTCCTGCGCGGACAGACAGAGCCAGCTTTCACGACTATGTTTTGGGCAATGCGGAAATTCGATTCCTGCGAGGTAGGCTGAAATTTGAGCTGGACGGAAAGCCGATGGGAACGGCGCCGTTTCCCAGCATGATTGCCATTTGGCGAGGAGGAATGACATGACCACATTACGCATGATTTCCGGCATTACATACACCCGGAAAAATCTTGAAGCATTGACCGGCATGCCGGACAGAGAGAACCGCCGGATGATACGGGAGCAGAGGCGGCAGGGTGTGCCTATCGTTGCCATGAAAGACGGCGGCTACAAGCTGGCGGAAACGGAGGAAGAAAAGCAAGCCTTACTTTCCATGTACCGCAAGCGGGCATTGGACGAGCTGGGGACATACCGCCGCCTTGCCAGAGCTATGCAGGTGGACGGGCAGATGGAGATGGGAGGTGGAAATGGAACGGTTTAACACTCCGCTGACGAAAGAGGCGGCGAAATCACTGCTGGCTTTGGATTTAGAGGACAAGGTGATTACCAGCTACGAGAAGCTGGACGAGTGGTACACCGCGTGGGGCGGCCAGTGTTATGTGTCATTTTCCGGAGGAAAGGACAGTACGGTGCTTTCATATCTGGCTGCAAGGTATCTATCGTCGTTCCGCACACCTCCGTGGCCGCTGAATCTTGTGTTTGTCAACACAGGCCTTGAGTACCCGGAGATACAGAAGTTTGTCAATGAGTACGCAGATTGGCTGCGGAAGGAGTTCCCTCGCGTGACCGTCAACCTCCACCGCCTGCGTCCGAAGCTCAACATCCGGCAGGTGTTGACAAGGTACGGCTATCCCGTCATCGGCAAAAAGCAGGCGCGTTTTATCCGCGATCTGCAAAACGCGCACGGGCAAAACGATGCAACGGTCAATCTGTATCTGACCGGCTACAACCGGCAGGGCGTGTACTGCTCGACGATGAAACTGGCGGACAAGTGGCATTATCTCAAGGATGCGCCGTTCCATATTAGCGAGCAGTGCTGCGACGTGATGAAAAAAGCACCCGCCAAGCGATACGAAGCTACGAGCGGATGTGTGCCGTTTACCGCGATGATGGCGAGCGAGAGCCAGCAGCGCGAAAAAGAGTGGAAGCGCACGGGCTGCAACGCCTTCGATGGAAAGCGCCCCATGAGCAAGCCTATGAGCTTCTGGACAGATCAGGACGTGCTTGCGTTCCTGAAAGACGAAAACATCCCGTATTGCAGCGTATACGGCGACATCGTGACGAGCGACGGCGAGAATGATTATCCGTCGACGCTCATCGAAAAGCCGCTGCACTGCACTGGCTGCCAGAGAACGGGGTGTGTTTTCTGCGGATTTGGAGCGCACCTCGAAAAGGGCGAAAACCGCTTTGAGCGCATGAAACACACACACCCGAAGCACTACGAATTCTGCATCGGCGGTGGGGCGTATGACCCTGTGGACGGCTTGTGGAAGCCCACTGAAAAGGGGCTTGGATACGCCAGAGTATTGGACTACATCGGAGTGAGGTATTGAAATGAGCATAAAAATTACCATACCCCTGCCGCCGGTTACAAAGAAAAACAGCCAGCGCATTATGCACAGCAGCAAGACAGGGAAATCGTTTATCATGCCGTCGCAGAAGTACATCGATTACGAGGCAAAGGCCGTGTGGTACTGCAAAAAGGCTGGTGTGCATGAGCCGATAGATTACCCCGTGGAGGTTAAATGCCTGTTTTATATGCCAACCAGGCGGCGGGTGGATTTAACCAATCTGCTGGAGGCTGTGGACGATGTGCTGGTCAAGGCGCGGGTGCTGCTGGACGACCACTGCGGCATTATTGTCAGCCATGACGGGAGCCGGGTGCTGTACGACAAGGAAAATCCACGCACGGAGGTGAGCATAACCGCCTATGAATGATTTTGACTATGACATCGTGCAGAAAAAGCGTGTTGCAAGAGGGGCGTTTGCCCATGTGAACCGCAAGCGTGGGAAATGCAGATTGCCCAGTGATTACCTCACTGCGGCACAAAAGAGGGAGATGAACGGGAAAATGAAAACATACAACGCCACACGGCCTATGCCTTGGGAAGATTTCAAGGCGATGCCGGACGACATTAAGCGGGAATATCTACGGAATATGCAGTCTTGCGGCGGTGCAGCTACATACCTTGCGGAAGAAATGGGCTGTTGCAGTGCCACCATCATAGAGTGTGGGAAAAAACTGGGGGTGCCGTTTGTGCGAGGTGGTCGGAACTTTAACTTGTGGCAAAAGAAACTATCAGAGTGGCACACATCCGAAGTGGTGGAAGAAACGCCAGAAAAACAGTCCGATGGACCAACGCCGGTGCGAAGTGCAGGACCGTTGCACGTGCGAAGTGCAGAACTGCTTCACGCACGGCTGACCATACGGGGAGGCCGGGAAAGTGTTTTGCAAAATCTACGCATGCTTATGCCGGATGAATGTGAAGTCACGGTTGAGTGGTGAGAGGAGGAAAAAACTTGTGAAGGAGCATATTACCACTGGAGGGAAGCCGCTTTGCTGGACTTGTAGAAAAGCGTATGGAAAATGCTCATGGACAGAAGTAGACTACACGAAAAAGGGCTGGCCTATACGATTTGAGCCGGTAAAGGGGTGGAATGCAATCCCGACAAAAAATGAAAAATACACATCATTTTTGGTGGTAAGTTGCCCAGAGTACGATCCTGATGATAGAAAGGAGGATACACATGACGGCAGATTTTGCGGGTATGGGGAAGCGCCTGCGGGCGGCGAGAGAGAAGGAACTTATGTCGCAGGATGATCTGGCTTTGGAATCTGGTGTAGCACCATCGACGATCAGCCATATTGAGTGTGGACACAGCACCGCGTCGGTGTGGGTGCTGGCACATATCTGTGATGCGCTTGGGGTATCTATGCAATGGATGATGGTATACGGGAGAGGAAGAAAATGAGCAGAAAGAGCATATTTACAGTTGTCGGAGGTGCGGCCCTTGGGCTGCTGATTGCCGCCGGGATATTGTGGGTGGAGCCACTTGCCGCAGAAGCGGAATATGTGGAGGAGCAAGAACCTGTTTCCCCGCTGGTGGCGGAAGTAATCCGCCAAGAAACGCCACAGAAAGCCGCCTACACGCACGAAAGTACCATGACCGTGACAGCATACTGCCCCTGCGAAAAATGCTGTGGAGCGTATTCAAACGGCTATACAGCCACAGGAGCGAAAGCAACACAGGGCGTGACCATCGCTACCGACCCCGATGTGATACCGTTGGGGACAGAGGTTGAGATCGATGGGCATATCTACATAGCGCAGGATGTGGGCGGAGCAGTCAGCGGAAACCGCATTGACCTGTACTTTGATAGCCACGATGACGCACTCCAATGGGGTGTGCAGGAAAAGACGGCGAGGTGGAACGGATGATGGAACGGATTACATTTGATGGAAATTTCTGCGACATTTCGCAGTGCCGGGAGCTGCCTTGCCAGCATGGCGGGAACTGCTCACAAAAGCAAGTGTGGGAGCGGCTGAAAGCCTACGAGGACACGGGTCTGACGCCGGGAGAAGTCCACAGTATGTCGGGAGAGTGGCGCACAATGATGTCAGTGCTGAACAGCATCGGAGGAGGTTATGACCGCCTGCGGGAGCTGGCAGAGGCCGACAAGGACGGGCGGCTGGTGGTGCTTCCGTGCAAGGTGGGCCAGCGGGTGTTCGCCTTGCTGGACACGGATAAGCATATAAGCGAGTGCGAGGTCAAGCAGATTGGTATGGGCAATAAAATCGGCTTTATTGGCCTTGAGCCAATAGGAGCCAGAGGGCGGGAGTATGGCATATCGCTAAACGGATTTGGCAAAACCGTATTCCTGACCCGCGAGGAGGCGGAGAAAGCATTGGAGGCGATGAAGGATGAGTAAGGCCGTTATGATAAGCATCCGCCCGAAGTGGTGCGAGAAGATCGTCAACGGCGAAAAGACGATTGAGGTGCGAAAGACCCGCCCGAAGCTGGAAACGCCGTTTAAGTGCTATATCTACGAAACGCAGGGCAGAACGGACACTCCGTGGGTAGATAAAGATGGGCATATGATTTTTGCCGGAAGAGGGCAGGTTATCGGCGAGTTTGTATGTGATTGTGTCACGCCCCTGTATAATGTTTGCACGGATGATTGGAAGAGGCTGACCGGAGGACTTCACCGTATAGAAAAGGAGCTTGTCAATCAGGCGTGCCTTACAGAAGCGCAGCTCCACACATACGCAGGTGGGAAGAATTGCTTTGCGTGGCACATCTCCGACCTGAAAATCTACGATACGCCGAAGGAATTGAGCGAGTTCAAGACGCTATGTAGAGTCGATGCCGATTGCTGTGCCTGCCCTTATTACAACTACACCAAAATGGATTGTGATGGCCGGGTTATCGGTCGCCCACCCCAAAGCTGGTGCTATGTGGAGGCGAAGGAATGAAGCTGACTATTATCTTCAAGGAAGAGATTGAGGAACACATGAAAAAGCAATTCGGGCATTTCACGAATCCGCGGCAGATATACGGTGTGAAGACCGTACACATGGAAGGGGGGTATCTATACTCCACTATTTCGGACACGGTTCGCTGGCGTATGGATGACATTTCCAGATTTTACTGTGAGGAGGGCTGACGATGGCTGAGTACATCGAGAGGAAGAAGCTGGAGGAAGCATTTGATAATGCAGACCCTGACGTCTGTGAAAGTGACATGGACGGGCACAGCGATTGGGGGTTTGGAAGGGAAAATGTCCGAGATGTGATTCGAGGTGTTCCCGCCGCCGATGTGGCCCCGGTGGTGCATGGACGGTGGGGCACGTGCCGGGTCAATCTGGAAACGGGGAATTATGAGGAGCAATGCACCCGCTGCCGGAACTTCTCGAAAGAGTACGGCAAGCCTTACTGCCCCAACTGCGGGGCGAAGATGGACGGAGGTGGCGAGGATGCGGCTGATTGATGCGGATGCACTGGGCGTGGGGCGATGCAGCAGGGATGTATTGCCAGCGGACTACTGCGCCGGGTGGAACGGGATGGTAAGGTTATTGGAAAAAGCCCCCACCGTTGATGCTGTGGAAGTGGTGCGGTGTAGGGACTGCAAGCATTACAAGCCGGATGAATACGAATGCGGATGTGATTTCGCTGGTGGACTACCGTATGTAAAGGCTGACGATTTTTGCAGTTACGGAGAACGGAGGGACTATGATTAAAGACAGCGGAGAAAGAACAAAGCTTCCAAGCGGAGCACTCCGGGATATGCACACGGGCAAGGGACGGATGGATTTGCTCCCTTGGTCGGCTATCATGGAAGTGTCGAAGCACTGCGAGGCGGGCGCTTTGAAATACGGGGAGCATAATGTCGATAAAGGGATCCCAACCCACAGTTTGTTAGATTCCGCTATTCGCCATGCGGCGAAATATCTGGCGGGCTATGTGGATGAGCCGCACCTTGTAGCTGCGGCGTGGAACCTACTGTGGGCGATCGAGATGGAGCTTGTCCATCCTGAATGCGTGGACACTCCGTGGAGGGCAGCCGATGGCGAATAAAGACGCAATGCTGGAAGCCTTGGAGGAAATCGAGAACGGTATGTGCCGCATTAAGGAGCGACGGAGCATTTGGCAGAATAGCCTTGTATATGCACTCTGCCAAGCTGTGCGGCTGCTTCTGATGGACAAGATCAAGGAGGGACGGAAATGAGAATTGACGGCAAAACCCTGCCCAACAACCCCATGAAAGCGTACCAGCAGGGCAAGCTGATGGGGACAAAGCAAAACATGGATTTGGTGTCCGAAGTGCTGCTTACAAAATTTGGATTCCACGTGTTGGAGGAAACGCCGGACAGCCACGACACTATGAGTGTTGAGTATCTGCAAAAATGCCTTGTGGAGCTGGTGGACGCAAAAAACAGTGGCTATGTGACCAAGAAGGATATTGCGGACGCTCTGCGGAGCGACTACAAACTGATAAACAACGCAGAGTAAGGAGGCTGGCATGAGCCGAAAACAAACACTGCCGTATGATGTGCGGCTTGAGTGCATTGCCTATGTCAGAGGCTATCCACGGCGGGTACAGGCGTACAACGACGCAAGGAGCGAGATACTGAGCGGCGGGAACAGTGCAACAGAGGGTATGCCCCGCTCCCCCGGCATTGGTAGACCGGCAGAGAGCAAGGCGGAGCAGCTTGCCGCCATAGAAAACTGGCCGGAAACCAAGAAAATGCGGGCTGTTGAATATGCCATAGACCGATGTGGTCGGGATTTGGAGAGCGAGAGCGTTCGAAAGCAGCTTACACAGGGGATCATGCGCAACTGTCAGGGCAAGCATAAGTATTCCCGCAACAAGATTATCGTACCGGGGATAAGTGAGCGGACATTCAGCCGCCGGAAAGAGCAATTTCTCTATGACATAGCCATATATTGTGGTTTTGCAGAGAAAGTTGGCACAAATTCCACCTAATGATGTGCTACAATAGGTACAGTGGATGATAAGGCATAGTCATCCACCCGTCTTTCCACTCAACCCGTTTCCTCCATCTTATGCGCCGCCGGTATTGGGCGCACCTTCTGGCACCGAAAGGTCATACCGGCACAAACAGCCTGTAGGGAAACCTATAGGCTGTTGTCATATGCCGTGCGCTCGTTGCACCCCACGATCAGGGGCGGGAGGTCGCACCTCCCACACGGCACAAATATATGCGGGCGGAAGCTGGGAGGAATCAGCTCCGATAGTAAAATTTCGGGTTCGCAGGTTCGAATCCTGTCGCCTGCACAAGATGCCGGGTAGCACCCGGACACTGTGAGACCGTTCGTCGTGGCTCACACGGAAATGACAATGCTCGCTGAAAACTGCGCGTGAGGATGCGTCCTCCTTGCCATGACCGAACAGCGGCGCTTGAGATGCTTGCGGGGCCTCAAGCGGGCATGAGCGTGTGACAATCTAAGCGGGAAGACGGCCAATATGCGGCATAGGTGCCCCGTAAGGGGAGACCACAGCGAGTGACGGGGACTTTCCCTGAAGCGCTAAAGCAGGGCAGGACTGCAATGCCGCACCAAAAGCGGAGAGCCGCTGCCGTGGGCAAATGGCATAGCGCCTGCCCGGAAGTGCGGCTATACCGCTCAGAAGTGAGCTGTGGAAAAGACATTGCCACCTGCTGGCAAACTGTGTACCCCATGTTTGAGAGCTTCCAGAAGGCCGCATGGGAGGGGAAAGACTGTTACTGTAGCCAAGGGGTGGGGGCTGGTAGCAAAATTGATTTGAGGTGGTGACAATGGCTGCGCGTCTGACAGACCGGCAGAAAAAGAAAATACTGGCGGACTATGTGCAGACGAACAACTATTGCGCCACGGCTAAAATCAATGGCGTGTCCGCGACGACGGTTAAGAACCTTGTGCGGGCGAATGCCGACATTGTGGAAAAGTGCGAGCAAAAAAAGGAAGAGAACACCGCCGATGTATTAGCGTACATGGATAAGCACACAGAACTTGTGTGTTCGTTCATCGGCAAGGGGCTTGAAATGCTCAACGACCCTGAAAAACTGGCCGCGGCAAATCTCAGCCAGATCACAACGGCGATGGGGACGCTTATTGACAAGTGGGCGATGATTGGCGGCAGTCCTGCCGACACGGTGAGGGAAGATGCGCTCAGTCAGAGCCTAAAGGAAATGGCAAAGGAGCTTGAGAGCGATGATTGACCTTCGTTCGGGCGATTGTCTTGAATTGATGAAGAACATTCCTGATGGCTCGGTAGATTTGGTGTTGACTGACCCGCCGTATATGATTGAAACAGTTGGAGCGGGAATTTACAAGCAAGCAGATAAGCAATATGTCAAAAAACTTGACGGCATCAAAGACGGATTTGATGAAAAGGTGCTTGACGAAATTTGCAGGGTTATGAAGAAAATCAACGTGTACTTCTTTTGTAGCCAAAAGCAGATTATTTTGCTAATTGATTATTTTGTTAAAAAGAAGAATTGCAACTGGAATATTCTGTCTTGGCACAAGTCAAACCCCGTTCCTGCTTGTGGAAACAAATATTTGACCGACACAGAGTTTATTCTATTTTTCCGTGAAAAGGGTGTAAAGATTTATGGTAAGTATGAAACAAAGTTTACCTACTATGTCACGCCGCTAAATCAAAAGGATAAAAAGCAATATGGGCATCCAACAATAAAGCCAATTAAAATCCTGCAAAACTTGATTGTAAATAGCACCGCCGAAAATGGAGTTGTGCTTGATTGCTTTATGGGTAGCGGAAGCACGGGCGTTGCTTGTGTAAATACAAACCGCCGTTTTATTGGCATTGAGCTTGATGAGGGATATTTCAACACCGCAAAAAAGCGCATTAAAGAAGCGCAATCAAGAATTGAAACATGATTTCTAACAAACAGAAAAAAATCCTCGCATTTCCGTACAGCCGCTATGACGCGCTGATCTGTGACGGTGCTGTGCGTTCCGGCAAGACCTCCATCATGATGTGGGCGTTTGTCCGCTGGGCGATGGAAAATTTCAGTGGTCAGCGCTTCGGCGTGTGTGGCCGAACGGTGGACAGCTGCACCAAGAACATCATCGTGCCGTTTACGGCGATGAGCCTTGCCAAAGAGCGCTATATCATCCGCTGGCGGCGCGGTGACAAGGTCATGGAAGTGCGGTGCGGAGCCGTGACGAATTACTTTGAGGTGTTCGGCGGTAAGGACGAGGCCAGCTATACGCTGATTCAAGGCCGCACGCTGGCGGGGGTGCTGCTGGACGAGGTGGTGCTGATGCCGCGTTCGTTTGTGGAACAGGCGCTTGCGCGTTGTTCCGTTGACGGTGCGCGGTTGTGGTTCTCCTGTAACCCAGGCAGTCCACATCACTGGTTCTATCAGGAGTGGATCAAGCGAAGCCGTGAGCGCAATGCACTGTATCTACACTTTGAAATGACGGACAACCCCGGCCTGAGCAAGCGCACCCTCGAACGGTACGAGAATATGTATGCCGGTATATTTTATGACCGGTATGTGCGCGGCCTGTGGGTAGCGGCAGAGGGCATCGTTTATAAGGACTTTGCCAACGATACAGAAAAGTATTTGATCGGAGACCCTTTGGAGTGGGCCAAGCAAAACGGCACCAGCTTCTCAATCATTTCAATTGGCGTTGACTTCGGTGGTACAAAGTCCGCAACGAAATTTCAAGCCACCGGGATCACAAAAGATTTCCGTGTTGTGGCATTGGAAGAAGAATACATCAAAAACGAAGAGATTGACCCGAATGCATTAAACCGGCGTTTTGCTACGTTCTGCCAGCTGATAACGTCAAAGTATGGTTACAGCCAGACACGAGCGGATAGTGCGGAAACGGTGCTAATTCGGGGGTTAGATCATACCGCGCAAAAAATGCACCTCGGGACGCAGGTCAAGAATGCAATGAAACTGCAAATCACAGATAGAATTAGGCTTGTGGTGCTGCTAATGAAACAGGGGCGTTTTAAGGTTTCGCGCAACTGCCCGCATCTGATCGATGCAATGCAAACCGCGATTTATGATCCTGATAAATTTGAGGACGAGCGCTTGGATGACGGCACGTCCGACATCGACAGCTTGGATGCTTTTGAGTACAGCATTGAGCCTTATTACAAAGACCTGGAACGTGCCGGTCACATGATGGGACGGTGAAATAGTGAATATTCGGAGAGCATTAAAGGATCTCGGGTTTGACACGGTCGGCAATAAATTCTATTCCCTGATCGACCTGTGGAACGCGTGGTATAAGGGAAACGTTGAAGATTTCCACAGCTATACGGTGTGGAATGGGATTGAAGAGCTGGAGTGCCACCGGTATTCGGTGGGAATGGGAAAGAAAGTCTGCGAGGACTGGGCCAACCTCCTAATGAACGAGCGAGTCAACATCACGCTCGAAGGCAAACAGGAACAGGAATTTATCGATACTGTTTTTGCCGATAACAACTGGGAGGTCAAGGCTAACGAATCGCAGGAGCGCAAAGCGGCAGTAGGAACCGTTGCGTATGTGCCGGTGATGGAAGGCATGGGAATTAACCCAGATACGGCAGAAATCATTGACTCTGGCCGCATTCGCATCAACTACGTCAGCGCCTGGAACATCTACCCGCTTACGTGGGATAACGGCGTTATCCGCGAGTGTGCGTTCGCATCCACTCGGAAGGTCGATGACACAGAATATACTTACATCCAGGTGCACCGGCTGCGCAACGGCGAGTATGACATTGAGAACCATCTGTATGATGCGGAGGAAGTCCCGCTGGCCAGCGTGAAAGGGTTTGAGACAATTCCTCCGGTGATTCATACCGGCAGCGACAAGCCGCAGTTTGTAATTGACCGGCTGAACATTGCAAACTCTGACGAAAACAACCCGCTTGGCGTGGCTGCATTTGCCCACGCCATCGACCAGCTCAAGAGCGTTGACATCACCTATGATAGCTATGTGAACGAATTTGTGTTGGGCAAGAAGCGCATTGTGGTGCAGCCGGAGGCAACCCAGAGCATTGACGGTCGGCCAGTGTTTGATAAGCGTGAGACCGTTTATTATGTACTTCCGGAGGACAGAGGCGGCAACGGCAACATCTTGCAGCAGGTCGATATGTCGCTACGGACGGCGGAGTTTAACACCGGCATGCAAGATATGTTGAACATCCTGTCCAGCAAGTGCGGTTTTGGTGAGAACCATTACAAATTCAACCAGGGCAGCATCGCAACTGCCACGCAGGTCATCAGCGAAAACAGCACCCTGTTCCGCACGATCAAAAAACATGAAATTGTGCTTGAACAGGCAATCACAGAGTTGTGCCGGAGCTTGCTCCGCATGGGAAATCGGTACATGGGCGCATCCCTCAATGAGGACGTCCAGATCTCCATTGACTTTGACGATTCCATCATTGAGGACAAGGGTCAGGACTTTAACCGTGACGTGCAGCTTCTTAACGCTGGAATCATGAACGATTGGGAGTTCCGCATGCGGTGGATGAACGAGGACGAGGCGACCGCAAAGGCGGCGCTGCCGAAGATGCAGGATATAACCACAGAGGAAGAAACGGAGGTAGAGTGATGGGCGGTAGAGGCGGAGCAGGCGGCGGGCTTGGCGCTGGTGAAGCTGGGCGCGGGCGCGGAATGAGCCTTGCAAAATTTTTATCTCAGGAGGACATCAACAGAGCAAATGCGGCATCTGTTACAGACATGGGCGACATCATCAGGCGCACATTCGAGCGGAACGCCGCAGAGATCAACGGCTTAGAGCTTTCGGACAGTGAAAAGAAAGACGCTGTCCGCAAGATGGCAGAGTTGGCAACAACTGCCCTAAAAACGGCTGCTGGTGCAGTAAATCCGTATTCAAGCGGACCTGCAAGACTTACCACGGCACAGAAAACCGGCAGCGCAGCGGATAGGGCCGCAAGAGCGCGTGGCGAAATGGATGGGTATATGCGTAAACTACGCGACCAGTCCAGTGCAAACCGCAAGGCGGCAGAGAAAAAGGCGTTTTCAAATGCTTTTGTATCTGCGGCAAGGTCTGGCGCATTGGAGGTTACGGTAGACGGAAAGAAATATCGTCGCGCAAATAAGCGTAGCAATACGTGGCGGCCTGCATGATTAACTTTGAAAATCTTGACAAGTTCACATTCCTCGGCGTGGGCAAGTACGATATTCCGCAGATCGAGCCGGTCAAGGCATACCCACAAGGTGAGTTTGTCCCCGTGAATTACCATTACACAGCGAAAGACACGAAAAGCAAGATTGTGCATTTCTTTGTGGACGATTACCAATTTATTCGATATTGGAACACACCGGACAAGTATATTCCGAAACTGTCGCAGTTTTCGGCGGTGTGCGCGCCGGACTTCTCCACCTACACGGATATGCCGCTTGCGATGCAGATATACAACCACTATCGCAAGCATTGGTTGGCGGCGTACTGGCAAATGCACGGCATGACGGTTTATCCCTCTGTATCATGGAGCGATGAACGCAGTTACGATTGGTGCTTTGATGGTGATCCTGTTGGCGGGATAGTTGCGGTTAGTTCGGTAGGCACACAGCAGAACAAGGAAAGCAAGCGGCTGTTTCTGCGCGGCTACGAGGAAATGATGAAGCGGCTATCGCCGGAATGGGTGATATTCTATGGCAAAGTGCCGGAGGAATGCGACTGGAATGTGATCCGCGTGAAGCCGCATTACGATGAAATTGTGAAGCGGAGGAAAGCAAATGAAATATCCGTTTCAGCCGGAAATCCTTGATGCGCTGCCGGAAGAACTGGCAGAACTGTACCGTGGACTTGAGGACACGCTGCTGACGGAGATATGCTCTCGTCTAAAGCTGCGGGACGAGTTGAACGAGGTTACGGTGCAGGACATCAAGGCGCTGCGGGCGCACGGCATTGACCTCGAGGAAATCGAGAGAGCGATACGCAAGACTACGGGCATCAGTGAGCAGAAGCTCAAGAAGATACTGGACGATGTGGTAAAGCGCAACCAGCAGTATTATACCAGCGTCATCGACTTGGAACACATCACGCAGCCGGAAACGCTGGTAAGCATCGAGGACACCTGGGCCATATACCAGCAGACAAAGCGGGACTTGCGCAATATAACCCAATCAATGGGCTTTTTGGTGGACGCAGGGCGGACGATGCTCCCCCCTGCCAAAGCTTACCAATGGGCGCTTGATAACGCGGTGATGCAGGTGCAGAGCGGCGCTATCAACTACAAACAGGCCATCAAGACGGCAGTAAAGCAGCTTGCAGACAGCGGATTGAAAATAGTTGACTATGAAAGTGGCCATCGAGACCAAATCGATGTGGCGGCTCGGCGGGCGGTAATGACAGGCGTTTCCCAAATCTGCGCAAAATACACGGAGCAATCGGCAGAATATCTTGAGACACCATATTTCGAGGTTTCCGCCCATTCTGGCGCGCGTGATAAGCCGGGGCCGTCCCCGTGGTCAAGCCATAAGGACTGGCAAGGCAGGGTTTACAGTATTCGCGCAAATGACATTTACCCGAGCATCTACGAGGTGTGCGGACTGGGGGCCGTGGATGGTCTGGAAGGAGCCAACTGCCGCCACCGGCGCTTCCCCTGGGTCGAAGGTGTGTCTGAGCGCACCTATACCGATGAACAGCTTGCACATATTGATGATGGGCTTGGCTGCACATTTGATGGCAAGACCTACACCGCATATGAGGCCACACAGATGCAGCGACGCATAGAGCGTACCATACGAAAGCAAAAGCGTCTGAAAAACGCGTACAGCGTCGCGGGTCTGGAGGAAGATGCGACTGCGGCCAACATCAAACTGCGGCGATTAAACGCCAAATACAAGGCGTTCAGCGCGGCGGCGGGGCTGCCGGAGCAGCGGGAAAGGATGAAGGTGCTGTATGAGAATTAAAGCAAGAAGTTACGAAGGAATTGTGCTTGAACTTGACGGAGAAGTGCGAGTGATGCGTGATTACACCCGCGAGATTGCACGCGTGATCAAGTATCGGGTTGTAATTCTGTGCGATGATGGCGCAAAAGTTGAGCTTACGGATGTAAAACCAAAAGAAATTGAGGTAGTCAATGAACCGTGATGAAATGATACAGGCTATCGAAGCCATCTTGAAGCGTGGCAACAACGCAGAGGTGCGACGAAAAGGCGATGGGTATATCGTCTTGGAGGTCAAAAAAACAATCCAATACACTTCCGCGTAATTGGGCGCGGGAAAGGGCAATAGGAGCCAAATGCTGAGGAATTCTCGGTGGTTGGCTCTTTTGTTTTAAGTAAAACCCGCGAAGCACAGCGGTTTTTATAAAAACTATCGTCCGCGAAGAAACGCGGCCAAAGAAAAGGAGATAGTGTCATGGCACTTACACGCAAACTTTTGAAGGGTATGGGTCTCACCGATGAGCAGGTAGATACCATCATCGAAGCGCATACCGACACTGTGGACGGCCTAAAGGCGGATGTGACCCGCTACAAGGCCGATGCGGAGAAGCTGCCCGGCATCCAGAAGCAGTTGGATGATCTCAAGGCGGCAGGTGACGGCGGTTATAAGGAGAAGTACGAGAAGGAACACTCGGCTTTTGAAGCCTTTAAGACCGACATCACAGAAAAGGAAAGCAAGGCGGCAAAGGAAAAGGCTGTCCGGGCTTACTTTGAGAGCAAAAACATCACCGGCGCAAATCTCGACCTTGCCATGCGCGGATGCGGCGAGGAAATGTCTACCTTGGAGCTGGACGGCGAGAAGATCAAGGACACCAAGAGCCTTGACGCTCTCGTAGACGGCACTTATAAGAGCCTTGTTTCTAAGCCTGCTGTCCGGCTGGACATGGGCGCACGGCTCAACGAGGGCGGCAAGCCTATGACAAAGGACGAGATTATGAAAATCACCGACAGAACAGAGCGGCGCGCTGCAATCGCCGCAAATATGGATTTGTTTAGAAAGGAAGAATAAAAATGGCTGTTGATCCTAAGCTGATTAAGAAGGAAGATCTTGCCCGTGTTCGCGAGATCGAGTTTACCGAAATGTTCGGCTATTCCATCAAGAAGTTGATGGAGGCTCTGGGCGTTACCCGCAAGATTGCCAAGCAGGCCGGTACTGTGCTCAAGAGCTACAAGGCTACCGGAACTCTGGAAGACGGCGCTGTGGCCGAGGGCGAGACCATCCCTCTGAGCAAGTACAAGACCGAGGCTGTGAACTACAAGGAGATCACCTTGAAGAAGTGGCGTAAGGCCACTTCTGCCGAGGCAATCACTGATCGCGGCTACGATCAGGCCGTCGAAATGACCACCGATGAAATGCTGAAGGATGTGCAAAAAGGTATCCGCAAGGATTTCTTCGGCTTCCTCGCAACCGGTACTGGCACGGCCAGCGGTGCTACCTTCCAGGCGACCTTGGCTCAGGCATGGGGCCAGCTGCAGGTGCTGTTCGAGGATGACGAGATCGGCGCAGTGTATTTCATGAACCCGCTGGATGTTGCGGACTATCTCGCAACTGCCAACATCACCCTGCAGACCGCTTTCGGCATGACCTATGTCGAGAACTTTCTCGGTCTGGGCACTGTGATTCTGAACTCCAGCGTCCCCAAGGGCAAGATTTACGCCACCGCCAAGGACAACATCGTCCTGTACTACATCCCTGTGAACGGCGCAGATCTGGGCGAGGTGTTCAACTTCACCACCGACGCCACCGGTTATATCGGTATCCATGAGGAACCCGATTACACCAACATGACCGCATCCGATACCGTTATCAACGGCATGGTGCTGTTCGCCGAGCGCATTGACGGCGTGGTTGTCGGCTCCATCACTCCGGCAGTGGGGGGCTAAGCGAACTGCTGAGTGAGCCTGACCCTGAAACTTCTTCTTTCTCCAACATGACAAAAGCCCAACTGCTTGATTATGCCAGGGGAAACGGGGTGGACGGGGTCAGCAGTTCAATGCGCAAGGCTGACATAATTGCAGTATTGGAAGGGAGCTGACCCGTATGACATACGCTGATTATACATACTACGCCGGAATCTATATGGGTTCTGTGAGCGAGGAAGATTTTCCGCGTCTGGCTGTTCGGGCCAGCTCCTTCCTCGATTACTACACCCAAAACCGGGCGAAAGACAACGCTGATATGGACGCTGTAAAGATGTGTTGCTGCGCATTGGTGGACAAGTATCAGTTGATCGAGACCGCGCAGCAACTTGCCGCAACCAGGCTGACGGCGGCGCTTACCGGCGGTGACGTGAAAAGTGAAACGGTAGGCGGGTATTCTCGCACACTGGCCAGCGGCGGGGAAAGCGCCGCTGCTGCATTGAGTGCCACGGACGGCGCAAGAAAATTGCTGGCGGAAACATGCATGGAATACCTTGCCCATACAGGGCTGCTGTATCGCGGAGGTGGTTGCAGATGTACGCTCCCCACACTGTAACGGTTTACAACGTCGTGCGTGAACCGGACCCTGCCACGCTAAAAGATGTCACAAACCTATATGTAACCGTGCTTGATGGCGTGTTCTGCGAGGCGTCAAAGGGAGTTAACGTGCGCAAAAGCGGTCTTGAAGGCGCCGACGCAGTAAACCTGTATATCCCATTTACGGTAAAAGCTGTGGATGGATTTAGCGGAAAGCCCAAGACATATACAGAGCCGCAAGCATTTTTTGCCTCAAGCGACAGGACGGGCCTATGGACGCTATCCACCACCGGCAACGGTGGCGATACATTTTTCGTCAAAGGCGAATTTGTAACGGACAACGAGGGCGTGGCATTGGCGCACGATAATTGCTGGAATGTGACTAAGGTTGACGCAAAAGACTTTGGCAGCGCAGATATGCAGCATTGGGAAGTGGGTGGTAAATAAGTGGCCGTTACCTTTGCGATGCATTTTGGCGGCATGGAGGCCATCAAGGACAAACTGGCTGAGAGCTGCACCCGCGCTGAAAGCATTGTTGGGCAGCAGGTCATAAAAGACACCGAGCCGTTTGTTCCTGCGCTTACAGGATCATTAACAATACGCACGAGGTTAGACGGCAACAAAATTATTTACCCCGGGCCTTATGCGCGGTTTTTGTACTACGGCAAAGTCATGGTTGATCCGCAAACCGGTAGCACCTTTGCGCCAAAGGGCGGGACGAAGGTCTTGACAAACCGAGACCTTGTATTTTCCAAGGCGATGCACCCACAAGCACAGAGCCATTGGTTTGAGGCTTCCAAAGCGCAGAACCTGGATAAATGGATACGCATTGCAGAAAAGGCGGTGGAAAAATTTGGACAAAGTTAAAAAAACCGTATCGGCAGCGGAAGAGGACAAGGTATCTCGCAAGCTGCTGGTTTGGCTGAACACATATCCGGATTTGCCGGTGGATTTGATTCGATTTGAGTCCCTGCCCGCCGACACCTCTGCAATGGCCATTTCGACCATCCAGGCGTCCTATATCGTTAAACGATATGTTTTAGGGGGCTACCAAGCGGAATACCAATTCAAAATCATTTACCGGGTTAAGCCGGGCAACAGCATGGACAAACGGCTCAAGGCTGACGAACTGTTAAACGCTATCGGAGATTGGGCGACCGGAAAGCGCCCTGACATTGGTACGGGGAAACGCGTTGTAAGCCTGGAGCCTACTACGCGATCTTCTTTGTTCGCTGTGTATGAAAACGGCGACGAAGATCATCAAATCTTAATGAAAATGAATTACGAGGTGAATACATAATGGCAGATTTGACTTTTACCACACCGGAAGGCCAGACCATTGACCGGGAACTGCTGATCGCATACCTCAACACGGGGACCAAGGAAAGCCCTGTTTGGAGCGCTATCGGCAAGCGGGTGGAGGACACCAGCGAGGAAATGGACTGGGGCCAGGAGAGCAAGCAGGATGTGCTGGGGAACACATTCACAACCATGAAAAAGCCCGTTATTACACAAACCTTTGACCCCATCCCCTTGGATGCTGGTGATGCAGCAGCCGTGAAGATGTGGAATTTGGCCGTAAAAGACCACGATGCGCAGGCGCTGGCCAACCAGGACATGATGATCGGGCATTTTTACGCCACCAGCGGCGATGCGAAGTTTGCCGAGCGCTATGATTCCTGCGCCATTGCCGTGACCTCCATCGGCGGTGAGGGCGGCGGTACCCTGAACATCGCAAGCGAGATCACATACGGCGGCAATCGCACCCTGGGCACTGTGAATAAGGGCAGCAGCGGCGCTATTGAATTTACCGCAGCCTAAGCAGATCGGGGCGGGTGCTTCTGCCCGCCCCACTATCGAAAACGGAGGACGCTATGAGCGAAAATATTATCAAAATTGATACCGGCGTAGTCACTAAAACTTTTTTGACTACCGACGGGAAAGAATGCGAATTTGCGTTTAACCCGCTGGATATGGGCCTGTCTCGCCGGCTTTTTTCCGCGTTTGAAAAACTCGACAAAATGAACGAGGGTTATAAGGACGAAGTGCAAAAAAACGCCGATAAAAAGGAAATTTTTGACATTGGCCAAAAGATGGACCTGGAAATGCGGGAGATCATCAACGGAGAAGTATTCGGATTTGATATCTGCACCCCGCTTTTTGGTGAGCTGAATCTTTACGCGCTGGCCAACGGATTCCCCATTTGGGCAAATTTGCTTTTTGCGCTGGTGGACGAAATGGATACTGCGTATGCCCGGGAGCAGAAGCTTACCAACCCGCGCATTAGCAAGTACACCAAGAAGTACCACAAATGAGATACAGCCTGCCAAAATCCGTGGAGCTGGGCGGGAAGCAATACGCTATTCGGTCTGATTACCGGGACATTTTGGACATTTTGGAAATGCTTTCTGATTCGGAGCTGGACAGCGCCGATAAGGCAGAGGCAGTGATGGAAATGTTTTACCCGGATTACGAGGATATCCCATACACGGAATACGAGAACGCGGTGCGGCAATGCATATCCTTTATAAATTGCGGCGAGGAAGAATGCCGGGATGAAAAGCGCCCCAAGCTCATGGATTGGCAGCAGGATTTCCCGATGATTGCAAGCCCCATAAATCGCGTGCTTGGCACGGAAATCCGCTCCATTGAATATCTGCACTGGTGGACATTTATAGCCGCATACCAAGAAATAGGTGATTGCACCTTTGCCCAAGTGGTAAGCATCCGAAAAAAGAAAACCAAAAATCAAAAGCTGGATAAATCCGATCAGGAATTTTACAAGCAGAATAAGCATCTTGTGGATTTCAAGCGCAGATATTCCGAGCAGGACGAAAATATTATCAAACAATGGGTATAAAAATCCGCCCTCTTGCGAGGGCGGATGGACGCATTTTTACTTTTTCAGGTCAGCATCAATGCTGAACATTTTTGCTGTGAAACTAATTTTGTACTGACTGCCTTTGGTAACAAGGAATGTGAGTTCATTGCTCCTAACAACTCCTCGCTCAAACCTAACGGTATGTTCTCCTGGCACCAGGTGGAACTGGACAATATTATCCAAATCAAACGCTTTTCGTTCCCCATCAACAATCAATATTGTTTTTGACTCTCCACACTTCCTCGCACCCATTCGTACCACGGTAACATTTTGAGCGAAGCTCGCCTGGTTTTCCGGGTCAGACAGTTTCCTCAAAATCTCAGAACGCTTTTTCTCAAAGACATCATCTGGTAAGGCTCCGGATTCATGAAGATCGTGGATTTTTTGCAAGGTATCCAGCATCGCGGTATCCGTTTCCGGTGCGGCGGAAGTACTATCCTTGGACTGGTTTGCAATATCCATCAGTTTATCGAACAACAACTTCTGTTCGCGTTGTTTTCGCTTACTTTCGCCTGGCGAGATGGGGGCGCACTCAATTACATCGGATGAACCGTCTTCGTACTCAACCCAAAAACTGTATAGCGTATAGTTTACTGTAGTAAAAATGAGCGTATCCCGTGCCTCTCGCACTCCAAGTAGCTTTGCGCGTTTTATCAATTTCTCTTTTTTTGACAAATGTAATGCCCCTCCCAACAACAAAATTTTAGCGTATTATATCATACGCACAGCACCTTTGCAAGTAAAAGAAAAATGGTGGTGATTTAATGGCAGATGGATCTATTATCATCAATACGGAAATTGATTCCAAGCAGGCGCAAAAAGAGCTCAATACACTTACGAGGAAAATTTCTGCTTTATCTGAAAAACTAAATGATCTGGAAAGAGAAAAGCTCCCGCTGGTAGAGCAGTCGGCACAGCTCGGCGCAAATCTCGATGCGGCAAAAGCAACTCTTGAACATATGAAAAGCGGAGCGGAATTTTTTACATCCGACTCTATTGCAAACCAGCAAGCACAAGTGAACGCCATGCAGAAAGAGTTTGATTCGGCGGCGTTAAAGGTGGAAACGATCAATGCAAAAATCAACAAAACCGCTGCGTCTCTTGACAATGCAAAGAGAAAGGCGGGAGAACTCAGTGGGCAGCTTGCTGGAGCAAAAAATGGCACAAGAGAGTTGTCCCCCGCTGCAGAGGAAGCCGGGAAGCGATTCACAAAGCTTGGAAACCGAATCAAGGGGCTTGCAAGGCGCGTGTTTGTTTTTACGCTCATTACAGCTGCACTGCGCAAAATCAGGGAGTATATGTGGTCGGCGATCCAGACAAACACCGATGCAATGGCGGCGGTTGCCAAGCTTAAAGGTGCGCTGCGTACACTGGCCCAGCCGATTGTAAACATCGTTATCCCGGCGTTTACGCTACTCGCAAATGTGCTTACAACGGTGGTAAATACAGCTGCTCGGCTGCTATCTGCACTGTTTGGAAACACTCTTGCATCTTCTCAGAAAGCGGCTGAAAGCCTTTATGACCAGCAGAAAGCGATTGATGGTGTTGGTTCTGCCGCAAAGAAAGCCAGTAAATATTTGGCACCTTTCGATGAGCTGAACACAATGAACGGAGATTCCGATAGCTCGGGAGGGGCAAGTGCAAGCGGTGGAATCGCACCGGATTTCACAAGCACAGTCAGCAGCGGATTGGCTGCCGTTGCAACCTTGTTTACCGGAATTGCCCTTCTTGCATTGGGCGCAGTGTTGACTTTTTCTGGCGCAAATATACCGATTGGCATTGCTCTGATGGTTGCTGGTGCGTTGGCGGTATATGGTGCCGCCTCCGAAAATTGGGGTCTTATTGCAGAAACTTTGCAAGGATCACTTGCGGTTATAGTGACTATTGTAGCCGGAGCTTTGCTTGCTCTTGGCATAATCCTTGTTATGACAAGCGCAAACATCCCGCTTGGAATTGGCATGATTATAGCTGGCGCTGCATCTTTGGCCGCCGTTGTTGCCGTCAACTGGGATACCATAACAAGGTTTATAAGTGACAACATAGATGTAATTGCCGGTATTGTTGGAGCCGCCTTCCTTGTACTTGGCGCCATACTTGCTCTTTCAAGCGCAAATATTCCGCTCGGAGTAGGATTGCTTTTGGTTGGTGCTGCATCTTTGGCGGCATCTGCAACCATTAATTGGGAAGCAATCCAAAACGCAATGAAAGGGCCTATTGGCGCAGTAACTGCAATTTTGAGCGGCGCGTTGCTTGTGCTTGGCGGCGCATTGCTGTTTACTTTTGCAAATGTCCCTCTTGGGCTTGGGCTTATGGCTGCTGGAGCGGTTGGGCTTGCGACGGCGATTGTTCCAAATTGGGACAGTATTACGAAGGCGCTGCAAGGGCCGCTCGGCAAAACTCTTGCTATGATCGGCGGTTTTCTTGTTGTACTCGGGATTATTCTTATTTTTACGGGCGTAGGAATACCCTTGGGCATCGGGATGTTGCTTGCCGGTGGCGTTAGTTTGGCGGCGGCAATCGCGCCCAATTGGAATTTCATCATAGACAAAATCAAGTACGTTTGGCAAAAAATCAAAGAATTCTGGAACTCTTATATCGCCCCTGTATTCACTGCGGCCTGGTGGCAGAACCTCGGGAAAAACATCATGAACGGTTTGATCTCGGGTATTGAACGGGGCATAAACTGGGTGCTGGGCGGCGTAAGCGATATGGTAAATGGCATCACGGGTATCTTGAACAAGATTCCCGGTGTGAACATTGGACGGGTTAATTGGGGAAATGTCCACATTCCTCGCCTGGCCCAGGGCGCGGTGATCCCAGCAAACCGGGAATTTTTGGCCGTTTTGGGCGACCAGAAGCGCGGCACAAACATCGAGGCACCCGCCGATTTGATCCGCCAGATTGTCCGGGAGGAAGTCAAAAACAGCGGCGGCGTAGGAAATCATATCACAATCGTGCTGGACAGCGTTAACGGGAAGAAAATATTTGACACTGTTGTGAAGGAAAACAATGCCGTGGTGCGTGCCACCGGCGCAAGCCCGCTGGTGGTGTAAGGAGCAGTAATGGATGTATTGAAAGTTACCAAAAATGCCGGGACGGTCGTTGTTCTGCCTGCTCCCGCCGAGATAAAATGGAGCATTTCTGACCTGGACGGCGACGGCAGCGGGAGGAACCAAAACGGGGACCTGTTCCGGGACCGCGTGGCGGTAAAGCGAAAGATCGAGTGCTCCTGGCTCCCAATGAGTGCCGCAAAAATGGCAACGCTTTTGTCAGCCGTCAGCGATCCGTTTTTCAAGCTTACATACCCAGATGCGCTTACGGGGACAAATAGAACGATCACCTGCTATGTTGGTGATCGTTCTGCGCCCATTTTGCGCCCGGAGGCGGATGGAACATGGTTATGGGGCGAAATGTCCATGAATTTCATCGAGAGGTGAGCCATGCATACTGTAACAGACGCATTTAACGCCGCGTGTTCTGCGCCGGGGCGGGAGATCACAAGCAAAATACTGTTTAACGGCACGACAGAGCTGGCCGCCTCCGAGGTGCAGGAAATCAGCATAACAGAGCAGTTCGGCTCCTCGGACGGCGTGACCATCGGTGCGGCGTTTTCTTCCAGTTGCAAGGTGACGATGTACAAGCAGGACAATCTCCCGCTGAACGGTGCATTTTTTATTCCATCTGTTGGAATCATGGTGGGCGGCAAAGCCCAGTATGTCCAAAAGGGCAAATATTACATCCCCACGGACGGCGTAGAAGAAAGCGGGAAGTTGTGGGTAACTATCACCGGATATGACCGCATGGCCAGTCTGACGGATGATTATGTGCCTACCATTGATTTCCCCGCCACTCCTGTGCAGATTCTCACAGATGTATGTACGCAAGGAAATGTCACTGCGCCCTCGGTAGCTTTGCCGGATATTCAAATTTCTGCACCCTACACAGGGTCACTGCGTCAGCAGCTCGGATGGTTGGCGGGGCTGATCGGATGCAATGCGAAATTTGATTCCGACGGCGAACTAAAATTCTGCTGGTACTCTGATAGTATTTCTGTTGGGCCGGAGGTGCAGTATCAGGGAGGACTTAGCAAATCCGCAGATTCCCCGTTTACCATACAAAGCCTTGTCACGGGAACGGAAGAAAACCCCATCACGGTCGGGACGGGTGTTGGAATTTCGGCTACAAACCCGTATATTACCGAAGCTGTGGCGGCTACTGTTTTTGAGAAAATTGGAAACAAGGCAATGATGCCGTGTAAGGTGCAATGGCGGGGAGACCCCTCTACGGAAGCAGGGGACATATTGCACGTTACAGATGTGACCGGACCAGCCAGCACATTCCCCGTTTACATTATGGAACAGGAACTGCGTATAAAGGGCGGAATGGTGGCGAATACGACCTGCTATGCGCCGCAGGACAAGCAGTATGTCGTGGAAAGCCCCATTATACAGCAAGTGAAGCGGGAATATTCCGGCCTTGCCAAAGCCATGCAGGATGCCACAGAAAGAATTATAGGCGCGAAAGGCGGATACTGGGAAATCACGCTGGATGATGATGGATTCCCCACCGGGTGGATGGTTCGAGACACGCCCACTATGGAAGATAATACAAGGCTGTGGATTATGAACATCAACGGCCTGGGGTATTCCAAAGACGGCGGGAAAACCATTTCTGGCGTTGCGCTTACGATGGACGGCGAAGTAAACGCAGACACAATTACGGCTGGGCAAATGTCCGCAGAGCGTGTAACGATCAATGGGCAAACGCTTTCTGATTTCATTGATGCAAGCATTGATGAAGATGGACACCCTGTACTTCGCATTGGATCCTCTGCATCGGAGATTGTTTTGAAGGAATACAACGACAAGATTGGGTTTTATGACGCAAGCGGCACACTGTTAGCGTACTGGAATAACAACAGCTTTGAACTGGTAGAGCTATCGAAGTTCCGCCTCGGTCCGATGTCTATCGTTGTGCAGCCGAATCAATCCATAAGTTTCGTGGGGGTGACGTGATGCCGAGTATCTACGGAAGCAAATCTAAGGGATGGCAGCTACGCCTTGACTATACAGTCAAGAGCCAGAGCATCGAAAATAACACCAGTGCGCTTGATTTAACCTTGTATGTGTATGACGGTACCGGGTACTCACAAAATGAGTCTGCGAACGAAGCGTATTACATTCTGCAAGGTACAAAAACTTGGAATCCGTACAATTATCCATCTACCGGTTGGTATAAACTGGGCGTAAAGTCTATCACTGTCACACATAGTGGCGACGGAACCGGGAAAGTCACGCTTTCCGGCGAATGGGACTGCGGCTTTGATTCGGCCTACACACCAAGGCATTTGACCGTCTCCGGTAGCGTTACACTACCAACAATTCCAAGAGCATCTTCCGTGTCTGCCACAAATGGCACAATGGGCGGTAATGTAGCAATTACCATCACACGGAAAAATTCCGCCTTTACACATAAGTTGTCCTATAACGCCGGAAGCGGGTATGTCTCTATTGCAACTGGTGTAGCCACATCTTACACGTGGGCAAGCCCTGACAGCATGATAGATGCTACCACGAATGCTTCTTCCCGCACGGTGACGATAAAATGCGAGACCTACAACGGAAGCAGCAAGATAGGTGAAAGCACGACAACCTGTGTCCTCACTGTGCCGGAATCCCTCGTTCCATCTTTAAGCGTGGTGCTTTCCGATGCCGCTGGGTATCAGCCGACATATGGATGGGTACAAAACAAGAGCCAGCTAAAAGCCGTTGCCACAACTGGCGGAGTAAGGGGAAGTACCATTGTAGGTACTGTCATGAAAATTGGCAATGAAAATGCCAATCTGAATACAGGGAATCTGCTTACAAAAAGCGGCTCTGTTGTGGTGACGGTAACTACGACAGATTCTCGTGGCAGAAACAAGACGGTTACAAACACTATTACTGTACAGCAGTATGCTGGACCGTCTATTGCAAATCTCACATACGCAAGAGGTTCCTATACAGGCGGCGTGTGGACAGAAAACAATACCGGCGCAGACATTAAGGTGATGTTTGATCTCACCATTTCTCTGAGTAATAACACCGCCAGCATCTCTTTGAAGATCGATGATGAGAATAGGCAAACCCTTTCTGCGCAAAGCTCCGGCTCAAAGGTTGTTTACATCGCCGGTGTCGGAACAGATACGACCAGAAAACTGACGGTAGTCGCCACGGACGCTTTTTCAAGCAGTTTTACCAAAGAAATGGATGTGGCGACAGTTGAAGTCCCGTTAAATATCAACTTCAACTTGCCGGGAGCGTGTTTTGGCGGGGTAGCAGAAAAAGGGAAAACGGTGCAATTCAAGTGGCCTATCTACGCCGAAAATACCGTGGAGCTGAACGGGGAATTGATTTTATCTGATTCCGCAGCGGGAAAACTTCGGCAAGCGATGGGCATCCAAGACTACATCATTGAGCAAGGCGTAAGTGGCAACTGGACGTACTACAAGTACGCCTCCGGTTATGCAGACTTGTGGTGGCGTGGTACAGTGACGCCCACCAGCTACACTACATTTGGCAGCGCCGCATACACAAATACGATTTCCCTGTCAATGCCCTTCGGGGTGACGGGGAACGTGGTAATCACCGGCAGTGCGTCTGATCTGCACACAATCTGCAATACGGATTGGAGCTATGCTTCAAAAACCTTGTCCTTCCGCATGGCCCGTGGTGCATCAATGACACCAACAAATGAAACCGTATCGCTGCGGGTGACTGGCAAGTGGAAAGCATAAAACATATAAGGAGATACCGCATGACAGAAACTATCATTGTTGCACTTATCACCGGCGGCCTGTCGCTGCTGGGGGTAATCATCACCAGCAACAAGACCACCCGTGATGTGCAGGCCAAGCTGGACACGCAGCAGGCCGTCACCGACACCAAACTGGATGAGCTGACCCGTGAGGTACGGGAGCACAATAACTTCGCCCGCCGGGTCCCGGTGATGGAGGAGCAGATCAAGGTAATCAACCACCGGCTGGCCGATCTGGAGCAGACGGCCAACCACTGAGCATCGCAAATCTAAAGTATGAGGAGGGATACCCATGTATCGAGGTACAACGCCCACGCTGACATTCCGCCTGCCCATCGACACGGGGAGCATCACGGTGCTGTCCGTTGCCGTGGCCCAGGCCGGACAGGTTAAAATCGAAAAAGCATTGTCGGATGTACAGCTGGACGGGAATGTTGTCTCATGCACACTGACGGAGGCCGAGACCCTGTCGCTTACTGCCGGGAGAGGCATTGACGCAAAGATACAGCTCCGGGTGGGCGTAGGCGGTCAGCGCATGGCATCCCAGGTATTCACGGTGCCGGTGGAGCGTATCTTGCGGGATGGTGCGCTATGATCGAGTTTGACGTAACTTTTTCTCCCGGCGCTGACCTGGAGGTCAACATGGGGCAGGTGATGGAGGTGCTTGCTACCGAGGAGCGGACGGTGGAGCTGTCTATGCCCTCCGGCAATCAGGTCATCCTGCCCACCAGCAGCAAAGGAATGCGTAAGGTGACGATTCAAAAACCGGACACTATGCTGCCTGAGAACATCAAGAAGGACGTGGTGATCGGCGGCGTGACCGGTGGCCTTGAGGCACCACCGACAGGCCCTTATATAGCGTATACGTCCCTCGACAGTTCTGGTAGAGTGTTTACTGCTAAATTTCGAGGAACCATTGTTCCAGAGTATGCATTCGCTTATTTGGCGGAATTGATATCAGTAGATATGCCAGACAATGTAATTGCAATTGGTGATAATGGTTTTTATCGCTGCCCAAAGCTCCAATTAACAAGTCTCCCACCCGGAATTACCTCACTCGGAGATTATGCATTCTCTGATTGTTCAAAGCTAGCGTTAACAAGCCTCCCTTCTGGAATCACCTCAATTGGAGACCAGGCATTTAGGGATTGCTTTAGTCTTGCATTGACAGGTCTTCCTTCTAGAATTACCTCAATCGGAGATTACACATTTAGGAATTGTTCAAAGATGGCACTAACAAGTCTCCCTTCTGGGATTACATCAATCGGAGATTTTGCGTTTCTCAATTGTTATCAATTATCATTGACGACCCTGCTTTCTGGAATTACCTCAATCGGACAGTATGCATTCAACAATTGCCCAAGGCTCGCATTGACGGCCCTACCCTCTGGAATTACCTCATTACCAACAGCCGCATTTCAGTACTGTCCAAAATTAGCATTGACGACCTTCCCGTCTGGAATGACCTCGATTGGAGCTTATGCATTTAGGCAGGGTACAGGTCTCGCATCAATAACCCTTCCCCCCGCACTCACTACAATCGGAGATTTTGCATTTGCCAATTGTACTGGGTTAGAAACGGTTAAATTTACGAGCACGGTATCCTCAATCCCAAATGGAGTATTTTCCGGGTGCCCAAAACTGTCTACCATTTATGTTCCGTGGTCGCAGGGGCAAGTAGCAAATGCTCCTTGGGGTGCGAGCAATGCCACCATCATTTACGATTATACTGGGGAGTAAACAAAGACTTATCAACATTTTTTGTGTGCCCGATTCGGGCACGGAAAGGAGAAATTATGGAAACTTTTGGCATCGCAAGCGTGGCAGTCATCACCGTCATCACCTACCTCGTGGGGCTGGTGGGCAAGGCCAGCAGCATGAACGACAAGTGGATCCCCATCCTGTGCGGGGTCTGCGGCGGTCTGCTGGGGGCTGTCAGCTACTATCTGGCACCCATCCCGGACTTCCCAGCGGGCGACCCCATCACCGCCATTGCCGTGGGTATCGTCAGCGGTCTGGCGGCCACCGGCATCAATCAGGCTGTCAAGCAGCTGAGCAAGGGGGAGTGAGATATGGGTAAGCGCATCACTGCCGCATATCCAATCGCCAAGGTGGGCGGTATCCCCATCAACACCAGCATCCCGGCCAGCAAGGAGACCTATGACCGGCTGGGCGGGCGGGACGTGGCCTTTGTGGTGCTGCACTACACGGGCAACGTTAGTGACACCGCCGAGGCCAACTGCAAGTATTTCGCAGGCGGCGACCGGGAGGCCAGCGCACACTACTTCGTGGATGAGGACAGCATTTACCAGTCCGTACCGGCCTGTGACCGGGCGTGGGCGGTAGGCTCTGCCCATCCGGTACATCCCCTCTGCCGCAACACCAACAGTATCTCGATCGAGATGTGCTGTTCCGGGAACTACCATGTTTCCGAGCGCACCAAGGCCAACGCTGCGGCACTGACGGCGGAGCTGTGCAAGCTGCTGGGCATCTCCGGCGTGGACACCTACGTCCTGCGGCACTGGGATGTGACCGGGAAGTCCTGTCCCCGGCAAATGGCAGGGAAGAACAATGCGGAGTGGGAGGCGTTCAAGGCCAGCGTCAAGGCGCTGCTGAACGAGCAGCCAAAGCCCGCACCCGCACCGACGACGAAGGAGGAGACGATCAACATGGAACTGCGTATGCTGCGCCGTGGCATGGAGGGCAACGATGTCCGGGCCGCCATGCTGCTGATGAAGGACAAGGGCTATTACCCGTATGAAATTTGGAGCGGTGACAAGCTCTTTGGCCCCAAGATGGAGGCCGGTCTGCGGGAGATGCAGGCAGACCACAACCTCGGCGTGGACGGCATCATCGGCAATGCCAGCTGGAATTTCCTGCTGAAATAAAGGATAAAATAAATCCACTGGAGGGCGCAGAGGACACCGCTACGCCGGCCTCACGCCCGTGCTAAACATCCGCACCTCCACGGCACACCGTGGGAAATGATAGATCAGCACAAAAGGATCCGCAAAAAACTATCCACTATGGCACCATTCCGCGCCACAGAAACAATCCGTGCGGTAGGGCTACCGGAAGACGAGGAAACCTGTGTAATTGACGTGGACGTTTTTGGCCGCACCTGCGTACAGACGGCGGCAAAACTACATATCAGCGTAGATGGATTTTACAAATTGCGCCGCCGCGCATACCAAAAACTGGCGGATGCATTCGATTCCTAAAAGTAGCCGCGCCCTTTTTGGGTGCGGCTATTTTTCGTTTTTGCACACAATTGGTGTACACTGTAACTACATTATTGCAGAATCAAGGCAGAATCCGGGCAGTTTATTTGCCCGGATTTCTTTTATTATAGAGGCAAGGAGGCGGGAATATGTACGAGCGCTTAATCAAATGCGGGTTTACCGCGCAAATGGCGCAGGATATTTGCATTCTGTACGCAGACGATCCCCAGGGGCTTTTAGCGTATGTGGAAATTGCTGAAAGCCTATATAGGGGTTGCAATCATGTATAAATATTTTAACCCAAATCCCTGCGGGAAAAACGTGTCCGATTGCACTGTCCGTGCGATCTGTAAGGCCACGGGAAAGGATTGGGGCGAGGTTTATCTCCGGCTGTGCATGCGTGGCTACTTGGACGGCGATTTACCCAATGCAAACGCCTGTTGGGGCGCATATCTGCGGTCCTTAGGCTACCGGAGATACATCATACCGGACACTTGCCCGGACTGTTACACGGTCGGCAGGTTTGCCGATGAGCACCCGCGCGGGACATATATTCTCGCCCTCTCTGGGCATGTAGTGTGCGTTCAGGACGGGATCATCTATGACAGCTGGAACAGCGAGAACGAAATCCCGCTTTATTTCTGGGACAAAGAAACGGAGGAATGAACATGGCATATCCCTATTTCAACCCCTATTATCCGCAGCCGATGCCGGACAACCTCATGCAGATGCGGCAGATGCAGCAGCCACAGATGCAGCCCATGCAGCAGCCTATGTCGCAGCCAGGGCAACAGAACCCCATCGCGCAAGGCGGCGTACAGTGGGTAAGCGGAGAGCAGGAGGCAAGAGGTTATCTCATCGCGCCCAACTCTGCCGTAGCGCTGTGGGATTCCACCGCCCCCACCGTTTACCTCAAGCAGGCAGACGCAAGCGGGAAACCGACGCTCAAGATTTATGACCTCGTAGAACGCACAGAAACGGCCCCTAACGCGCCGCAAAAGCCGGGCGTGGAATTTGTCACCCGCAAGGAGTTTGACGCGCTGGCGGCGCTTGTGGGCGAATTGAAGGGCAAGAAGAAGCGCAAGGAGGACGATGACGATGAATAATCCCTTTTTCGGAGCGCTCGGCGGCGGCAACGGCTTTATGCAGATGTTGCAGCAGTTCCAACAGTTTAGGGCGAATTTTCAGGGTAACCCAAAAGCGGAGGTCGACAAGCTTTTGCAATCTGGGGCTATGAGCCAGCAAGAGTTAAACCAACTTCAATCTATGGCAAAACAGTTCGAGCATTTATTCCATTGATCTTATCGTGGCCACGATTTGATAAATAAAATTTATGAAAGGGGAGATAATATGTCTCTTTCCGACGGTGCTCCCATGATGACTATGCCGGTCGCGCCCGCGAACAGCTACGGCGGTGGCATGGGTATGTGGGGCGAAAACTGGATCTGGATTATCGTTCTTTTCCTCTTCGGCTGGGGCCGCAACGGCTGGGGCAACAACGCTGGCAATTCCGGCGGTGTCGTAGACGGCTACGTGCTGACCTCTGATTTTGCCAATGTCGAGCGCAAGATCGACAGCGTAAATCAGGGCCTTTGCGACGGATTTTACCAGCAGGCGCAGCTTGTCAACGGCACCAACATGGCGATGGCAAACGGCTTTGCACAGGCCGAGCTGTCCCGTAGCAACCAGCAAGCGGCGCTGATGCAGCAGCTCAACGCCATGCAGATGCAGGCCGCAAATTGCTGCTGCGAGAATCGCGCGGCTATCGCGCAGGTGCGCTATGACATGGCGGCGCAGGCGTGCGACACGCGCAACACCGTGCAGAACGCGACCCGCGACATCATCGACAACGCTAACAGCAACAGCCGCGCAATCCTCGACTTCCTGACGCAGAGCAAGCTCTCTGACCTCCAGGCCGAGAACCAGGGCTTGAAGCTGGCGGCAAGCCAGGCGGCGCAGAACAGTTATCTGGTGTCTCAGCTCCGGCCTTCTCCCATTCCGGCCTACACGGTGCAGAACCCCTATTGCTGCAACCAGTTTGCCTGTTGTGGCTGCTGACAACTGCATAGCGTAGCTTTTCCCTATGTTGGGAAATGGTCGGCCCCGTGCCGATACTAAACAAAAGCGGCGGGGCAATAGCCCTGCCGCTGTATTTTATGAAAGGACTGAAATTATGGCTGAATATGTAAATCCCGGAATCGTGACCGTCCCTGCTGGCCAGAATGTTCCGATGGTCTCCACGGCGGCTTGCGGCAAGCCCTGCATCGTCCACCGCGAGGGCAGTGGACTTGTCACCCTGCGCGGATTGACGCAGCAGTGTAAGGCGCGCTTTAAGGTGAGCTTTGGCGCGAACATCGCCGTCCCCACTGGCGGCACGGTAGGCGCGATCACCACGGCGCTTGCCGTCAACGGCGAAGCACTCAACGGAGCAACGGCGACCGTCACCCCGGCTGCGGTGGAAAACTATTTTAACGTCTACGTCAGCACCATTGTGGAAGTGCCGCGTGGTTGCTGCGTGACCGTTGCAGCAAAGAACACCAGCGCGGAGGCGGTCAGCTTTGCCAATAGCAACCTGACCATCGACCGTGTGAGCTGAGAAAGGAGAACACAATGGGTATGAAATCTATGTATGAACTGCGGGATATGCTCTGCAAGGAGCTGGACGAACTGGCCCGAAAAGGCGAATTGGGTGCGGGTGACCTGGAAATTGCCCACAAACTGACAGCAACCATCAAGAACATCGATAAGATCGAGATGATGGAAGACGGCGGCTATTCCCGCGATGAAGACTATTCTCGCCGCTATTCCCGCGACGGAGACTGGCAGTCGGGCATGCGCGGCGCTTATGACCGTGATATGTCCAATGCGAGACGCGGCACGCATTATGTGCGCGGCCACTATTCCCGTGATGGTGGCATCGACAACATGAAACGCCAGTTGCAGGAAATGCTGGACAACGCCGACGACGAAAGCATCCGCAGAGCCATCCAGCGCTGCATGGACACGATCGAGGACTAAAGGGGGGGCACCCCTATGGTCGATGAGAATGAGGTCAAGCGCTGGATAGCTCGCCTTGAAACAGAAGAATCGAGCTGGACAAACTATGAGAAACTGGCGGCGCTCTACATTATCCGTAACGAGCACGGCGGGGAGCAACTGCAGGCGAAAGCGCCCCCAATGCTGTATTCTGCAGAGCCTGCGCCGGCCAAGAGAATAAAACCCTCCGGCAGTGAATTTTTGAAAGCGGTCGGGAATGTAGCGCAGGATAGGGCGTGGGAAGTTATGGACGAGCTTATGGACACACTAAAAATCGTCAATGAGAAAGCTTATAACAGCGTCCTAAAAAAACTAACCTAAATCGCTACTACTAACACGTTACTAACAAAGTTAATCTTGGCAAAAATAAAAAAGTCCGGGAACCCTTGAGATTCCTGGACTTTTTTGGTGGAGACTGCTGGACTCGAACCAGTGACCTCCTGCGTGTGAAGCAGGCGCTCTAACCAGCTGAGCTAAGCCTCCCTATTCGGCAACCCTTACGAGTTGCCTTGTGGTGACCCGTACGGGACTCGAACCCATGTTACAGCCGTGAAAGGGCCGTGTCTTAACCACTTGACCAACGGGCCGGATAAACCCTTGAGGGGCCCCGGAGAGACGTGGTACATCTCTCCGGGCTTTGGTAGCGGCGACTGGATTTGAACCGGTGACACTGCGGGTATGAACCGCATGCTCTAGCCAACTGAGCTACGCCGCCATATCGATAAGCTCGACAAGCAAGAATAAATATAACACATGCGCCGGTGTTTGTCAACAGATATTTCCCGGAAATCCGGGAAAATCTTCACCGATCTTCGATGACGCCGCCGCCCAGCACCGTATCCCCGTCGTAGAGCACCACGGCCTGTCCGGAGGTGATGGCCCGCTGGGGCTGGCGGAAGACCACCCGCATCCGCCCCTCCGGCAGGGGTGTGACCTCCGCCTCCGCCTCCGTCTGGCTGTACCGGGTCTTGGCGGTGACGGCGACAGGCTCCGTCGGCGCCGTGCTGGAGATCCAGTTCACCCGGCAGGCCGTCAGCTCCCGTGCATAGAGCTCCTCGTTGTCCCCCAGCAGGATGGTGTTGTCGGCAGCGTTCTTCCGCACCACGTAGACGTGTCTCCCAGCGCTGACGCCCAGCCCCTTCCGCTGGCCGGTGGTGTAGCAGGGGAGACCCTTGTGGCGGCCCAGTACCCGGCCCTCCCGGTCCACAAAGTCACCGGGCGTCATCTCCACATGGCCATACTCCCGCAGGAAGCGGCCGTAGTCCCCGTCCGGCACAAAACAGATATCCTGACTGTCCGCCTTGTCGGCGTTCAGCAGCCCCGCCTCACGGGCGCTCTCCCGGATGGCGGGCTTGTCGAACTCCCCCACCGGCAGCAGCAGGTGCGACAGCTGGTGCTGCGTCAACTGATACAGCACATAGCTCTGATCCTTCCGCCGGTCCCGGCCCCGCAGCAGCCGGTACAGCCCCGTCTCCGGATCGTAGCCCACACGGGCATAGTGGCCCGTGGCCAGATAGTCGTAGCCCAGCACCAGCGCCCGCTCCAGCAGCGCTCCGAACTTCAGGCACCGGTTGCAGTCGATGCAGGGATTGGGGGTGTGACCGGCGCAGTATTCCGCCACGAAGTGGTCCATGACGTCCCGTGCAAACCGTTCCGTCTCATTGAATACGTAGAACTTCATCCCCAACCGATAGGCCACGCTGCGGGCATCGTCGGCATCGTCGGCGGAGCAGCAGGTACCCTCCACCTCGCCGCTGTACAGCTTCAGCATGGCCCCGTCGCAGGCGTAGCCCTGCTGCTGCAATAGAAGCGCCGCCGCCGAGCTGTCCACTCCGCCGGACATGGCCACCAGAACTCGTTTTTTCTCCATGCACCGTTTCCTCGTGTATCCTTTCCCGCCAAAGCGGGGATCCTAATATCATATGTGGGGCCGTCAGTCCAGATTTTTCCGGGTGAAGGCCGTATAGGGCAGCGCATCCGCCAGCCCCAGCAGCACCGGATGAAAGCCGCCGCCGTAGGCGAAGGGCGGCTCCCGCAACACCGTTTTGGTGCAGCGCCGATCCGGCAGCGACACCGTTACGGTGGTACCCTCCGGGCCGGACTGCAACAGCAGCCGCCCGCCGTGACCACGGGCAATGGCCTGACACAGGGGCAGGCCCAGCCCCAGACCCTGTGGGGGAGGCGGCATCCGCAGCTTTTCCAGATAGCCGTCGAAGAGGTGCGCCTGCTGCTCCGGGGGGATGCCCACGCCGCTGTCTGCCACCGTCAGCAGCACTTGTCCCGCTGCGGCCCGCAGCGTCACCGTGACCTCGCCGCCGGAGGGCGTGTACTTCACCGCATTGGACAGCAGATTCCACAACAGCCGCTCCAGATAGCTGGGGTGGATGGCCGCCACATGGGCCGTCAGGCTGCACCGCAGGGTCAGCCTCACCCCGGCATGGGCCACCAGCGGCTGGGCGCAGTGCATCAGCTCCGTCAGCCACGCCACCAGCTCCACATTCTTCGTCTCCAGCGGCTCTGTTTGAGAGATCAGGGGGGCGGCGGAGAGATTGTTTACCAGCCGCAGCAGCCGGTAGTAGCTCTGGCACAGGATGGCGGCGCTCTGCCCGGTGGAGCCTTCGCCCTCCGGCATCTCCTCCGGCACCAGCCGGGTCAGCGCTGTATGGATGTTGCCCATGGCTCCCCGCAGCTGCGCTGCGATCTGCGGCATGATCTGCTCCAGCAGGATCTGGCTGTCCTCTTGATGCTCCACGGCCATCGCCCCCTTCCTCTTTACCATGCCGGGAAACGGGGGGAAGTATCCCCGCCAACTTTCTCCAGCACAACGGCAGTGGTGAAATTCAACACATTATAGCAGGGTTCCTGTTGAAAAACAAGGCATATCCCCGGATTTGAAAAAAGAAAAAAATTTTATGAAAAAAGGCTTGATTTTTTTGCGGCAGGTGCATATAATACTAAACATACCATATGTTTGATATATTCCGTCAGAGAGGAAGTTTTCGTGATGAGCATTAAAGTTGGTATCAATGGATTTGGCCGGATCGGCCGTATGGTCCTGCGCTGCAGCCTGCAGCACCCGGAGATCGAGATCGTGGGCATCAACGACCTTTGCCCTGCCGACTATCTGGCATATATGCTGAAGTACGACACCATGCACGGCCGGTTCCAGGCCGACGTGTCCTCCAGCGACAAGGGCATTATCGTCAATGGCCGCAGCATCCCCGTGTACGCCGAGCGTGACCCCGCCAACCTGCCCTGGAAGGAGATCGGCGCCGAGTACGTCATCGAGTCCACGGGCCTGTTCCTGACCAAGGAGAAGGCCGCCGGCCACATCGCCGCCGGTGCCAAGCACGTGGTGATGTCCGCCCCCTCCAAGGATGATACCCCCATGTTCGTCATGGGCGTCAATCAGGACACCTACACCTCCGACATGACCTTCGTCTCCAACGCCAGCTGCACCACCAACTGTCTGGCTCCCGTGGCCAAGGTCCTGCACGATAACTTCGGCATTGCCGACGGCCTGATGACCACCGTTCACTCCACCACCGCCACCCAGAAAACGGTGGACGGCGTGTCCGTGAAGGACTGGCGTGGCGGCCGTGCCGCCTCCGGCAATATCATTCCCAGCTCCACCGGCGCTGCCAAGGCCGTGGGCAAGGTCATTCCCAGCCTGAACGGCAAGCTCACCGGTATGTCCATGCGTGTCCCCACGCTGGATGTCTCCGTGGTGGATCTGACCGTGAATCTGGAGAAGCCTGCCACCTACGACGAGATCTGCGCCGCCATGAAGAAGGCCTCCGAGGGTGAGCTGAAGGGTATTCTGGATTATACCGACGAGGCTGTGGTTTCCTCCGACTTTCTGGGCGACACCCACACCTCTATCTTCGACGCCAAGGCCGGTATCGCCCTGACCGACACCTTTGTGAAGGTGGTCTCCTGGTATGATAACGAGATCGGCTATTCCGATAAGATCCTGTGCCTCATTGAGCATATGTACTCCGTGGATCACAAGTAATCGCATTTCCCCCTTTTCATTTGCTTTCTACCTTTACGTTTTCCTTCTTTTTGTTCCGCCAAAGAAGCCGCCGTCAGGGCGGCTTTTTTGGTGCTCATTTTTTGGAAGCTTTTTGAAGTTCTGAGAAATGCCCCGGCGTGCAGGAAAGACTTTTTTGGACACACAGAGAGCCTGCGGCAAAGCCGCAGGCTCCATCTTCTATGCTTCCTCAATCAAATGCCGGAGCCAACGCCCAGTATTTCCCCAGCGGAGAGGCTCCGTTCCATGTGAGATACCCACCGGTGTTGCCGGTGTCCCGCAGAGCCTTGATCTGGGCCCCTACCTCCTCCGGGCCGTAGGTGTTGTAGGGCTCCCGGATGGCGTTGTAGGCCTGCACCCACGTGCGTACCGCAGCCGGAGATGCCGTCTCCAGCTGTCGCTGGGCCGCCTTCTGGCCGAAGGCATACATGGTCTCGTAGGGGTGCTCCCACGGCAACCAGTCCCCGGAGGCCCCGTAGTGATCCGGATAGGGCATGGCGCTGATGGCGTCCACCACATTGCTGATGGCAGGCCAGTACTGGCCGTAGGCGGTGACGTAGGCCTCGGCGCACTCCCCGAACACATCGGCGGAGACATACACCCCGGCGTCGTGGAGTCGGTCGCAGGCGTACATCAGGAATCGCTGCACCGCCTGGGCTTTGCTCTCGCCGTTTTCGTTGCGGTAGTCAATGGCCCCCTCCTCGAAGGCCCATGTGCCGTCGGGGAAGCGCATATAGTCGAACTGGATCTCGTCAAAGCCCATGAGTCGGGCCGCCTCCAGCCCCAGCTCCACCTTGTACTGCCACACGAACCGGCTGTACACACTGGGCCAGTACATCCCGCCGATCTGCAAAGGCTCGCCGGCCTGATCGGCGATGACGCACTCCGGGTGATCCTCCGCCAGATGGGGGTCATTGAAGGCCGTGATGCGCCCGATGACATAATATCCGGCATCCTTCAGGGTCTTGATGCCCGTCTGATATACCTCCAGCGTGTTATAGGCACTCTCGTAGGCGGAGGGGGAGTACTGCTTCATCACCTCCGAGGGATAGGCGATGGCTCCGCCGTCCATGATGTCCACCACAAAGGCGTTGATACCGCAGGAGTCCGCCACCTCCACATATTCCGCCGCTTGGGCGATGGATTCGTTGTTGAGATACAGGGCCTTCACCTCGCCGGGCATGGGATGGCCCTGAAAGACGGCCTTTTCACGGGGGAAGTAGTCCAGCCCCGCGGCGTCGCCGCCGCCCCAACTGTCCCCTCGTTCGGCGTGGAGCTGATAGACCTCCTGATCGTACTGCGCCTTGGCGCTGGGCTCGTCCATGGTGACGTACTCCGCCCGAATGTAGCCGCCCTCCACCTGCCAGCGCCCCACGGCGCCGCTGGCGTCCATATCCTGCCAGCCGGTGACAGTCAGGGCCTCTCCCTTCTGCACCAGCCGTCCCGGCACGGCCCCCGCCTCATCCAGCAGGTTCACCGCCGTGCGGACGTAGATGGTTTTCGTGGCCACCACTTCCTTGGGATCCGTTACCAGCTGCTCACGGGGCAGATAGCCGAAGCTGTCCTCCCCCAGCACCAACCGCACCAGACCGGGATGATCCTTGTCCTCGTCCTCCACCACATAGGTGACCTTCGTCCCCCGTACCGGCTGGGACAGGACGGCCCCCTCGCCGTCGGTGATGTCCGCCGTCAGCCCCTCGGCGGCCACATAGCCCTCCGCCAGCGTCAGGGGCTTTTCCGCCCACCGGCAGAAATACAGCGCCGCCCCGGCTGCACACAGCAGCACGACGCACAGGATGATCCACAGGGCGGTGTGGGGACGCTTCTGAACAGTTTCCTTGGTAGCTTGCATGGACGTACCTCCCGGATTCATTGTCTCCATTATACGGGAAGCGGCGGCGGAAAGCTACCGGAAAATGCTCACTTTCGACAAATTTCATATTTCCTTAAAAAATCGCCGCCGGAGCGTGGACAGCCGGGCGGCGTGCGTGGTATACTGTACGGAGAATTTGTATGGAAAGGGAGTGGCACGGATGAAAAAAACATACCTTGGCTTGATGGGACTGTTCCTGCTGCCGCAGACGGCACTGGCCGTCGATGCCGCCGCCCCGGCAAGCACCAGTGTAAGCTCGCCGCTTGCCGCCCTGAGGCGGGTGCTGCTGACCCCCATCACCGTGCCCCATCTGCCGTGGCAGCTGCCGCTGCTGGCCCCCGTTGCGCTGGTGCTGGTGCTGCTGCTGCTGATCTTCTGCCTGTTGGCCCGCCGTGGCGGCTATCGCCGTGGCTTCCGGGAGGGGGAGCGTGTGGTGATGCGCCAGATGGCCCGTGAGGAGCAGGAGGCCGCCGTGCCGCCCATGCCCCACCGTCCGGCCCCGCAGCAGCCCGCCGCCCCGAAGTCTGCTCCGCAGCCGGAGAAGGCTCCCACGCCCTCGCCTGCGGAGGAGAAAAAGCCCGCCCCTCCGGCAGCAGAAAAGCCGGCATCTCCCGTCCGGGAAACACCGGCCCCCGCCGCCCCGGTCTCTCAGGAGGAGAAGCCGGACGAGCTGGACATCGATCTGCTGTTGGAGGAGATCAAGCGGATGTAGCTCACTTCTTCAGGAAGCCGAACAATCCCTTTTTCTCATAGGGCCGGGCGCTGATGCCCTGCACCTCATAGCCGGTCTTGCCGATGGCGGCCCGCAGGGTCTCCTCGTCCAGCGGCGCCTCACTGAGGATCACCGCCTGCCCCTTGGTGTGGGAGGCGGTGACTTTTTTCACCGGCAGAGCGCCCCGGATGGCATCGCTGACATGAGCCTCGCACATCCCGCACATCATGCCGTCTACCTTCACCGTTGTCTCGATCATATGGATTCCACTCCTTTTGGTTAATGTTATCTAACTGCATCTCAGAAACCAAGCCGCCCGCAGGCGACCTCTGGAACGACTGCATTGTAATCCCCACCGCCGGTTTTGTCAAGAGACGCTCTTGCAAATCCGGCAAGACCCACTTATAATATAGTATACATCCCCCGTAAAACTATCCCCAAGGAGGAGGCTTCCCATGCAGCTCTCTGCAACGAAAAAACTGGTATTCTGCGCCATCTGTGTGGCACTGTGCGTGGTGCTGCCCATGGCCTTTCATGCGCTGGGCTCCGGCACCGTGTTCCTGCCCATGCACGTCCCCGTGCTGCTGTGTGGTCTGGTCTGTACATGGCCCTACGGCGTGGTCTGCGGCCTGCTGGGCCCGATGCTGTCGTCGGTACTGACCAGTATGCCTCCGACGGCGATACTGCCCTCCATGATGGCGGAGCTGGCGGTCTACGGTCTGGTAACGGCGCTGGTGATGCGTCTGGTGCATACGGGGCGGCTCTACGGCGACCTCTATATCGCCCTGTGCTGCGCCATCCCCTGCGGCCGCATCGTGGCGGGCGTGGTGAAGGCATTGACCTTCCCCGCCGGCAGCTGGTCCATGGCAGCGTGGGTTTCCGCCCACATTCTGATCTCGTGGCCCGGCACCCTCATCCAGCTGGCTCTGCTGCCCACACTGGTGGTGGCCCTGACCAAGGCACGGCTGGTGCCGCCCCGCTATTAAAATTTTTATAGCTTGCACAAAATGAGGGTGGCATTTTGCCGCCGGATATGGTAAACTATTCCTGTCAACCTGACGGCTTTGGGCCGCAGGTGTGAGGAGGAATGGAAATGAACCGTCAATACCCCAGACTGGTATTGCGTGACTCGTCCTTCCGCAGCAACGCCCGGGAGACTATCTCCCGCTGCGCCGCCTGCGGAATCCAGGTCTGCGGCGTCATCAAGGGCGTCAATGGCCTGCCGGAGGTGGCCCGCCGCTTCCGGGAATGCGGCGTCACGCAGTTGGGAACCAGTCGTCTGGAGCAGGTGGAGCGCTGCCGCCAGGCGGGCATCCCCGGCCCCTATCTGCTGATCCGCATCCCCGGCCCCACGGAGCTGCCGGAGCTGGTACGGCTGTGTGAAATGTCGCTGCAAAGCGAGCGCAAGACTCTGGACCTGCTGGAGCAGGAGTGTACCCGGCAGGAGAAGCCCCACGCCGTCATCATCATGGCGGATCTGGGCGACCTGCGGGAGGGCTACTGGGACCACGAGGAAATGGTGCAGACCTGCCTGTATGTGGAGCGCCGGCTGCCCCATGTCCACCTGTCCGGCGTAGGCGTGAACCTCAGCTGCTACGGCTCTGTGCGGGCCACGCCGGAGAAGATGCAGATGCTGCTGGCCATCGCCCGCCGGGTGGAGGACGCCATCGGCCGCCCGCTGGAGATAGTCTCCGGCGGCGCCACCAGCTCCTATCCCATGATCCATACCGGCACCATGCCCGCCGGCATCAACCACCTGCGGATCGGAGAAAATATTCTGACGGCGCAGGATATTGCCGATTCCTGGGGCATCCACGATGCAGACTACCTCCGGGACGACGTGTTCCGTCTGGAGGCAGAGGTGGTGGAGGTGAAGGAGAAGCCCACCTATCCCCAAGGAGAACTGGGGGCCGACGCCTTCGGCCGAAAGCCTGTCTATGAGGATCGTGGCCTCCGACTCCGTGCCATTCTGGCGTTGGGCCGGGCCGACGTAGGCGACATGGAGACGCTCCGGCCCACCATGCCCGGCGTCACCGTCGTCGGCGGCTCCTCGGATCACTGTATTCTGGACGTGACCGACGCCCCCCAGCCGGTGCAGGTGGGGGATGTCCTGTCCTTCCGGCTGTGTTACAGCCACGTACTCTATGCCACCCAGCGGGACGATGTTCCCGTGGTGATCTGTCCGTGACCTCCGGGCCAAGCCCGCTGGCGATAAAATTCATCTAAGGAGGAACTCCCCTTTGAACAATGATAACTTTATGGTATTCGTCTATAATGCCATCATCGCCCTGTTTGCGTTCTTCGTGGCGGCCCCCATGCTGCTCAACGCCATCAGTCTTTTCACCGTGCAGAAGCGCTTCGCCAAGGTCATGGTGGACGAGGGCGTGGTGAAGGAGGAGACGGTGCGCCGCCTGCACCCGAAAAAGCAGGTGGCCGGCGTCCTGATCTCCCTGCTGGTGCTGGCCGGTCTGGGCTGGACCTGCACACGGGTGGATATGGGCTATATCTGCGGCTGCATCGCTCTGGTGGCGGGCGTGCTGAAGTACCGGAATATCATCCAGTTCAACAGCCTCACCGTCCAGCGCTTCCGCAATACCTACAAGGATGAAATGGATCTCAATAAGTACAATAAGTACGTGGATTCCCATTTCTAAGAGCGAGCGTATCGCCTGTAAGCAGGGTGTATTTTTACAAACGAGCCTTAACGGCGCAAGCTGTGCGACGGATTTTAACCGCAAACAGATACTGTGAAGAAGAAGGCCCCCGGCATTGCCGAGGGCCTTCTTCTTGTATTGGCCATCAAAGACAACCCCCGGCTCTGCCGGGGGGAAAATAGCCTATGGCGAGGGGCAAAGTAGACAAGAAAAAGTCTCCGAGTTAGAGTAAGGAAAGAGCACATCCATATGCTGATAAGCATCCTGCAGAAGTACAGCGTATCCCAGACTATGGGATACCTGAAAGGAAAGAGCAGCATGATGATATTTGATTGGTATGCGAACCTGAAGTATAAGTACGGGAATAGACACTTTTGGGCAAGAGGGCATTTTGTGGATACGGCAGGACGCAACAAGAAAGCGATCAAGGCGTACATAGAACCAGTTGGAGGACAAAATGTCTGACCAGATTAGCATAAAGGAATTTATAGACCCGTTTGCGGGTAGTAAGAATCTCAAGGCATAAATAAAAAATCCTTAAGAGGATTCCGCCCGCAATAGGCCCTTATAGGTCCTCAGACTGTCAAAAAACTACTCAGTCTCCCTCGTTTCCGCTATAATAAAAAACGCCCCATTCCTTAGTACAAGTATTTTACTATACTTGCCTAACGAATGGGGCGCTATTCATAGCCGGAGGGCTTTTATATAATATTCTCAATAGAAGTGATAAATCCGAACACATTACCCACTTGGATAATGTAGTTCGGATTATCATTCCTTGTGGGAGGACTATAAAAAGTTTTTTTCGCTGGTTTTGCATAGGTACTTGAACTCTTACGAAAAATCTTGAGCCTTCAAGGTTGGGGCAGCGGTGAACCGCTGTCATTCGGTCAGCGGCTGCACCACCTCGATGCCGCCTTTGAATATCACGGTGATTCGTTCTTTTGAGTCCACTACCATGCATTCAAGCAGTTGGCGGACGATTTGGTCATCGTATTCCATCGGATGGTTCTTTATGCCGTCGAGTATCATGTAGATGTCATCGAGTCGGGATTTTGCATTTTCTCGCCGCTGCTCTGCATCGGCTATACTGCCGAGCTGCTGTTGCAAGCGGCTTTTTTCATTCATGAGACGAGTTGCGGTTTCCTCATCAAAGGCGTCCACTGTTTCTGTGGATACACGGTCGAGCATTTTTCGGAATTCTGCGTCGATCTCGGCGATCTGCACCTGAAGGTCAATGCTGTTATCCTCGCTTCTTTCACCCTCCAAGCCCATGCCGATGTGCAGCTTCAGCATTTGCAGCACCTCAGTGTTTCGGGCTGCCGTTTTCATGATCGCCGCCATCACAGCCCTTTGCAGAATGCTTTCCTCTACGGTGGGTGAGTTTCGGCAGTATTTCTTTCCGAAGTCAAGGCGGTTGATGCATCGCCATACGATTTTTTTCTTGCCGCCCGCCGTCCATGTGCATTCAAGTTATGCCCTTTATTTTTATAAACGGGCAGTGACGGCCTTTCAGTCACTGCCCGTTTGCTATGGGGGTACTTCGGGTTTTCAGTGCTATTTGTTTATGCCGACTCTTTTCTTCTTGCTTGCAATACTGAATACGGTCAAAACACCGCCACTGATGAACAGAACGGCAAACCACAAAGCAAGGTTACTGTTATCGCCGGTCTGCGGGCTTTTTGTCCCATTGCCGGTATTTGTCGCAATGATTCCATATTGACTCAAATGGTTTGTTTCAAATACAATATAACCGTTTTCTACTGCAGCAGGTATGGTTTCTTTAATCTCTCCATTCGAAATATAGACAATTTCGTATTTGTCATACCTCTTCAAATTTTCCGGCAGAGCAATTCTGATCTTCATTTTGATGTTGCTGATCTTCACAACATTGTTGTTTCCGTCCAGCACATTGATGTCCGCAACGAATTTCACATTCTTATCTGCCAATTCCTTCTTGACCTCGATGGACTTGATATCCAGCTTGTAATCCTTGCTGACCTCTGTCGCAAATTCGATTTTTGCCTTTGTCTCCCCCGTGCTTTGGAGTTCCTTCACCATGTCCTTACCGGGATTTTCCGGCTCTCCGGAGGCTTTCGTCCAGGAGGCGTACAAGGTCACATTTTTATACCGCTCGTAGCCCGACTCTTCTTTAACTAAGGTAAAACAATCAAGATTTTCAGCAAGTCGTGCAAGCTGCTTGGCGTCCTCGGCCTTGCCGTATAAAGCCGTTCTTTTCGCTGTAGGTTGCCGCCAACACCGTATCTCCGAAGGCGGCAAGATGTCTGTAATCGGAGACATCGGCAGCTTTCATCTGCGGTGCGTGTTCGTAGAGACCGACATATTCCCGCACCGTAGAAATCTCATCTTGAATCCTGCCCATCGCATACTGCATTGCCGACAGCAGAATCAGGCGAAAATCGGAATCGTAGATCGGAGCGAGCAGGTCCTGAGGGAACAGCAGAAACTCCTTACCATTATTCATGCATACGCGCAGCGGTCGCTGCCCCTCTGTTACCAGATTCAATAGGCTGCTGGTTCGCTCTTTCAGTTCATCAATGGTGATCGATTCGTAGTCCTGACACGGGTTTGCTTCATAATTCATCATCTGACCTCCAATCAGCTTATCCTCGCTATGAGGTATTGGCATTGTAGCTCTGATTGTCCGGAGGTTCAACTGCTTCTTTTGTGGCTCGAAAAGAAATTTAATGGAGTCAGAATTCGTG
>OJQJ01000082.1_pt1 | contig 73226 bp, 68 predicted proteins | sample 1598671 | NCBI WGS metagenome assembly OJQJ01 (sample SAMN03922499, study PRJEB24848) | human gut metagenome | isolation source: stool sample | host: Homo sapiens | place: Germany | collected 2011-11 | reverse complement strand
CCAAGGAAAAGGCCCCGTGCATCGTGTTCATCGACGAGATCGACGCCATCGGCAAGAAACGTGACGGCCAGCTGGGAGGCAACGACGAGCGGGAGCAGACCCTGAATCAGCTGCTAACGGAGATGGACGGCTTCGAGGGAAACACCGGTGTCATCATTCTGGCGGCCACCAACCGTCCGGAGTCGCTGGATCCGGCACTGACCCGTCCCGGCCGTTTTGACCGCCGGGTGCCGGTGGAGCTGCCGGATCTGAAGGGCCGTGAGGAAATTCTAAAGGTCCATGCCAAGAAGATCAAGATCGCCGAGGATGTGGATTTCAACAAGGTGGCCCGCATGGCCTCCGGTGCTTCCGGCGCAGAGCTGGCCAACATCGTCAACGAGGCGGCCCTGCGGGCCGTCCGGGATGGCCGCCGCTTCGCCACGCAGGCGGATCTGGAGGAGAGCATCGAGGTGGTCATCGCCGGGTATCAGAAGAAGAACGCCATCATGACCGATCACGAGAAGAAAATCGTCGCCTACCATGAGATCGGCCATGCACTGGTGGCGGCCATGCAGACCCACTCCGCCCCGGTGCAGAAGATCACCATCGTACCCCGCACCTCCGGGGCCTTGGGCTACACGATGCAGGTGGAGGAGGGCAACCACTACCTCATGACCAAGGAGGAGATGGAGAACAAGATCGCTACCCTTACCGGCGGCCGGGCTGCCGAGGAGGTGGCGTTCGGCTCCGTTACCACCGGGGCCTCCAACGACATCGAGCAGGCCACCAAACTGGCCCGTGCTATGATCACCCGCTACGGCATGAGCGACGACTTCGGTATGGTGGCGCTGGAGACCGTCACCAACCAGTATCTGGGCGGTGACGCCTCGTTGGCCTGCTCCGCCGATACCCAGACCAAGATCGACCAACAGGTGGTGGAGCTGGTGAAGCGGGAGCATGACAAGGCGGTGGACATCCTTACGGCGAACCGGGAGAAGCTGGACCGTCTGGCGGCCTTCCTCTATGAGAAGGAGACCATCACCGGCGAGGAATTCATGCACATTCTGGGGGAGTGAGCAGCTGATTTTCCGCCGAAAAACATTTAAGACTTTTGTAATAATTACCCCCGAATTTTTGTAACATCCCTTGGGTATCCTATACTTGCAAGAGACAAATAACTTTTTTCATCAATCTTCCTACCATGAAGGCGGAGAACCGAGAGGTTCTCCGCCTTGTGGTTTTAGCAGGTCTATTTCCCACCGCCGGTGCATACCATGAAGGGACAAATTCCCATGGACGGTACAGAGGAGAAGGAGGTATGTCCCATGCGTTCCTGTGCGGCGGTGACACTTGTGCTGATGCTTTTGCTGTTTGGCATCCCGTGGCTGGCGGAGGCCCCGGAGGGGGGACAGGCCCAGCCGGAGCCGCTCGCCGCTGAGGAGCAGCGGGCGGATGCGGACATTGCCCTCACCGTGTGGGACGGGCAGGAGCTGCGGCAGATGACCATGGCGGAGTATCTGCCGGGGGTGGTGCGGGGGGAGATGCCCGCCGCCTTCTCCCAGCAGGCGCTGGACGCTCAGGCTGTGGCGGAGCGCACCTTCATCTGCTACCACATGGCGGGCGGACGTAAGGATGCCCATCCGGAGGCGGATGTCTGTACCTCCCCGGCCTGCTGCAGCGCCTACGTATCGCAGGAGGACGCAGCGGCCCGGTGGGGGGACAAGGCGGAGGAGTACGAGACCAAGGTGCAGCAGGCAGTGCGGGATACCGACGGGCAGATCATCCTCTATGACGGCTCGCCCATTCTGGCGGCCTTCCACTCCTCCTCCGCCGGGGTCACAGCAGATTCCGGGGATGTGTGGTCCTCCTCGCTGCCGTATCTGCACAGCGTGGAGACCCCGGAGGGGGAGGACAGCGTCCCCAACTATTACAGCGTCAGCACCTTCTCCCCGGAGGAGTTCCGGGAGATCTTTCTGGCGGCCCATGGGGATGCCGACCTCTCCGGCGACCCGGCGGAGTGGTTCCGGGATCGGACGGTCAACGACTCCGGCCGGGTGGAGCGTGTGACCATCGGCGGTGTCAGCGTGGAGGGGACGGAGGTGCGGCGGCTGTTCTCCCTGCGCTCGGCGTGCTTCACCGTGGATACGGGTGAGGAGGGCGTTGCCTTTCGGGTCACGGGCTTCGGTCACGGCGTGGGCATGAGCCAGTACGGAGCTGAGCTGCTGGCCCGTCAGGGCAAGACGTGGCAGGAGATCATACACTGGTACTATGCCGACGTTACCATTGGGGCGTATAAGGAGTAGGGAAATTTCCGGGGCTTGACCCGTTGAAATAGCGGCGTCTGCATGGTATAATCGCCCATGACAAGACATAAAACGGAGGCGACCGCTATGGGACAGGACGTGTTCATCAGCTATAAATCCGAGGAATTTCAAGAGGCGGATTGGGTCCGGCAGCAGCTGGAGAGCGGCGGTATCAGCTGCTGGATGGCACCGAACAGCATCACCGGCGGTGCCAGCTATGCCACGGAGATCCCACAGGCCATCCGGAGCTGCCGGGCTGCACTCTGACGGAGGCACAGACGGAGAGCCTTGACCTGACAGGCTTCCCCAAGCTGCGGTCGCTGGATATCAGCGGCATCGCCGCATGGCAGCAGCTGCCGCAGCTGCCGGAGGAGCGCATCCGCCTACTGGATATCAGCCATACGGCGGTGACGGATATCCGCACCCTGACAGAGGCAAGCTATCACGATCTCATCCTGAGCTATCAGGCGACCATGGATTGGGAGACGCTGGGGGCCTGCAATACCTATCAATTCACGGTGCTGGACTGCCCGCTGGATCGGCAGGTAGCCGTGCGCACGGCACTTGAGAATCGGGTGGAGTACGCCACGGAGCTGCCGGTGCAGAGCGATGAGCTGCTGTCAAAGACTATGCGGGGAGAGATCAGCTTTAGCTGATACCTACATCAACAAAAAGGGATGCTGATACCAGAGTATCAGCATCCCTTTTTGTTATCGGAAGAAAAAGCCCCCTGCGGCCCCAAGGGGGGGGAGCAGGGGGCTTCATGATACGCTTTTTCGATGCCCTCACGCCTGGGGCTTTTCAAACTCCTTGGCCACGTCCACCAACAGCTGCCGGATGGGCAGGTGCTGGGGACAGATGCGCTCACACTGGCCGCAGCGGATGCAGTCCGATGCCTTGCGGCCCGGCCCGGTGTGGACGTCCTCATAGTAAAAGTCGGCGTTCCAGTCGTGGTAGAGTTGCTTGGTGTTCATCAGGGCGAACAGATTGGGGATGGCGATGTGCTGGGGACATCCATCCACGCAGTAGCGGCAGGAGGTGCAGGGGATCAGGTGCATCCCGTGGAAGATCGCCTGCACCCGATCCACGGCGGCCCGCTCCTGCGGATCCAGCGGCCGGAAGTCCTTCATAAAGGCGATGTTGTCCTGCATCTGCTCCGGTGTGCTCATACCGGAGAGCACCATCAGGATGCCCTCGAAGCCGGCGGCGAAGCGGATGGCATAGCTGGCGGGGCTGCCGCCGTGGAGCTCATCCAGCACAGCCTTGGCCTGGGGCGGCAGGTTGGACAGATGCCCGCCCTTCACCGGCTCCATCACCAGCACAGGCTTGTTGTGGCGGCGGCACACCTCGTAGCACAGGCGGCTCTGGACACCGGGATCGTCATAGTCGGCGTAGTTGAACTGGATCTGCACCACCTCGATTTGGGGATAGGTGGTGAGGATCTCCTCCAACACCTCCGCCCGGTCGTGGAAGGAAATGCCCACATGGCGGATCTTGCCCTCGGCCTTCAGGGCGAAGGCCGTCTCATAGGCCCGGCAATCCCGGAAGTGGCCGAAGTTCCCGGCATGCTGAGAGTGCATCAGGTAGAAATCGAAGTACTCCACGCCGCAGGCCTCCAGCTGGCGCTGAAAGAAGGGGCGGATGTCTGCCTCGGTCTTGAAGTAGCTGCCGGTGAGCTTATCCGTCAGCACATAGCGGTCTCTGGGGTAGCGGCTGGTGAGACAGTCCCGCAGGGCCGTCTCGCTCTTGCCCTGCAGATAGCCGTGGGCGGTGTCGAAGTAGTTAAAGCCCGCCTCCAGAAATGCGTCCACCATCTGACACATCTGGACCTTGTCTACCTCGTCGCCTGACATGGGCAGGCGCATACAGCCGAAACCGAAATTTTTCTTGATACGGTACATAAATATCCCTCCTCAACGGCGTTTTGCGGTATTTTTTCGCCTTTATTTTACGCAAAACCGGGGGGACTGTCAAGCGGCCGGTGGACAGGGGGATGTCAGGGCTTGGACGGACCCATGCGATATCCCTTACCCCACACGGTGCAGATGGCACCGCTGCCTACCTTCTGGCGGATGTTGCGGATGTGGACCATGACGGTGTTCTTACAGCTGTAAAAGTACGGCTCCTCCCAGATGCTCTCGTAGAGGTTCTCCGCCGAGAAGATTTTGTTGGGGTAGGAGGCCAGCAGCAGGACGATGCGATACTCCAGCTCCGTCAGAGGTACCTCCTGACCCTCCTGCCACACGGTACCGGCGGCGGTATCCACCTCCAGCCCGCCGCACCGCAGCCGCCGCTCCAGCCCGGCGGGCCGGGCCCCGTAGACGCAGTAGCGCCGCAGGAGCGCCTTCACCCGCACCGCCAGCTCATGGCAGGAGACGGGCTTTTCCAGGCAGTCATCCCCTCCCACGGAGAAGGACAGGGTCTTGGCGCTCTCGTCCGCCTTCTCCAGCAAGAACAGCACCGGCGCAGCGGACTGCCGCCGCAGAGCGGTGCAGGCGTCGAAGCCGCTCATATCCGGCAGCTGCTGGGGCAGGATGACAAGGTCTGTATTCCGCCGCAGCTGAGTCAGCAGAGTGGCTCCACCGGCGGTCTCCTCCAGCACGCAGTTCTCCCCTGCCAGCAGGAACCCCAGATTGGAGCGCAGCTCCGGATCCGGATCGGCACACAGGATACATCGCTTCTGCATGATATCTCCTCCTTGACAAATAGTGCAGAAAATTCGACAAAACCTGATAAAAACTATATATACAAAAGAATATAGTGCTGAAAATAATCTGTGACCTTATGATAGCGATTCTGCCGCCGCCGTCAATCCCCTGAGGGCTTTTTTTAGCAGAGCCTTAAGAAACCTTCATACTTTTTGCTATGAAATATTAAGGAGGCACCGGTAGAATGGGATCATCCTCCCGGAAGGGGTGACGGGGATAGACCCCTCAAATTTGGTGAGCGCAGCCGCCGGACAACATCCGGCGGCTGCGCTTTATCCGGTGAAGAACGGCACACGGCGGGAGGTGCTGACGGGAGAGAGGGTTTTCCGTCTTCAGAAAACTTAAGAAACACCCTGTCGGTTTATTAAGCTTCCGGGCCCATAATCGGTGCCGTTAGGAGCCACGGAATATCCTATAAGGAGGTCGAATCACGCAATGGAAAAGAAACGCACAAAAATCGCATACTTTACAGCCGTCGGTGTATTCCTCGTTTTGCTGGTGGTGCTGGGCCTTACATACCGGGAGACGCCCCTGCCCACGCTGGAGGTAGAGGGGGAGCCGGTGCTGGCCGACACGCCCTTTGCCGGTACCTTCTGGTCCCTGCTGCCGCCCATCGTGGCCATCGTGCTGGCCCTGATCAGCAAGGAGGTCTACTCGTCCCTGTTTCTGGGGTGTTTGGTGGGCGCTCTGCTGTACGCCCAGTTTGCCCCATGGGACACCATTGTGGCGCTGGTGGGCGCAGACTACGGCATCGTCTCCGTGCTGGCCGACAGCGGCAACATGGGCATCATCGTCTTTCTGGTGACGCTGGGCATCATGGTGGATCTGATGAACAAGGGCGGCGGATCGGAGGCCTTCGGACGCTGGGCCTCCAAGACCGTAAAGACCCGGTGCGCCGCACAGCTGCTGACCATGCTGCTGGGCGTGCTGATCTTCATCGACGACTACTTCAACTGCCTGACGGTGGGCGCTGTGATGCGGCCCGTCACCGAGAGCCACAAAATTTCCCGTGCCAAGCTGGCCTACCTCATCGACGCCACGGCGGCCCCGGTGTGCATGATCGCCCCGGTGTCCTCGTGGGCGGCGGCGGTATCCGGCTATGTGCAGTCCGACGCCGTCAACGGCATCGAGATGTTCATCAAGCAGATCCCGTGGAACTACTACTGTCTGCTGACGTTGGTGATGATCGTGGTGCTGTCAGTGATGAACATCGACTACGGCTCCATGCTGACCCATGAGTATAACGCTCAGGTGAAGGACGATCTCTTTACCACGCCGGAGCGCCCCTTTGAGGGGGCCGACGACTATGAAAAGCCCGCCCGTGGCCGCTCCTCTGTGCTGGATCTGCTGCTGCCGGTGGTGGTGCTGATCGTGGTGTGCATCGTGTCCCTGATCTGGTCCGGCGGCTACTATGACGGCGAGAGCGAGTACTTCCACGACTTCGTGGGGGCCTTCTCCAACTCCTCCTCCGGCATGGCGCTGGCCTTGGGTGGCCTTATGGGGATGCTGTTCACGGTGGTGTACTTCTGGCTGCGGGGGGCCATCTCCTTTGAAAAGTCTATGGAGTCTGTGCCGCAGGGCTTTATCCAGATGATCGCCCCTATCCTCATTCTGACCTTTGCATGGACCCTGTGCTCTTTCACCCGCTTCGGGATGTACTCCGCCGTGTTCGTCAAGAACGCCATGGCAGGGGCCGGGGATCTGAAGGTGTTCCTGCCGGCGGTGATCTTCCTCATCGGCTGCGCCATCGGCTTTGCCACCGGCACCTCCTGGGGGACCATCGGCATCATGGCCCCTATCGTGGTGTCCGTGTTCAACTACGACGTGGAGCCGGTGCTGTGTACCATCGGTCTGGCGGCAGCCTGCTCCGGCGGCGTTATGGGCGACCACTGCTCGCCCATTTCCGACACCACCATCATGGCCTCGGCGGGCGCTCACTGCTTCCACCTGAACCATGTGTTCACCCAGTTGCCCTATGCCCTCACCGCCTCCGGTGTGGCCTTCGTCAGCTTCATCATCGCAGGACTCGTCCAGTCGGTGTGGCTGTGTCTGGCCATTGCCGTGGCGCTGATGATCGGCACACTGCTGGTGATCCGGGCCATTGTGTCCCGCCGTCACGCAGGTATCTTCCAGGAGATGGCACAGGCCAGCCAGCAGCTGCTGCACCGCTGACACCGTCTCGTCCGTGGCCGACAAAAAACAGGGAAGCGCACAGCGCTTCCCTGTTTTATTATGCTATTGGGGAAAAATTACGGGCGGATGACCTTACCGGCGGAGGTCATGGTCTCCACGATGTCATACATATTGGTGACGGAGCCCACGGCCAGCTTGTCGGTGAGACCGTAGTAGTTCAGGCAGGTGCCGCAGGTGCGGATCTCCACACCCTGTGCCTCCATGTTCTTCAGGTCCTCGATGGAGACGGAACCCTCGGTGGTGATCTTGGCGCCGCCGTTATAGAACAGGATGGTGCGGGGCAGACGCTCCTGCTGGCTCAGGGCGTAGAGAAAGCCCTTCATCAGCGTGGCACCCAGCGTGTCGTCGCCGGAGCCGAGGCAGCTGGTACCGATGACCACCACGGTGTTGTCCCGGTTATCCGGGGTGCAGGCTGCCTCCTCCGGGGCGGTGCCGGACACGGCGGCGGGGTCGTCCACCGTCAGGGTCACCACGAACAGCTTCTCCTCCCGCTTCTCGGCGCTGAACTTCAGGCCCTTGCCGGTGGCCAGACGGTTCAGGTTCTGTACGGCGGTCTCGTTGTCCACATGGACCTCCACCGTACCGGCCTCGGTCATGCCGGACAGGGCGTGGATGGTTTTCGTGACGGGAATGGGGCAGGCGTCGCCCACGGCGTTGACTAAAATTTTGCTCATGTGATGTTACCTCCTATCAGGCTGCCCGCTGGGGGCAGGATCCTTTGTTCTGGGATCATTATACCGCCCCGATAGGGGCAGGTAAAACGGCAAAAAACGATGATGGCCGGCGTTTCATAGGAAAATGCGATACGACGGCCGTTACCGGCACAGATGACAGGCTACCCGGTGGCCACTGCCCATGTCGCAGAGCTCCGGCTTCTCCGCCCGGCAGCGGTCTGTGGCGTAGGGGCAGCGCCCGGCGAACCGGCAGCCGGGAGGCGGGTCCACGGGACTGGGGACCTGTCCTTGCAGCACGCTGCGGGGGCGGACCCGTTCCACCTTGGGATCGGGAATGGGGATGGCGGCGATGAGGGCCTTGGTGTAGGGGTGCAGGGGGTGGGTGTACAGCTCCTGCGCCGTACTCTCCTCCACCACCTCCCCCAGATACATTACCAGAATACGGTCCGACAGGTGCCGCACCATGGACAGATCATGGGAGATCAGCAGATAGGTCAGGGCCTTCTGTTCCCGTAGGTCCAGCAGCAGATTGACGATCTGGGCCTGAATGGACACATCCAGCGCCGAAATGGGCTCGTCGCACAGCAGCAGCCGGGGCTCCACCGCCAGCGCACGGGCGATGCCGATGCGCTGGCGCATACCGCCGGAGAACTCGTAGGGATAGCGGTCGATGCCGGAGGGGTTCAGACCCACCTGCTCCATCAGGGCCTGCACCTTCTCCCGGCGCTCTGCCGGGCCGGTGTACAGGTGGTGGATGTCCATGCCTTCGGCAATGAGGTCGATGACCTTGTTTTTGGGGTCCAGTGAGGCGTAGGGGTCCTGAAAGACCGTCTGCACCTGACAGCAGAAGGCACGGCGCTTGGCGCCCCGCATCCGGTGGATGTCCTCCCCACGGTACAGGGAGACGCCGTCGGTTTTGCTGTACAGGCCGATGGCGGTGCGGCCGCAGGTGGTCTTGCCGCAGCCGGACTCGCCTACGATACCGAGAATTTCTCCCTCCTGCACGGAGAAGCTCACGTCATCTACCGCCCGCAGCACCTTGCGGCCCCCGGCGGGAAAGTATTTTTTCAGGTGCTCCACCTGAAGGATGGGCTGACTCATGCCGTCACCTCCTGTTCTGCGTGGTGGCAGGCCACCAGATGGCCACCGCCCAGATCCCGCAGGGCGGGTATTTCCCGGCGGCACTGCTCCGTGGCGTGGGGGCAGCGGGGGGCGAAGGGACAGCCGGGACCCGGTGCGATCAGCTCCGGGGGCGTTCCCTCGATGGTGTAGAGCCGTCCGCCGCCCATTTCGTCCAAACGGGGGGAGGCCTTTTGCAGGCCCCTGGTGTAGGGATGGGCGGGCTGATAGAAAATTTCATCGGTGGTGCCGGTCTCCATGACGCACCCGGCGTAGAGGATGACGATGCGCTGGGCCAGTCCCGCCACCACGCCCATGTCGTGGGTGATGAGCAGCACCGTGGTGCCGCTGCGTTCCTTCATCTGGCGGATCAGGTCCAGGATCTGGGCCTGAATGGTCACGTCCAGCGCCGTGGTGGGCTCATCGGCAATGAGGAGCCCCGGCTGGCAGGCCAGCGCCGAGGCGATCATCACACGCTGGCGCATACCGCCGGAGAACTCGTGGGGATAGCGGCGCAGGGCCGCCTCCGGGTCAGAGATGCCCACCAGCGCCAGCATCTCCGCCGCCTTCTCCAGCGCCTCCTTGCGGCCGATCTTCTGATGGAAGCGGTAGCACTCGGCGATCTGATGACCGATCTGCATGGTGGGGTTCAGGGAAGTCATGGCGTCCTGAAAGATCATGGCGGCGTCCCGGCCCCGATAGCTCTGCCACTGCTTCTTGCTGTAATCGAGGATGTTCTCCCCGTGGCAGAGGATCTGGCTGCCGGGCTGACAGCGTCCGCCGGTGACCTCCGTCAGGCCCATGAGGGAGCGGGCCGTCACGGATTTGCCGCAGCCGGATTCTCCCACCAGCGCCACGCACTCGCCCTGATCCATGTAGAAGCTGACGCCCCGCACTGCCTCCACCACGCCACGGCGGGTGGGGAAGTGGATGCGGAGGTCACGGATGTCGTATTGATGCATGACTTACCTCCCGGAATTGGGGCTGAAGCGGCGGCGGAAGCCGTTGCCCAGCACATTGAAGCACAGAACGGTCAGCAGGATGCACACGCCCGGATAGACCGCCAGTGAGGGGTGGGTGAGGATGTAGGTCTGGGCGCCCTCCAGCATACCGCCCCAGGATGGGTTGGGGATGGAGATGCCGAAGCCCAGATAGCTCAGGGACGACTCCGTCAGGATGGCGGAGGCGATGCTGTTGGTGGAGGCCACCAGCACCGGGGAAAAGACGTTGCGGGCGAAGTGCCGGGTGATGACCCAGCTCTTCCGGGCGCCCAGCCCCTCGGAGGCCAGAATGAAGTCCCGCTCCCGCAGACTCAGTACCTCCGCCCGGACGATGCGGGCCACGCCCATCCACGAGAACAGACCGATGGTCACCACCAGCGTCCGGATGCCGGCGTTCATGTAGATGTTCAGAGTGATGATAATGAGGAAGCTGGGTACCGACATGAGGATGTCCACGATACGCATCATGAAGCCGTCCACCAGCTTGCCGGAGGAGCCACTAACGATGCCGTACACCGTGCCGAACACAATGGAGATGAGCATGGACAGAAAGCCCACCAGCAGGGAGACCCGTCCGCCGTAGAGCAGGCGAGTGAAGGTGTCCCGGCCGAAGTTATCCGTTCCCAGCAGGTGCTGGGCGGAGGGGGGCAGGAACTTCTGCACGGTCTCCACGGCGATGGGGTCGTGGGGGGACAGGGGCGCCAGCAGGGCGGCCAGAAGGATCAGCAGCAGCACACCGCCGCTGAGAACCATGGAGAGGGGCAGCTTATGATTCTTTTTCATCGTTTGTCACCTCGCATGGCCTTGATGCGGGGATCGGCCAGACAGTAGCACAGATCCGCCAGCAGATTTCCGCCCACCAGCAGCAGGCACGAGAGCATGGTGGTCCCCATAATCATGTTGTAGTCACGGGAGTAGATGGCGCTCATGCCGGTGGTACCCAGTCCCGGCCAGCCGAAGATGGTCTCCACGATGTAGGCACCGGACACCAGACTGCCCAGATTCATGCCCACCAGCGTAATGACCGGCAGCAGGCAGTTCTTCAGCACGTGGCGCAACAGGATATAGCCCCGGCTTGCCCCCTTGGAGATGGCGAAGAGCACATAGTCCTCCGACAGCTGCTGGATGGTGGCGGCCCGGACGTACCGGGCGTAGATGGAGATCTTCCCGATGCTCAGCACCAGCACCGGCATGATGGCGTGGCGGGCCAGATCCCAGAAGGTGTGTATGCCGGTGGTCCGCATCCCGGAGCTGGGCAGCCAGCCCAGATTCAGGGAGAACAGGATGATGAGCATGATGGCGAACCAGAAGGAGGGGATGGAGATGGCCACATAGTGCAGACCGTTGGTGATGCGGTCGAACCATGAGTTTTCAAAGTAGCCCGCCAGCATCCCCAGTGGGATGGATACCAACAGGGAAAAGACGATGGAGGCGGCCATTAGCCCCACGGTGGCCGGGAGTTTGGCCTTGATGAGGGGCCACACGCCGGTGTGGCTGCTGGTGGAGACGCCGAAGTCCCCATGGAGGACGTTCCCCAGCCACCGGCCATACTGCACGATGACCGGATCGTTGTAGCCCAGCTCCGTTTTCAGCTGCTCGTACTCCTCGTCGGTCATCTCCAGCGTCCGGTACTGGGCGGCGGGGTCGCCGGGGGCCAGAAACACCAGCGCAAAGGAAAAGACGGATACCAGCAAAATTACCGGCAGGGCCAGAGCCAGTCTGGTCAGAAAGTATTTTTTCATGTTTTTCCTCATACCGCCGTGAAAGGCAATTGCGTGGAGACCGGCTCCACGCAATTGCACTCTCAGCGGCGGTGTCAGCCGATGAAGTAGATCTGAGTCAGGTCAGTGAGACGGTCGCTGGCCTCGAAGCCGCCGATGTTCTTCTGGGCGGCGCAGACATAGTTGGTATCCAGCACGGGTACGCAGGACCAGCAGTCCTTCAGGGCCTGCAGGCCCTGATTCATGATGTCCTGACGGACAGCGGGATCCATCTCACGATCCAGCTGTGCCCACAGGTTATCCACCTCGTCGGTGGTGTACATATTGGCGCCGGAGCGGGTGTGGGCGAACAGGCCCACGAAGCCGCTGGGATCGTCCAGCATACCGTTGCCCATAAGCGCAATGTCATAGGAATCGGTGGCATAGAAGTAGGACTTGAAGTAGGCGGCGGTCTCCATGGAGTCGATCTGGGCATTGAGGCCCACAGCGTCCAGCTGGCTCTTGATCATGGTGGCCAGCTCCTCCTGACCCACACGGGCGGAGTTGTAGATGATCTTGATGGTCTTGTCCTTCAGACCGGTCTGCTCGATGAGCTGGGCGGCCTTGTCCAGATCCTGCTTGTAGTTGGTGATCTCGGGGTTATAGAACATGGAAACGGTGGACAGGATGCTGGTGGCGGTTCGGCACAGGGCCTCGTCGCCGTAGGTGCCGTACACCAGAGCGTCCAGATCCAGCGCATAGATCACAGCCTGACGGGCCTCCATGGTGGACATGGCCTCGCTGTTGGGGTTGATCTCCATGAAGGTGATGCGGCCGTCGGGGTAGGACACCACCTGATACTCGTCGTTATCCTTATAGTTGGCCAGCGTCTCGGCGTTGCTGATGGTGAAGATGGAGAGCTCCTTGTTGCGGAAGGCGATCTCCTGCGTGCTGGCGTCAGAGACGCAGCGGACCTCGAAGCCGTCGATGTGGGCGGCCGTGCGGTAGTAGTTGGGGTTCTTCAGGCACACCAGCTTCTCGCCAACGCTGAAGCTATCCACCACGAAGGCACCGCTGGTGGCGATGTTGGCGTTCTGCTCACAGGTCAGTACCTCAGTGGCGGGTACCCCCTCGAAGCAGTGGGCAGGCAGGACATACAGGGCGCCCAGAGCCTTCTTGAACAGGTTGGAGGCCCGGCCGACCTTGAACACGATGACGGTATCGCTCTGCTTCTCATAGGTGCAGAACTCGCCGTCCACCTTGTAGGCGGCAGCGGTGCTGGGAGCCACCTCGGGAACAGTCAGCGTATCCAGAGTGAACACGATGTCATCGGTAGTGATCTTCTCACCGTCGCTCCAGTAGATGTCGTCCCGCAGGGTCAGGGTGTAGGTGGTACCGTCCTCGCTGATGTCCACGCTCTTCGCCAGACGATAGTCCAGAGAGCCGTCGGTGTTGGACTTCCACATGGGGTCATACAGGTTCTGGAACACCTGCTTGCCCAGATCCGTGGAGCTGTTGTTGTACCAGTTCAGGGAGGTGATGGGTTCCTCGATGGCGTAGACGAAGGTGCCGCCCTCGATGGGCTTACCCTGAGCATCGTCCGCCCCGCCGGCCTGCTTGCCGCAGGCCGCAAGGCTCAGCAGCATCAGAGCGGAGAGGACGAGGCAAATGACTTTGGAAAGCTTTTTCATGTCTTTTCTCCTCTTGTGATTTTGATGATTATTATGTATAGAAGCCCGTTGCCGGGAGATCTATCAGATGAACACGTATTCCTTCAGCCGATCCATGGCAATGACGACCTTCTCCATGGGCAGGGCCAGATTCATGCGGATGTGGTGCGCCCCGTGGAAGGGACGGCCGTCCTGCCATACAACGCCCACCTCGTAGCCGGCCTTTTTCACCTCGTCCAAGGTGCGGCCGCTGCGGCGGCAGTACTCCTCGCAGTCCAGAAACAGCATATAGGTGCCCTCCGGCTGCTGCACGCTGACCCCCGGCAGGTTCTTGCGGATGAACCTGCAGGCGTACTTGACGTTCTCCGTCAGCACCTCCCGCAGCTCATCCACCCACTGGCTGCCCTCGTCGCTGTAAGCGCCGATGAGGGCGTGCATGGACAACACGTTCATGCTGTTGTAGTGGCTGAGGCTGCTCTCCTTCTTCATCCGCTTGTGGAGGGCCTCGTTATACACGATGTGGTAGCTGCCGATGAGGCCTGCCAGATTGAAGGTCTTGGAGGGGGCGTACAGGGCCACGGTGCGCTGCCGGGCGTCATCGGACACGGATTGCAGGGGGATGTGCCGGTGACCACGGAGGGTCAGGTCCGACCAGATCTCGTCGGAGATCACCGTTACATTCAGCCGCCGGGCCATGTCCATGAAGTGCTCCAGCTCCTCCTGCTCCCATACACGGCCCGTGGGGTTGTGGGGGGAGCAGAACACCACCGCACGGATGTCGTTGCGCTTGATCTTGGTCTCCATGTCGAAGAAGTCCATGCGCTGCACACCGTAGCGGTCCGGCTTCAGGGGGCTGGTGATGACGTGATAGCCGCCGTTTTCGATGGAACGGGTGAAGCCGATGTAGGTGGGGGAGTGGACCAGCACGTTGTCGCCTCTGGCGCATACGGCGGCCAAGGCGCTCATAAGGCCGCCCAGTACGCCGTTTTCATAGCCGATGTGCTCCTTCTCCAGCCCGGTGACGCCATTGCGGCGCTCCTGCCAGCGGATGATGGAGTCAAAGTACTCATCGCTGGTCATAAAGTAGCCGAACAGAGGATGCTCCAGCCGCTTCCGGATGGCCTCCGTCACGGCAGGGGCCGTGGCGAAGTTCATATCTGCTACCCACATGGGGATGGCGTCGAAGCCCTCGTTGGGCTGGAACACCGGGATCTTCTCCACGGCGTCCACCGCCATGGCGTCTCTCCCACGGCGGTCATAGATGGTGGTAAAGTCGAATTTCATACGCCGCTCCGCCTTACAGCATCTCCACGAAGGCGGCCATGCGGGTCTGGATCTGGCCTACGTCGGCCTGAGAGTAGTCGGTCTCCACCACAGTGTAGGGGATGCCCTTCTTCTCCTTCACCAGCTTGCCCACCAGCGCTGTCTCCACGTTGTAGGTATGGCAGGCCTGCAGGATGATATCCACCACGCCGTCCACATGGAACTCGTCAATGAGCTTATCCAGCATGGCCAACCGGTTGGGGTTGGGGGACATGCAGGAGCAGCCGATGCCCAGATACCGCCGGGCCAGAGCGTCATAGACGTCGGGATTCTCCTCGTCGGTGAGGAGCATGGATTTCAGACCGCTGCAATTCTCAAAGGCCACCACCACGGCGCCGGCGTCCTCGATGGCCCGGATGACTTTCAGGGCTGCGCCGCCGGAGGGGGAACCCGTCACCAGGATACGGGGCTTCTTGCCCTCGTTCTTGCCGGCGGCGTACTCCGCCTCGATCTGGTCCGCCAGATCGTTGATGCGGGCGGGCAGGGACTCCACGTCCATGTTGAAGCCGCTGCCGTAGGCGGTATTGACAATGTTCAGACCGCTGACGGGGGCGGGATCATTGGCCATGAGGTACTGCAGCCGCAGCAGGGACTTGGTGATCTCGTTGTTCAGGTGGATCTCGTGGCGGATGGCCTCCTCGGTGATGGTGGTCTCGAAGCGCCGCTCCAGCTCCTCCTTGAACCGAATGATCTCCCGGCGGTACATGGCGATGCCCTCCTCGGACTGCCGGTTGGGCAGCTCGATGACGTAGACGGGCTTGAAATCCGCCAGCATCTCATACATCTTCTTCTTGCCGTCGCAGGTGGTCTCGCCCACCACCAGATCGGAAAAGTAGAAGAAGGGACACTTGTCCGTCTTGGCGAAGCCGTAGCTGGACTTGATGAGGGGACACAGGTTCCGGGGCAGATCCTTCTCGGCGTCGGGGATGGTCTCATCCGATACGGAGCACAGGCCTACCACCGCGGCGCCCATGGCACGGGGCAGCTCCTTGGGGAGGTAGGTGCAGAAGGCACCCACCACAGGTACGCCCTGCTCTTTCAGCTTCTTGATGGCCAGAAAGGAGTTTCTCCGCTGATCGGCAAACTCTTCAAAAATTTCCGGCAGGTCCTTTTTCAGTTCAACCATATGCATGTTCCTTTCTTTTCACATATATCCTGACCGGCTGGAGCCGGTCCTGTTCATTTACCGATTGATCCGCTTCCAGCCCAGCACCGCAGCGCCGATGGCGCCGTTATACTGGCACAGGGGATGGGCAGTGACGCTCTCTACCCCCAGATACCGGGCCAGCACCTCCCGCACCACCTGCGACTGGGCCAGTCCGCCGGAGAAGAACACCTTGGGGTGCTCCGGGGCCAGCTTCTGGGCAAAAATAGCGGTGCGGCGGCAGATGGAGTAGATGCACCCCAACGCAATGCTGCCGGGAGGTGTCTCCTGCGCCAGCAGGCCGATGATCTCGCTCTCAGCAAACACGGCGCACATACTGTTGATGGTCACCGGCTCCGCCCCCTCCACAAAGGTATCGATGGAGGCGATGTCGCTGCCTACCCGGCTCATGGTCATTTCCAGAAACCGGCCCGTTCCGGCGGCGCACTTGTCGTTCATCAGGAAGTCCTTCACCTGTCCGCCGGAGGGATCCAGCAGGATCACCTTGCTGTCCTGCCCACCGATGTCGATGACCGTGTCGCAGCCGGGGCAGAGAAAAGCGGCCCCAGCTCCGTGGCAGGTGATCTCCGTAATGGACTTGTCCGCCTCCGGCAGCAGCGCCCGGCCATAGCCGGTGGCCACCACAAAGGCGGTGTCGGGGGTCCTCAGTTCCTCATAGAGCCGATGGATGACCCGGCCAGGGGTGGAGCCGCTGGGCTCCATCCGAAAGTCCACGATCTCCTGTCCGTCAAACAGCACCGCCTTGGTCATGGCGGAGCCGGAATCGATTCCCATAGTGAGCAATTTTGCCTGCCTCCTGTTGTGCCTTGACGGCACGATATCTTCAAAGCTTCGGAATAGCCGTCCTGATCGCATGGTTCACCCACTGGCAGCGATCTGCCGAAGCACTTTGCAACAGAGATTCTACCATCAGCCTCCACGAGTGGCAAATAGCGATTTCAGGAGATAAGGCCGTGCTATCGGTGTTTTCGATTCAAATTATGTATACAAAATTGTATTACGATATGCCGGAGGCACACGGCGATAAAAGGGGGAGTGAGACCCCCATGGCGGGCCGCCGCAAAAAAAGAGCGCCCCATCGGGGCGCTCCTCTGTGCAACCTTATTTTTCCGCCTGCGTCTCACAGTAGATGCAGCGATAGACCCGCTTTTCCCGGTCGGTGAGCACGAACTCCTGGGGCAGCTCCTGCTCCACGGAGGTGATGCACCGGGGATTCTTGCAGCGCAGCACACCACGGATGCGCTCCGGCAGCTTCAGGGTGCGCTTTTCCACCAACTGGCCGTCCCGGATACTGTTGACGGTGATGCTGGGGTCCACGTAGCCGATGAGATCCCAGTCCAGTTCCATCTCACGGTCGATCTTGATGATATCCTTGCGGCCCAGCTTGCCACTGGTGACGTTTTTCAGGATGGCCACGGTGCAGTCCAGCTTGTCCAGCCCCAGAATGCGATACAGCTCCATGGCCTTTCCGGCGGAGATATGGTCGATGACGATGCCGTTTTGAATAGAATCAATAATCATGATGATGCCCTCCCTTTCAAGCGATGTTCAGCAGCTTCAGAATCAGCGCCATGCGGATGTACTTGCCGTACTGCACCTGCTTGAAGTAGCAGGCACGGGGGTCCTCATCCACCGCCACGGAGATCTCATTGACACGGGGCAGGGGATGCAGGATCCGCAGGTCCGGCTTGGCGTTTTTCAGCTTCTCCGGGGTGAGGATGTAGCTGTCCTTCAGGCGCAGATAGTCCTCCTCGTTGAAAAACCGCTCCCGCTGGACACGGGTCATATAGAGGATATCCAGCTCCGGCATCACCTCATCCAGAGAGGTAGACTGGATGTAGGGGATGTTCCTGCTCTTGATGTACTGCTCCTTGACGTAGCGGGGCAGCTTCAGCTCCTCCGGGGAGATGAGTACGAAGCGGATGCCGGTATAGCGGCTCATGGCGGCCACCAGAGAGTGGACGGTGCGGCCGAATTTCAGGTCGCCGCACAGGCCGATGGTCAGATCGTCGAAGCGGCCCTTCTCCCGGTGGATGGTCAGCAGATCCGTCAGGGTCTGGGTGGGGTGGTTGTGGCCACCGTCTCCGGCGTTGATGATGGGTACCAGCGAGTGGCGGGAGGCCACCAGCGGAGCGCCCTCCTTGGGGTGGCGCATGGCGATGATGTCGCTGTAACAGCTGACGGTGCGGATGGTGTCGGACACGCTCTCGCCCTTGGCGGCGGAGGAGCTGTTGGCGGAGGAGAAGCCCAGCACCTGTCCGCCCAGACTCAGCATGGCGCTCTCGAAGCTGAGACGGGTGCGGGTGGAGGGCTCGAAGAACAGGGTGGCCAGAATTTTGCCGTCGCACTTGTGGGCATAGGCGGCGGGATGGTCGATGATGTCGCAGGCGGTGTTCACCAGCTCCATGATCTCCTCCGGGGACAGCTGCAAAATGTCAATGAGATGGTTCATACGGTTCATTCTCCTTTTCTGATCCAGTTTTCGTCGGAAGGGTCATCCCGGAAGGCCAGCAGCCGGGCCACGTCTCCCTGCGTGATGTATCCCTGCTGGACGCCCACCTGAGCGATGGTGTCCAGATCGGTGAGGCTGACGCACTTGACACCGGCCTCTGCCAGCCGCTGGCGGCCCTTGGCCATGCCGTAGGTGAAGATGCTGATGACGCCCAGCACCTCCGCTCCGGCGGCCCGCAGGGCGGCCACGGTGTCCAGCACGCTGCCGCCGGTGGAGATCAGGTCCTCGATGACCACCACCTTCTCGCCGGGGGTCAGCTTGCCCTCGATCTGGTTCCTGCGGCCGTGATCCTTACTGCCGGAGCGGACGTAGCCCATGGGCAGGCCCAGCAGGTGGGCGGCGATGGCGGCATGGGCGATACCGGCGGTGGCGGTACCCATGAGCACCTGCGCCTCCGGGTACTCCCGGCGGACGGTGTCGGCAATGGCCTGCTCCACTTCGTTCCGGGCCTCCGGAGCGGTGAGGATCAGGCGGTTGTCGCAGTAGATGGGGCTTTTGATGCCGCTGGCCCAGACAAAAGGCTCGTCGGGTCGCAGAAACACCGCTCCGATGGAGAGCAGGTGCCGGGCAATGTGGGTGCGGATGTTGTCCATAAGTTCCTCCTATTCCTGCAGCAGAAGCTGCTTGAGCTCGTGAAGATCGGCGGCCAGATAGTCGGCTCCGGCGTTTTCCAGTTCCTCCCGGCCGCCGTAGCCGTAGAGAACGCCGATGGCGGGCAGACCGTTTTCATGGGCGCCGGCGACGTCGAAGCGGCGGTCGCCCACCATGACGGCGGGGCCGTCCGTGCCGCTGCGGCGCAGGGCGTCGGCCACCACGCTGCCCTTCCGGGCGCTGGCCCGGTTCTCCCCCTGCGCCCCACAGATGCGGTGGAAGTATGAGGCCAGATCGAAATGCTCCATGATGCGTCGGGCGAATTCCTCCGGCTTGGAGGTGGCGATGACCAGCTTCAGCCCGGCTCCTTGCAGGCTCTCCAGCAACTCCGCCATGCCCTTGTAGGGGATGTTCTCCGCCCAGCCCTGCCGGGAGAAGTACACTCGGAAGTCCTCCACGGCCCGATCCGTCTGCTCCTCCGTCAGGCCGAACAGCTCCGGGAAGCTCTCGTGGAGGGGCGGGCCGATGAAAGGGGTGAGGGTATCGGGGTCGGCGATGATGCCCTGCTGCCGCAGGGCGTAGGCCACGGCGCAGGTGATGCCCTCCTTGGGGTCCGTCACCGTGCCGTCTAAGTCGAAAAGTACCGTGTTCCAGCGCATCAGCCCGCAAACTCCTTTACGCAGCGGCGATAGGCAGCCACGGGGTTCTCCGCCTGAGTGATGGGGCGGCCCACCACGATGTAATCAGAGCCCAGCTCACGGGCCTTGGCGGGGGTAGTGACCCGCTTCTGATCCCCGGCATCTCCTCCGGCGAACCGTACACCGGGGGTCACCGTCAGAAAGCTGGCCCCGCAGCGCCGGTGGATGGCTCCGGCCTCCAGCGGAGAGCAGACTACTCCGTCCAGCCCTGCCGCAGCGGCGTTGGCGGCATAGCTGAGCACCACCTCCTCCAGCGGGGCGTGGATCAGAAGCTCCCGCTCCATGCGCTCCTGATCGGTGGAGGTCAACTGGGTGACGGCGATGAGCAGAGGGCGGGTGCCGTCGGGGCGGGTGAGGCCCTCCAGAGCGGCGGTCATCATGGCGGCGGTACCGGCGGCGTGGAGGTTGATGATGTCCACATCCAGCGCCGACAGGGCGGCCATGGCCTTTCTCACCGTGTTGGGGATGTCGTGGAGCTTCAGATCCAGAAAGATGCGGTGGCCCCGGCGGCGGATCTCCCGGACGATGGCGGGACCCTCAGCGTAAAACAGCTCCATGCCCACCTTGACGAAGGGCTTCTCCTCTGTGAAGCGGTCCAGAAAAGCCAGTGTTTTCTCCCGGCTGTCGAAGTCCAGTGCAATGATAACGTCTTTACCCATGATGTGCTCCTCCTATGATATCCGTAAGCTGCTGAATGCCGTACCGCTCCATGGCGGCAGGCAGGTCCTGTATGATTTTCCGGCAGGCGCAGGGCTCCACCAGATTGGCGGCTCCCACGCCCACGGCGGTGGCCCCGGCCAGCATCAGCTCCAGCACGTCCTCGGCGGTGCTGACGCCGCCCATGCCTACGATGGGGATGTCCACGGCCTCGTAGACCTGATACACCATCCGCACCGCCAGCGGAAAGATGCCGGGGCCGGACATTCCGCCGGTGCCGTTGGCCAGCAGGGGACGGCGGCGCTTCAGGTCGATCCGCATCCCCGGCAGGGTGTTGATAAGGCTGACACCGTCGGCCCCGGCCTCCTGACAGGCCCGTGCCACGGCAGCGATATCCGCCGCAGCCGGGGAGAGCTTCATGATGACCGGCTTTTTCGTCACATCCCGGACGGCCCGTGTGACGGCAGCTGCCGTCTGGGGCTCGGCTCCGAAGGCGGCTCCGCCGCCATGAACATTGGGGCAGGAGATATTCACCTCCAGCCAGCCTACCTGCTCTTCGCCGTCCAGCTGGCGGCAGACCTGAGCGTATTCCTCTATGGAAAAGCCGCTGACGTTGGCCATCACCGGTTTGTGAAAGACCTCCCGCAGACGGGGCAGCTCCTCCCGGATGACGGCCTCCACACCGGGGTTTTGCAGCCCCACGGAGTTCAGCAGGCCCCCGGCGTACTCAGCGATGCGGGGGGTGGGGTTTCCGTACCGGGGGGCGAGCGTCGTCCCCTTGAAGGAGAAGGTCCCCAGACAGTTGATGTCGTAGATCTGCGCAAATTCATACCCATAGCCGAAGGTGCCGCTGGCGGGGATGACGGGGTTCTCCAGCGGCAGACCGCAGAGGGTGACGGCGGTATTTACCATACGATCTCCTCCCTTCGCAGGACGGGGCCGTCCTTGCAGATGCGCTTGTGGCCGTACTTGGTGCGGCAGGTGCAGCCCATGCAGGCACCGAATCCGCAGCCCATGCGCTCTTCAAAGCTGAACTGCCCATCGGTGCGGCAGCGCTGCCACACGGCGTGGAGCATGGCCTCCGGCCCGCAGGTATAGAGGTGGGTGTAATTCACGCCCTCCATACCGTCGGTGACAAGGCCGCAGGTCCCGGCGCTGCCGTCGGCGGTGAGGAGACGGACGGTGACGCCCAGCGCCTGGAACTCCTCCACCAGAAAGATGTCCTCCGCCCGGTTATAGCCCAGCACCGCCGTGACCTGACGATGCTCCGCCGTCAGACGGCGGGCCAGTCCGTACAGGGGCGGGATGCCGACGCCGCCGCCCACCAGCAGGGGGCGCTCCCCGGCGAGAGACGTGTCGTAGCCGTTGCCCAGCCCTGTCAGCACATCCAACTCCGTTCCGGCGGGGAGATGGGTCATGGCCGCCGTGCCGTGGCCCAGCACCTTATAGATAAGGGTGGCGGCACCGGGCTCCCAGTCGCAGACGGAGATGGGGCGGCGCAGGTAGAAGCCGGAGAGCTTCAGGTTTACGAACTGACCGGGGGCCGTGATGGCCTCCGTGTCGCCGGTGAGACGTAGGCGGTAGGTGTCCGACGTCAGGGGCGTATTTTCCGTAATGGTCCATGTGACCTGCTTCATGTGCGGTCCTCCTTAGAAAAGAGATCACCGTCCTGCCAGACGAGGCGGCCGTTGCAGACCGTCAGCAGGCAGCGGGCCTGTACCGGCCAGCCGGTGAAGGGGGTGGCCTTCCCCTGCGAAAGAAAGCTTGCCGGGTCGATGGGATGCGAAGCCGACAGATCAAAGACCGTGAAATCGGCGTGGGGGCCGTCCAGCTCCCCCTGCGGGAGGCCGAAGCGGCGGCAGGGAGCATCGTGGAGCAGCTCCATCAGGCGGGGGAAGGAGAGCAGGCCCGGCTTTACCAGATAGGTATACAGCAGGGGGAAGGCGGTCTCCAGCCCCACGATGCCCATGGCGCTCTTCTCCAGCCCGCGGGACTTCTCCTCGGTGCTGTGGGGGGCGTGATCGGTGGCGATCATATCGATGGTGCCATCGACCAACCCCTCCAGCAGGGCCTCCCGGTCGGCGGGACTGCGGAGAGGGGGATTCATCTTGAAGCGGCCGTCCTCCTGCAGCATGGTTTCGTCCATCAGCAGATAGTGGGGGGCCGTCTCACAGGTGACGTCCAGCCCCTCCGCCTTGGCCCGGCGGATCAGGGCTACGCTCTCCTTGGTGGAGATGTGGCAGACGTGGTAGCCGCAGCCGGTCTGCCGCACCAGCTCCAAATCCCGCCGGATCTGCCCCCACTCGCTTTCGGAGCAGATGCCCCGGTGGCCGTGGGTGCGGGCGTAAGCCCCGTCGTGGATGTAGCCCCCGTGGAGGAGGGAATTGTCCTCGCAGTGGGCCACGATGAGCTTATGAAGCCCCTTGGCGGTCTCCATGGCAAGGCGCATCTGCGCCTCGCTCTGCACACCTCGCCCGTCATCGGAGAAGGCCGCCACATAGGGGGCCATGGCCGCCATGTCCGACAGCTCCTCCCCCAGCTGGCCACGGGTGATGGAGCCATAGGGCAGCACCCGGATGGCGGCATCCCGGCGGATCAGGGCCAGCTGCTGCTCCAGATGGGGCAGGCTGTCCGGCACCGGGTCCAGATTGGGCATGGCACACACCGTGGTGTATCCGCCGTGAGCGGCGGCTTGGGTGCCGCTGGACATGGTCTCCTTATAAGAAAAGCCCGGCTCACGAAGATGTACGTGTACATCAACGAAACCGGGACATATCACAAAAGAAGAGGCGGGAATATGAACGGGAGAAACACTGGTGCCGTGATGGATTTCAAAAGAAAAAACAGCATCCCCACGGGTGAGAACACCTCGGCGGAATATCTGGGCATCCTGAAAAACGACGGTCACGGTCATCACCTCCGCATGGCAAATTTTTCTTAGATTATCACACAGCGGGCCGCTTGTCAAGACGGGCCGCCACGATTTTGTCACATTTTTCGTTGCGTTTTGACCGGGGATATGATACCATGCAGAAAAAACCACAGCGGCGCAGTGCTGTGCCGGGAAGGAGCCTTTATGAAAAAAACGCCCAAACCCAGAGATACGGTCCAGCGGCTGAAGGAGACCATTCATAAGCAGCCAGCGGTGTTCGCCGTATATGTGGCCCTGCGGTTGATCGTGCTGGCGGAGCTGGTAATGTCCATCATCCGGGGCGAATATGAAAGCGCTTTCATCTGCCTGCTGGTGCTGGCGCTGTTCATCCTGCCGTTTTTCATTCAGCAGAACTTCGGTATCCAACTGCCGTCGGTGCTGGAGATCATTATCCTGCTGTTCATTTTCGCAGCGGAGATACTGGGGGAGCTGGAGTGTTACTTCATCACCTACCCCAACTGGGACTCCATGCTCCACACCACCACGGGCTTCCTCTGCGCCGCCACAGGCTTTGCCCTTATCGACATCCTGAACCGCAACAGCCGCATCAAGTTCCAGCTGTCGCCGGTATATGTGGCGCTGGCGGCCTTCTGCTTCTCCATGACCGTGGGGGTGCTGTGGGAGTTTTTCGAGTTCGGCATGGACCGGGTGTTCCATCTGGATATGCAGAAGGACACCGTGGTGCAGAGCATTACCTCCGTGATGCTGGACCCCACCAACAGCAATACCCCCATCACCATCGACGGCATCCACTCGGTGGCCGTCAACGGCACGGACCTGGGCTTTGACGGGTATCTGGATATCGGGCTGTACGATACCATGGAGGATCTGTTCGTCAACTTCATCGGTGCCGTGACCTTCAGCGTCATCGGCTACTTCTACATCAAGCACCGGGGCAAGGGAAAGCTGGCGCAGGCATTTATCCCCACCCTGTCGGAGGACGAGGACAAGGAGGCATCGCTGCCGGAGGGAGACCCCGGAGCGCCGCCGGAATCGGAATAACGACAAAGAGGCAGGCACTTTTGTGCCTGCCTCTTTTGCTATAAGGGGTCAATCGTCCTGCTCCATATCGTATTCCAGTACAGCGCTGGTATAGGCATCGATGACATATTCGTACTCCATGCCATCCGCCTTGAATTCCACCTCGTATACCCAGCGGCCATCCTCGTCATCCAGCTCCACATCCATGTCGTAGGCCCGGCTCTCTGACACACCGGCGTGGGTCAGGGCAGCGGCCTTGGCTGCGGCGTGGCCGATCTGCCCGGTGGGCTGGGTACTGCCGGTGTGCTGGGCATCATCGTCGTCATCGTCGTGGTCATCATCATGGTCATCGTGGTCATCCACATCGTCGTGACCGTCCGGCTCCACATAGGAGGTGAGCACAGCGCCGGTATAGGCATCGATGCGATACTCGTACTCCGTACCGCTGCGGTCCTCCAGCTCCACCTCGTAGTGGGCGGGAACCTCGTCCAGCTCAGCGTCCACCTCCTGCTTGGCCAGCTGGTCGGCGGACTGCCCGCAGGTGAGCAGGGCGATCTCCAGTGCTCGCTCCATGCCGATGGGCATGGCAGGAGCGCCGGTCTCGGCCAGATCCTTCAGCTCACCGATGGAGAGCCTGGACAGCTCCTCAAAGGACAGACTGTTGTTCAGGGCGAGGATACGGTTCACCAGCGCCGCCTTGCCGGTGGAGATGTGGTGGTCCTTGGCCTGCTTCTCCAGAGACGTGTCCTGCGTGACCGTCTGGGTCAATACGGAGGCCTGAGAGGCGCTGTCCCGCAGGATGCCGTCCACGGCGGCGGAGAGGTCCTGCTGCAGTCGGTGAGCCCGGCTCTGATCCCGATCCTCTACGGAGATCATGATGGCGGAGGAGATGCTCTCCAGATAGCCGTTGCGGACCAGACTGCCGACGATGGCGTTTACTGCCACATCCAGCTTGGCCCCCTTCAGATCCTCGCCGTCGCCCATATCCGCCAGAATGGCATGGGCGTCGTCGTTCATAGGCACGCAGGCCAGAACCTTTTCATTTTGGTTGACCCGCAGCTCGATGCTGGGGTTGACGTCGATGGAGACCACGGAGGCCACAGCATTGGCCTGCCGCAGAAACAGTCCGCCGCCGCACAGCAGCAGAAGGGCCAGACAGGCCGCCATCGCCATCCATTTTTTCAGGGAGTGAGGTTTTGTTTTCATGGGGATTTCCGTTCCTTTCCGCTTCTCACAGCGGGAGAGAACGCCGTCCACGTCATGGGGGGCTGTTTTTTTCAGCGCTTGTGCAAGGCACTGTTCCAGCTTTTCATTTGTCATGGGCGTTATCTCCTTCCAGATCAGCACGCATTTTTCGGATTGCTCGGTGATACTTCGACAGGACGGTGGGGAGGGGCAGCTCCAGCAGAGCGGCGATCTCCCGGTGTTTTAGCCCGGTGACGGCATGGAGCAGTACGATGCGCCGCTCCTCCTCCCCCAGACGGGACAGAACGTGCTGCAGCAGCGTTCGCTCCTCTGTGGTCAGACCGGTCTCCTGCTGGGGAATGGCGTCCCATTCTGCCTCGCTGAGAACGGCGTGGCGCTCCGTGCGCCGCAGGCGCATCAGGCACAGATTCCGGCAGACCGTCAGAAGCCAGCCCATGGGAGAGCCGGTGGGGCGATACTGCGGGGCGTGATCCCACACATGAACGAATACATCCTGCGTGATATCCTGTGCGTCGTGGGTGTTTTTCAGGTACGACAGCGACAGACCATACACCGCCGTTCGGGTGAGATGGTAGAGCTGCGCCAGCGCATCCTGCTGCCCGGCGGCGATGGCGGCCAGCAGCTCCGTCAGATGAGCACTGCTGCCAGCATATTCGGTTGTGGCGGGCCATGCAGTCATAGGCTTTTATCTCCTGTCATCCCTGTAATGCGTGGAGATGCGGTTTTATTGCGTGAAAAATAAAAAATTGCCAAGCCCGCAAAGAAGGACTCTGCGGGCCTGACAGACAGCTTAATTGTTGCCGGTGGGGATATAGGGCAGCAGGGCAGCGGCCACGCCGGAGATGGGCATGGTCTGCAGCCAGATACGTCCGGGACCGGTGAGGACAGTGTTGAAAAGGCCCTCGCCGCCCAACAGCTTGTTCTTCATGCCGGGAACCTGACGGATCTCCATCTGCACCCCGGCGGTGAAGCCCGCCACGTTGCCGGTGTCTACCACGATCTGCTGACCCGGCTGGAGGTCGTACTCCACCAGTGTGCCGTCGATCTCGGCAAAGGCCATGCCGCTGCCGCTGAGGCGCTGCATGATGAAGCCCTCGCCGCCGAAGAGGCCCGCACCCAGCCGCTGGTTGAAGTGGATGGACAGCTCTACTCCCGGCACGGCGGCCAGAAAGGCGCTCTTCTGGAGGATCATATCGTGGCCGGGAGTGATGGCGATCTCCTTGATCTGGCCGGGGAAGCTGGAGCCGAAGGCGATCATCCCGGCGCCGTGAGCGGTGTAGATGTTCTGGAACATACTCTCGCCGGAGAACATTTTAGAGAACATCCGCCCCAGTCCACCGCCATGGGTCTGCATCTCCATATTAGGGCTCATCCAGACCATGGATCCACGCTCCGTGACCATCTGCTCGCCGTTTTCCAGCTGGCAGATCACCACGGGGAAGGGAGTGCCTTTGATTTCATAACGCATGGTGGTATCCTCCTTACGATTTTCCGGCAGAGAAGGGAAGAACCTCCGCCGTGTGTTTCTTGGTATGGCTCCAGTATAGCAGAGAAACGGAACGAAAGGAAGAAGAAAATATATCCGAAGCCTTACACTTTGCAAGAAGCGGCTCAGGACTCCGTCGTCTCCGGCTCCTTGCGGAGGGTCTTGACGAAGCGGAGAAAGTACACCAGATGCTCTGTCTGCCGCGCCGACAGCGTGCTCCATTTTGCGGGCATCCTTGGCAGCGGTGGCCTCGCTGACGCCCAACCGGATGAGAAGGTCCCGGAGCATTTGATTTTATTCGTAGATGCTCTGAGCGACCCCGGTCCCCAGAGCCGTCAGATGGATGGTCTTGGCTGGCGCTGCCTCGCAGAGAGACGTTGCCCATGGAATACTGCTGGCGTTCTTCATGTTGACGCTGGCGTAGTAAACACCGTCGGTAGCGCTCCTCCGTGGCCCGGACGGCCTCCATGGTGCTGTCAGAGCAGTAAAGCGCCCAGTAAAAGGAATCCCGCTGGGCGCTCTCCAAGTCCACCCCCCAGAGAAGGGGTGCAGTGCGCTGGTGGATGCGGCCAAGGTGGTGACGGAGCTGGAGCGCATCGAGTATGTGGAGGACCCGCATCTGGGCAAGGGCTCCTACTGCGTGGTGGAGAGGCACGCAGACGGCGGGGCGTGCAGTGTGCCGGACTACGCCGTCATCAAGATCTTCCGCCACATCGTGCAGGGAGAGGGACCGGACACCATCGTCCGGGAGATTGACGAGGCCATCCAGGCGCTGCCGGAGGGGTATGACACGGTGTGTACGGACGGGATGTTCTCTCAGGGAGAGTGGCAGTTGCTGTCCATTGCACGGGCCGCAGCGGCAGACCCCGCTGTGCTGCTGCTGGATGAGATCACCGCCAATCTGGATGCCGAGACGGAGGCCCGTGTGCGGGAGGCCCTGCGTCAGGCCTCCCGTGGGCGCACCGTCCTCTCCGTTTCCCACCGCATCTATGAGAGTTTTGGCGGCAGGACTGTGGAGATCCGGCCCCAAGGACAGTAAATGCCGGGAGTGCAGCCCCGGAAGTCGTAAGACCTCCGGGGCTGCAAAATGCTGGGGAAAGAAACGGTTGACAGCGTCGATGGGTTCTGTTATGATGAACCGTGGTCGGAGAGACCTATTTCAACCATCAACGGAGGTGAATGTTCATGGATAGCTGCGGAAGTACAGGGCGAAGCCGGATATGCGGCGCACAGAGACACAGATACCGGATGTGGTCATCCATGAGCAGGAGCTGATCACATTCTGTTTTGCCGTGCCCTCCTGCACCGCACCGGAGACGTCTTGCTGTGGCAACTATCTCTGAGGCGGTGTATTTTTGCGCCCATTTTGCCCAAAGTAGCGTCAAAGGAGGACAAGAATATGATGAACAGAATGGTAAAAAAGGATTTCGCACAGGAGATCGCAGCGGTTATCCGCACGGCCAAAAACGGGGACCGGCTACCGGAGCTGCTGAAGCACTACCACTGGCGGGATGTGGCCAAAGCCATTACGCTGCTGGCGGATGCGGAGCGGGAGCGGCTGTTCCGGCAGATGGACGCCCAGACGCTGGCGGAGATATTCCCCTATCTGGACGATGCCTCCCGCTATCTGGCGGAGCTTCCGGCGGCGCTGGCGGCAGAAATGATAGCCGACATGGACACGGCGGATGCGCTGGATATGCTGCGGGAGCTTCCGGAGGAGAAGAAACAGACCCTGGCCGCCCATCTGGACGACGATACCCGGAAGGATGTCCGGCGGCTGCTGGCCTTTCATCAGGAGGAGATCGGCAGCCGCATGAGCGGCAATTTCGTCTGCATCCCGGATACGCTGACCGTCTGCGGCGCCATGAACGAGCTGGTGCGGCAGGCCGGTGAGCACGACAATATCTCCACGCTGTATGTGGTGGACGGCAGCGGCGTCTTTGCCGGGGCCATCGACCTGAAGGATCTGATCATCGCCCGTGAAAACGATCCGCTGAGCGGGATCATCCGCCGCAGCTATCCCTATGTGCTGGCCCACGAGCGGGTGGAGGACTGCATCGACCGGATCGCAGAGTATGAGGAGGATTCCCTGCCGGTGCTGACGGAGGACGGGAGGATCGCCGGTATCCTCACCGCTCAGGATCTGGTGGAGCTGGTGGATGACGCCATGAGCGACGACTACGCCAAGCTGGGCGGCCTGACCTCGGAGGAGGACCTCCGGGAGCCTGCCGCCGTCAGTATGAAAAAACGTCTGCCGTGGCTCATCGTGCTGCTGTTTCTGGGCATGGGCGTCTCGTCGGTGGTGGGCATCTTCGAGTCCGTGGTGGCGGTGCTGCCCATCGTCATCTGCTTCCAGTCGCTGGTGCTGGACATGGCAGGCAATGTCGGGACTCAGTCGCTGGCCGTCACCATTCGTGTCCTCATGGACGAGAACCTTACCCTGAAGGAGGAACTGGCTCTGCTGGGCAAGGAGATGCGGGTGGGTCTTCTCAACGGCGGGTGCCTGGGACTCATGGCGCTGGCGGTTTTAGGGGTCTACATCCATGTGTGCAAGGGCTATGCGTGGGGGCCGGCTTTTCTGATCTCCGGCTGCGTTGGGGTGTCGCTGGTGGTGGCCATGGTGATCTCCAGCCTTGTGGGGACGATGGTTCCCATGCTGTTTCATAAGATCCACATCGATCCGGCGGTGGCCTCCGGCCCGCTGATCACGACGGTCAACGATCTGGTGGCCGTGGTGACCTACTATGGACTGGCCCTGCTGTTTCTGGTGAATATGTTCCATCTGTGAAAAAAGAAGTACCCCTGTAACCTGACGGTTACAGGGGTACTTGTCATAACGCAACACGATCCGCATGGAGGTATACGCTTTTTTTCGCAACTGCCCGCAGGGACAGATGCTGCCAGTCGTTCTGACTGCTGCAATCCGGATTGATGTTGGCGATCTCCTCGCCCTCCGTACCATCCGAATACTAAAAACGCAGCACGATCCCGAATCTGCGGCTTGTGCCGGAGGTCAGCGGCACGGAATCACCTTTGGCCCAGCATCCTGATGCATGGACATCTCCAGCACTGCCGGAAATAAGAATGTTTTGATAAGCCTGTTTGATAGAACTACTCCCAGTGCTCTCCGTTTTTCCCGGATTCTACCCAATCCTGCATTCAGAACATGATGCCCTTGTTCTTATTGACCTCATACCATGTCTGGACAATATGGGCGATGTATCGTTTTCCGACCTGATTCACAGCCTGATGAACTTCTGCATCGGCACCACACAGGCTGGGGACAACAAATTTGTCTCCCTGATGCTGGCCTGTGCCCGCCACATGGCGAAGCCCAGTGAGGCTGCAAGAAATACATGAACATGAAGCATTTGGAGGCGGCTTTGGATGACGTCTCTATTGCCGGCTGACTTCACTCAGCCGGAGCCTGCAAACAATTTTGCGCATAAATCTTGACGGGACCCCCACCCTTGTAAAGAGCCAATGTGGGGCAGACGCGGATAAGATCCGCCCGTCGGGGCAAAAGGAAAAACGGCAGGCATCCTGCGATGCTTGCCGTTTTTCTGGTACGCCCGACTGGATTCGAACCAGCGGCCTACAGAGTCGGAGTTATCAGACCGTCAAGCCGGAAAGCCCTGCGGCGCAAGGGTTTGGTTGGTGTTGCACAAATTTCCGCCATTTTGGAGAAAAACCTCGGAAGCCTTGCAAGGCAGGGCTTCCGAGGTTTTTCGCGGTAGTAGTCAAACAGTAGTCTGAGCGCCCCACAGGTCATGCATCTCAGATGCAGCGGCTCCCGTTTTCAGCATAGCCTCGCCTTTCCATCATCTTTCGGAAAAGCTCCGTGATCTGCTCCGGCGTTTCATAAAAGCCACGCTTGATCCATTCGTCCAGGAAACCGAACAGGCCGTAGGAATAGAACCTCGCTTCGTAGCACTCGGCAGGATCTGCTCCGTACTGTGGCATCATTACCTGATAAAAGACGTTATAAACGCAGGTCTGGAGTTCTTCCCTGTAAATTTCGGAAAGAAGCTCTTTGATGGAGTAGTTAAAAGCAAAGAAGTCCTCCGCATTGTCAAGCGTATAACGACGCCGCTCTTTCATGCCGTGCTCATCCGCCCAGCGATGCCATAGTTGTATCAGCTTATGGAGATTATTTCAAGCGATCTGATTTACGCATAACAAGCTATCGGAAAGGCTGCTGTCAAACGACGGCGGCTTTTCTTTTTCGGGAAGTATTCAAGAAGTCATAAAGTTCCGTGAGTAATGGAAGAAGGCAGCGTTTACGAAAATGTCACAATTCAACGCAGAAAAACCTCAAATTTTAGATAACCCCACCATCAGAATTTTAGATAGCCCCACCATCAGAGCGGATTGACAATTCGACAAAATGTGATATAATCCCACTGTCTGGAAAAATATAAAGTTGTAGCACAGAGGTGTCTGCTCAAAAGCAGATGAAAAGGGAATCCGGTGGGAATCCGGAACGATGCAGTCACTGTGTACGGGAGCGGCCTGCAAACCACTGGGAAACCGGGAAGGGCAACGCCGTGATGAACGAAGTCAGGAGACCTGCCTCTGTGTGGAATCTCAAACCTGCTGCCAACGGGTTGGTTTTCCTACGAGCTTATGATCCGCTGCGGGTCACCGCGCGGATGTATATGTAGTAAGGAGCACCGAGGGCGGCTGTGTGAAACACAGCCGCTTTTATATTTCTTTCAGAACAAATATTTGGAAAGAGGTAGATCAACCATGAAGAAAGCCCTTGCCTTTCTGATGGCGGCTGTGATGCTGATGAGCATGCTGACCGCCTGCGGCAACAAGAACAATGCCGGCAAAAAGGACAACAACGACGTGAACACCGAGGAGACCGACAAGGCCGCCGCCGATAAGGTCGCCGCCCTCATCGACGCCATCTACGTGCAGGAGCGCACCGAGGAGACCGACGCCCAGTGCGAGGCTGCCAAGGCCGCTTGGGATGCCCTGACCGACGCCCAGAAGGCGCTGGTGGAGGGTGAGGAGGCCAGCCCCGACTATTTCGGTCTGGACACCGGTGACGCCTCCAAGGACGATCCCCGCAACCAGGACGAGATCGGCGAGAAGGAGCTGCTGGTGGTGTCCTTCGGCACCTCCTTCAACGACAGCCGCGTAGCTGACATCAAGAGCATTGAGGACGCCCTGCAGGCGGCCAACCCCGATTGGTCCGTGCGCCGCGCCTTCACCGCTCAGATCATCATCAACCACATCCAGGCCCGTGACGGCGAGAAGATCGACAACATGGAGCAGGCTCTGGAGCGCGCTGTCGCCAACGGCGTGAAGCAGCTGGTGGTGCAGCCCACCCATCTGATGCACGGTGCTGAGTACGACGAGATGTGCGCCGCCATTGACAAGGTTCGTGACAAGTTCGAGTCCGTTGAGATCGCCGAGCCCATGCTGGGTGAGGTGGGAAGCGACGCCACCGTCATCAACACCGATAAGGAAGCCGTTGCCAAGGCCGTCGTCGCCGCTGCTCTGAGCGAGAGCGGTTACGAGTCCACCGCCGCCGCCAAGGAGGCCGGTGTGGCTTATGTGCTGATGGGTCACGGTACGGCGCACGTGGCCAAGGTCACCTACAGCCAGATGGCTACCCAGATGGCCAAGCTGGGCTATGAGAACGTGTTCGTCGGCACCGTGGAGGGCGAGCCCGAGGAGACCTCCTGCGAGGCCGTGATCGCAGCTGTCAAGGAAGCCGGTTACACCACCGTGGTGCTGCGTCCCCTGATGGTCGTGGCGGGCGACCACGCCAACAACGACATGGCCGGTGCGGACGAGGATTCCTGGAAGACCATGTTTGAGGCCGCCGGCTTCACCGTGAACTGCCAGATCTCCGGTCTGGGCCGTATCGCGGACGTGCAGGCTCTCTACGTGGCACACACCAAGGCTGCCATCGACGCTATCGCGTAACAAGGACTGAACGGGCTCCGGGGCGGTATATTATCGCCTCGGAGCCTTTTTCAAAGCAAGGAGGACTTTACCATGAAAAAAATTCTTTCGTTTCTGCTGGCCGCTCTGATGATGACGGCGCTGCTGGTGGGCTGCGGGCAGCAGCAGACCGATGCCCCCGGCAACGATGAGCCCGACCAGCCCGCTCTGGCGGACGGCGTATACACCGCCGACTTCAACACCGACAGCAGTATGTTCCACGCCAACGAGACCTGCGACGGCAAGGGCGTGCTGACCGTGAAGGACGGCCAGATGACCATCCACGTCAGCCTCGCCTCCACCAGCATCGTCAACCTGTTCCCCGGTCTGAAGGAGGATGCCCAGAAGGACGGCGCCGTGCTGCTGCAGCCCACCAAGGACACCGTCACCTATCCCGATGGTCTGTCCGAGGAGGTCAACGGCTTTGATATCCCCGTGCCCGCACTGGACGAGGAGTTCGACGTGGCCCTCATCGGCAAGAAGGGCGTGTGGTATGACCATAAGGTCTCCGTCTCCAACCCTGTTCTGAAGGAGGATGACGGCGTGGACGCTGCCGCCATTACGCTGGCGGACGGCACTTACACCATTGAGGTAGGCTTCGAGGGCGGCTCCGGTAAGTCCCATGTGCTGACTCCCTGCACCCTGAAGGTGGAGAACGGCGCTGCCACCGCCACCATCGTGTGGAGCAGCCAGAAGTACGACTATATGCTGGTGGACGGCCAGCGCTATGACGTTCTCACCACCGAGGGCGGCTCCACCTTCGAGATCCCCGTGCGGGCGCTGGATACCCCGCTGACGGTGATCGGCGACACCACCGCTATGAGCACCCCCCACGAGATCGAGTACACCCTGACCTTTGATTCCACCACGGCGGTGGAGGCAGCCCAGTGAAACGGCTGACCGCCGCGGTACTGGCGCTGCTGCTGATGCTGTCCCTCTGTGGCTGCGGCACGGCAGACGCCCCTGCCAAAACAGATGGACAAACTGCCTCCATATCGTGGGATGAGTTGGTCTTTGACCGTACCATGCCCCTGCGCTATGCCCAGCAGTTTACCGTAGAGTATGCCGGAGAGAGCTACAAGCGCATCACCATCAACAACGACCGGGTGTACCTGCTGGTAGCGGAGGGCGCGGCGGTGCCTGACGGAATACCCTCCGGCGTCACTGTTTTGCACCAGCCGCTGGACCAGATCTATCTGGTAGCCGCCGCCGCCATGGACTACTTCGACAAGCTGGACGCCGTCGGGTGCATCACCCTCAGCGGCAAAAAGCAGTCGGACTGGTATATCCAACGTGCCAAGGACGCCATGGACAGCGGAGCGCTGGTATACGCCGGCAAGTACTCCGAGCCGGATTATGAGCTGATCTTGTCACAGGGTTGCGATCTGGCGGTGGAAAACACCATGATCTATCATTCTCCGGCGGTGCTGGAGCAACTGGAGCGGCTGGGCATCCCCGTGCTGGTGGAGACATCCAGCTACGAGACCCAGCCCATGGGCCGGATGGAGTGGATCAAGCTGTACGCGGCGCTGCTGGACAAGGAGGACGAGGCCGAGGCGCTGTTTAATGAGAAGATGGACAGCGTGGCGGACGTACTGGAGCAGCAGCCCACCGGCAAGACTGTGGCGTTTTTCTACATCACCAGCAGCGGCGCTGTAAACGTCCGCAAGTCCACGGACTATGTGGCGAAGTGCGTTGCCATCGCAGGCGGAGACTATGTCTCCTTCGATGAATCGGCGGAGGACAACGCCCAGTCCACCGTCAACATTCAGATGGAATCCTTCTACCACGGTGCAGTGGACGCCGATGTGCTGATCTACAACAGCATCATCGATGGCGAGCTGCACACGCTGGACGAATTGGTGGCACTGGATCCACTGATGGCCGACTTCAAGGCCGTCAAGAGCGGTAATGTGTGGTGCCTGACCAAAAACTTCTATCAGGAGTCGCTGGAGCTGAGCGATCTCATTCTGGACGTGAACCATGCGTTGAACGATGCGCCGGATACGGCTTTTCACTTTCTGACACGGATGAAGTGAGCATTTTTTACATCATAAGGAGGAGCGGCATGAAGAGAAACCGAACACTTCGCATCTGGGGAGGCTTTTTGCTGCTCCTCCTGCTTTTATTCACATTTTTGATTTGGAATATCTTCGCGGGAAGCGTTTCTCTTTCCGCGTCTGAGATATGGCGGATCCTACTGGGGGGCGATGTTGGCTTTACCCAGAGCCAGATCATCACGAAGATCCGTCTGCCCCGGCTCCTATCGGCGCTGATCCTGGGTGGGGCGCTGTCCCTGTCCGGCTATCTGCTGCAAACCTTCTTCCACAACCCCATCGCAGGCCCCTTCGTGCTGGGCATCTCCTCCGGCGCAAAGATGACGGTGTGCGTGGCCATGCTGGTGCTGCTGAGCCGTGGCAAGACCACCTCCTCCGCCATTCTCATCGCAGCGGCCTTCGTGGGAGCTATGGTATCCATGGGCTTCGTGCTGCTGATCTCCCAGCGGGTCAAGCGCATGAGCCTGCTGGTGGTCTGCGGCGTGATGATCGGCTATATCTGCTCGGCACTGACGGATTTTCTCGTGACCTTTGCCGACGATTCCAGCATCGTGAATCTGCACAACTGGTCTCTCGGCTCCTTCTCCGGCATGAGCTGGGACAACGTAAAGACTATGGCCGTTGTCTGCGGCATCACGCTGCTGCTGACCTTCCTGCTTTCCAAGCCCATCCGGGCGTACCAGTTGGGCGAGGTCTATGCCCAGAATATGGGCGTCCCCCTGCGGGCCTTCCGGACGGCGCTGATCCTGTTGTCCAGTGTGCTGTCCGCCTGCGTCACGGCCTTTGCCGGCCCCATCTCCTTTGTTGGCATCGCAGTGCCGCACCTGATGAAGTCCCTGTTCAAATCGGCGGAGCCGCTGTGTATGATCCCAGCCTGCTTCCTGGGCGGCGGCGTGTTCTGCCTGTTCTGCGACCTCGTCGCCCGCACCGCCTTTGCCCCCACAGAGGTGAGCATCAGCTCCGTCACGGCGGTATTCGGCGCACCCATCGTGATCTACATGATGATCCACAGAAAGGCGGCGTGAGTATGGCAGCATATCTGGAAACCAAGGCGCTTGCCGTGGGCTACCACGGCAAGCCGCTGATTGAAGATGTCGCCCTCCATGTGCAGCGGGGCAAGATCGTGACGCTCATCGGCCCCAACGGGTCGGGAAAATCCACCATCTTAAAAACCATTATCGGCCAGCTCTCCAAGGTGTCCGGCACAGTGTTTCTGGACGGCAAGGCCATGGAGGAGCGCAGCCGCAATGAGATCGCCCGGCGCATGGCCATTTTGATGACGGCCCGCATGGAGCCGGAGCTGATGACCTGCCGGGACGTGGTGAGCAGCGGCCGCTACCCCTATACCGGGCGGCTGGGTATCCTGCAGCCGGAGGATCAGGCCATCGTGGAGCGCTCGCTGGAGCAGGTAGGCGGCATGGAGTTTGCTGACCGCCCCTTCTCCGCCATCAGTGACGGACAGCGCCAGCGCATTCTGTTGGCCCGGGCGCTGTGTCAGGAACCGGAGATCATCGTGCTGGACGAGCCTACCAGCTTTCTGGATATTCGCTACAAGTTGGAGCTTTTGACGGTGCTCAAGCGCATGGTGCGGGAGAACGATCTGGCGGTGCTGCTGTCCCTCCACGAGCTGGAGCTGGCGGAGCGCATTTCCGACACGGTGGTGTGCGTGGCGGGCGACCGCATCGACCGCATCGGCACCCCGGAGGAGATTTTCACCCGCGAGTATATCGCAAAGCTGTACCGGATGGAGCACGGGAAGTACGACCCCTGCTTCGACAGCCTGGAATTTGTGCCGTAAGGAGTGCTATCATGGAAAAACAAGGTGTTTTTTACGCCGTCAGCGTGGGTCCCGGCGACCCGGAGCTGCTGACCCGGCAGGCGTGCCGGGTCTTGACGGAGTGCGGCGTGGTGGCCGCTCCCCGGATGAAGTCCGGGCGGATGCTGGCGCTGGACATCGCCGCCGGTGCTGTGGATATGCAGGGTAAGACCATATTGCCGTTGGATTTCACCATGGCGCGTGATGCGGCGGTACGGGAGGACAGCTACCGCACGGCGGCTGCCGCCATCGAAACGGCGCTGGCGGCCGGGCAGGACGTGGCCATGGTCAATCTGGGCGACGTATCCGTGTACGCCACGGCGTACTATATTCTGGAGCGCATCCGCTCTGACGGGTTTAAAACGGTGATGTGTTCCGGCGTTACCAGCTTCTGCGCCGTGGCGGCGCGGCTGGGGCGCAGCCTCACCCGCATGGAGGAGCCCCTCCACATCCTGCCGGGCAGCGCCGATCTGGACAGTGCGCTGGCGTTGCCGGGGACGAAGGTCATCATGAAGTCCGGCAAGGCCATCCACGAGACGGCGGCGGCGCTGGAGCGCCGCGGTATGGCGGCAAACGCCGGTATGGTGGCGGACTGCGGACTGGAGACAGAGCAGATCTACACCGACCTGCGGCAGCTGCCGGAGGAGATCAGCTATTTTGCCACCATCGTGGCGGATTGAGAGGTCGCTATGGAGCAAAAAGTCCCCCGCTTGGTGCTGGCCGGTACCAACAGCGGCTGTGGCAAGACCACCGTCACCTGCGCCGTTTTGCAGGCGCTGGTAGCGCGGGGTCTGCGGGTAGGCGCGGCAAAATGCGGCCCGGATTACATCGACCCCATGTTCCATAGCCGGGTCATCGGCGCGAAAAGCTCTAACCTCGACCCGTTCTTTTTTGACCCCGACACCATGCGCTATCTGCTGGCTCACAACGGTCAGGACTGCGATATCACGGTGATTGAAGGGGTCATGGGCTATTATGACGGTCTGGGGCTGACATCCACCCGCGCCAGCACCTATGAGACGGCGCGGGAAACGGAAAGCCCCGTGGTGCTGGTGGTGAACGCACGGGGGGCGGCGTTGTCCGTTGTGGCGGCGGTGCAGGGCTTTCTGGACTTCGCACCGGACAACAACGTGCAGGGCGTCATTCTGAACGGGTGCAGTGCCATGAGCTACGGTGCGCTGGCGCGGGAGCTGGAAAGCCGGCTGGGCGTCCGCGCCTGCGGCTATCTGCCCAGGCTGCCAGAGTGTACGCTGGAGAGCCGCCACCTGGGGCTCATCACTGCGGACGAGGTAGCCGACCTGCAAGAGAAGCTGCGCAAGCTGGCGGCCGAGGCAGAAAAAACGCTGGACATAGCCGCCCTGCTGGAAATTGCGGCTGCCGCGCCGCCGCTTCGCTTTACGCCGCCGGTGCTGCCGGAAAAGGGCGCACCGGTGCGGATCGGCGTGGCGCGGGACAGGGCGTTCTGCTTTTACTATGAGGACAGTCTCGACCTGCTGCGGCAGCTGGGCGCGGAGCTGGTGCCCTTTAGCCCCCTGACGGATGAACGGCTTCCCAACGGCGTACAGGGGCTGTACTTAGGCGGCGGCTACCCGGAACTTTACGCGGCGCAGTTGGAGGAAAACCACGCCCTGCGCAGGCAAATCCGAGACGTTGTATACGCGGGGATGCCCTGTATCGCCGAGTGCGGCGGCTTTATGTACCTGACGCAGGCCATCGCAGGCCACGCTATGGTGGGCGCGCTGCCCGGAGACTGCTTTGACACGGGAAAGCTGACCCGGTTCGGCTACATCACCGCTACGGCGCAGAAGGACAGCCTCCTGTGCCGCGCCGGAGAGCAGGTACCCATGCATGAATTCCACCACTGGGATACCCCCCAGCCCGGCGGCGCTTTTCTGGCGGAAAAGCCCTCCGGTAAGCAGTGGCGCTGTGCGTATGCCACGGACACGCTGTATGCGGGTTTCCCCCACTTTCATTTTTACGCCAAGCCTGTCATGGCACAGCGCTTTTTGGCGGCTTGCAGAAAGGAGACGCTATGATGGAGCAAATGAAGCCTATGGACATTGAGAAGCGCAGCTTCGCCATCATCACAGAGCTGCTGGGCGACCGGCGGCTGGACCCGGAAAATGAGCTGGTCATCAAACGGGTCATCCACACCACGGCGGATTTTGACTATGTGGACAATCTGGCCTTTTCCGGCCACGCGGTGCAAAAGGGCATCGCCGCCCTGCGGGCGGGCTGCGACATCGTCACCGATACCCAGATGGTCAAGGCCGGGATCAATAAGACGATCCTCGCCTCGCTGGGCGGAGAGGTACACTGCTTCATGTCGGACGCGGACGTGGCGGCGGAGGCTAAGGAGCGGGGCGTGACCCGTGCCTTTGTATCCATGGAGCGGGCAGCAGCCCTGCCCAAGTCCTGCATCTTCGCCATCGGCAACGCCCCTACGGCACTTTTTTCGCTGGAGGAACTGATGGAGGCAGACAAGCTCCGTCCCGCCCTCATCATCGGGGTACCGGTGGGCTTTGTGAATGTGGTGGAGAGCAAGGAGCGCATCATCAAGGCCGCTGCCGCGCCCTATATCGTGTCCCGGGGCCGCAAGGGCGGCAGCAATGTGGCGGCGGCCATCTGCAACGCCATGCTCTACCAGATCAGGCGGTAGGTCATGAAGGAATTTATCATACGGGACGGAAAAAAGCTCCGTCTGGGCTACACCACCGGCTCCTGTGCCGCGGCGGCAGCCAAGGCCGCCGCATGGATGCTGCTGAGCGGCAGCAAAAAGGAGTCCATTCGCCTGCTGACACCCAAGGGCATGGAGCTGGCATTGGCGGTGGAGGACATCTATCTGTCCCCGGACTGTGTGCGCTGCGCCATCCGGAAGGACAGCGGCGATGACCCGGATATCACCCGCGACACCCTGATCTATGCCGAGGTGCGGAAAACGGAGGACGCGGGCATTGTCATCGACGGCGGACAGGGTGTGGGCCGTGTGACCAAGCCGGGGCTTGACCAGCCGGTGGGAGCAGCGGCCATCAACTCCGTGCCCCGCCGGATGATCCGGGAAAATGTGGAGGAGGTCTGCGGTCTGCTGGGCTACACCGGCGGCCTGCGGGTGGTGATCTCCGTCCCGGAGGGGGCGGCGCTGGCGAAAAAGACCTTCAATCCCCGGTTGGGCATTGAGGGCGGCATCTCTATCTTAGGCACCACGGGGATCGTAGAGCCTATGAGCGAGCAGGCGCTGGTGGACACCATCCATGTAGAGCTGCGGCAGCGGCGGGAGGGCGGTGCGGATTATGTACTGCTGGCCCCCGGCAACTACGGCGTAGACTATATCAAGGGTGCCATGGGCATCGACCCCGCCACGGCGGTGATGACCTCCAACTTCATCGGCGATGCGCTGGAGATGTGCCGGGAGCTGGGCTTCCGAGGGGCGCTGCTCATCGGTCACATCGGCAAGCTGGTAAAGCTGGCGGGCGGTATGTGGAACACCCACTCCCGCTACGGCGACTGCCGCATGGACATCCTGACGGCCTGTGCCGCCGCAGAGGGGCTGCAAGGCGGTGCGGCGGCGGAGATGCTCTGCTGCGCCACCTGCGACGACGCCCTGCGGCTGTTGAAGGAACAAGGGCTTTATGACGCAGTGCTGCACCGGCTGGCCCGGCGCATTGACGACATGATGCACTATAAATGCAGTGATATAGAGACGGGAGCCATCCTCTTTTCCAAGGAATATGGCTATCTTTGTGAGACGAAGGACGCAGCGGCACTGCTGCGCCGGATAAAGGAGGACTGACAATGGTACATTTTGTGGGAGCGGGCAGCGGCGCTGCCGACCTCATCACCGTCCGGGGTGCCAAGCTGCTGGGCGAGGCCGACGTGGTGATCTACGCCGGCTCATTGGTGAATCCGGCGCTACTGGACTACACCAGAGAGGGCTGCGAGATCCACGACAGCGCCAAGCTGACGCTGGAGGAGGTTATCGCCCTCATCGAGAAAGCGGAGGCGGAGGGAAAGACCACGGTGCGCCTACACACAGGGGATTCCAGCATTTACGGCGCGGTGCGGGAGCAGTTCGACGAGCTGGAAAAACGCGGCATCGCCTACGACGTCTGTCCCGGTGTCAGTGCCTTCTGCGGCGCGGCGGCGGCTCTGCGGGCGGAGTACACCCTGCCCGATGTGAGCCAGACCGTCATCATCACCCGCGCCCCGGGCCGCACCCCGGTGCCGGAGCGGGAGTCCATCCGCTCGCTGGCGGCCCATCAGGCCACCATGGTGCTGTTTCTCAGCACCTCACTGACCGAACTGCTGCAAGCCGAGCTGCTGGCGGGAGGCTATACCGCTGACACCCCGGTGGCGGTGGTGTATAAGGCCACCTGGCCGGAGGAGAAGATCTTCCGCTGCACCGTGGGCACGCTCCACGAGACGGTGACGGGCAACGGTCTGACCAAGACCTCGCTGATCGTGGTGGGCAACTGTCTGGGTGACAACTATCTGCGCTCCCTGCTGTACCACCCCGATTTTACAACGGAGTTCCGCAAGGGGGCGCAATGAGAGCCGCCCTGTTTGCCTTCAGCCGGGGCGGCTGCGTCACGGCGCGGCGGGTGATGGCAGCGCTCCCGGAGGCAGCGTTCGTGTGCTACACCATGGAGCGGTTTCAGGAACCGGAGTTCCTACCGCTGGACAAGGCGGTATACGGCGCGTGCTTTTCCGCCATGGACGCACTGATCTTCGTGGGGGCCTGCGGCATCGCCGTGCGGGAGATCGCCCCCTATGTCAAAAGCAAAAAAACCGACCCGGCGGTGCTGTGCATCGACGAGGCGGGGCGGTTTGTGATCCCCCTACTCTCCGGCCATATCGGCGGCGCCAACGCGCTGGCGGTGGAGCTGGCGGAAAAACTGAACGCCACGGCGATAGTCACCACCGCCACTGATGTCCGCGGCAAATTTTCCGTGGACGCATGGGCTGCCCGGCACGGCTGCGTCATCTCTGACATGGGGCTTGCCAAGGCGGTTTCGGCGGCGATCTTAGAGGAGGATATCCCCCTTTGCAGCCAGTTTTCTCTGCCCGCCCCCCTGCCGGAGGGTACGTTTGCCGGGGAGAGCGGCCCGCTGGGCGTTTTCATTGGCTGGCGCACAAAGGCACACTTCGCCCGCACCCTGCGGCTTATCCCTCGCGTACTGCGGGTAGGTGTAGGCTGCCGGCGGGGCATCTCCGCCGAGGCGGTGGTGCGTGCGGTGCAGACAGTGTTCGCGGAAAATGGGCTGGACACGGCGGCCATCTGCGGCGTCTGTTCCATCGACCTGAAGCAGGACGAGGCAGGTCTGCTGGCCGCCTGCGAGAAAAACAACTGGCCGGTGCATTTTTACACGGCGCAGCAGCTGCGGGATGTGGCGGGTGACTTCACTCCCTCCGACTTCGTCCGCTCCGTTACCGGCGTGGACAATGTCTGTGAGCGGGCGGCGCTGCTGGATGCCGAAAAACTGATCGTACAAAAAACAGCGCGGGACGGCGTGACCGTCGCCGTTGCGGCGGAGCATTGGGAGGTGCGCTTTGGGTAAGGTAATTGTAGTAGGTATCGGGCCGGGCAGCTATGAGGATATGACCATTCGGGCGGATACCGCCCTGCGGGCGTGTGACGCCATCGTAGGCTACCCGGTGTATGTGGATCTGGTGCGGGATCGCTACCCCGGCAAGGAGCTTCACTCCACCCCCATGACACGGGAGGCCGAGCGCTGCCAGCTGGCGCTGGAGCTGGCGCGCAGCGGTAAGACCGTTGCCATGGTCTGCTCCGGTGACAGCGGCATCTACGGCATGGCGGCGCTGGTCTATGAGCTGCGGGGCGAGGCGCAGGAGCCTGAAATTCAGGTGGTGCCTGGTCTGACGGCGGCTTGCAGCGCCGCAGCGGTGCTGGGTGCGCCGCTGACCCACGACTTTGCGGTCATCAGCCTCAGCGATCGGCTGACGCCGTGGGAAACCATCGAAAAGCGGCTGGACTGCGCGGCGGCGGCGGATCTGACCATCGCCCTGTACAACCCCGCCAGCCACGGCAGACCCGACCACCTGAAGCGGGCCTGCGATATCCTGCTGCGCCGTCTGCCGGGAGAGCGGCTGTGCGGCATCGTGCGCAATATTGGCCGTGAGGGGCAGAGCAGCCGCATCCTGACGCTGGCAGAGCTGCGGGAGGCGGAGGTGGATATGTTCTGCACCGTGCTGATCGGCAGCGCCGCCGTCAAAACGGTGGCCGGTCAACTGGTCACACCCAGAGGATACCGCAATGTGTAATATCTGCGTGTTTGCCGGCACCACGGAGGGCCGGGAGCTGGTGGAATTCCTGGCCGGACAGCCGGTGCAGGCTACGGTATGCGTGGCCACGGAGTACGGTGAAACGCTGCTGCCGGAGGCGGAAAACATTACGATTCTGGCGGGGCGTATCCCGGTGGAGGACATCATCCGGATGCTGCAAGAGACCCGGTTCGATCTGGTCATCGACGCTACCCACCCCTATGCCACCTCCATCACCGAGAGCATCTGCACAGCCTGTCGGGAAACGGAGACGGAGTATCTGCGTCTGCTGCGGCAATCCTCCGAACAGACGGAGGATGTGGTCTGCGTGGAGAATGCGGCGGCGGCCGCCGCATTTCTGGAGAGTACGCGGGGCAATATCCTGCTGACCACCGGCAGTAAGGAACTGGCGGCGTATAGCGGCATCCCCGATTTTACCCAGCGGGTATACGCCCGGGTGCTGCCTATGGATGCCTCGCTGGAGGCCTGCCGCGCAGCAGGGCTGAAGGCCGCCCATATCATCGCCATGCAGGGGCCTTTCTCCGAGGAGATGGATCTGGCCACACTGCGGTTTGCCGACGCCGCATGGATGGTGACCAAGGACGGCGGCGAAGCCGGCGGCTTTCCCGCTAAGGCATCCGCCGCCCGGAAGACGGGCGCAGGTCTGGTGGTCATTGGCCGCCCGCCTCAGCGGGAGGGGCTTCCCTTTGCGGCGGTGCTGGATGTGCTGTGTAAGCGGTTTGGCTGCACCGTCCGGCCGCAGGTGCGGATCGTCGGCATCGGCCCCGGCAGCCGGGAGGCTATGACCCGTGAGGTCAGTGAAACCATTGAGGCGGCGGACTGTCTCATCGGCGCAAAACGGATGCTGGAGGCTGTGGCGCGGCCGGGACAGCACACCTGCGACGCCATTGCGCCGCAGGATATTGCGGACTTTATCCGCACCCACCGGGAGTACCGCCGCTTTGCGGTGGTCATGTCCGGCGATACCGGCTTCTTCAGCGGCACGAAAAAGCTGCTGCCCCTGCTGGAGGGCTGCGACACGGCGGTGCTGCCGGGTTTGAGCTCGTTGTCCTATCTGTGCGCCCGGCTCCGGACCTCCTATGAGGATGTCCGGGTGGTGAGTCTCCACGGGCGGCAGCACAACATTCTGCCGGAGGTGCGGGCAAATGGCCGCCTCTTTGCGCTGGTAGGCGGCGAGCGCGGCATCAACGACCTGTGCCGTACGCTGACAGAGGGTGATCTGGGCCACGTCTCTGTGTATGTGGGCCAGCGGCTGGGCTACCCGGATGAGCGCATCGTGCGCGGCACGGCGGCGGAGCTGACGGATGGTGTCTATGCCCCTCTGAGCGTGGCGCTTATCGAAAACCCCCATCCCGACGCGGTGGTCACACCGGGTCTGCCGGATGACGCCTTTCTCCGCAGTGCGGAGGGAATGCCCGTGGTTCCCATGACCAAAAGTGAGGTGCGGGCGGTGTGCCTTTCCAAGCTGCGGCTGACGGAGCGGAGCGTCTGCTGGGACATCGGCGCCGGTACCGGCTCAGTGTCGGTGGAAATGGCCTTGCAGGCAAAGCAAGGGCTTGTCTGCGCCGTAGAGCGGCGAGAGGATGCCGCAGCGCTGCTGGGGCAAAACCGTAATCGGTTTGCATTGGAAAACTTACAGGTGGTCTGCGGCAGTGCGCCGGAGGCCTGCGTCGGTCTACCAGCCCCCACTCACGCATTCATCGGCGGCAGTGCCGGCAATATGCGGGAGATCGTGGCGCTGCTGCTGGCAAAAAATCCCCATGTCCGCATCGTGGCCACGGCCGTTTCGCTGGAGTCCGTGGCTGAACTGACGGGCTGCCTGACGGCGTTCCCCTTTGCGGAGACGGAGGTGGTGTCCCTGCAAGCAGCGCGGGACAGAAAAGCCGGAAGCTACCACCTGATGAGCGGACAGAATCCCATTTATATTTTTACGATGCAGGGCGGAGGAGAAACGGCATGATGTGGTCGCTTGCGGCACTTGTTATCGGCTTTTGCATAGACCTTCTGGTGGGCGACCCCCACGGCTTTCCCCATCCGGTAGTGCTGATTGGAAAATGTATCAGTGTGTTGGAGCGGGGGCTGCGGTGCATATGCCCCAAAACGCCCTCCGGCGAGCGGGCGGCGGGCGCCATCCTGTGGGGCGCGGTGGTCATCGTATCCACCGCCGTCCCGGCTCTGCTGCTGTGGCTGAGCGGTCTGGTCAGCCCGTGGCTGCGTCTGGCGCTGGAAAGCGTGATGTGCTGGCAGATCTTGGCCGTCAAGTCCCTGCGGGACGAGAGCATGAAGGTCTATGACGCGCTGGAAAGCGGGGATTTGGCCGCCTCCCGCCATGCTGTTTCCATGATCGTGGGGCGGGATACCGACCGGCTGGACGATGCCGCCGTGACCCGTGCCGCCGTGGAAACGGTGGCGGAGAACACCTCCGACGGCGTGGTGGCGCCGCTGCTGTTTCTGGCCATCGGCGGCGCGCCGCTGGGCTTTTTCTACAAGGCGGTGAACACCATGGACTCCATGCTGGGGTATGTGGAGCCGCCCTATAAGAACATCGGTCTTGTACCCGCCAAGGCGGACGATGTGGTGAATTACATCCCAGCGCGGCTGTCGGCGCTTCTGATGCTGGCGGCGGGCGGCCTGATGGGTCTGGATACGGCGGCAGGCTGGCGGATCTTCCGCCGTGACCGCCGAAAGCACGCCAGCCCCAACTCAGCCCAGACGGAATCCGTCTGCGCGGGGCTTCTGGGCCTGCGTCTGGCGGGGGATGCGTGGTACCACGGCGTGCTGCACAAAAAGGAGTATATCGGCGACGCATCGCGGGAGATCACCCACGAGGACATCCCCCGCGTGTGCCGCCTGATGACCGTCACAGCGATCCTCACCCTGCTTTTGAGCTGCGGGGTCAAGCTGCCCTTTGCACTGTGAAGGAGACATAGATGCTGTATCAAACAAAAAATCAACACGGCGGCGATGTATACGGCGGCGGTATCACGCTGGATTTTTCCGCCAACACCAACCCCCTGGGTACGCCTCCCGGCGTACTGGAGGCGGTGTGCCGGGCTCTGCCACAGCTGCACCGCTACCCCGACCCCTACTGCCGCCGGCTGGTGCAGGCCATCGCCGCCCACGAGCAGGTGCCGGCGTCCTATATTCTCTGCGGAAACGGCGCGGCAGACCTGATCTACACATACTGCGCCGCCCTGCGGCCCCGGACGGCGGTGGAACTGGCCCCCACCTTTGTGGAATATGGGGCGGGACTGGCGCAGGTGGGTTGCCGCGTAGAGCGGTATTTCCTGCATCAGGCGCAGAATTTCGATTTGGACGAGAGGTTTCTGTCCTTCTTAGAGGAAAAAAAACCGGAGGCGGTATTCCTCTGTAACCCCAACAACCCCACCGGGCGGCTGATCCCGCTCCCTCTGCTGGAGCAGATCCTGCAATACTGCGCGGCACAAGGGGCGCGGCTGTTTCTGGATGAGTGCTTTCTCGATCTCACGGAGGACGGCGTCAGCGCCAAGTCCCTTCTGGCAGCGCACCCGGAGCTGCTGATCCTGAAGGCATTCACCAAGAGCTACGGCATGGCGGGCATCCGGCTGGGGTACTGCCTGTGCGCCGACAATGCGTTACTGCGCCGCATGGCGGCCGCGTCCCCGCCGTGGAACGTGTCCTCGCCGGCCCAGAGTGCCGGTGTGGCGGCGCTGGCGGAGCGGGACTTCCTACAAAGGACGCTGTCCCTTGTCCGCACGGAGCGGCAGTGGCTCACGGATAACCTGACGGCGCTGGGCTTCTGGGTATGCCCGTCCCATGCCAATTACCTGCTGTTCCGTGGGCCGCTGGGGCTGCGGGAGGGCCTACTGCAGCAGGGTATCGCCATCCGTGGCTGTGGGAATTACAACGGGCTGGGTGACGGGTGGTATCGCATTGCGGTGAGGCCTCACGGGGAAAATGAAGCATTGATAACGGCCATCCGGCAATTCTGCAAGGAGAAATCACTATGGCAATGAATATTATGATTCAGGGGACCATGTCCAATGCGGGAAAGAGCCTGCTGGCGGCGGGACTCTGCCGCGTTTTGAAGCAGGACGGCTACCGCGTGGCACCGTTCAAGAGCCAGAACATGGCGCTGAACTCCTTCATCACCAAGGACGGCGGCGAGATGGGCCGGGCGCAGGTAGTGCAGGCAGAGGCCGCCGGGATCGAGCCGGACACCCGCATGAATCCCATCCTGCTCAAGCCCACCACCGACGTGGGCAGTCAGGTCATCGTCAACGGACAGGTGCGGGGCAATATGCGGGCCATGGAGTACTTCCGCCGCAAGCGGGACTACATCCCCGCTGTGCTGGAGGCCTACAACAGTCTGACCTCAGAGTATGACGTGATCGTCATTGAGGGGGCAGGCAGCCCTGCGGAGATCAACCTCAAGCAGGATGATATCGTCAATATGGGCCTTGCCAAGCTGGTGGACGCGCCGGTGCTGCTGGTAGGCGACATCGACCGGGGCGGCGTGTTCGCCCAGCTCTACGGCACGGTGGCACTGCTGGAGGAGGACGAGCGCCGCCGCATCAAGGGCGTGGTGGTCAACAAATTCCGGGGCGACCGGGCCATTCTGGAGCCGGGACTGAAGACGCTGGAGCAGCTGTGCGGCATCCCGGTGGCGGGGGTCATCCCTTACACCCATGTGGACATCGACGATGAAGACAGCCTGACCGAGCGGTTTGACCGCTCCAAAGAGCGAAAGCTCTTGGATATCGCGGTAATCCGTGTGCCGCGCATCTCCAATTTCACGGATTTCAGCCCCTTCGAACATTACGGAAACGTGTCGCTGCGCTATGTGGATCAGGTGAGTGACCTGCACCAGCCGGACATGATCCTGCTGCCGGGTACCAAGAGCACCATTGCCGACCTGCGGTGGCTGCGGCAGTCCGGTCTGGAGGCGGCCATTTTGAAGGCGGCTGACGCCGGCACGCTGGTTTTCGGCATCTGCGGCGGCTATCAGATGCTGGGACGCACCGTATCCGACCCGGAGCAGGTGGAGGCCGCCGGTGTCACGGAGATCAACGGTTTGGGCCTGCTGGAGATGGACACCGAATTCCGGGGTGAAAAGGTGCAGACCCAGACGCAAGGCGTCTTTCACGGTGTGGAGGGAATGCTCTCCGGCCTGAACGGACTCGCCTACGAGGGGTACGAGATCCACATGGGCCGCAGTCAGCAGCAGATGCCCGCCCTCACCGGCAGCAGAAACGTATACGGCAGCTATGTCCACGGCATTTTTGACGCGCCGGGCATCACGGATACGATCCTGAAAGCACTGTGCGCCAGAAAGGGCGTATCCTTTGACGCGCTGGCAACCTTTGACGCCTGCGGCTACAAGGAACGGCAGTACGACCTGCTGGCGGACGTGGTACGCGGCGGACTGGATATGTCCTTTGTCTACCGGGTGCTGCGCCGGGAAGTATAACGAAACAAGTTCCAATGGAAAAGGGGGAGAGACCTGAGCAGGATATTATGCGTGATTGACGGCATGACGGATCCCCACTTTCAGGTGGAGCGATATGGTCATCTGGCGTCCATGGGTTCTGTGCGGTATGTGGATACCTGCGGCGGCTTCCCACCGGAAACACTGCACTGCGTACTGCGCCTGTTGGGGGTAACGGATCTGCCGGTACATCTCCGAGGCTATGTAGAGGCGCTGGGGACCGGAATCCCTGTCCGGCCCGATGACCTGCTACTGCGGGGCAGCTGCTACACGCTGGATGGAGAGGGCTGCTGTACCATGCCTTGCTGTGCCCCGGCAAAGATAGAGGATCCTGCATTTACCTATTATTACCGGCTGGGTAGCTATCAGGCACTGCTGGTATTTCCCCACATGGCGCATACTGTGAATAACATTGTAACGCAGATTCCTTCCTGCGGGCAGCGGGCACTGTGCCCGCAGGGAAGCTTGGTACTGCGCCATGCCTTTGAAAGACTGCTGACGAAAGAACGATGTATGCTTCTGTGGGGACAGTCTGTTCCGGTAGTACTGCCGCCATTTCCCCAGAAGAGCGCCGTGATCTGCGGCAAGGAGTTGGTAAAGGGGATTGCCCGGCTGCTGCACATGGAGCTTTTCCCGGTAAAGGGGGCTACTGGCGATGTGGATACGGATCTGGACGCCAAGACAGAGGCAGCCCTGCGAGCGGCGGAACGCTGCCCCTTTGTGCTGCTGCATATCAACGGGGCGGATGAAGCGGCCCATCGCCACGATTCGGCGGAAAAGGAGACTTTCCTGCGCCGGGTCGATGATAGGGTGCTCTCCCGGCTGTTGGCGTCTGAGCATGAGATTGTGGTGGCCTCCGACCACGGAGCTGATCCAGAAAGCGGAGCCCATCTGGGTGGCCCACAGCCTTTTTTTACCAGCCGTTAAATGGTAATAGTCAAGATATGAAGACTGCATAGCGGCGGCAAGGCTTAAAATCAAAACCTCTGGCTTATCCGTAATCTCATTAAGATAAGCAATAATCCAGACCGCCGATAGGGCGGTCTGGATTATTTTTGCAAAAAAACACTTGACAATTTGAAAAAAATCGGAAGCTTCGCCTTGAGAGGAATTTCAAGGAGACCACGCCGATGAGAAACTACCCGAACACCCTGAAAAGAAAGCTTCTGGATACCATATCCGGAAAACAAGAAGCTGTATAGCGAATTGTATCCTGATGAAGCCAAGCAGATGGAAGGATACACCGAAAACATTGGAGCCCTTCTAAAGCGGGAACTCGGAATAGACAGTATAACAACCATTGATAGAAACACTGAAAATGCGAGAAACTACAACATTGATGCAGTGGGTATGACTGACTACATCGAAAACAAATGTGGCTGGCGTCGCAACGTGATATATTATGACGTAGCACTATCGTAATTGTTCTTGTCGACATCTTCCATTGCTCGTGTTGAGATGCTCCGTATATACTCACGGTCGATGTTCTTTATCACTGGTGTTTTGACTTCAACTTTGGCACCAATCGCCCGTATTGAGAATTGTTTACCGTCCGAAATGAGTTTGCTACAGTTTTCAAGACTCCTCAAAAATTTTTGCAGCAATATTCTCCAATGTGTCACTGAAAATCTCATGGACACGGATCAGCGAAACGACCTCGCAGATAAACCGCTCCATCAGTTCCTTTTCATCCAACCATGTGGTCTGAGGAGTTGTGTAATGCCCAGGATCAGCCTCCGCTTCTGCTCTGGCCTTGTTAATAGCTTTCTGTGCGGAGAGCCACCGGCCGTAGGCGCCGCCATACAAGTCCTTTTTCAGCTTCCGGAGCGCGGCTTTGTACGCCTTCTCCACACCGCTGGGACCGTTGTAATTGAGCCGGATCGCCAGCTCCTGAAAGGTCATGCCGACCTTGTCCGGCTGACCGATGCCGAGGTAGCTTTGCACCAGATTCAGCTCTCTGGGCGTCAGCACCTCCTCCATCCGCTGCATCAGCAGCGTCCTGCGCATCAGGCGGTCATAGGCAACAGCAGGATCGCCGCCGCAGCTGACGGAGAACAGATCGTCACCTAACTGCCGGACGCAAAACAGCGTCCGGTATTCCTTCAACAGTGCCTCGGCTGCCTTGGAGGATACCTTCAGCTTTTCGCATACCGCCTTGGTCAATTCCGTCTCTGAGGCATCCTGTGCCTCGGTGCAGAGGTGTGCCACCCTGCGCAGTTGATTGTACCGGCTGACGGGAATGGACAGAGAGGAAGAATACCGCGCGGCGTAGTCGGACAGCGCCGCTTCTATCGCGGGCGTCGCATAGGTCAGCAGCTTTGTTCCATAGGCGGGGTCAAAGTGCCCCGCCGCGTCCAGCAGTGCCAGCGCTGCCTCCTGCTTCAAGTCCTCCGTCTCACACCACGGCGTGTACGCCCGCGCCAGTTCGGTGAGGTAGCCCTCGTTCTGTGAGATAAGCAACTCCGCAGCATTCTTGTCTCCTGTCTGCATCCGCAAAGCCAGCGCTTCATTGCAGGGGCTGTCCTTAGCAACGGTGTACATATTTTTCGCCACAGGAACGCCCCCTTCCTCATTTCAGCCGCTTTTCCGCCTCCGCGTAAATGTGTTCCAATTCCATATCCCTCGCATATCCGTCAGCGGCGTAGTCATTGTCCATCAGCGCCTTGTCCCGGTAGTTCCCCGCCAGATAGAGCGCCTCCTGTCTTAGTTCGTCGGAGATTTTTCCCCGCCAGTGATGCTTGCGGATGGTGTCGGTGCGGGTGTTGAACAGGCGGTAGACCGGGTGCTGTTTGTTCTGCTCCTTCTGGTGCATCATTGCGCCGTACTGCCGGCAGGTATAGCGGCTGTCCTGCGGAGCGACGCCGTCGCAGTATTTGGGGATGTGACCGCTGGTGGTCAGAAAGTATCTCCCGCAGCCTTGGCACTGGCTGGGCGCGTGGCCGTGGTGCAATCCGTTCATCAGGTCGAATACATAAAAGTCAATGGCACGCTTGCAAATCACGCGCTGCGCGGTTTTCCATTTTTCCGCATTGTTCTCATCCTGAAAATATTTGAATCCTGTGATAACTCTCGGATAAGAGAAAAATTCCTCTACCCCGCCAAACGGCATCTGCTCCAGCAGGATCAGAAAGCTGTCATCCTCATCAAAGCACTCATGCGCCGCCTTTGCGAAGGCGTCTGCATTACGCCGCTTCAATCTGCGCAGATATTTCATCTCGAATGCGCGGATCAGCAGGCAAAAATTATAGATCGCCACCAGGATTCTCAGAATCGGTTCGCAAAAGGAAAGCGCCAAGTACGGAAGATGCGCCTCCTCTTCCTCATAGTCCCGATCGAGTCGCTCCTCGCTCAAAGCATGTTCAAGATCCTCATACGCGCATTGCTCTTCGCAATAGCAAAACGGGGGGCAAGTATACAGCCAGGAAACCGTGTCATGCAGCAGCGGTTTCAGTTGTGCTGCAATATCATGGCGCTCGCTCTTTTCGGCTGTGCTCAAATCGTCCACAAGCGCCGTCAGCACAGTAATACGCTCCAGAAGAGGATCATGGATCGCTCCGGCAAAGTTCAAAATCTCCGCTGCAAAATGTCCTGCCGGAAATTCCTTTCCTTCGTAGTACACACGGTCATTCCAGCAGTCCATTGTCATGGTGTCAAATGTGTTGCACTGATCCGTTCCGATTTTCAAAAGCCCGCCTCCTGTCCCATATTCATTTTGCAACTGTCCCGCGATATTCTCATTCTATCAAAAAACACAGAATAATCAAGTGAAAGGGTTAGAGCCTCGACTGCGGCGAGGTCTCTGCCCTTATCTTTTTATCCGGAGGAACAAAAATTGAAAAAAGAAAACCGATTGCTGACCATCGACGGAGAAACGCTGATGAGTCAGCCGCTCACACCGCTGAACTTCGTGGTGGATACGCTGATCTCTCAAGGTCTACACATCCTCGCAGGCTCTCCCAAGGTGGGAAAATCCTGGCTGGCGCTGTGGCTGGCCGTCACGGTGGCGAAGGGCGAAGCCGTCTGGGGCATGGGCGTGAAGCAGGGCACCACGCTCTACCTCTGCCTGGAGGACTCCACCCTCCGCATCCAGAACCGCCTGTTTGAGATCACGGAGGACGCTCCCGCCAACGTCCACTTCTCCACCAGCAGCGACACCCTTGGCAGGGGGTTGGAGGAACAGCTCCGCACGTTCCTCGCAGAGCATCCCGACACGGTGCTGGTCATCATTGACACACTGCAAATGATCCGCGGCGCCGGTTATGAAAACACCTACGCCAATGACTACCGTGACCTCTCCGTGCTGAAGCACATCGCGGATACCCACGGCATCGCCATTCTGCTGATCCACCATCTGCGAAAGGAGCTTGCCGACGATGTGTTCAGCCGCATCTCCGGTACGACGGCCATCAGCGGCGCGGTGGATTCCAGCTTCACGCTGGTGGAGGACAAGCGCGGCAGCGGCAAGGCGACACTCTTCTGCATCGGGCGCGACATCGAGTACCGGGAACTGACGCTGGAGCGCAACGCGGAAAATGTTTGGGAGCTGGTGTCGGACAGCCGGACGCAGCCGGAGCTGCTGGGCGGCCAAATCGTCATTCTTCTCTCTGAGCTGATGCGTGACCGCGCGGAATTTATCGGCACTCCCACGGAGTTGTCCGCGCAGATCGACCCTGCGGGCAGCGAGGGCATCACGCCGAAAAAGGTGTCACGCCTGATTCTGCAAAGCGTTGCCGCACTAAGCAAAATCGGCATTTTCGCCGTGGTGCGCCGCAGCAACGGCAAGCGGCTCATCGAGCTGCGCCGTGCCGAGAGTGACGATGCACAGGGTACCCAAGCTGTTGACCCTATCGACCCTGCCGATGTCTCAGGCGGTGAGAACGCCCCGTGTTTCGCCCTGTGAGCCGCTGTGTGCGCGGTTCGGGGACGGGGTGGCGTGTGTATCCGCCGAGGGGATCTTCAGCCCACACAGGGCGAATTCTGGGGTGGCATAAAAACGGCAAATACGTCGCCGTGACCCGCGGGCGTCCAGCGTTTCAACGGCATGAAGCGCACGCCGAGGGTAATGATACCACCCCCACACAGAAATGCCGAAAAAATGCAAAACGGGAGTTTAATCACCTCCCCCAACAGGGCTCCCGCCGAAACCCAGCGAAGCGGTTTCGGTGGGAAGAGGACGAGCGACAGAGAGAGCGAGTTCTGCCGCTTGCGGCGGGACGAGGGATTCGTCGTCCGCTCGGACGACAGCCAGCATCGCATTTGTCTGGTCTGCGGCGAAGCCGCTGCCCTGCCAAATGCACTAGGCGGGGCATGGCCCCACACCCCCAAGCTGCGGGCAGAAGCCCACACCCACTCAAAGCTGCGAGCGTTTCTGCGGAAACGCTTTTACCCGCCTCCGGCGGCGCAGCTTCAAAGGGGGACCAGTCCCCCTTTGAGGAACCCCCAGCTCTCCGAGGGGACGAGAGAAACCATTTCAGAAAGGTCATCGATTATGAAAAAAATATCAAATTCAGCACGCGCATGGCGTCCGCCGACCGCGAGAAGATCAGGGCACTGGCGGCGAAGGCCCACATGTCCATGAGCGACTATGTCACCGCCTGCTGTCTCGGCAAGCGGATCGTTGTCATCGACGAACAGAAAGAACTGCTCCGCCAGCTCAAGGGCATCGGCAGCAACATCAACCGCCTCACCGTCCTTACCAACATGGGCAAAGTGCAGGTCATCGGCTTGGAGAAAGCCGCCGGTGAGTTGTCCGAGGTCAGCGTCGCGTTGCGGGCTGTCATGGAAGGACGGTGAGCCATATGGCCATCGTACATTTCGTGAACTACAAAAAGGGCACACAGTCCCGCGCCGCCATGCGCGGCGTGATGCTTTACGTCATGCAGGAAAAGAAAACCGCATGGGAGGGCGGGCCGCTCGTCAGCGGCATCAACTGCCAGCCGCAGAGCGTCTACGATGATTTCATCAATACAAAGCTGCTCTACCACAAGGACGGCGGCGTGATGTTCTATCACATGGTGCAGAGTTTCCCAAAGGGCGCGGCGGCCGATCCCCGGCGGGCTCATGAAGCCGCGCGGCGGCTGGCAGAATACTTTGACGGCTGCGAGGTGCTGGTCTGCACCCATGTAGACCGGGAGCACATTCACTCCCACTGCGTCATCAACTCCGTCAACTTTGAGACCGGCAAAAAGTTGCACATGGCGAAGGAACAACTGCAAGAGTTGATGCGGCGCAACGACGCGATCTGTCTGGAAATGGGCCTGCCGGTCTTTGAGCCGACCACACAGCAGGCCCGCAGCATGAGCGGCGCGGAATACCACACGGCTCTGAAGGGTCAAAGCTGGAAGCTGCGGCTCATGAACACCATTGACGAGTGCATGAAATACGCCGCCGACAAGGACGCCTTCGTTTCCCTGATGGCATCCGAGGGCTATGCGGTGCGCTGGGAGAGTGGCCGCAAGTACATCACCTACACCACGCCGGACGGCATGAGGTGCCGCGACAACAAACTGCACGAAGAAAAGTATTGCAAGGAGGCCATGGAGCATGAATTCAGAATACGTGCAAAACTCGTTCAAAGAAAATTCCATCGAGCAGCGGAAACCGATGGAGGAATTGAAGCGGATGAATCAGCCGAACAGCGCATCGGCAAATACACTGCCGCAGATGATGCAGCCCATCGTGATCCAGTGCGATCTGCCGCAGACGATGAGCAAGCTGACGGAGCAGGCAGACGGAATAAACTGGGAGCTGGAGGAAATCCGGAAGACCCTACCAGAGCTGAGAACGCACATCGACCTGACGCCGGTGCAGAAGTCTCTGACAGATATCCAGAAATCACTGACCGAGATGAACAAGCTTCTGGAACGGGTTGGGAACCTGAGCGAGAAATACTCCTGCAAATGGATTCGGTGGCTGCCGGACTTCAGTCTGCTGGTGGCCCTCAAGTGGATCGCGCTGCTTTTGGTGATCGGCACAGCGGCGATGGCCGGATGGTATGGCGCGGCGGCGATCCGCGGCCTGTTCCTCTGATGCCTGCCGTGGCCGGACTGGCTGCCGCGGGAGCGCTATTGGACGAGGATGAGGACGCCGAGGAAAAGCGGCGGCGCATGGAGGCGAAGATCGCCGCCGAGAACTTCGGCGCGGTGATCGGCTTCGCCGCAGGCGCGGCTATGGCAGTGAAAGAAAAATTAGATGAACAGACTGCACGGGAAGAACAGAAAAAGCAGCAGCATGAGCAAACGATGGGAGGATTCTGAATGGCAAGCATCAAGCAATTAGACGAACGGCGATATAAGATCACCGTCAGCAACGGCTACCGGCCCAACGGCAAAAAAATCAGCAAGGCAAAGACCATCCAAGTCCCGCCCGGTGTTCCCAAGCGCGGCATCGGGCAGTATGTCGCCCACGCCGCCGAGGAGCTGGAGCGCAGCTTCAAGACCGGCTACGCCGAGGACGGCGAGATGACCTTCGAGGAATTCGCCTCCCGCTGGCTGAAGCGGCAGACGAAATATGCCCCCAGCACCATCGCTGCATACCGGCGAATGCTGGAGGTGGTGTATCCCATGATCGGCGGCATCCGCCTCAACAAGCTCCGACCGATGGCACTGGAAAATATGCTCTCCGAGCTGCGCAAGCGCAAGCACCACGGAAAGCGCATCAATGAATCCACCGCGCAGCGGTACCTCTCCGTGGTCTCCGCCGTGCTCAGCGATGCCAAGCGCAACGAGATCATCGAGAAAAATCCCGCGCGGATGTTAGACCTGCCCACACCGCAGCGCACGGTGCAGCGCATTCCCACGCGAGGCGAGGTGGAAAAGCTGCTGGACGCGCTGGCAAAGGAGCCGCGGCACTACCGTCTGTTTTATCTGCTCTCCATGTACACCGGCTGCCGCCGGGGCGAGCTGAGCGCTCTGCAATGGTCGGACTTCACCGGCACGCAAAACGGTCTGCTGCTCACCGTCAGCCGCTCCCGCAGCAGCGTTCCCGGCAAGGGCATTGTGGAGGGCGCTACCAAAAACGGCAAGAGCCGTGAAGTCTTCTCTCCTCTGACCTGCGGGGTATCCTCCTCGCCTACAAGCGCCGCAAGCAGATGGAGGCGGACAAGCAGCGCCGCAAGCTCAGTCCCTACCTCTTCACCGACGAGCAGGGGCGTCTCATCCACCCGGACACCTTCACCAAGCGACTGCGGAAGATCTATGATGCCATCGGCCTTCCGAGGGAGTACCATCTTCACACCTTGCGCCACTACTTCGTGACCTCGCTGCTGCACTGCGGCGTGGACAAGCAGACGGTGGCAGACCTTGTCGGCCATGCGGACACCGGCTTCTTAGAGCGCACCTACTGCCATCCCCAGCAGGCGCAGAAGGAGCAGGCGGCTGACTCCATGCTCACCATGCTCCGTCCGGACGGCGAGCAGATCTTCAATCTCGCCGCCTGTTCTCCGAAGCGGCGCAGCGCATGATTGTTGCTTTCGTAGAAATTCATTTTCCCAAGAAAATTGTGATAGCTTTGCCGACGTGCTTGCGGTATGTTGTGCTTGCAAAATAAGCCTCAACTGTACCGAGGTCAAATGAAAGCGAGGGCATTTTTATGGCAAGCATCCGCAAGCGCGGCAGCAGCTATCTCATCGTGGTCTCCATGGGCTATGACTACAACGGCAAGCGCATCAAGCCCCAGCAGAAAACCGTCCGCCCGCCGGAGGAGCTGACGCCCAGGCAGGTCGAAAAGTGGCTCAACGAGCAGGCTGTCCTCTTTGAGCGGGAATGCCGCCACACGCCGCAGCCCGTCCAGCAGCTCACGCTGGCAAAATACATCGACCTGTGGCTGACGGACATCGCGCCTGGCAAGCTGGCCAAGTCCACCATCCGCCGTGACCGGCAGGACATCGAGCGTATTCTCCCGGCGCTGGGTCACTACAAGCTCACCGAGCTGCGGCCGGAGCACTTCCGGAATTTCTACGCCGAACTGCGAAAAGTCATCCGTCCCGACACGAAAAAGCCACTCTCCGAGTACACCATTGAGGGCGTGCACGCTACGCTGTGCAGTGATGCCGTGGAGGGTGGCTTTCTTTCGCATAACCCGGCGTGGCGCACCTACCGCTACGCCGGTCGAAAGTGTGAAAAGAAAATCGCGGACGAGGAAACGGCGCAGAAGATCATCGCTGCGCTGGAGGGCGAGAGCATCAAGTACGAAACCTACTTCAAGCTCATCATCGCCACAGGAATGCGGCGGGGTGAGTGCTGCGGACTAAAATGGTGTGACATTGATTGGGAGCAGCGTTCCATCCACATCTGCCGCAACGCCGTCAAGGTGACAGACGAGGAGATCTTTGTAAAGGAACCCAAGACCCGCGCAGGTGACCGCTATGTGTACTTCTCAGCCGAGATGGAAAGTCTCCTGCAGGAGTACAGGCAGGAATGTGCATACATCACCGAGACCTACGATCAGCGGGAACTGACCGATGATGATTTCCTGTTCCGCCGTCAAGGGGCGCGGCTCCCCATGACGCCCACCACCTTCACCTACCGCTTCAAGCTGATCCTCAAGAAGAACGGCCTACCGCAGGAGCTGAACGTCCACTCCCTCCGGCACACCGCCGCCAGTCTGATGATCGCGGGCGGCACGGATGTGGCCACGGTGGCGGGCATCCTCGGCCACAGCCAGCCCTCCACCACGCTGGATATCTACACCCACGCCTTCGACAAGAACAAAAAGGCCGCCAGCGCGGAATTGCAGGAAATGCTGGAGATTTGACATAGGATAGCTCAGTTGGATCGCAAAATGTGCAGTAGTGGTCAAATCAGGTTTCAATTCTTCTAACTTTCTGCATATAAAAACCGTCTCAAGCAACTTGCTTAAGACGGTTTTTGGTACGCCCGACTGGATTCGAACCAGCGGCCTACAGAGTCGGAGTCTGTCACTCTATCCAGCTGAGCTACGGGCGCATATGGAGCAGAGGGAGGCTTTTCCCCCTTGCGACTAATTTATTATACCATCTTTTTCGGGAATGTAAAGAAGAAAACTGCACAAAAGACAAAAAAGATTGTTAAAAAAGTTGACAAGTTCTGGAATTTGGAGTACAATTCAGAAAGACGAAAACAAGCGGTAGGGGAAAGTGGGCTGCAGCCCGGCTCCTGCCGCCGGCAAAGAAGAAGGACGCATATGAAAAAACAAAAGGTCTCGGATGCGGTGATCCATCGTCTGCCCCGCTATTACCGCTATCTGGACGAGCTGCATAACAAGGGCGTGGTACGCATTTCCTCCAATTCGCTGGGGCAGAAAATGGACATCACCGCCTCTCAGATCCGGCAGGATCTCAGCTGCTTCGGTGAATTCGGGCAGCAGGGCTACGGCTATAACGTGGCGGAGCTGCGCTCGGAGATCGGCCACATTCTGGGCATCGACTCCGGCTACCGGCTCATTGTGGTGGGAGCGGGCCATCTGGGCCATGCGCTGCTGCAGAACTTCGACTTTCAGAAGGTGGGCTTTCAGGTGGATACCGCCTTCGACGTGTCCCCGGCGCTGATCGGTACCAAGATCCACGACGTGACCATCCGGCCCATGGAGGAGCTGGAACACTATGTGGAGGAGTACCACCCCAACGTGGCGGTGCTGACCGTGCCTCAGAGCGTGGCCCAGCCGCTGGCGGATCGGCTCATTGCTCTGGGAGTGAAGGGCTTCTGGAACTTTACCAATGTGGAGCTCTCCACCCAGACCAAGGGGGTATTCTTCGAGGACATCCACTTTGTGGATACCCTCCTGACCCTCAGCTACCGTATCTCCCGGCCGGAGGAACTCTATTAAGGGGCGGATCATACTATGGAATGAGACCTGCGGGTCCAATTTTCATAGGAGGTCACGTTCTTATGTGCAATCAGAACTCCTGCTTCGGCGGCTGCGGCTGCTGGATCATCATCGCCATCATCATCCTGTGCCTGTTCTGGGGCGGCAACGGCTGCGGCTGCGGCAACACCCAGAATAACAACGGCTGCGGCTGCGGCTGCTGACCGGGCGGCCCCATAGGGGGCAGCGGAACACATGAAAGGGACGCCTCCGGCCACGCCGGGGGCGTCCTTTTGTGCAGAGATCGTACCATCGATGAGTAAAGAAAAAGCGCCGGAAGGACACGCTGTCGGGCGTGCTTGCGCTTGCCCACCGAGAGGATAAAAGCAGAACAACGCCGGTGCTTGCTGACAGCAGACACCGGCGCTGTTTCATGTTCGGTCGTTACTCACCGAAGTTGTTCTGGATCAGAGATACCAGAGCATCCACGGCTTCCTTTTCATCAGAGCCGTCAGCGATGAGGGTGATGTTGGTTCCCTTCACAATACCCAGGGACAGCACGCCCAGCAGACTCTTGGCGTTGACCCGGCGCTCTTCCTTCTCCACCCAAATGCCGCTCTTGAACTCGTTGGCCTTCTGAATGAAATACGTAGCGGGACGTGCGTGCAGCCCCACCTCATTCTGAACGGTAATTTCCTGCGTATACATCAAACCAGCACTCCTTTATTCGCAGTCTTCAAGCCGACTGCTACACATACTATTATAACGGATAACGGGGAGAAAGCAATATTCAATCCCACAAAAATTTGTGGCGATTGCAGAGAATCAAAGAAAAAATTCGTCGTTCTACACGAAAGCGGCTTATTTCAGCTCCACCACGGTGACACCGGCCTCACCCTCGCCGTAGCGGCCCAGCCGGAAGCTTTTGACGGCCTTGTTACGCTTGAGGATCTCATGGACGGCCTTTCGCAGAGCACCGGTACCCTTTCCGTGGATGATGGTGACGGTGCCCAGCTTGGCCATGACGGCACTGTCCAGATAGTTTTCCACCACGCTCTCGGCCTCCAGCGTCTCATAGCCCCGGATATCCAGCTCCGAGGAGGCACGGGACACGGTGTTCAGGGTGGCGGCGGAGGAACTGGGGGCGGGCTTGGACTTCTTGGGAGCGCCCTCCAGCAGGCGCACCTGCTGGGCCTTGACGGTCATCTTCATGCGGCCCGCCTGCAGCAGCAGGGTGCCGTCGCCGTTGACGGCCAGCACCGTGGCGGCCATCTTCACGCCGGGCAGCTCCACCTGATCGTCCACGGCGATGGGCCGGGGCGGTGTATAGGCAGGCTCCTGCTCCTCGTCCCGCAGGTGCAGCTGCTCCTCCGCCGTTTTCAGATGGTGGCGCACGGCGGCCTTGGCATCGTTGAGGGCCTGCACGTTGGCCTGCTTCTGCTGCTCCTTCCGCAGCTGGTCCAGCTGGGCGAAGATCTCCTCCGCCTGCTGCTGGGCCTGCCGGACGATGCGCTTGGCCTCAGCCTCTCCCTTGGCCCGTGCGCTCTCCTTGCCCTTTTCCATCTGCTCCCGGAAGGTCCGGGCCTTCCGGGAGTCCTCCTCCCGCTGCCGCCACAGTCGGTCGGCCTCGTTCTGGGCCTTCTCCAGCCGCTGGCGCTTCTCCTCCAGCTGGGTCAGCACGTCCTCGAAGCGAACGGAGTCGCTGTCCATCTGGGCCTGTGCCGCCTGAATGACGGACTCATCCAGCCCCAGCCGCCGGGAGATGGCGAAGGCGTTGGACTTACCGGGGATGCCGATGAGGAGTCGGTAGGTGGGCCGCAGGGTCTGTACGTCGAACTCGCAGCTGGCGTTCTCCACCCCCGCCGTGGTCATGGCGAAGGTTTTCAGCTCGGCATAGTGGGTGGTGGCGGCGATGAGAGCCCCCTGATTCCGGGCCTCCTGAATGATGGCGATGGCCAGAGCCGCACCCTCCACCGGGTCTGTGCCGGCGCCCAACTCGTCGAACAGCAGCAGACTGTGGTCGTCCACTTCATTCAGGATCTGGACGATGTTGGACATATGGGCCGAGAAGGTAGACAGGCTCTGCTCGATGCTCTGCTCATCTCCTACGTCCGCCAGCACCCGACGGAACACCCGCACGGCGCTGCCGCCGTCGGCGGGGATGTGCAGGCCGCACTGGGCCATCAGGCTCAGCAGTCCGATGGTTTTCAGGGTCACGGTTTTGCCGCCGGTGTTGGGGCCGGTGATGACCAGGGTGTCGAACTGCTCACCCAGCTCCACGGTGATCGGCACCGCCTTGGCTTGATCCAACAGGGGGTGCCGGGCCCGGCGTAGGGCAATACCGCCCCGGCGGCGCACCTCCGGGCGGCTGGCGTTGAGCTGATAGCTCAGCTGCGCCCGTGCAAAGATCACATCCAGCTGCACCAGAATATCGTAGTCCCAGAGGATGTTCTCCATCTGGCCGGCACACTCAGCAGAGAGCTGGCGCAGGATGCGGTCGATCTCCTTCTGCTCACGGGCCTCCAGCTCCTTGAGCTCGTTGTTGGCCTGCACCACGCCCATAGGCTCCACGAACAGCGTGGCACCGGAGGAGGAGATGTCGTGGACCAGACCCGGCAGACTGCCCTTGCACTCGGCCTTCACCGGCACCACGAAGCGGCCGTCCCGCTGGGTGATGAGGGCCTCCTGCAGGACCTTGGCATAGGAGGGGGAGGAGATGATACGCTGCAAAATCTGTCGGCCCTTGGTGGCCGCCAGCCGCATTTTCCGGCGGATATCCGCCAGCTCGCTGCTGGCGGTGTCGGCAATGGTCTCCTCGTCCAGAATGGCGGAGCGTATCTTATCCTCCAGATAGCGGTTGGTGTGCAGAGAGGAGAACAGCCGGTCCAGCACCGTGGCCTCCCCCTGCCGCTGGGCGTCGTATTCGCTGACCCGGCGGCTGGCGGTCAGTACGCCTGCCACATCCAGCAGTTCACGGGTGTTCAGCATACCGCCGTGGTCGGCACGGGTCAGGGCGGCGGATACATCCTTGACCCCGGAGAAGGAGGGGCTGCCGTGGAGGCCCAGCCTCTCCTTGGCGGCGTCGGTCTCATCCAGCAGATGCAGCACCTCCTGCGTGTCCGTGGCGGGAGTCAGGCGCAGGCACCGCTCCTTGGCGGCGTCGCTGACCGCCTTGGCCGCCAGCTTTTCCAGCACCGCCGGGAGCTCCAGTGTGCGGATGGATTTTTCAAACAAATCAGTCATATGTAGGTTCCTCTTGCGGCAAAATGGATTTATAGTAGTCCAGCGTCCGGAAGCTGCGCTCCAGCTGGGCGGTGACATAGACCTCCGCCGCCTGCCCCAGCTGGCGCAGGGCGGGGGTATCCAGCGTGAAGCTGTAAAGCTTCTTATCCGGGCAGTACAGCACGTGGCGCAGGGCCGCCAGAGCGGCGGGGGATAGGGGCATGGCCAGCCCGCCCTTTTCCCGGCAGGCGGCGCAGCACACCACCCCGTGGACGGCGTCCAGCACCGGCTTCTCCGGCTCCGGCCGCCCGCACACGGCGCAGCCGTCAGCCAGAGGCTCGAAGCCCGACAGCGCCATGAGCCGCAGCTCGAAGGCGGGCTTTACCAGCTGGGGCGGCTTATGCAGGACACTGAGGGCGTACAGGGCATTCAGCAGCAGCCGCAGCAGCTGCGACGTGTCCTCCGTCTGTGCCGTGGCGTCCGTCAGATCGGCCAGATAGGAGGCAAGGCTCAGAGCCACGAAGTCCGTCCGCAGGCCGGTGAACAGCTCCAGCGTCTCCGCCTCGTCCAGCATGAACCACTGACCCTTTTCGTAGATGGTCAGCTCCGAATAGGCCAGCAACTGACACGCCGCCGCCAGACGGCTGTTTTTCCGCCGGGCGCCCCGTGCAATGAGGGAGATCTTCCCCCGATCCGGGGTCAGCACCGTCAGAATTTTGTCCGTCTCCCTGGTCACGGTTTCCCGCAGCACCAGTCCGGCGGTGACGATGGGTTGGTTTGGCATGATTCCTCCTCCCACCGGTGCAGCAGATACAGCTCCGGCGCTCCGGTCTCCAGAAAAAGATTCCAGTAATCGCACATGATCTCCACCCCCGGCATTAGCTTGCCGCCGCCGGGGCGAAACATAAGTGGTAAGTTTTAGGGTCGGCTCATGTTTCTAACGGGAATTACTGTTCGTTGTAGCCCTGTGAACGGATGAAGTTCACATTGTCCCGCCAGTTTTCCTTGACCTTCACCCACGTTTCCAGATAGACCTTGGTACCCATGAACTTCTCGATATCCTGCCGGGCCAGCGTGCTGATGCGCTTGAGCATATCCCCGTGCTTGCCGATGATGATGCCCTTGTGGCTGGCCTTTTCGCAGTAGATGGTCACGTCCAGGTCGATGATGCCGGAGTCCTCCCGCTCGGTGAAGCGGGTCACCTCCACTGCCGTGCCGTGGGGGATCTCCTTATCCAGACACAGCAGCATTTTCTCCCGAATGATCTCGGCGCAGACCTGTTGATCCGGCTGGTCGGTGGTCATGCCGTCGGGGAACAGCTGCGGTCCTTCCACGGCGTACCGCTGCATCTGGGCCAGCAGCTCCTCCAGACCGTCGCCGGTGCGGGCGGAGATGGGGATGATGGCGTCGAAATCCGGGTAGACCTCGCTGTATGCGGCGATGACCGCCAGCAGATCGTCCTTGCGCTCCACGGTGTCGATCTTATTGATGCACAGTACGCAGGGCAGCTTCTCCTCCCGGATGCGCTGGAGAAGGATCTTCTCCGGCTCTCCCACGTGGGGGATGGGCTCCACCAGCAGCAGGGCGGCCTCCACACTGGCCAGACTCTCCCGTACGACCTTCACCATATAGTCCCCCAGCCGGGAGCGGGCCTTGTGCAGGCCCGGCGTATCCAGCAGGATGAACTGGGTGTCGCCCCGGTTCACTACACCGTAGATGCGGTTTCTGGTGGTCTGGGGCTTGTTGGAGACGATGGCGATCTTCTCACCCACCAGGGCGTTGGTGAGACTGGACTTGCCCACGTTGGGCCGTCCGCACACGGTGATCATAGCGGTTTTGGTGATGGTGTTTTTCTCATTCATAAGGTGATCCTCAGCTTTCTGTGAGCAATTTTGTTATGTTGTGATGGATGGTAGTGTAAACTGGTAAGTGACAGAGTTCTGCCAGCACTCCTCGTTTGTCAGGTCCTCCCCGATCACCTCGCCGCCCATGCGCTCATAGAAGCTTCGAGCATTGAAATTTTCCGGAACACAGTGGCAGATGAAGGCGTTGGCATGGTGCTCCCGGCAATATGCGCTCATGAAATCAAAGGCTTGCCGTCCGATCCCCTGTCGCTGGTATTCAGAGACAATATAAAGGGATTGCAGGGTGATCACGTCGGTTTTATTTATCGTCAGATAGCCGATATTTTGCCGACCCTTTCGGATAAGGTACACAGAGTATGCCGGGTGATGGACCCTCAGCAGTTCCATTTCCCTGTGCCGGTCCCAGTCAAATTCATCTATCATGGAATCGGGGTAGATGCCTCGGTATGTGGTGCTCCAGATCCTTTGCCGCAGGCCGATGATAGACGGCACGTCCTCTTCGGTTGCCTCGACAAACAGCTTATCCTCGGCCATGATGCAGCTCCTTCCGCAATTTCCGGTGATCCTCAGCTTTCTGTGAGCAATTTGGGGTGGGAATAGAGGGGCACTTACGCCTCGTTCCATTCATCCACCAGCTGCTTTTCTTGGTTTTCTTGCGGCCTTTCTCACCGCTCCAGACCCAGCAGGGCCATGATGGCCTCCTCTCTGGCCCGCATCTGTGCCTTCATAGGCCCCTCGTCCAGATGGTCGTAGCCCAGCAGATGCAGCACCGAGTGGGTTACCAGATAGGAGAGTTCCCGCCGCTTGGAGTGACCGTACTCCCTGGCCTGCGCCGCCACCCGCTCCATGGAGAGTACCATGTCCCCCAGCGGGATAAGGCCCGTGCCGGGGTCGGCGTCCTCCGGGCCGGGCAGCTGGCCGGGGGTCAGTTCAAACTCCGGGAAGCTGAGGACGTCCGTGGGGCGGTCCACCTGCCGCAGCTCTCGGTTGATCTCGTGGATGCCGTCGTCATCCGTCAGGAGCACGTCCACCTCGCAGGGGGCCGTGAGTCCCTCCGCCGCCAGCGCCGTGCGGATGGTCCGGCGGATCAGGGCGCAGTTGGCATCGTTGGCGGCGCCGGGTACATCGGCGGTGATGGGGATGTAGTGTGTCTTTCTCATTTGCGCTTCTCCTCGAATCGGGCGTAGGCCTCGATGATCCGCTGCACCATCACATGGCGCACCACGTCTTGCTGGGTCAGCTGGCAGATGCTGATGCCCTCCACGCCCTTGAGAATTTTCATGGCGTCCTTCAGGCCGCTGGGCTTGTCCCCCGGCAGGTCGATCTGGGTGATGTCGCCGGTGATGACCATTTTGGAGCCGAAGCCCATGCGGGTCAGGAACATCTTCATCTGCTCCCGGCTGGTGTTCTGGGCCTCGTCGAGAATGATAAAGCTGTCATCCAGCGTCCGGCCACGCATATAGGCCAGCGGGGCCACCTCGATATTGCCACGCTCCAGATATTTCTGGTACGTCTCCGCCCCCAGCATATCGAACAGGGCGTCGTATAGAGGCCGTAGGTAGGGGTCCACCTTGCTCTGGAGGTCGCCGGGCAGGAAGCCCAGCCGCTCTCCGGCCTCCACGGCGGGGCGGGTCAGGATGATGCGGTTGACCTGCTTGGCCCGGAAGGCCGCCACGGCCGCCGCCACCGCTAGATACGTCTTGCCGGTGCCGGCGGGCCCCACCCCGATGGTGACGGGACTGTGGAGCACCGCCTGCACATACTGCTTCTGGCCGATGGTCTTGGGCTTGACGGGCCGGCCTTTGGAGGTGATGCAGATCACGTCCTGCGTCAGCTCTCCGATGCGCTCGGACTGGCCGCTGCGGCACAGGCCGATGACGTAGCGGACGTGCTGCTCGGTAATGGACTCCCCCTTGCCGGAGAGGGTCAGCAGCGCCTCCACCGCCTTGGCGGCCATCATCACCTCCTCTGGCTCCCCGGAGATCCGCAGCTCCCCGTCACGGTTCACCACCGTCACATGGAATTCCGCCTCCAGAAGCCGGATATTTTCATCAAACGAGCCGAACAGATTGATGGCCTCCTCCATCCGCTCGATGCTCACACGCTGTTCCATACGGGACAAGCCCCCTTATCTCTGTGTAGTCTCCGTTTCCGGCAGCGTCACGGTCTGGCCGATCTGCTCCAGACATTCCGCCTTCAGCACCACCGTCAGCCGGTTCCCCTGCCGCACGGCGGCGAAGCGGGTGTCGGTGACGGTGCTGCCCTCCGGCAGCCGGGCCGACAGCAGGGCCAGCAGCTGCTGCTCTCCCTCCTGACGGGCGCTCTGCTCCGTGCGCTCTGCGGCGGCGCCCTCCCATGCGGTGATGCGCTCCTGCACCAGCGTCAGGGGCAGGCGAAGCCCTCCGGGCAGGGTGAACGGTTTATAATATGTTATTTTATCACAATCCACCCCGGTGATGCTACCCTTTCCGTAGAATTTTATCCGGTGTTTTCCGATATCCAGCGCCCAGCGGCTGTGGCTGCGGCTTCCGGCGGCGGGCTGCGTGATCTGCAGCGGTACGCTGACCGACAGCTCATACCACGTTCTGGCCCACACGGCCCCCATGCTGTGGACAAACCGTGCGCCGATGTGCTCTGTTTCTGACACCCCGGAGATCAGCAGTTGCCCCTCCGTGACGGTGGTCCCCGGCAGCACCATGGCCTGCCCCTCCAGCGCCTCCACCTTGGTGATAAGGCCCGACCTCCGGGCCACGATGTTGGTGACGGCGCTCCGATCTGCCGCCTCCGGCGGACGGTGCCGCTCCACCACCTGCACATGGGCCACGCAGCCCCGGACGTTCACCGCCAGCCACGATACCTCCGGCAGGGCCAGCAGCACATGGTTGCGCATGGTCTCCTGATCGATGTGCAGACCCGGCGACCCCACGGTGATGCCGTAGTCCTCCAGCGCCCGGAGAATGGTCTCCGTGGGGACGGTGTCGTTGCCGCTGACCTGAAAATCCCAGATGACGAGGTTGCCGCCGAACATCAGCACCAGCGTCAGCACCGCTCCGGCCAGCAGCACGTACCGCCGGCGCAGACGCCGCCAGAACACCGGTACGCCGCCGCTGCGGCACAGGTGCAGGCTGCCGCCGGCGTCCTCCGCCGCCTGCCGCAGACGGGGCAGGTCTCGCCCCACGGCCCGCAGGGTCAGGCACACCGGCGACTCCCATGTCAGCTCCCAGAAGGGGATGCCCCGTGCGCCGCAGAGGTTCAGCACCCGCTCCGGACAGCCGCACTCGATCCGCACCAGCACCTGCCCCTGTAAAAAATGGACGATCTGACGATACATGGCCCCTCCTATGTCAGCAGCTCAATGGCGGTGATGGTGCCGCTGATCCGCAGCTCCCGGTCCGTCATGGCCAGCAGTTGCAGCTCCCGGCCTGTGATCCGCACCGTCATGTCGGCAGCGGCGATGTCGATGACCTCCGTGCTGTACCGCAGCACGCCCCGGTGCTGTTCCATATAGAACTGGCGGTCCCCCACCAGCTCCATGCGGCCCACCCCCACTGCCAGCTCCCCTGGCAGATCCAGCCGGTCCATGACCTCCAGACCGGCACGGGCCAGCCGCTTTTTGTCTCCCATGAGGCATCCCTCCCACGGTGGACTGTATGCGTACCGCCGGAAAAACTTGCCTGTCCGTGGCATGGCCCTCCGCCTGCCGTCATAAGCTGGCAGGGTAAAGGGAGGTGAGGGAGCATGGGCTTGGCACTGGGACTGCTGGCGGTCATGGCGGGGCTGCTGGCGGCATCGGAGACGGCGGCACAGGCGGTGCGGGAGGGACTGGCCCTCTGCGGCGGCTCGGTGATCCCGGCGCTGTTTCCCTTCCTCGTGGTGTCCCGGCTGTTTGTGGCCACCGGCAGCGCGGCGGCGCTGGGGCGGTTGCTGGCCCCCTTGACCCGCCGGGTGCTGGGGGTCTCCGGCCCCGGTGGTACGGCGGTGCTGCTGGGTCTGCTGGGAGGCTATCCGGTGGGCGCCCAGACGGCGGGAGAGCTGGTCCGCACCGGGGCAGTCTCCCGACAGGAGGGACAGCGGCTGCTGCTGTTCTGCAACAACTGCGGCCCAGCCTTTGCCTTGGGCGTGGCGGGGGTGGGCTGCTTCGGCAGTCTCCGGGCCGGGGCATGGCTTTGGCTGATCCATGTGTCGGCCGCCGTGCTGACGGCTTTGCTGACCCGCAGCACCTCGTCCCCAGAGGGACGGACTTCGCCGTCTGCGCCGATGTCTCTGGTCTCCGCCTTTCCGGGGGCCGTCCGGGGAGCGGGGGAGGGGATGCTCCACGTCTGCGGCTTCGTGGTGTTCTTTCTGGTGCTGACCCGGCTGCTGACGGCCCTGACGGGGCTGGAGCACCCTCTTCCGCTGGGACTGCTGGAGCTTACCGGCGGCATCCTGCGGCTCTCCGGCGCACGGGGGGACTTCGTGCTGGCGGCGGCACTGATGGGCTGGGGCGGCGTGTGCGTCCACTGTCAGACGGCGGCGGTGCTGGAGGGGAGCGGACTCCACATGAGGGGTTATCTGTCGGCAAAGGCAGCGCAGGCGGTTCTATCGGCGGCATTGGCTGTTCCCATAAGCCGCTGGGTGCGGTAAAGGGTTGCTGCTTTCCCCTATGGCGGACAAAAAATGGCACCCGCATTGGTCGGGTGCCATTTTTTACAGGTTGTCGCCGCCTGAAAATACAGGCAGCTGCCGCTCTTATCTGCGGGCCTTGTCGTAGGGGATGCCCTCCGCCTTGGGGGCACGGGACTTCTTGGAGGTGAAGGCCAGCACCAGCAGGGTGATGATGTACGGAAGCATCCGGTACAGGTGGGAGCTGATGCCAATCTCTGCCAGCCAGTACACACCGTCGCCGTTGATATCGATGCTGGAGTAGGCGGCGGCGATGCATTTGAACAGACCAAACAGGAGGGAGGCCCCGGCGATGTTCAGAGGCCGCCAGTTACCGAAAATCATCACGGCCAGCGCCAGAAAGCCGAAGCCCGCCACGTCGCCGTTGGAGGAGCAGTTGGCGGTGGTCAGGGCGTACACAAAGCCGCCCATACCCGCCAGCGCACCGGAGATGGTGGTGCCGATATAGCGCATCTTGTAGACATTGATGCCCAGAGAGTCCGCCGCCTGAGGATTCTCACCGCAGGCCCGCAGCCGCAGGCCGAAGCGGGTCTTATAGAGAATGATGGACAGGATGACGAACAGGATGATGCAGACGTAGGTAGCCAGATAGACCTTCACCAGAAACGTCTCGCCGAAGAAGCCAAGATCGGTGTTTTTGTCGATGCCGAAGGTGGACTTTCGGATCATGAACCACGTAGCGGAGTCGCCGGTAGCCAGCTGCAGGGTGTTCTGGTTGGCGATGATACGCACCAGAAACAGCACCAGAGCCGGAGCCATCAGGTTCAGGGCCGTACCGCCGATGGTCTGGTCGGCCCGCAGGTTGATGGAGGCGAAGCTCAGCAGCAGGGAGAACACGGCGCCCATGGCTGCCGCCACCAGCATAGCCAGAAGCTCCAGCCCCTGCATAGCCACCCAGTTCCCGGTCTGTTGAGCGGCCAGCACGGCGGCGCTGCCCTGCATCAGGCGCACGAACAGCACGCCGATGAAAGCACCGAAGATCATGATACCTTCCAGCGCCAGGTTGATGATACCGCTGCGCTCGGCAAACACACCGGCCAGCGCCACGATCATCAGGGGTACTGCATAGATCAGGGTCTGCTGTACCAGAAATGTCATGCCTGATCGCCTCCTTCTGCGTTATCGCTGTCTGTGACAGCGGCCTCTACGGGTGCTTTCTCCTCCTCCGGCAGCAGGGAGGTCTGATCCTCCACGGCGGCGCCCCGAGGGATGGGAGCCGTGTCTGCCACAGCGATCTTTTTCTTCTTCCGGCCGCTGAGCATCATGCGGATCACCAGAGAGAAAGCGCTTAGATACACGATGACGGCGATGATGACGTCGGTGATGTACTCGTTGTAGGCGGTGAGGTTGGTCAGCTGCTGGCCAACGATCTTCAGCATGGCCATGAAGACGCCGGCGAAGATGACGGCGATGGGGTTATTCAGCGCCAGCAGCGCCACGGGGATGCCGTTGAAGCCCACGGCGGGCAGAGACTGATAGGTGGACCAGTAGAACTCCGTGTTGCCGGACAGGTAGTACAGTGCCGCACCGGCTCCGGCCAGCGCACCGGCGATGGCCATGGACAGCACGATGTTGCGCTTATCCTTGATGCCGGCGTAGCGGGCGCCATGGCGGTTGGCGCCGCAGGCCTGCAGCTCATAGCCCAGCGTGGTCTTGGTCATGAGGATGTACATGGCGATGGCCAGCAGAATGGCCACCAGAATACCGGCGTTGACCTGAGAGCCGGGGAACAGCTTATCCAGCCCCAGCTTGGGGGTGGCCACGCCGTTGAAGCTGGTCTTATAGATGTAGCCGGACTTGGTGTTCTCCACGGTGTTCTTGAAGTTGCTGATGTCGAACATCCACGTCACAAGGTTGGCGGCCACCCAGTTGGTCATGATGCAGGCCAGCACCTCATTGATGTTGAGACACGCCTTGGCCAGACCCGGCAGAGCGCCCCACAGAGCGCCCGCCAGACAGCCGCCCAAAAAGGCCAGGATCCAGATGATCCAGGTGGGGACGGAGGAAGAGGGGATGCTCAGGGCGATCATCAGCGTCGCCATGGTGGAGATCAGGTACTGACCGGGAGCGCCGATGTTGAACAGGCCCGTCTTGAAGGCCACGGCCACGGAGAGACCCGTCATGATCAGGGGCGTGGCCCGGAACAACATATCGCCGGTGTTGACGGCATTGAAGCCCCAGGTCAGCTCACCGGCGGCATTGCGGCCGGTGCTGAAGATGCCGGCGAAGATGATGCGGAAGCCGTCCCATGCGCCGGAGAGGGAGATCTTCTCATTGAAGCAGCCCACCAGAATGACGGCGATGCCGCCCACCAGCAGACCCACCAAAATGGAGATCAGGGACGCCAGCACCTTTTTGGTGCCTTCCTTTTGGTACAGAGTGGCTGCGGAATGCTTCACGCTTCATCGCCTCCTTTGTTGTCACGCTTTGCACCGGACATATACAGGCCCAGCTCGGATACGGTGGTCTTTTTGGGGTCCAACTGGCCCACGATCTCCCCCTCGTACATGACGAGGATGCGGTCGGAGAGGCTCATGACCTCATCCAGCTCCAGAGACACCAGCAGCACCGCCTTGCCACGGTCCCGCTCGGCCACCAACTGGCTGTGGATATACTCGATGGCGCCCACGTCCAGACCACGGGTGGGCTGAACGGCCACGATCAGAGGCTTATCCCGGTCCAGCTCACGGGCGATGATGGCCTTCTGCTGGTTGCCGCCGGACATACTGCGGACCACGGTGATGGGGCCCTGACCGCTGCGGACGTCGAATTTCTCGATCAGCTGTTGGGCGTAGCTGCGGACGGAGTCCCGCTTGATGAAGCCCCCCTTCTCGAACTGTGGCTCCTTGTACCGCTGGAGCACCAGATTCTGCTCCAGCGTGAAATCCAGCACCAGACCGTGCTTGTGGCGGTCCTCCGGGATGTGGCTGATGTACTCGCCCCGGTGGTGGATGGAATAGTGGGAGATGTCGTGGCCGCAGACGGTGATGCTGCCGCCGGAGCTCTTGTCAAGGCCCGTCAGACCGTGGATGAACTCCGTCTGGCCGTTGCCGTCGATACCGGCGATGCAGACGATCTCGCCGGCCCGCACGTCAAAGCTGACATTATGTACGGCATCCTTCTTGTGCAGATGGGAGGGGACGGTGAAGTTCTTCACGCTGAGCACCACATCGCCGGGATGGGCCTCGTCCTTGTTGACCTGCAGCTGTACGGGGCGGCCCACCATCATGTTGGACAGCTCCTGCTTGTTGGTGTCCTTGGTGTTGACAGTGCCGATGTACTTGCCCTTGCGCAGCACCGTGACCCGGTCGGCCACCGACATGATCTCGTTGAGCTTGTGGGAGATGAAGAGGATGGACTTGCCCTCCCTGGTGAGATTCTTCATGATGAGCAGCAGCTCATCGATTTCCTGAGGCGTCAGCACGGCGGTGGGCTCGTCAAAGATGAGGATCTCGTTGTCCCGGTAGAGCATCTTCAGGATCTCCACACGCTGCTGCATACCGACGGTGATGTCCTCCACCTTGGCGTCCAGATCTACCGCCAGACCGTACCGCTCCGACAGCTCCTGTACCTTTTTCCGGGCCTCCTTCTTCTGCAGGAAGCCCATCTTCGTGGTCTCGGCACCCAGAATGATATTGTCCAGCACCGTGAACACGTCCACCAGCTGGAAGTGCTGATGCACCATACCGATGCCCAGCTTCACCGCCTGGGCGGGAGAGTCGATGCGGACCTCCTTCCCATTCAGGAAGATCTTTCCCTCTGTGGGCTGGTACAGCCCGATGAGGACGTTCATCAGCGTGCTCTTTCCCGCGCCGTTCTCCCCTAACAGGGTATGTACCTCGCCCTTGCGGACGGACAGGTTGATGTCCCTGTTGGCGTAGAAATCGCCGAAGCGTTTGCTGACGTGCTCCATTCTCAGTAACTCATCCAAAGTTTCAGCCCCCTCCTTACATGCGGTGCTTCCCCATGCGGGCAAGCATCAGCTCCTTTTTCTCCTGCAGCGTGCAGACCATGGGCTCCGCCCAGGAATACTGCTGCATGAACACCCCCTGAAACTGGCAGATGGCGTCCTCATCGCCGCTCATGAATGCCTGAAAATCCGAGTCCGCCAGGTCCATCCGCACCCGCAGGCTCCCCCGGCTGCGCAGGAACATCTCCTCCGCGCCATAGTCCCGCAGGGTGTCTGCCAGCTCCTTGAT